>Ga0075520_1001887_pt1 | contig 10295 bp, 9 predicted proteins | sample NGEPerB_FD_75100 | JGI IMG/M metagenome (GOLD analysis project Ga0075520, IMG submission 75100) | Arctic peat soil microbial communities from the Barrow Environmental Observatory site, Barrow, Alaska, USA - NGEE PermafrostAB12-B | ecosystem: Environmental > Terrestrial > Soil > Wetlands > Peat ...
ACGGCGACTCGACCATGCGGAGCTTCCGCTGCAAGCGGGCGAGAGCGAGCATGCCGTCCTGCTTGAGGGCGGTCGCCAGCTCCTCGGCGGCGAGACCGTCGATCTGGTGGCCGCCATAGGTGATGAAGTTGAAGACGAAGCCCAGCTTGCCGAGCTCCTCGGGGAATCGCCGCATCTCCTCGTCGCTCATGCCGGTGGTGTCCCAGCTGAACGACGGCGAGAGGTTGTAGGCGAGCATCTTGTCCGGGAACTCGGCGTGAATCGCCTCGGCGAATTTGCGGGCGTCGGTGAGATCGGCGGTCTTCGTCTCCATCCACAGCACGTCGGCGAAGGGTGCCGCGGCGAGCGACTTGGCGATGGCGTACGGGACGCCGCCGCGGACCTGGTAGAAACCCTCTGAAGTCCTGGCCAGCTCGCAGTCCCAGCCGACGTCGGCGCCGAGAGAGCGCGCCTTCCCGCGGGCGGCGTAGAGCGAGGCGCGCGCGGCGAAGCGCCGCCATTCGTCGGCGCTCGTCTCGAGCGGCTCGCCCTCGCTGGCGCGGAAGTCGAGCACCTCGGCGACCGCCTCGCCGTAGCTCTCGAGGCCGGCCTCGTCCTCCCACGCCGCGAGGAAACGCGAGGCGACCCCGTCGAAGGTGGCGTCGAGAGAGATCTCCGTCCCGTCCCGATAGACCGCCACGGCCTCCGCAGCAAGGCGCAGGAGGCCTTTGCGCTCGAGCCAGGCGGAGGCGGTGGCGTGCTCGCCGTCGGGGATGGCGTAAAGCAGATGGCCGTTCAGCTCACGGGCCCCCATCTCGTGGAAGTGCCGGATCAGCGCCACGTAGCACGCCTTGTAGGCCGGCACTTCGAGGTTGGAGGCGCCGAGGAGGAACGGCTGGTCGCGCTCGTCGGCGCGGCCGTCGAGCAGGTTGGCCGCCTCGGCATCGGTGCGGGCGACGATGATGCCGGCGACTCCCATGACGTCGAGTTGGAAGCGGGCGGCATTCAGCCGCTTGTTCTGCTCGTCCTGCGCCACCAGCACCTTGCCGCCCTGGTGGCCGCACTTCTTGGTGCCCGGGCGCTGGTCTTCGATGTGGTAGCCCGGCACGCCGGACTCCACGAAGCGGCGGATCAGGTTGCGCACGTGCGGATCGCCGCCGTGACCGGTGTCGGCGTCTGCGATGATGAACGGGCGGAAGTCGTGGGCCGGCGCCGCGGCGCGCTGCGCCTCGGTCATGCGCGAGCGCAGGTAGTGCTGGTTGCGGTCGGCGGTGAGCAGGGCGCGCACCAGCGTAGCGGCCTCTTCGGGCACCTGGCTGAGCGGGTAGCTCGCGAGATCGGGTCCCGGGTCCTCGCTCGTTCCACCCTTGGCGGAGGTCGCCCAGCCGCCCAGATAGATTCCTTCGATCCCCATCCGCTTCATGGTCACCGCCTGTCCCGGCGAGTAGGGGCCGAAGGTGGTGATGCTCTTCTTCTCCGCAAAGAGATGGCGCAGGCGGTCGTAAAACGCCGCCGCGGCCTCGCGCGCCACCGTGTGGTCGTGAGCGATGGTGCCGCGCTGCTCGACGACCTGGCGCGCGGTGTAAAGGCGGACGATCCCCGCGAAGCGGGGGCTGTCGAACCACTGCTCGGTGGCGGTGACCTCCTCCTCGAACGAGTTCATGGCGGGGCTCCTTGTGTTCGTTTCAGGCGACGAAGTCGAGGTTCTCGGTGATCCGCGTCCCGTCCCGCTCGAAGGCGTCGATGTAAGCGCCGATGCGGACCTTGGCGCTGGCGACGTCGTGGTTGTCGAGGTTGAGGTTCAAAAGGTCGATGTACCAGGGCGGCTTGACGTGATGGGTGACGTAGGCCTCGACGATCTCCCGCGCGATGGGCAGGGTGGTCGCCTTCGAGTCGTCGTGGACGTCGCGGTCACCAGCGCGAAGCAGCTTCTCGTACTCCTCGGCGAGGAGTCGTGCGAAGAGCGCCGCGCCGAAGGCGTCGCCAGCGCGGACACCGGTCGCCGGGTCGTCGGCGGTGAACTTTGCCCTCTTCTGCAGCCACTCCCAGAGGATGCTGAGACGGATCTCACCGGTCGCCATGTCCTCCATCAGGTAGAGGACGTCGGCGTCGCCGAAAAAGTCTGCCGGCTTGAGCGCCACGGCCTGGAACCCCCGGCCGAAGGCGTTACCGTACTGCAGGGCGACGCTTAGCAGGTCGCGGGCTCCGCGGACAGTGCGCGGCGCCGGCTCGAGCAGCACGAGCCCGTCGACGTCCTCTCGCGTGTAGGTGAGAGGCGGAAACTCGCGCCCGAGCTGGTTGTCCTTGCCGAGCTCCTCCCACACCGACCGCAGGATGTGCACCATCTTCCAGTGCGACACCCACTTGCCGCTGGCTCCCGCGCACTGCTCGCGCTCGCCGCCGGCCTTCGCCCTGCGCATGCCTGCGGCAACGCCTGCTTCCGAGCCCACGGGGATGTTGGCCTCCATGCCACCTTGCCAGAGGGCGCAGCGGCCGCTCTGGTCGGGGGTGTTCACCGCCCGGCGCACGCGGTCCTCGTAGGTGCGCATGTAGCCGTACGTCATGCCGATGGCGTCGATATTGGGGTTGACGAAGGCCGGGTCCCACGCCATCGCGTCAGCGACGCTGTTGATGTAATCCCAGCGTCCGGTGTTGAAGCCGACGAAGTGGCGGCCCAGGGCGGCGCGGATCTCCATGAGCTGGAAGGTCGCCTCGATTTGCTCGACGAGAACGTAAGCCTTGATCGTGCCCGCCGGCAACCCGAGGTGCTGCTCGAGCGCAGCGAAGAGGTCGTTCCACAGCGCCGCCTCCTCGGCGGCCTGGATCTTCGGCAGGTAGAGAACGATCGATGCCCCCGCGGCGGTCAGGCGCTGATGGTTGTTGACCACGTAGAGCGCGAGGTCGACGATCGAGGCGGAGAAGCCGGTTCCGTCCCGCTCGCGCACGTGACGGTCATCGAGGTGCAGGCCGCGGGCGCGGAAGAGCTTGGTTGTGAAGTCGAGCTGCCGGCGCCAGTCTGCGATGATGGGCCGCCCGAAGAAGCCCTGCGCCCACTGGTTCATCTCGACCGCGACGGATTCGGCGACGCGCAGGAAGAGCGGGTCCTTGTCGATCGCCAGCCGGAGGTTGCGCTGGTTGTCGAGAGACATGGTGGTGACCTGCCCGAGGGCGTCCTCGCCATCGAACATCCAGCCGTCGGCGCCCGAGAGCAGAGCGTAGGCGACGTTGCGCAGGCCGCTCTCGGTGTTCGCCCGCGGCCTGGTGGCGGGCCCGGTGCCCTGGATCCACTGGCGCTTGAGATCGGCCGGGATCTCGCTGCCCTCGAACTTGCCGTGGCGGGCGTCTTGAACCCGGATGAGAGTGCGTGGGATCAGCGCCTCGGGCTCGAGGAAGGCGATGCGCTGGCGGCCGCTCGCTCGCTCGAGCCGCCGTGCGATGCGCGCCGCCATGAGCTCGCGCCGGTCATGGTTGAGAGGCGCCAAGGCCTCCAGCGCCTCGAGTGCCACCGGGGTGTAGACCTCGGGGTACGCTTGAAGCACGCCGTCGCGGTATTCGAGCCTGGAAGTCATCGGCCGCGCAGTCTAACCCCAGACTAAACTCCCGACAGTATAGCATTTTGTCACACTGTAATGTATTGGCTCATCAGATATAAGTAATTTGCTTAGAATGGTAATATGATCAGATGCATGGCCAGTCAAATTAATGTGACATTTCGGCACAAACACCTGCCTTTGCCGTCTTTCCTTATTACCTTCTAAGAAACATAATATTTCCAACAGGTTACATTAACTTCTGCCTCCTCGGATGAGGATGCTTCCTCTGTGGCCCGCCGATTGCGATGCAAGTCACAACCGGAGGCACCAGATGTTCAGCGAGGGCGGAATCAAGGCTGTGACGGCGCGCGCTTCGGCGCGAGTTGTTTCTCCGCCGCTGCGCTCTTCCTTTCACGCGTCTCTCCCGGCTTCGCTCGTCTCCCCGATGCGCGCGTCCCGCGCAATCGTGCCGCTGCTTCTCGCCGAAGCGGCCGCCTTCGCTCTCGCTTCGGGGTCGGGTAAGATTCCTGCGTTCCTCTTCACAGCGGTTCGCGCGCTCCTGACGTTCTAAAGCTCCGAGAGGGGATTGCCGTAAGCTGATGTCGTCGGTCGAGCGTCGCGAGGTGCACCTGACCATTCCGGTCGCGCCGGAGATGGAAATCGCCGCCACGGCGCAGGTCGCGGCCCTGGGCGAGTGGATGGAGATGGGCCGCGACAAGATCGACGAGGTGAAGATGGCCGTCGTTGAAGCCTGCATCAACGCCTTCGAGCACAGCGGGACTCCGGATCACAAGGTGGAGCTCGCCTTCCGCGTAGGCGCCGAAGAAGGCGGCCGGGGCGCGTATCTCGAGGTGGACGTCGCGGACTCGGGGCACGGGTTCGATCCGACCCGCCTCAAGACTCCCGAGATCGCGGCCGCGCTGAGGTCCAGCCGGAAGCGCGGCTGGGGGATCAAGATCATCGAAAGCCTGATGGACGACGTCCGGATCGAGAGCGGCGAACACGGGACGCGCATCGTGATGCGCAAGTATCGATAAGGTATAAAGGACCGAATGAGCGAGACCTTGAAAGTCGTCGTGGACCGGCCCGATGCCACGGTGGCCGTCCTCCGGACCGACGGTTACATCAACAACACCGGCGGCGAGGAGATCGCGAAAGAGGCCTATGCCCTTCTCGGGTCAGGGGTGAACCGCCTGCTCCTCGACCTCGAGAAGACGAAGATCGTCAACTCCATCGGGATCTCGATTCTCATCGAGATTCTGGAGAAGCTCCTCGATCAGGGGGGAAAACTGGCCTTCTGCCGGCTGACGCCGACGATCGAGAAGACGTTTCAGATCATGGGGCTCGCTCAATATGCACGGATCTTCCCCGCTCCCGAGCCCGCCCTCGCCTGGCTCCGGGGCGAGTCCGAGTAGCGCGGCGCTTTCCGCCCCCAAGGCGCATGCGGGCGCGGCGGTCCTCACCGCGCACGAAACGCTTGCGGCGCTCGACCCTTTTTCCGACCGCGAGCGGCTCTTTTTCGGAATCCTGACGGCCCTTCTGACGGCGGCACAGGCGGGACGCGGTGTCCTCGTGGATCCCGCGCAGCCGGCCCGATCCGCATGCGCCGGACTCGAGCCTCCTCTCTCGGTCCTCGAGGCCCTCGCGGTGCGCGCGGCGAGCTCCGGCCGGGTCACGGATCCCCTGTCCGAAACGGTCGCTAGGGCTCTCTTCGACCAGTCGGAAGCCGACGGCGGGGGCGGCGAAGCTCCGATCGCGATTCCCCTCACGGTTCAGGAGAACGCGCTGGCGCTTCTGGTCCTCGAGAAACCCCCCGTCGATCCGGTCGGCTTCGCCTCGGTGACGGCGCACGCCGCGCGCCTCCTCGACTCTTTGCGCATGGCCGACAAGGTGCAGAAGGCGGACTTCGAGCTGAAGTACCGGGTCTGGGAGCTCCAGAGCCTTTATGACGTTGGGCTCTCCATCGCGGGAACTCTCGACCTCGACACTCTCGCCGAAGACATCCTCTACAAGTCGATCTCGCTCCTGAACGCGCGTACCGGAACGCTCATCGTGTGCGACCGCGCGGCGGACACCCCCGTCACCGTGCGCCATCTGGGCGAGCCGCTTTTGGACGGCGAGTCGGCCCGCCTCCTCCCGTCGACGGTGCTCCGCTGCAACACGATCCAGGACCGCGTGGGGCTCCTCGCGAATGCGCCCGCGGAAAAGCTGCTCGCCGTGCCGATCCTCGCCGAGGGGCGCTGGCTCGGCGTGCTCGTCGTGGCGGACAAGGAGAACCGCGACGGCTCGATCGACGATTTCACCGAAGCCGACGAGCGCGTCGCGTCGCTCTTCGCGAACCAGGCCGCGATCGCGCTCGAGAACGCGCGCCTCCATCGCGAGGCCGTCGAGAAGGAGAAGATGGAGCGCGAGATGGAGCTCGCGGCCTCCATCCAGAGGACGATTCTTCCCGACACGCTCCCGGACGTTCCCGGCCTCGTCATCTCGGGCGCGAACCGGCCGGCGAAACAGGTCGGGGGCGACTACTTCGACGTGTATCCGCTCGCGGACGGACGCACGGCTTTCTGCGTGGCCGACGTTTCGGGGAAGGGCGTGCCGGCGGCGCTTCTCGTGTCGACCGTTCACGCCTGCCTGCATCTTCTCGTGCCGAACAACGCCTCGGACCTGCCGGGTCTCGTCGCGCGCGTGAACCGCCATCTCGTGGGGTTTTCCTCGACGCGCAAGTTCGCGACGCTCTTCATCGCGGTCTTCGACCCGGCGGCCGGAACACTCACCTACGTGAACGCCGGGCACAACCCCGGACTCTGGATCTCGCCGGGAGGCGTCAACCTCCTGCCAAGCGGGGGAGTGCCCGTGGGGATGATGCCGGGCGTCGTTCACAAGCAGGCGTCGATCCGCGTCGCGCCCGGCGACACGATCCTCTTGTATTCCGACGGCATCACGGAGGCCCTGAACAGCAGCGACGAGGAGTTCGGCATGGAAAGGCTCACCGCGCTGGCCATCGCGGGACGGATGCAGGCCCCCGCCGAGCTCTCGCGGTGCATTTTCGGCGCGGTGAACGACTTCACGACCGGCGTCGCGCAGTACGATGACCAGACGGTCCTCATTGCCCGCGTCTCGGCGGCGTCTTGAGACGCGCGGGCCCCGGCCTTTTTCTGGCCGCGTTCGGCGCCCTGGCCTGCACGTTCTCCCGCGAGATAGCGATCCTGCCCCATCAGCTCGCGACGCCGGTCCCGATCGGACTCGTGAACTCGTTCAACGCCGAAGAGCAGCTCCAACGCGGGTACATTCCCGAGGTCGCGGAATTCCTGTCCAGCGCGGGCGGGCGGAGCCTCGACGCCGTCCGCTTCGACAGCCTGAGCGGCCAGGTGCTCCTCGAGCGCGGCGACTTCCGGGGCGCGGCGCCGCGTCTCGAACGCGCGCTCGCGGGAACGGGACGCGGGTCGGACCGCGCGGACCTCGCGTGGCTCCTGTCCCAGGCCGCGTATTGGGAAGGAAACTTCCTTTCCGCAGGCCGCTGGGGGCGCGTGGCGCAGCGCGAGGGCAAGCGCGTGCCCGACGGCTGGCTCGTCTTCCTCGAGTCGCAGGCCGCCCGCGTGCTCTACGGCGGCGAGTCCGCCGGCGAGCGGATCTCGTTGCCCGTCGACTTCGGGAGACCGAATCTGCTCCGCCTCCCCGTGCGCGTGAACGGGCACGCCCCGGAAGAGATGGTCCTCGACTCCGGCGCCTCGCTGTCCCTTCTGACTGAGAGCGCGGCGGCGCGGCTGGGCGTCACCTTCGTGTCCGGAGCGACCGCCTCCGCGAAAGGCCTCCATGCGACGGACCTCCCGATGCGGCTCGGCTGGGTCGACTCCGTGCGCCTCGGCGACGTGACGCTCACGGACGTCCCGGTGGGCATCCTGTCGGATGGAACGCTCACGTTCGAGACCAGGTCGTCGGGGGTTTTCCGCCTGAACGGCGTCTTGGGCGCGCACTTCATGAAGGAGTTCGACTGGCGCCTTGCGTACGGCGACGGGCTCGTCCACGCACGGCGGCTCGACCGGCGCCTCGTGCGCGGCTCGAAGGACCAGAATCTGTTCTTCCGCCGGATGAAACCCATGGCGCGCGCGTCAATCAACGGGCAGCCCTGGTCGCTGTTTCTCCTCGACACGGGTTCGGAGCCTTCGATGATCACCCGCGGCGGGCTGCGAAAGACGCGTCTCTTCGAGCCCGAGGCGGCATACCCGGTGACGCTCGAAGGGATCGGGCAGTCCCGCGTGTCGTGGGCGAAGATCTCGAACGTGACTTTGGGCGTGGGCGCATACATGGTGCGGTTCAAGGACATCGTCGTGAAGGAAGAGGCGGACGGGATCGAGGACGGCATCCTCGGAGCGTCGTTCCTGTCCCCATTCGACGTGGAGATCCGCTTCGGCGCCATGACGCTCGTACTCGAGAACCCGTTGGAGCGCCACCTGCGCGAGACGAAGGCGTCCCCGCGGGAGATCGCACGATAGAATGAGGCGCGTGCAGGAGCGCCATTTACGGGGAGCGGCGGTGGCCGCCGCGCTCGCGGCAATGGGCGTCCTCCACGCGGGAGGCTGCCAGGGTCCGGCTGATCCCATGCAGAAGAAGCGGAACGACATGGTCGAGCTCCAAATCGCGGCGCGTGGGATTCGGGATCCGCGCGTCCTCGAAGCGATGCGCACCGTGCCCCGCCACCTTTTCGTCCCGCCCGCGGAGGAAGCGTCCGCGTACGACGACCGGCCACTTCCCATCGGGAGCGGCCAGACGATCTCGCAGCCCTATGTCGTGGCCTTCATGGCCGAGCAGCTTCGCCTGACCGGGAAAGAGAAGGTCCTCGAGATCGGGACCGGCTCGGGCTACTCGACGGCGATCCTCGCGTCGCTCGCCGCCCGGGTGTACTCGATCGAAATCCGCCCCGAGCTCGCGCACGAGGCGAAAGAGCGTCTCGCGAAGCTCGGCGTGAAGAACGTCGAGCTGAAGGCGGCGGACGGCTATCGCGGCTGGTCCGAGGAAGCCCCGTTCGACGCGATTCTCGTCACCGCCGCTCCTGAGCGGATCCCGCCCCCTCTCCTCGAGCAGCTCGCCCCGGAAGGGCGGATGGTCATCCCCGTCGGCGCGTTCTACCAGGAGCTGAAGGTCATCAAGCGGCAGGGCGGCGGCTACTCGGAGAAAAGCGTCCTGCCCGTGCGGTTCGTGCCGTTCGTGGGTGAGGCCGAGGGCGCTCCGCCCCCAGCCCGCGACCCCGGAACCTCGCGATGAGCGCCGGGACGGCGCTCACGAATCCCTCGGCCCTCCTCGAACGCGTGCCCATAAGGGAGCGCGGCGCGTCGCTGACGCGCTCGGCCTGGCGCGTTGCGGTGACGGCGGATGAAGGCACGGGCACGATCGTCCGCCTCGAGGCGTCGGACGGCGCGGTTCATTTCCGGGGCGACGGCCACTTCCTCGGCTGGAGTCGGGAAGAGATGGAAGTCGCGTGGGAGGCGATGGCGCACTCCGATGCCCCGCCCGAGGCGGAATTTCCGCAACTCGGTTGACACTCTGAACCGGCGCGTCGAAGCTGACATGTCCATGAGCGACGAAACACCCGGCAAACGTTTTCCTTTTGGAGGATTCATGCGATTTTCGACCCTCACTCTCACGGCTCTCCTACTCGCCGGCGGCGCGGCCAGCGCTGTCGTGGCCTCCGACGACCTGACGATCGTCACGAAGCACACGCACGACGGCAAACCGGCCGGCACGAGCACGAGCTATCTCGCCAGTGATCACGTGCGAATGGCGCGGGAGGACGGACACGAGACGATCGTCGACTTGAAAACCGGTGTGATGACGACGCTGGACGGCAAGAAGAAGACCTACTACACGGTCACGAAGCAGGATATGGAACAGATGGCGGTCAAGATGCAGGAGCGGATGAATACCCCGGAGATGAAGAAGGCCATGGAAGCCATGCAGAGCATGAGCGGCGGGATGTCGACCTCGTTCGACGTGAAGAAGACGGGGGCGACCCGGAAGGTCGCGGGCTACGGCTGCGAGGAATGGGCGATCACGATGGGCACTCTCTCCACGATCAAGGAGTGCGTCACGAGCGAGTTGCAGTATCCCGCCCACGCCTGGGACACATACAAGGAATTCTCCGAGAGCATGAAGAACATGACGAGCGCCTTCGGGCCCATGGCGAAGAGCGGCGCCGAGCTGGCGGAGAAGCTCAAGGCCATGAAGGGATTTCCCGTGGCGACGACGACGGCGGTCGACGTCATGGGGCACAAGACCACGATCGAGAGCGAAGTGATCGAAGTCCGGAAGGGCTCGATTCCGGCGTCCGCATGGGAGATCCCGGCCGGCTACACGAAAATCGAAAACCCCATGCTGAAGGCGTTCGAGGGTCACGGGCGCCCTCACCGCTGATCGGGCTCGCTGGGCGGGGCCTTAGATCCCCGCCCAGCCCGGCTCCAGGCGCGTCCAGCCCTCCTCGATTGCCCACAGGTCCATCGCGAGCGAGACGAGGTCGTCCACTTCGGGCAGCGGCCGGGCGTCGAGCGTGAGATCGAGCGACTTGACGTAGCCGCGGCACGTCTCGCAAGCCTCGATGCGAACGTTCTTGTGCACGTCGCTCTGGAAGCCCGGCAGCTTCGCGGGATCTTCTTCCTGGCAGGAGGCGCAGCGGATTCGGTTGAAGGGCCAGTCGGTGCCGCAGAGCCCACACACGAGAAAGCGCGCGCCGCCGTTGGTTTCGGGGAGCTCCTTGCGATACGAGACGATCGGAGCCGATCCGCAGGCGGG
>Ga0075520_1001888_pt1 | contig 10292 bp, 11 predicted proteins | sample NGEPerB_FD_75100 | JGI IMG/M metagenome (GOLD analysis project Ga0075520, IMG submission 75100) | Arctic peat soil microbial communities from the Barrow Environmental Observatory site, Barrow, Alaska, USA - NGEE PermafrostAB12-B | ecosystem: Environmental > Terrestrial > Soil > Wetlands > Peat ...
ACGCTGGTCTCCACCGTCGGCGGGCCGGCCGCCCCGCCGACGGTGGAGACCAGCGTCATCCCGACCGTCTTCAGCAGTGCGCCGATGTCGGCCGCCGCCGTGGCCGCGCCGGCCGCGCCGCTCGCGCCGCCGCCGTCGCCGAGCTTGGCCGCGACGGCCTGCATGCCGCGGTCCATGTTGATGCCGTGATCGGCGTCGCCGATAGCGGCGTCGAGGTCCGTGAGGTACGCGCGGTTCTCCGCCACGACGGCCGCGAACGTGCGCAGCCAGGCGGCGATGGCCGCGGTTGTGATCGTCTCGCCGCGGCCGCCGACACTCGCGCTCATGCGCCCCACCGGAGCCCGGGCGTGTTGACCGGCGCGTCCCAAAGCGCGGTCAGCTCATCGTCGAGCCGCAGCAGCGTGATGGAGCATCCGGCCATGTCCAGCGAGGTCATGTACGAGCCGACCAGGTTGCGCGCGATGCGGATGCCGCGACCGTCGAGGAGGCGGCTGAGCTCGCCGTAGACGATGTAGAGCTCCATGAGCGGCGTGCCGCCCATGCCGTTGACGAACGCGAGCACGTCGTCGCCGCGCGCAAAGGGCAGATCGTCGAGGATGGCGGCCGCAAGCAGCTCGACGACCTCGTGCGCCGGGGCGAGCTTGCGGCGCTCGCGCCCCGGCTCCCCGTGGATGCCGATGCCCAGCTCCATCTCGTCTTCGGCGAGCTCGAACGTGGGCTTGCCGGCCATCGGCAAGGTGCCCGACGTGAGGGCCACGCCCATGCTGCGGCCGCCCTCGTTGACCCTGCGGCAGAGGGCGGCCACATCCGCCAGCGGGCGGAGCTGCTCCGCCGCCGCCCCGCAGATCTTCTCGGCCAGCACCGTGGCGCCGACTCCGCGGCGGCCGGCGGTGTAGAGGCTGTCCTTGACGGCGACGTCGTCGTCGATGACCACGGCCTCGACCGCGATGCCTTCGTCGCGGGCGAGCTCGGCCGCCATCTCGAAGTTCATCACGTCGCCGGTGTAGTTCTTGACGATGTGCAACGCGCCGGCGCCGCCGTCGACGGCCTTGGTGGCCGCGAGCATCTGGTCGGGCGTCGGCGACGTGAACACCTCGCCGGGGCAGGCGGCGTCGAGCATGCCCATGCCGACGAAGCCTCCGTGCATCGGCTCGTGGCCGGAGCCGCCGCCCGAGACGAGCGCCACCTTGCCGGCGACCGGGGCGTCGGCGCGCACGATGTAGTGAGGGTCGGTGAACACCCGCAGGCGGTCGCCGTGCGCCGCGGCGACGCCGGCCAGCTCGTCCCTGACCACGTCCTCCGGGCGATCGATCAACTTCTTCATGGCCTCTCCCCTCCGCCGCCCTCGATCCGCTTCCTATGATAGTGCGAGAGCGGCGGGCGGTGGGGTCACCGGGGCGGCAGACGGGCCAGAATCGGCGCACCGAGACGTGCTCCTGATGGCGGCGGTCGCGTGCCACACCCTCGTGCGCGCCATCAGCCGCAGTCTGGGCATGGGCTCGCCGCTCGCCCGGGCTACTGCAGCGTGAACCAGAAGGTGGTCATCGCGTTGTCTCCGTAGCCGCTTTTGGCCTGCACTCCGATGTCGAAGAACGCGCCCGAGGTCAGGCTAGGCCAGCTCGAGAAGCACTTGGCGAGGTCAAGCGTCAACGAGATCGTGTTGCCGGGATCGGACGGCAGGTCGCCGGCCGGATCGAGGATGCCGCCTTCCCACGGTGACGGCGGGACGGCGGACCCGTTGGCCATGGCGCCGGAGATCGTGCCGACGACGTTCGCGGTCCCCGACTCGGGGGCGTTGATGCTCTGCCTCGGCACGGAGGTGCCGATGGCGTACCAGAGACCGCCGATGTCGACCCAGCCGCCTGCGCTCGCCGGCTCCCCCGGTCCGGCCTTCCGCTGCGGCCGCCAGAAGACGAGCGTCACCGTGGACGCCTTCACGGGTGCGGTCGGCACCGTGATCTGCACGCCTCCCAGTTCGCGCCGGGTCCCACGCAGCTGGACGCCGTCCTTGTCGTAGACGATGTCGGTGGGCCCGGCGTCCGTGTCGAACTGGTACGACTTGAGCGCCGGCGCCGTGTTGAAGGCGAAGTTGAGGGTGCCCGGGTACTGGGCGCCACTCGACGACGTCATCACGAAGCAGTCGCCACCGCCGATCTCCGCCGCCAGCGCGCCGGGCTTCAGCGGGCAGCCACTCGGGTGGCCGGGGTCCGGGATCAGGTCCAGGATCCCCGGGGTCGCGTAGGTCGGTGGCGCGTAGTCGCGGCCGACGAGCGGATAGGTGACCCCATCCACCATGTGGGCGCCGATGTAGGAGTTCCCCAGGCCGTCGAGCTGAACGGGAGTGCCGTCGGGAGCCTCCATGGCAAGGGACAACGCCATCGGCATGTACCGGTCGATGAGCCCGTCGAGGTCGGTGATGGCAGTGATGTCCGCGTTGATCGAGGCCGCCGGCAGCGACGTCCACGGACCCACCGCTGTGGGCCAGAAGTTCGAGAACATGAAGAACTGCCCCGCCGTGTCGAGCGGCGGTGGTCCGAGAGCTTCTCCGCTGGTCCGGGGGGAGGCGGCCAAGCGTGCGGTCGCCGAAAGAGCGGCCGCTCGCGGCCGGTTCGAGCCGCGGCCCGTGCGGTCGACGTTGTCGATGATGCGGTTGCCGTTGTCGTCGATGTCGAAGGCGTTCACGATGCCGTCCAGGTCGAGATCGCCGCCGGGCCCTCTGATGCCCATCGGCCGCGGAGTCCTCACGAGGCCGAGCCTGCCGGCCCCGATGGGCTTGCCGTTCACTGCCTTCGCGGTGTACCGGGCGAGCGTCTGGTACCGCCTGAGAGGAGCGCGTCGCGCCAGCGCGTATCCTTGCTTGAGGACCACCGTACCGATCTTCAGGCTCGAGGCCCCCCTGATGAATGCGAACGCCTTGCTCGCGGAGGCCTTGAGCACGATCGGACCGTAGTACGTGCCGCCTGTGCCGACGAGCTGCAGGCTGGCGCCGGCGAGCCTCGCGCCGCCGATCGAGAACTTCCCGGACGAGCTCGAGACGGTCGTCTTGCGGGCCCTGCCGTTCGCCTGGACGAGCACGATCTCGTAGCCCGCACCGCCCTTGAGGACACCCGAGACCGTCGCGGCGGCGGCCGGGGTCGGGGATGCGGCGTTCGCCGCGAGCACGGCGGTCGCGAGGATCGTGGCGACGGCCACCCACGTCGCGAGGTGCGGTGTACCGTGTGAGCGTGCCCAGGTCCTCATCGTGCTGCCTCCCTCGGTGCGGGTGCTCCCCTGCACGTATCGGCCCGCAAGGGCGTTGCGGCAAGGGGTGCCGTGCTCAACCGCCTTGGGAGCCGCGGGCGAAAGCGCACCGCTTCGAACGCGCATGGCGCGCGTAGCCTCGCTGTTGGCAACAGAGGCCACGGGCCGGCATCGACGGCGTCCCGATTGGGCGGCGCGCACGGCGGGTACCAAGACGTGCCGGGCGTGGGCACAAGCTGTGCGCCCGAGACCAATGAACGTCGCGCTGCGAGGCACGACCGAGAGAGCGCCCGCCGGGGCGCCGGACGAGGAGCACGTCGTGACCTTCAAGAACCGCACGGCAAGACTCGCGGCGGCGCTGTCTGCAGCCGCCCTCATCGCCGTTGTGGCGCTCGTCGCCGCGGGGTGCGGAGGCAGCACCGCCGCGTCCGCGACGCCGACTCCGACGCCGTCCCAGTCGAGCATCGCCGCCCGCGTGCTCGCTCTCAACGCCTACCTCAGCCAGGTGAAGCCGGTCACCGGTCAGATCGGGTCCACCGTCGCGGCGCTCCCCGGCGCCGTGAAGGGCATCGGCGCCAAGCCCGGCGCCACTTGGACCACCGCGGCCACCAACCTCGACGCGATCGCGACGCAGCTGAGCGCGGAGGCCGCATCCCTGTCCGCGCTCAAGCCGCCGGCGTTACTGCAGTCGGCGCAGGACGCAGCCGTCAAGGCGATCCAGTCGGTGCAGACCGGCGTGTCCGACACCGCCGCCTTCCTGAACAAGAAGGTCGCGAAGGCCGGCACCACCAAGGCGTCGCTCGAGGCTCAGCTCTCGGCCGCGCAGACGCAGCTCTCAGGGGCGGCCGCGCAGCTCACGAGCGCCATCCAGAGCCTGATTCTCACGCCGGACTCGACGCCGACGCCGTAAGAGACAGGTCGGGGCCGCGCAGGCAGCGCCCGCGCGGGTAGCTCCAGCACAGGCAGTCGCGGGACCACCCGATGCTTCGGCAAACTGTTTACTAACGCTAATTACCTTGGTAAACTACTTCTGTGAGCGCATCCGGACCCCATAGGCCTCAGTCTCGCGGACGCGACGACGCCGATCTGGCGGCTCGTCTGCGCCTCATCGTCATGCGCTTCACGCGGCGGCTGCGCCAAGAGGCCGGCGACGACCTCAGCCCCTCGCTGGTGTCGGTGCTGGCGTGCCTCGAGCGCAAAGGGCCGCTGACGCTGGGCGAGCTCGCCGCGCTCGAACGGGTCAAGCCGCCCAGCGTCACGCGCATGGTCGCGGCGCTGGAAAGCAAGGGCCTCGTGCGCCGCGAGGCCGACCCCACCGACGGGCGAGTCTCACGGATGAGCGTGACGGCCGACGGCAGCCGCACCCTGCAGCGCAGCCGCACGCGCAAGACCGCCTACCTCGCGAAGCGGCTCGCAACCCTGAACGTCGAGGACGCGACGGCGCTCGCTGAGACGCTCCCCGTTCTCGAGCGCCTCCTCGAGAGTGACCGATGAGCGGCCCGTTCCTCGCACCAAGGGCCAAGGTGGCCGCCGGCTTCCGCCGCACGTTCCGCTCCTTGCACGGGCGCAACTACCGGCTCTGGTTCTTCGGTCAGACGGTCTCGCAGAGCGGCACGTGGATGCAGGCGGTGGCGCAGAGCTGGCTCGTCTGGACGCTCACGCACAGCGCCTTCGACCTCGGGCTCACGGCGGCGCTGCAGTTCCTCCCCGTCCTGCTGCTGGGCACCGTGGGCGGCGTCATCGCCGACCGGTTCGACAAGCGCAAGGTCCTGCTCGTCACCCAGACCGCCTTCACGATCCAGGCGGCGGCGCTCTGGGCGCTCGTGTTCACGGGCGTGGTCCAGCTCTGGATGGTCTGGACGCTCGCCCTCGTGATGGGCCTGATCAACGCCGCCGACAACCCCTCGCGGCAGAGCTTTGCCGTGGAGATGGTCGGGCCCGACGACCTCGCCAACGCCATCGGGCTCAACAGCGTGATCGTCAACGCCTCGCGGCTCGTCGGGCCGGCGATCGCCGGCCTGCTCATCGCCACGGCCGGTCTTTCCTGGACGTTCCTCATCAACGCGCTGTCGTTCGGCGCCGTGATCGCGGCCCTGCTCGCCATGCGCCCCGCCGAGCTCCACCGGGGCCGTCCGGTGGCGCCCGCCAAGGGCCAGATCCGCGCCGGCCTGCGCTACGCCTGGAGCAAGTGGGAGCTGCGCGTGCCGCTGCTCATGATGGCCGTGATCGGCACGCTGGCCTACAACTTCAACGTCATCCTGCCGCTCTTCGCCGGCGACGTCTTCCATCGCGGCGGCGGCACGCTGGGGGCGCTCACCGCGGCGATGGGCGCCGGAGCGCTGATCGGCGCGCTGTTCACGGCGTCGCGCCGCCGGCCCGGGTACCTCCTGCTGACGGTCGTCACGCTCGTGTTCGGAGCGTCCATCGTCGCCGTCGCCTTCGCGCCGACGCTTCCGGCCGTCCTCCTGCTGCTGATGCCCATGGGTGCGGCCAGCGTGACCTTCATCGCGACCGCCAACTCGCTGCTTCAGCTGCACTCCTCGGCGGCGATGCGCGGGCGGGTCATGGCTCTCTGGGCGATCGTCTTCCTCGGCTCGACCCCCATCGGGGCGCCGCTCACCGGCTACCTCGCCAGCCACCTCGGCGCACGGATGACGCTGGCGCTGGCCGGCGTGGCGACGCTCCTCGCGGGATGCGGCGCGGCGCTCGTGCTGCGCGCCACGCGCGACCGCCTGCGCGACCAGGTGCGGCGGCGTGACGCTGCTGCCGCCGAGGCTCACGCCGGCGAAGCGACGGTCGCGGCGGGGCGAGGCCGGCCGGCGCCCATCCCCCCCGTCCGGCAAAGACGCAGGCCTGAACGCGGAAGACGCGCCGGGGCTCCAACCGCGGTCATGACCCGGCCCTGGTCAGGACCCGCCTGCGATCACGAACCGGTCGCGGCGTCCTCGATGACCCAGACGAAGACCTCCCCGGGACCGTGCACGCCGAACACGTGCACCGCGGCCAGGTCTGACGTGCCGCTCGGCCCGCTGATGAAGCTCACGCAGCTGGGGACCAGACCCGGCTCCGCCGGCAGTTCGCGCAGCACGTCTCCCATCGTCGCGCGAATGCGGCTGAGAGGCACGAAGAAGCCTACGGCCGCAGGCACGAGCGAGTAGGCGCGCCGGACCTCGGCGCTGCTCCGCACGACGACCGAGCCGGTCTCGGCGACGGCCCAGTCGGCCTCGGTGAGGCCGAAGTCGGCGGCGCGGGCCTCCGTCGTGAAGCGGAGCCTGCGGTCGCGCCGGGGGTCCGGGCGGCGCGATGCGGTCGCGCCTTCCGCCGGGCCGGCCGCATCCGGCCGGACGCACGGCGCACAGGCGACGCTCTGCCAGCCGCGCTCGCCGGCGAGGCGATCGAGCGCGGCCCACGCTTCCGCCCGTGACGTGACCGACTCGACCACGCCTCCGGACTCGCGGAGGCGGGCGGCAAGTAGCCCTACGAGCTCGCGGCCGGACGCGACCGGTGGTCGCCCCAGGTCCGGCGCAGGCGCGTCCGGCGCGAGCGCGTTTGGAGCGGGCGCCTCCGGTCCGCGCGCGCCGTCGCCGAGGCGCTCGCGGAGGCGCGCGAGGAAGGTCACGCGGTCCATGCGGCCACCTCGTGCGCGGACGCGGGCCAAGGGCCGGCCGGGGGCACGACGCTCATCGCCCGCCCCAGCGCCGCCAGAGCGAACGGAAGCTGCTGCGCCCCGGACGGGGCAGATCGCGGCTGCGCGTCCACGCGCCGAGGGCACCGGGCGCGCGCATCCGGGAGCCGGCAGCCGCGACCGCCGCGGACGCCAAGCGGACGAGAGGCAGACCCATAGCTTCTCCCGCCGCCCACAGGCGCGGCCGGCGGGCGGCGGCGTCGAACGCCCGGAAGCCGAGCCGCCAGGCTGGCGGCGCTTCCGCCTCGGCCACGTAGTCCTCGCGCAGCTCGCGCAGATAGGCCGCCAGCGGGATCCGCGCCGAGCACACCTCGGTGCAGGCGCCGCACAGGCTGCTCGCGAACGGCAGCTCGGGGTGGCACTCGAGCCCGTCGAGCAACGGGCTGAGCACGGCGCCGATCGGCCCGCTGTACACGGCGTCGTAGGCGTGCCCGCCGATCTTCCGGAACACTGGGCAGATGTCGAGGCAGGCCCCACAGCGGATGCAGGCGAGGATACCGTGGTACTTGCCGCCGAGAATGCGCGAGCGCCCGTTGTCGACGAGCACGACGTGCAGCTCCTCCGGCCCATCTGCCTCGCCGGGGCGGCGCGGGCCGGTGATCGCCGTCACGTAGGCGGTCGAGCGCAAGCCGACGCCGGCGCGCGGCAGGACCTTGAGGATCGCCTCGAGATCCGGGAACGCGGGCACGAGGCGCTCGACGCCCATGACGACCACGTGGGTGCGCGGCAGCGTGGTCGTCATGCGCCCGTTGCCCTCGTTGGTCACGAGCACCACGGAGCCGGTCGTGGCGACGCCGAAGTTGCAGCCGGTGATGCCCATGTCGGCGGCGAAGAACTTCTCGCGCAGAACGCCTCGGGCGTAGCCGGTGAGGGCGTGCGCGTCGTCGCCGAGGTCGCGGCCAGCGTTTGCGGAGAACAGCTTGCGCACCCGCTCGAGCGGCATGTGGATCGCGGGCTTGAGGATATGGAACGGACGCTCGTGCGCCATCTGCACGATGAACTCGCCGAGGTCCGTCTCCACGACTTCCACGCCCTCGGCCTCGAGGGCCGGGTTGAGGCCGATCTCCTCGGTGACCATCGACTTCGACTTCACCACGAGCTTGACGCCGCGCTCGCGCGCCGGACCGGCGACGTGACGGCGGGCCTCCTCGGCGTCGGCGGCGAAGAAGGCGCGCCCGCCGGCGCGCTCGACGTGGTCGCGAACTCGTCGACGTAGCGATCGAGGTGGGCAAGCGTCGCCAGCCGCACGCGCGAGATCTCGTCCAGCGCCGCCGGCCAGTCCGGCTCCGCCCGGGCCGGCCCGATCAGCTCCTGCACGTAGTCCTGGCCGTCGGCGAGCACACGCTGCATCGCCGGGTCGCCGAGCGCCCGCTCGACGCGCTCGTCGAAGGCCTTGCGCGTCGCGTCGCTCATCGGGCGCCGCCCTTGGCCGCGCTCATCGCCGCCACCCCCCCGCCAGCACTTCCGCGAGGTGGCGCACCTCGAGCCGGCTGCCGCGCCTGCGCAGCCGACCCTCGATGTTCATCGGGCAGCTGGCGTCGAGGCCGACGACCAGGCCGGCGCCGGTCTCGAGGACGTGGTCGACCTTCTCATCGGCCATGGCCGTCGAGATGTGCGGCATCTTGACGGCGAACGTGCCGCCGAAGCCGCAACACTGCTCCGCGCCCGGCAGCGGCACGTAGTCGAGCCCGTCGATCATGCCAGGAGCCGCTCCGGCTGCTCCACGACGCCGAGCAGCCGCCGCGTGTGGCAGGAGTGGTGCAGCGTCGCCTTCACGCGCCGCGCGACGGGCAGCTCCTCCACGCCGAGCACGTCGACGAGGAACTCCGAGAACTCGTAGGTGCGCGCCGCCAGCGCCCGGGCCTCGGCCTCCTCGGGCCACCCGGCGAAGAGATCGGGGAAGCCGTCGCGGACCATCGCCGCGCATGAGCCGGAGATGGACACGACGGACTCGCTGCCGGCGAAGGCGCGCAGCACGGCGCGGGCGTTCCTGCGCGCCGAGTCGCGAAAGCCCGAGTTGTAGGCCGGCGGGCCGCAGCAGGTCTGGCCGGCCGGGAAGTCGACCGCCACGCCCAGATCGCGCAGGACCTGGACGGCCGCGACGCCGACGCGCGGGTACAAGGCATCGCCCAGACAGGTGATCATCAGCGACGCCCTCGTTGCAGTCACGGCTTCACCGCGCCTCGGGGTGGAGGGGCTAGAACAGGTCGAGCAGGTCGCTCGGTGAGTGTGCCAGGTGATCCGGCGCTGCGCGCAGCAGGCGCTCGGCGCCGTGCCAGCCCCAGGCGGCGCCCACGGTGACGGCGCCGGCGGCGCGCGCCTCCACGATGTCGCCGATGGTGTCGCCGACGTACCAGGCCGGCACGGACTCGCCGATACGGCGGCGGACGGCACGGATCTTGCGCGTCTTGCTCTGTTCGCGGTCGCCGCCGAGCACCTCGACGACGCCGCACACGCCGTGCTCGCTCAGGACGCGCTCGACCATCGCCGTGCGGCTCGACGTGATCACGAAGACCGGATGGGCCGCGGCCAGCCGCTCGACGACCTCCGCCATGCCCGGGAACAACTCCGGCACGGGGGTCGCGCCAATCGCGTCCTCGACGTCCTCCACCACGGCGGGCGGCACGCCGGCCGTGGCGAGCGCCGCGAACCAGTTGTCCTCGGTGAAGTCGACGAACTGCTTGCACGTCGCCAGGTGCCCGAGGCCGTGGGCGCGGAAGGTCCGCGCGAAGGCGCGGCACTGGTCGTCGAGAGAGTCGGCGATGACGCCGTCGAAGTCGAACATGATCAGTTTGCGGTGTCGCGGCTCGGCCATCTCCGCCGGCGAGCCTACCGGCCCGCGCCCGGGCGCGGCAACCCGCCGGGCGGCGCCCTCCGGTGGCGCGGCGACACCGTCCGCCCTACTCCGCGTCGTCGGGCACCTCGTTCGGCCACGTCGCCAGGGCGGTCGCCACGAGGTGGTGGCAGAGCCGGCCGGCGGCCTCGCCGCAAGTGCACGACCACTCCAGCGCCTCGCCGTTCAGGCGCAGTTCTGCTTCATGAGTGGGCGAGCCGGCCACCTCGGCCCGCAGATGCAGCTCGTCGTGCTCCAGGATGCGCACCGAGCCGTGCTCGGCCGCCGCCGCGCCGTCGATGTACGCCTTGGGCGGCGCCAGGTCGAGGAGCGTCTTCTCGGTCAGATAGTCGTCTATGGGTGTCATCGCGCTCCTCGTTCGCAGCCGGGCACTCTGGAGTACCCGCGAGCCGTCTACTTGATGCCGGCCGCCTTGAACAGCTCGGGGATGGTGACCATCTCGTAGCCCCGCGCGCGCAGGCCGGCGATGATCAGCGGCAGGGCCTTGGGTGCTTTGCCGCGCGTGTGCAGAAC
>Ga0075520_1001889_pt1 | contig 10286 bp, 7 predicted proteins | sample NGEPerB_FD_75100 | JGI IMG/M metagenome (GOLD analysis project Ga0075520, IMG submission 75100) | Arctic peat soil microbial communities from the Barrow Environmental Observatory site, Barrow, Alaska, USA - NGEE PermafrostAB12-B | ecosystem: Environmental > Terrestrial > Soil > Wetlands > Peat ...
AGTGGTACTCACAAAGTTAAGATAAAAATCTAAATCAGGTAGTTTTTAATATTTCAGTTCTTTTTAGTTAAAATCACATTGAAAAAAGAGGGAAAGATTTCATCATTTTAACAACATTCTCACCAACCTTTTTTATAACAGCTTCATTATCAATGTTCGAAATAACTTCATCAATATAATCAACTATCACTCCCATGTGCTCTTCTTTCAGTCCACGGGTAGTTATGGCCGGTGTACCGACTCTCAGACCTGAAGTCAGGAAAGGAGAACGACTGTCAAATGGTACCATGTTTTTGTTAACGGTAATATGAGACTGGACAAGAGTGTTTTCAACTTTTTTACCAGATATTTCAGGGAATCTGGTCCTGAGGTCAATCAACATCAGATGATTGTCGGTGCCGCCTGAAATTACTTTGTAGCCTTTATCAGTAAAAGCCTTTGCCATCACAGATGCATTCTTCTTGACTTTTGCCTGGTATTCATTAAACTCTGGAGTAAGTGCTTCCCAAAATGAAACTGCTTTTGAGGCAATGACATGCTCCAGAGGTCCGCCCTGGATGCCAGGGAAAAGAGCAGAATTTAAAAGAGACGACATCATTTTCACTTCACCTTTTGGCGTTGTTATACCCCATGGATTAACAAAATCTTTTCCCATCAGGATTATTCCTCCTCTTGGTCCTCTGAGCGTTTTATGAGTTGTTGAAGTAACAATATGTGCGTATTTCAATGGATTCTTAAGAAGTCCGGCCGCTATAAGCCCTGCCGGATGAGCCATATCAACAATGAATATAGCACCAACCATATCAGCTATTTTTCGCATTCTTTCATAATCCCATTCCCTTGAGTATGCTGAGGCACCTCCGATTATCATTTTTGGCTTTTCTTTCAGCGCAATTCTTTCCATCATATCATAATCAACCAGTCCGTCATCTTCTCTGACACTGTAGGCAATTGGTTTATAAAACAGTCCTGATGAATTGACAGGTGACCCGTGTGAAAGGTGTCCGCCATGTGCAAGATTTAATCCCAGAAAAGTATCTCCCGGCTTAAGAACTGCCATAAACACAGCCATATTTGCCTGGGCGCCTGAATGAGGCTGGACGTTCGTATATTCAGCATCAAAAAGTTTTTTCAACCTGTCAATAGCGATCTGCTCGGTCTGATCGACAATCTCACAACCACCGTAATACCGATGCCCGGGATATCCTTCAGCGTACTTGTTTGTCAATACAGAACCCATAGCTTCAAGAACCTGAGGGCTAACAAAATTTTCGGAAGCAATTAATTCAATTCCATTTATCTGGCGCTGACGTTCCTTTTCAATAAGGTCAAAAATCAAATTATCTCTATTCATACTATATAATTTTAAGACATTTATTCTTCAGAAAATTCAACTATTAAATCGCGGTATGTCGAAAAAATCCGGGATTTGGAGATGAATCCTACGTAATAACCATTATCCAGAACAGGAAGGTTCCATGCACCTGTTTTCCTGAAAGTCTCCATCACAGTTTCAATATTCTCTTTCCTGTCAATATAAGAAGGAGGTAATGTCATAAGATCTCTCATAAATGTTGTGCTGTATAATTCCTGCTGAAACATAATTTCCCTGACGTCATCCAAATATACCACACCTTCCAGGATATTGTATTCGTCAACCACAGGAAAAAGGTTCCTTTTTGACCTGGCAATTACTTTTACCAGATCACCGAGAGTGTCTAAAGGCATGACCTTTAATAAATCGGTTTCTATCTCTCTTTTCCAGTTCATCCTTGTTAGTACTGCTTTATCTTTGTCATGTGTAATAAGGTCTCCGCTCTCTGCGAGCTGAACATGATAAATTGAATGTTTTTCAAAGCTCCTGGTAGTAATGTAAGCGGCAGTGGATGTAATTATCAGCGGGATAAGAAGATTATAACCACCCGTGATCTCCGCAATAAGAAATATTGCAGTAAGCGGGGCATGCATAACACCAGCCATCATACCAGCCATCCCCACAAGAACAAACCTGTTATCCGGCAGTTCCACATTAGCAACTCTCTTCAATATGTCAGCTACAAGGTATCCGTTTATTCCTCCGAGAAACAGAGTAGGTGCAAATATTCCTCCTACACCACCAGCTCCGTTTGTTGAACTGCTGGCCACCACTTTTAATAAAACAAGGCACGACATGAAAAGTACGACTACCCAAAAACTGCCGGAAAAATGACTAAAAATACTGTTATTAAGAACTAGTTCAGTATTTCCCTGAAGCAGCGACATAATTGTATCATAACCTTCACCGTAGAAAGGAGGAAAAAGATAAATCAATCCTCCGAGAACTATCCCTCCCAGTACAAGTCTTAAGTAGGCATTGGTAATTTTATTATAGCTTCCTTCCAGAAATAAAGTCATTTTTGAAAAATACAGAGATATTAACCCGGAAATAATCCCTAGAAGTAAATACCATGGAATATTTGAAATATTAAACGCTCCAATCACATTGAAGTTAAACAATACTGTATTTCCCATCAGAAAGTAAGCAACCGTAGCAGCCGTGACTGAGGAGATCAGGAGAGGAACAATTGATGATATAGTCAGATCAAGCATCAATATCTCAAGAGTAAAAACAATTCCTGCTATAGGAGCCTTAAAGATTCCTGAAACTGCTCCTGCTGCACCACATCCGATCAGTAAGGTTACATTTTTATAATTCAGTTTGAAAAATCTGCCTAATACAGATCCAATTGAAGAACCGGTTAATACAATTGGTGCTTCAGCTCCTACCGACCCTCCAAAACCGATTGTGAGAGTGCTTGCAATTAGTGATGTCCAGACATTGTGTGTATTCAGTTTACCTTTCTTCCTCGAAATAGAAAATAGTATCCTGCTGATGCCATGGCTGATATTATCCCTGACTATAAACTTTACAAACATAAATGTCAGGAACATACCAATAAGAGGAAACGCGAGATATAAATAGCTTCCCGACTCAGATGTAATTCCTTGAGTTAGAATTTTATGAATGTAATGAATCGAATATTTGAGCAATGCAGCAGCCAGCGCACTCAGTAATCCAACAATAATACTCAGAAAGTACACTAATTTAACCTGATCAATTTCTAAAAGGCTTTGACGAGTTGTTTTTTTGAAAAAGCGATTTTTGAACATAATTATGCAAATATAAAAACAATACTAAACCTTCACTGTTTTTTAATTAAGTTTGTCTTCATAAAAATCCGCTAATAATTTACCACAATTCCCCGCTACCCCGCTGATAGTTATCGGTACATTCCCGCGGCGAAAGGAGTCAGATTGAATCCTTAAGCAATGTGGAAAGCAAATGGGAAAAAAATTTATCGATTAAGAATATTTGAAGTAATTTATGATAGATTATAAGAAGTTTACTCTCGAAAATGGACTTAGGGTTCTTGTACACGAAGATAAATCTACTCCTCTTGTCGCTATGAACATTCTTTACGATGTTGGATCGAGGGATGAGGATCCCGGGATGACAGGTCTTGCTCATCTCTTTGAACATCTTATGTTTGGAGGTTCCCTGAATATTCCTGATTATGATACTCCATTGCAACTTGTCGGAGGTGAAAACAATGCATTTACAAATAATGATATTACCAATTACTATCTCACAATCCCATCAGCAAATATTGAGACTGGATTCTGGCTTGAATCAGACAGAATGCTCGAACTTGATTTTTCACAGAAGAATCTCGATACCCAGAGAAACGTTGTTATCGAGGAATTCAATCAGCGATATCTGAATCAGCCTTATGGAGATGTAATATTGAAAATGAGGCCGCTGGCATATAAAGTCCATCCATACAGGTGGCCTGCAATCGGAATGGATATGGCTCATATAAAAAACGTCAATATAGATCAGGTTAAGGATTTCTTTTTTTCACATTACGCCCCTAACAATGCGATAATGTCTCTTACAGGAAACATCGGATATGACCTGGCATATAAACTTTCTGAGAAATGGTTCGGCCCGATTGCTAACAGGCAAGTAAAATTAAGAAACCTTCCTTCCGAACCGGAACAGAAAGAAGAACGAATTATTACTGTTGAAAGAGATGTACCATCTACGGCATTATATAAAGTCTGGCATATAGGCTCCAGGACCAGCAATGATTTCTATACTCTTGACCTGATTACTGATATTCTTGCCGGAGGGGAATCAGGCAGGTTGCAGACAAAGCTTGTACGGGGAAAAAAGTTGTTCAGTGAAATAAATGCATATCTGACTGCTGATATTGATCCGGGACTGATAATTGTCCAGGGTAAGCTGATGAAGGGTGTCAGTATTCAACAAGCTGAGGATTCCGTAAATGATGTAATTCTTGATTTGCATAAGGAAAACGAAATTGGGGAAGAAATGGAAAAAGTGAAGAACAAATTTGAATCTTCAACAGTTTTTTCAAATACAAGCATTCTAAACAAAGCAGCTAACCTTGCATTTTTTGAGCTTCTTGGTAACCCGGAATTAATAAATAATGAGGTTGAAAAGTATGGGAATGTCAGTCTCGGAATGGTAAAGGAGGCGCTGGATAAATACTTTATTCCACATAATTGCAGTACAATTAATTATATATCAACCCGAAAGGAGAAATGATGAATAGCCTGCAGAGAATGCAACCGCCGGTATTTCCAATCGAAAAAGTGACAATCCAGGAAGCAAAGTCATTCAGATTGAATAATGGTATACCTGTCTACCTGATTGAAGCTGGAACAGAGGAAATAATGCGTCTTGAATTTGTTTTCAGGGCTGGACAGGTTAAGGAGCACCTTCCGCTTCTTGCTTCCACATGCAACTTAATGCTCTCAGAAGGCTCACAGAATTACAGTTCTGAAGAACTGAACAGATTGTTGGATTTTTATGGTATATTTTTTAATCAGTCAGCTGAGAAAGATTCCGCCGGAATTGTTCTCTTTTTCCTGAATAAACACATTGAAAAAGTTCTGGAGCTGAGCCGTGAGATTTTGTTTCGTCCTGTTTTTCCACAGCCAGAATTAAACTCTCTGATGAAAAAACGACTTCGCTGGTACATGGTAAACAGGGAAAAAGTTCAGAATCTTGCAATGGATCAGTTTTTTGAATCCGTCTTTGGTAAATCCCACCCGTATGGTTATCAGATTTGTGAACAGGATTTTGAGAACATGACTTCTGCAATTTTATCTGATTTCCACACGAAATATTATATTCCCGAAAATATGACGATCATAATATCGGGTAAATTACATGTCAAAACTCCCGAACTCCTTAATTCATATATAGGGAATTTTGGTTCTAACAAAAACAATACAGAAGCTCCGGTATATCCTATAAAAGGAGAAAAATCCAAAAAGATCCACATTAGTAAACCCGGAGCAGTTCAGAATGCTGTCAGAATAGGATCAGCGACCATAAATAAAAGACATTCTGATTACCCTGGTCTGAAGATACTCGATTCAATACTGGGAGGATATTTTGGTTCACGATTAATGAAGAATATTCGTGAAGAAAAAGGATTTACCTACGGGATCAGTTCAACAATCTCCTCTCTTGATCTTTCAGGATACAAAATTATCTCTACTGAAGTCGGACAGAATAACAGCCAGAGAGCAATAGACGAGATTTACAAGGAGATAAACCTCCTTCAGAATGTCCGTGTTAAAAATGATGAAATGGCTGTTGTACGAAATTACATGTCGGGTGAAATGTTAAGAATGTTTGACGGACCCTTTGCTCTCGCTGAAAGCTTTAAATCGGCCTGGGAATTCGGTCTCGACAATAGTTATTATTACAGGCTGGCTGAAAAAATAAAAACAATTGAGCCGGATGAAATAATTGAACTTGCAAGAACGTATTACAATATTGAGGACCTCTATGAAATAACCGTTGGCGCTGAATGAAAATCCGTCATTTTTATATTATTTTTATTTTTATCAGTTTTTGGTCAGGCAACGCTTTTTCTCAAATCAACTGCATCACTGATCCTCCTCTGCCGCCTGTTCTAACGTCGGTTTCTGTAGATTATGAGACGGGAAATACAAAATTTACATGGACCCTGAGTCCTTCACCCGAAATAGCGGCTTATATTCTCTATTCTTATAAAAACGGAGACGGGATGCCTATTGATACAATCTGGGATCCTTCGGCAATAAGCTATATATCGTCAAGCACAGCCTCAAAATATTTCAGCGTCTCTTATGTTGTTACAGCCATGAGACTTCCCCGATGCACCAGTATTTTTTCAAATGTAATAAATTCAATTTTTTAGCAGGTCGCAATTGATACCTGCAGGAAAAGGATAGCAGTAACGTGGAACAGCTATCCATCTTTCCCTGAAAAAGTAACAGGATATACGGTACTGTGGTCTTTAAACAATGGCCCATATACAGAATCTGATAGTTTAAGTGCCGTGGACACAAGTTATGTCCTGAGCGAATTTACGATCGATGCCCAATACTGTTTTGTGATTAGGGCAAATCTTGAACAGGGAAAAACGTCTACATCAAACAAATCATGTATATCAACGAAAATGCAACGCCCTCCCCAATGGATCAATGCCGACCAGGCAACTTTAAATCCGGAGGGAAAAATTGCAATCTTCTTTACTGTTGATCCATTATCAGAGATTGACCATTTCAGCCTTGAAAGGGAAACCGGATCAACAGGTACTTTTCAGGAGATATCAAGACCTGTTTCAGTCAATGGAACAGTCTCCTATACTGACATTCAGGCAGATACAGGTCTCGTAAATTATTACAGGCTCTCAGCCCTAAACAGTTGCAATCTTCCTGTTATAACTTCAAATATTGCTTCTAACATAGTGCTGTCACTGGAAAGATCGGGAAATAATATTGTACTGACGTGGAATCCCTACCGAAGCTGGCTTGGAACAATTTCGTCGTACAAATTATTTGTCAATAGCGGAAAAGGATTTGAGGAAAAAGACGTTATTTCGGCCTCTGACACATTTTTTGTGCAGGGATATCAGCAAATTATGTATGAAGTCACCGGAAACAAGGTTTGTTTCTACATCAATGCATCTGAGATATCTAATCCTTATGGAATTTCAGGTGAGAGTATTTCATCTGAAATCTGTACATCTCCGACTGAGGTAATTACTGTTCCAAATGTTTTCACTCCGGATAATGACCTGATAAATGATCTTTTCAGACCAGTCCTTTCTTTCACTCCACAGGAATATCATCTCATCATCACCGACAGGCAGAGTAATATTCTGTTTGAAACCAGAGATTATCTTGCAACCTGGGATGGTACCCGCAATGGAACGCCTCAACCTCAGGGAGTATTCCTGTGGTATTTAAAATTAACCACTCCATCAGGAAAAGTAATTTTAAAGACAGGAACAATAACCATTATAAGAACCAGGTAAAAAACAATAAATTCATATTCACTTGTTAATTTGATCTGTTTGACGTGCTTTAAGGTACCAACTTTGAGCCGGAAAAGCTATATTTGTAATCTAGATAAGAAATTGCCGTGAAGTTATTTTATGGGTGACAAAGATATTTTTGATGATGAGGACAGAAAACGTATTCAGACTGAATATGATAGTCTTATAAATAATCTCCTCAGGTGTAACAAACCGGGGGATCGTGAGCTTATTGACAAAGCATTCAAAATAGCAAATGAAGCTCACTGGAATATGCGGCGTAAATCAGGTGAGCCGTATGTCATTCACCCTATCTCAGTTGCAAAAATAGTTAACAATGAAATCGGGCTTGGCGCTAAATCAATTGCAGTGGCTCTTCTGCACGATGTAGTTGAAGATACCGAGTACTCGCTGGAAGATGTTGAAAGAGACTTCGGTCCTAAAATTGCCTCTCTGATAGATGGCCTCACAAAAATTTCAGGAACATACAATAAAGAAAATTCTTCATCGCTTCAGGCGGAGAACTTCAGAAAGATGCTGCTTACCCTTTCCGATGATCTCAGGGTTATTCTTATAAAAATTGCAGATCGCCTGCACAATATGAGAACACTCGACTCTATGCCCGAACATAAAAAAATGAAAGTGGCGGGAGAAACAATTTTTCTATACGCCCCTCTTGCCCACAGGCTTGGATTATATGCTATCAAGAGTGAACTGGAGGACCTCAGCTTCAAATTCCGCCAGCCACAGATCTATGATGAAATATCTTCTAAACTTAAACACAGTGAAAAAAAGAACCTGGCTCTCATTAATAAGTTCTCCCTGCCAATAATTGAAAAACTCACAGAGGCAGGGCTTCAGTTTGACATCAGCGGAAGACCCAAATCAATCTTTTCAATTTGGAAGAAGATGCAGGCCAAGAATGTCCCGTTTGAAGAGATTTATGATGTTCTTGCTATAAGGATCGTATTTGAACCGGTAGCAAATATCCCTGAAAAAACCCAGTGCTGGAATATTTATTCCATCATTACTGATTCTTATATGCCTAAACCCGACAGGCTCAGGGATTGGGTAAGCCGGCCAAAGCCGAATGGATATGAAGCGTTGCATTTAACGGTAATGGGCCCTGAAGGTCAGTGGATTGAAGTGCAGATTCGAAGCAAAAGAATGGATGAAATAGCTGAAAGGGGTTACGCGGCACATTGGAAATATAAGGGAGATGAGGCCCAGGAAACTGAACTCGACAAATGGATAAAAAAAATCCGGATCATGCTTGAAAATCCGAATGAAGACCCTATCGAGTTTCTTGACGAGTTCAAAATGAACCTTTTCTCATCAGAAATCATGGTTTTTACACCGAAAGGATTCCTGGTGAGCCTTCCCAAAGGAGCTTCCGCCCTCGATTTTGCATATGAGATCCATACTGAAATAGGGAACAAAGCTATAGGGGCCAAGATTAATTACAAACTCAATCCTATTAACTCAATACTAATGAGCGGCGACCAGGTGGAAATAATTACCTCCGATATTGCGAAACCCGAAATGGAATGGCTCTCTTTTGTAAGAACTTCGAAAGCCAAGGAGGCAATTAAAAACGCGTTAAAGAATAACTCAAGGGATACAATTCAGAAAGGGATGGAGATTCTTGAGTCCAAACTTAAGGAAATCGGAACTACATCAAACAATGAAATTCTTAAATCCCTGATGCTCTCCAATGATGTGATTAATAAAGAGGAGCTGTATTCAGGGATTGGTCTCGAAAGAATAAATCTCGATAATCTTAAGAAAACGATTAAGAAGAGCCCGGCAAATAATGTAATCAAATACTGGGAATTAAAACTTATCGGATCCAAGAAAGAGAAAAAAGATTCAGAACTTCAACAAAACAGTATTGATAAGAATATCCCGTTCCTTCTCAGGGAAAATGTTGATAATGCAGAACAATCATATGAAATTGCCAAATGCTGTAATCCGATTCCAGGAGATGAAGTAATAGGCTATCATTCACCGGAAGGATCTATAATCATTCATAAACCTAAATGCCCGGTCGCAATAAGGATCATGTCGAATGAAGGGAATAGGATAATAGCAGTAAAATGGGCTATCCATAAACTTGTTTCTTTTATTGCGAGGATAAGCATGACTGGAATCGACAGGATCGGACTTGTTAACGATATTACAAATATTATATCTGCAGAGCTAAAAGTAAATATGACCAGAATAAATATTTCTGTAAATAATGGCATTTTTGAAGGCACGATTGATTTATATGTTCACCATACAAAGGACCTGAACAATCTTATCCTTAAAATATCCAATATAAACGGCATTGAAAACGTCAGGAGAGTGGAAGATTTCTCCAATTAAATTTTCTCTGTTCAATCCTCAATATCCGGGGAAATTGCCTATTTTTGCTATTATTTTAAATTAGACCAGATATGATTAGTGACGATACCAAATTAACTGTAAAGAAGATCTTCACTGAATATCTTGAAAAGAAGGGGCACCGGAAAACACCTGAACGGTATGCAATTCTTGATGAGATTTATTCAAGGTCGGGACATTTCGACATTGAGTCGCTTTATATCTTTATGAAGAACAAAAACTATCGGGTTAGCAGAGCGACTCTATATAATACAATTGAGCTGCTGCTCGACTGTAACCTGGTAATAAAACATCAGTTCGGAAAAAACATTGCCCAGTTTGAAAGAGCATACCAGTGTGGCCAGCATGATCATCTCATTGATATTGAAACAGGTAAGGTTATAGAATTCTGCGATCCCAGAATTCATGAGATTATTAATACAGCAAGCGAAATGCACAACTTCACTCCTCTTTATCATTCTCTTTACATCTATGGTAATTACAAGGGAAAGGATAAGGTATAAGGTATAAGGTATAAGG
>Ga0075520_1001890_pt1 | contig 10279 bp, 9 predicted proteins | sample NGEPerB_FD_75100 | JGI IMG/M metagenome (GOLD analysis project Ga0075520, IMG submission 75100) | Arctic peat soil microbial communities from the Barrow Environmental Observatory site, Barrow, Alaska, USA - NGEE PermafrostAB12-B | ecosystem: Environmental > Terrestrial > Soil > Wetlands > Peat ...
CCTTGCCGAGACCTGTTCCCCGCAAGGATTCCTCGACGACCACGTTCTCGATGACGGCGTACGGCGACGCGGACCGTGTGATGTTTGGGATCACGTTCAAGTAGGTCGTGGCCACGACCGAGCCGTTGACTTCGAGCACGAAGAGGTGCAGGGCGGGGGCCTGGAGAATCTGGTCAAACACCGCGGCGTCAGATCCGTCATGCACGACGGGGTCATCCGGATGCAGTTGTCGGTAGAGGCGCATGACGTCCTCGAAGTCGCTGGCCCTAGCCGCACGGAACATGCCCCGAGGCTAGACGTAGCGCCCCGCGGGTGGTCCGCAGGTGGGATCTCCAACGATCGGTCATCAAGAGGTCCGGTAGTTCCCAACGTCCTGGTAACGATCGCCGGTGGACGATCCCCCTACGAAGACACTGTCGAGCTCGTCCCGCCGCCGGCAAGAACCCCATTCGCGCAGACTCGCCTGGCGTGGTTGTCGCGACGTCTCCGGCGATAGTAATTGTACGTTCTGTACGTTTTGACTTAACATCACTTCATGCCATTTGAGATTCCCATGACACAGGCTCGGGCTCAGCTTGCCTGACCTGGCTAACAGGGCTGTCTATGGCGGTGAGCACATCGTGTTGACCCGACATGGGAAGCCGTTCGCTGCGCTGATCTCAGCTGCGGACCTTGCCCAGCTAGAGGCGCCAGGCTCGGCGGCTATGGGGTCGTCCTCAGCGGCGATCGCGGAGACTCCTTCGTCGACACAGGCGTACCCGCTGCAGGTAGCGGCGACCCATACCCCGCCACCTGAGCGGTCCGGCCCCTCGTCGTGGTGATGTGTGGGTGGCCGCTACCTGCATCGGGTATAGTCGGCTGCGGCCGGGGCCGCCCGTGTCGGTCCCCGAAGTCAGTCTCACAAGCAAGATGAACCGAGGAACCGGGGGCGGGGCAGGGCTACGTCAGTTGTCGGCGTTGGTGCCGGGTGATGAACGCTGCAGTGGTCAGGCTTGCGGCGCCGGCGATCGTGATGACTGCCCAGAACATTTTGGGGATGCCGCTGGGGGCGTGCCCGATTCCGAGTACTCCGGATACGACGGCTAGGGCGCCGAACAGTAGGTAGAGCCATGCGGGGATACGGGACATCTGTGCCTCCTTGGTCGGGCATCGGTTGGTGCCATGGACAACTTTGCGTCGAGCTGACCGCAGCCGTCGTCCTTTCCTGAGGTCGATGACCGATCCGGGGGGCGCGAGCGCCGATACCTGAGGGGGACGCGGGTCCGTCTCAGGGACGTCCCGAAAGAGGCCGTGGTGGCCTACTCTGGCTGGGTGTCGTCGATGTCGGCTCGTTGGCGTCCGGCCGCGTGGGATGTCGTCCTCGCCGTTGGGCTGCTGCTTTTGGGGCTGGCACAGATCCATGCGCCAGACCCCCACCGAGTCATCGCCAACCCGACGTTCTCGGCGATCGTGTGGACCGTCACCGCTATGTCGTTGGCCTGGCGACGCAGGTTCCCTTGGGTCACGTTCACGGTCGTGATCGCCGGACTAACTGTCGAGGCACTGCCTGCTCCCGACAGCGGCACCCTGGCTGGGTTCGTGGCGCTGTTGGTGGCACTGTGGACCGTGGCCCGGGTGGAGCCGGTCCTGGAAAAGACGGTGGGGGCGTCGGCAGTTGCTCTGCTCGCCCTGCTCTTCCACTACGCGCGAGATCCGATGGCCTCCAACGCCGTTGAATCCATCCAGGCCACGTACGCGATCTTGATCGCCACACCGGTGTGCGCCCGGATCGTCTCGTCCAGCGCGCGTCACCAGGCCGAACTCGAGGTGGAGGTCGCGAACCAGGCCACGCAGCAGCTGGACGCGGCCCGGGCGGCGACCGTTGCGGAGAGGGCGCGCATCTCACGCGAGCTCCATGACGTCATCGCGCACAGCCTCAGCGTCGCGATCGTGCAGTCCATGGCCGCACAGAGCGCCATCGCTGATGGTGCCAGCGACGACGCCTTGCGACGCGTCGCGGCGATCGAGAACTCAGCGCGTCAGACATTGGCGGACATGCGCCGCCTGGTCACCATCGACGCCGACGACACGACGGAAGCCGGGCAGGCAAAACTCGGGCCTCAGCCAGGAATGGCTGATGTCCCGGCCCTGGTGCAGCAGCTCCTCGAGGCTGGCGCCGATGTCAGTCTGGAGCGATCCGAGCCGACGGGTCGGCTGTCACCCGGGGCCGACCTGGCCTTGTTCCGTATCACGCAGGAAGCACTGACCAACGCCTTGAACCACGCGCCGGGTGCGCAGATCCGCGTTCGGGTGATCGCGTGCGACCAAGGTGTCGAGCTCGAGGTCGTCAACGGACCCGCGCGTCGGCCAGGGACTGGACCCGGCAGCGGCAGGGGCCTGATCGGCATGCGGCAACGCGCCGACATGTATCAAGGGACGTTGTTGTGCGGGCCTGATCCGAGCGGCGGCTTCTCCATTCGTGCCCAGCTGCCCACCGATGCGACTCGGGCATGATCCGCGTCCTGCTCGCAGACGACCAGGCTCTCGTGCGGGACGGCTTCCGCGCCCTCATCGACCGCGAAGACGACATGACGGTAATTGCCGAGGCCGGCGACGGTGCGGAGGCGGTTCGTCTGGCCGAGCTGGAACGGCCCGACGTGACCCTGATGGACATCCGCATGCCAGTCATGGATGGGCTCGAGGCCACGCGGCGGATCGCGGCCGGCCCCGCTGTCGATACGAAGGTGCTTGTCCTGACGACGTTCGATCAGGACGACTACCTCTATCAGACCCTGAAGGCCGGAGCGGGCGGCTACCTCTTGAAGGACGTACGCAAGGATCAGCTAATCGGAGCTATCCGCACCGTGGCAGCCGGCGACTCACTCCTGGCCCCGTCAGTGACACGGCGGCTGATCGAGGACTTCTGCCGTCGCCCGCCACCCAGGACCTCCACACTGCCAGCCCCGCTGGACCGACTCACCGAACGAGAACTCCAGATTCTCACCCTCCTCGCGCAGGGCCTATCCAACGCCGAGATCGGCACACAGCTCTTTCTCGGCGAAAGCACCGTCAAGACACACCTAGGACGGATCCTCAACAAGATCGCCGTCCGCGACCGGCTCCAAGCGGTCGTTCTTGCCTACGAAACCGGGCTCGTCCAACCCGGAGGCACCCGCCGACAGACCTGAGCCCAGCGCCGATCTGTCCGCGCTCAACCGGCCATGGCACCGGCACGTGAAGCACCGATGTGCCTGATCGGTGCGGATCTTGAGGCAGGATGCCGTGCATGATCGGGTCCGAGCACCAGGGCTTCTCTGAGGGTCACCAGGGTCCAGCTACGGAGGGCTCCTCGCCTTTCTGAATCGTCTTGATTCGGCACAGGGATCCATTGCAAGCTTGCGCACTCCGACCCCGACTCGATCATGGTGGATGTGTCGGTCCCGGGTTGGCGTTGGGAGGTCGAGTTCATGGCAGACGGTTCCCTGGCCATCGAGCGGTACAGACGTGTGACAGGGGTGGAGTCTGATCCGGGACTCCTCGACCAACATGTGGGCGAGTTCGGCCCGGAGAACCCAGTCCTGTAAGTGATGCTCCCGGGCGGCCACCTGGTTGCGTGTTGTGCGGCTCGCCGGAACTGGCACTGGGTTCTGGGTGACCGGTGTTGCCCGGCTCGCACGAGGTCAGGATGCGAGGTACTGGGTGAGCGCCTCTCGGACGAGTTCTGAGGTGGTTGTCCCTCGACTCTCGGCTTCCTGCTTGAGCCGGTCGCGTAGTTCAGCTGGGCGAAGTCGTTCCCAGTCGCCAACCCCTCGACCGGCGCTGCCGTGAACATCATCGCCGGGGATATCGACCCCAAGCCCTACACCGAGGCTGGTGGAGCGAAGGTGCTGGCCCGCCCGAAGGTCGCCGGCGTCACCGGTCAACTGACCCAGACAACTGAGAACGCCGGGAAGGTCACCCGGCTCTACTTCGTGAAGGGGAAGTACACGGTGCTCATGTCGGCCACTGGCGACGTAACCATGGCCCAGCTCGTCACGTTGGCGAACGCCCTTGGTGGTCTGAGCTGATAGTCGGCGCCTTCCGACACGCTGCGGAGGCCAATTAGCCTCGTCAACTCAACTACACGCGCTCACCGAACACAGAGCCGTGGGTTCATATTGGGTTCGAACGCGGAGGGTTCCAACGCGGAGCCAGCGCTGACTACGAGCAGAGCCGATGGAGCACCAGAACTCTTGGATCCCAACATGTGTCGGCCCTACGCAGGAAGTCCAACACGCCCTGGGACGGCTCAGGCCTGTGTCGATGAAGTCGTTTCCGCGACCGCCTGTGAGGACGACCCCGTGGCGACCGAGCGTGGCGCCTCCAGTTGGGCAAGGTCCTGAGCGGAGATCAGCGCAGCGAACGGCTTCCCATGTCGGGTCAACACGATGTGCTCGCCGCCGTAGACGGCCCTGTTAGCCAGGTCAGCAAGCTGAGCCCGAGCCTGTGTCATGGGAATCTCAGAAGACATAGAGTGATTCTAGTCAAAATGTACAGAAGGTACAATTGCCCAAGCTATCGCCGCAGAGGCCGCGACAACCACGCCAGGCGAGCCTGCGCGAGCGGGGTTCTTGCCGGCGGCGGGACGAGCTCGATGGTGTCTTCGTAAGGGGAACGGCCAGCGGCACATCCTGGGCGCCACGAGTTGTGCCTCACGACCGTCCCGCAGGGGATCCTGCTCTGGCACAGGTCGAGTCTCCATCGTCAGGGGGCGAGCTTAGGGCTCCCAAACGGCGTGGTCATGGGCGAACACGACACGAGACGGATCCAGCTGCTGTAGCCGGTCTAACCAGCTCGGCGGTACCGGCAGCGGCTGCGAATGGTTGTCGTGGTGAGCGCGCCAGGCCAGCGCGTCAGCGCTGTACGCCGTGGCAGTGTCGTGACTCTGTCCGGCGATGACCACGGTGCCGTCCGGCTTTCTGACAACCAGTGACTGATGACCGTCGGTGTGTCCGGGGGTCGGTATCAGGAGGACACCGGGCAAGACCTCTGCCTCACCGGCCAACTCTTCGTAGCAGGTGCCAGGGGTGTCGATCAGCTCCGCCAGGGTGTAGTCGACCACAGTGCGAGCAGCGACAAGCTCGCTTACCTGGGTGAAGATCGGCTTGCCGGACAAGAAGGCATTGCCTCCACAATGGTCGAAGTGCAGGTGGCAGTTCGCGACAAGGTCGATGTCGTCCACGCTGACATCGACCGAACTCAGCGCCTACTCCAGGCCTCTCCGTCGCGGTCGATAGTGCTGGTTCACCCAGGGGTCGCCGCCCATGCCAGTGTCGAACAGCAGGGTGCCCTCAGGATGGACGACCAAATAACCCAGGCAGGGTTCCACGCGCGGCTCTCCGGTGCCGGTCTCTTCCGGAGGGCGCACGAAGTAGCCGAAGTCCACTCGTCGCACAGTCACGTCGTCCATGCCAGAAGTATGGCGGTGCGCCTGCCCCAGCCATGGCCCGAAACGAGGTTGGTCAGCGAGCCGTTGGTGCCCGTACGCCGATGGGAGCGCGGCGACAAGCCGGACGGCAGCGAACCGGTTGTCGTGTCGCTCGCCCAGTGTGCGACGTAAGCGGGCGCGACCTGCTGGACTGACGTCATGGCAACTCGGGTGCACCGGACCACGAAGACCGGCTCAAGGGGCGAGCTGAAGGCCGCCGTCATCTTCTCCGATATCGGGTGGGCTCCGCCGGTGAAGCTAAGCGAGGACATCGGAACCGACTTCCTGACCTTCGCACGAGACACGGCCGCGCCCGAGGAGAAGGAGGACGCCTGGGACCTCGGCGCACCGGTGTTCCTGCAGGTCAAGGCGAGTGAGACCGAGTACCTGACCCCCACGGACAAGCGAGACGGTGACGCCGGCTGGTGGTTCGCGGAGTCCACGACCTACCACTTCGACCACTGGCTCTCGTTCGGCCTGCCGTACCTGCTGGTGCTGGTCGACGTGAAGAACCAGATTGGCTACTGGGCCGAAGTCGACGGTGACGCCATCGTCTCAACCGGCAAAGGGCGCAAGATCTTCGTCCCCGCCGCCCAGAAGGTCGACGCCGATAATGTCGAGGCTCTCACCAAGATCGCCGTCTCGCGCCGCAAGTACGCCCTCGAAGGCGCCGTCTGGCACGGCACCCTCAACGACCTAGGCCCGGCAGACAGGCTCCGGAACGCCCTCGTGCTCCCCCGCCTGGTCGCACCGCACCCGAACAAGACCATCGCGAAGCTCACCTTCGAGGAAGCCGCAGCGATGGTAATGCGCAACCGATACTCCGAGCTCACCTTCCGCGGCCGCGAAGGCCAGTGCCCCAAGACCGAAGAGTGGGCAACCCACAAGGACTGGGGCTGGCGGTTCGTCCATGCGCTCCATGAACTCGTCACCCAGGGGGCCAGCACCCGGTTCCCGCAGCTAGCCACCGACGCACGTCACCGTTTCGAACGCGACTCCTGCCTCGTCATCCAGGCCTGCGCCGCTTACACCAGCGACAACACCGCAGAAGCCGTTGGCGTCTTGGTGCCCAGCAAAGCCACCAAACTGGCCGACCTCGGTTGGCTCCACGTACAGCGAGCTGCGTTCCTCCTCGAACTCGACGAGCCAGCCGAAGCCGCCGAGGCCGCAAAGAAGGCCCTGGTCGCACTGAAGGCCCTCGACGGTGACGTGTCGGTCAGCGCCATCCGCGGCGGCGCCGCATCCATCCTGTACTCCGTCGCCGGGTTCGCCGCCGGCGACATCGAAGCCACCATCACAGCCCAGGACAACGCCGGAACCTGGTGGCGAGCCCAAGACGTCAGCTGGGCCCTCGAGAAGGACCTCAAGCTCCGCTTCGAAGGATGGACCGACAACAGCTCTATCCACTTCAACAACAGCACCGCCCGCGCCGACCTCGCTATCGTTGGCTGGAACGCAGCCTTCAGCGGCGCCTGGGGCTCCTGGCGGCATCTGGCAACGATGACCGCCCACCTCGCCTTCACCAGCAGCCGCGACCCGCTCGAACTCGGAGGGGCGCTCTCGGTTCTCGTCCTCGTCGGCGAGAAGACGGCCGCCAAGAACGCTACCGCCAAGATGTGGCGGGACGGACCCATCGTCCCGGTTCAGGCGATTGTGCACCTCCTCGCTGACCGGTCATGGTCCAAGCGGGACGAAGGCGCCACCATGGCAGTCCTCGCCGCCGCCGGCGACCTCCTCCAGTCCAAGCCAGCCGACCGGGTCGTCGACCGCATCCTCGACCTGCTCAAGGTCGACGGTCACATCCGCGTACACGGGAGCGCATGGAGCGACCGGTGGAACGAGATCGACGACACCCTGCGTACCGTCCTCAAGGCCGCGACCGTGAAGTCACACCGCAAGGTGGCCGACCTCATCGCCGACAACTTCGCCACCTGCTCCGATGGAACAGCGCACGCGCTGATCCGCATCGCGAACGCACTCGCCACCGCAGACCTCGGCGTCACGCGACTGAACCGACTCGTCAAAGTCGCCAAGGCTCGCGGCGGTCACTACGGCATAGACCTCCTGGAGGTCGCAGCACCGGACAGCCCCGCCGCAGTCGCCGAACTCCGCATCCACGCCCAGGCCGGCAACTACAACGCGTTCCGCTCGCTCCTGGTCGCCGGGTCAGAGGAACGCGACGACTTCATCGCGTTCGGCAACAGCGCAGCCCGCACGGTCAGGAAGATGATTGAGGACGCACGCGGGAAGGACGGCACCATCGCCGTCGCCGTCCACACCAACGACCAGCTCGACGACCTCACCATCGCCGCGCTCAACACCGACGACACCAAGCTGTGGAAGGAAGTCACCGACGCGCTCGAAGCATGCGTCATCGAAGAAGCTCAACAGCAGAACGCCATCCGCAGACTCGCGCACCGCTTCCCGAACCTCCCTCCACACGTCCAGCGCAAGCTCCGCAAGCTCGCGCCGAACATCAAGGGCACCAGCCTCGGCATCGCGTTCGGCACCCGTCGCAACGAGTTCCCCGCGGCGGTGCTCCACCTTCGCATCGCGGCAGGCCTCATACCTGCCCTCGAGGTCGAGACGCTCCTCGTAGCACAACTGCGCGTCGACCCGATCGGGTTCGTCACGACGCTCGGCGCGTGGAACTCCGAACACAAACTGCCGTTCCTGTCGACGATGGTCGTCGACGACAACCCGCACGTGAGGTCCCGCGCGGCGTACCACCTGATCGAGCACGCTCACCGCTACCCCGCAGACAAGGAGCGCGCGTTCGCCGTACTCCAGACCGCCCTGATGCAGGACCACGGATGTTCGCTGCGCGATGGCGCCGCGCAAGGCATCACCGCGTACCCGGACAAGGACCTTGCAACGCTTCGAGCCGACCTACGGAAGCACCCCTCCGCGGTCGTCCGCGAGCGGTTCATCGAGGACGAATAGCAACCTCACCGCAGAACGTCCCGACATCAGCGCACCGTCGACCTCTACGGACCAATGCCCCCTGACGCCTCGGGCGGTGCTGAACTGTAAACCTCTACGGCTAGCGACAAGTGGACGGTTCAGTCCGGGACGGCACCTAGACTCGATGCCGTGGTGAGCCAGCAGGACGTCGAGGACAGCCTCCGCCTGGGGCGAGAGTCCAGGTCCTTCGAGGTGAAGGGCCCCGGCAGTATGACCGACAAGCAGTACGTGGCTCGGGTCGTGCGCGCTGCGATGGCGATGGGCAACCTCCGCGACGGTGGCCAGGTCTGCCTCGGCATCGACGACCACCAGATGGCCACCATGACGCCCGGCCTCTCCCCCGCTCAAGTCGCGGAGTGGACCGATTACGACAACGTCAGCGACCAGGTGAGCAAGTACAGCGACCCTCCGGTCGCGTTTCACATGCACAACTTCACCCTGAGCTCCGGCGCCGACGTCGTCATCCTCGACGTCGAGGAGTTCGACACCGATCTGCACATCTGCAAACGCGACTACCAGGGCGTACTCCAGGCCGGCCAGACCTACGTCAGACCCCGAGGCAAGCCCCAGTCGAGCCAGGTCCCATCGCTCGTCGACATGCGCGACCTGCACAACCTGGCCATCGACAAAGGGGTCCGCGAGTACTTCAGGCGGTCCGAGTACGCCGGCGCGCCATTCACCATCGCACCGTCGCTCACACCGGATCAGCAGGACACTGCCAAGTTCAACGCCGAAGCCATCGAAGCGTGGTCTGCGCCGTCATCGGTCGACAATCCGACCGGCGGCGCCCTCGTATCGACCATCGCCACGCCCGCGTACACCAACGTCACCGTCCGACCGGGCCCCTACGAGGCAGATCGAATCAGCCCGGACCAGCTCGAGACGTTCGCTGGTGCGCAAGCCGTCCGACTCCGCGGATGGCCAGTCCCGATGCTCAGCAACCGCGACCCGATCGCGCACCACGGAGACTGGGTCGGACAGGACCTCCAAGCAGAAATCGTGCCCCACGTCGAAGCGTGGCGCCTCTTCACCAGCGGCCAGTTCCTCCACCGTCGGATCATCGCAACGGACCTGCGCGACGCCGCCGAACTTAAGCCCTACACCCCCGGCGCCACCGGTGCCGTCGCGGTCTGGGACGTCCTGCTCTACCTAGTCGAGGTCGCCGAGCTGGGTGCCAGATACGCCGCCGCCCTCGGTGTCGAGACGGTAGCCATCGACGTCAGCCTCGAGAACATCGCAGGAAGAGAGCTCATCTCCGGCGACTGGAAGCGCGAGCTCCATGGCCGTTACGTCACGCAGGCCACCTCCCTCACGGCCAGCGTCGTCCACAAGGCCCCGGCGCTACTCGCGACCCCACGAGCTGTCGGGGTCGACCTCACGCAGCAGATACTGCGCAAGTTCGGGCTGAACGTGGCCGACAAGATCCTGATGGAGTGGCAGGAGTCCATCTTTGACAAGACCAACCGCAACTACTGACCCTCGCCCGCTCGGACGCGAGCGGGTCGCTGCCTCTCCTACTGGTACGGAACTCGTCCATTCGACGGTCGTCCAGGGCCTGAGTTCTAGCGATACCCCGCGTCTTAGCTGGGCGAAATGCCCCACGCTTGGCCGCAGCCTCTGCTCCGTGCGGATTGTTGCTCGTACATGCGCCGGAGGTCCGAACAAGCCCGCACTGGTCGTCGTTGTGGACGTCCCGACAGGCGAACGATGACCGGACGCATCGGAGCCCAGTCTCGGCGTCCGTATGCGGATCCTCTTGCGACGACGAGCGCACCGACCTGGCGCGGCTGAATCAGCCGCCGAACGCGTCCGCGGCAGGTTCCTTGATTGGGCCCGGACGGTCTTGGAGGGTGCGGTCCTTGGCGGCGA
>Ga0075520_1001891_pt1 | contig 10277 bp, 12 predicted proteins | sample NGEPerB_FD_75100 | JGI IMG/M metagenome (GOLD analysis project Ga0075520, IMG submission 75100) | Arctic peat soil microbial communities from the Barrow Environmental Observatory site, Barrow, Alaska, USA - NGEE PermafrostAB12-B | ecosystem: Environmental > Terrestrial > Soil > Wetlands > Peat ...
CACGGCGGAGAAATTACGTTCGAGTCAAAGAAAGGCGCGGGCACCACGTTTCGCATCCGGTTGCCCTTGCCCGCATGAACGCTCCGCCGGACTGGCAGATTCGCGTCATGTCCCCGGTCGATTACGACGCGGTGATCGCGCTCTGGCGCGCCACGAAAGGCCTCGGTTTGAGCGCCGCGGACGAGCGGGATGCGGTCGCGGCCTATCTCGCGCGCAACCCGGGCATGAGTTTTGTCGCGATCGCCGGCCCGACGATCGTCGGAGCGGTGCTGTGCGGACACGACGGCCGCCGCGGCACGCTGCATCATCTCGCCGTGACACCAGCCTGGCGGCGCCGGGGCATCGGGCGCGCGTTGGTCGATGGGTCCCTGGCGCAGCTCACCGCCGCCGGGATCGCCAAATGCAACCTCTTCCTCTACTCTCACAACGCCACCGGCCGGGAGTTCTGGCGCCAAAACGGGTGGAGCGCACGGGAAGATCTGGTCGTGGTGCAGAGGAGCCTGGACTAGTCCGGTGCGGCCTTGTAGGGCGGGGTCGCCCTGGCCGCCGAAGCCTTGGCGAAGGAGGCCGAACCCCGCCGTTCGCGTTGATACGGCGGAGCCCGCCGCATTGACCGGAGTATTTCGCGGACTTGCCAGGCCTCCCCGATGCAGTTTTCCTCTTTTAGAAAAATAACCCGCGATGCTGGCAACCATCCATTCTGCGGCGCTGCAGGGCATCGACGCCGCCCCCGTGCTCGTCGAAGTCAACACCGGCGAGGCCGGCCCGCCCGTCCTCATTCTGGTCGGCCTGCCGGATGCGGCGGTGAAGGAATCCGAAGATCGCGTTTTCTCCGCCCTCCACAACAGCGTCTTCCATATGCCGCGCTCCCGGACCACCATCAATCTCGCCCCCGGCGATCTCCGGAAGGAGGGCCCGATCTATGACCTGCCGATCGCCCTCGGCGTGCTGCATGCCACCGGTCAGCTCACCGTCGACCACTTCGCCGACTATCTGATCGCCGGTGAGCTCAGCCTCTCCGGCGCCACCCGGCCCATGCGCGGCGCCCTGGCCATCGCTCTGCTGGCGCGGAATCTCGGAAAGCGCGGGGTGCTGCTTCCGCCCTCCTCCGCCGCGGAAGCGGCCCTCGTCGACGGGCTGGCGGTCTATCCCGTGAAGTCGCTCGATGAGGCCTTTCGCTTCTTCACGGGTGAGATCCAATTGACGCCCCAGGCCGGCGGAATCGCCGCCTACCGCGCCACGCGAGGCGGGAGCGCCGAAGCCAGCGGCGATTTTTCCGAGGTCAAGGGCCAGCAGGGCTTGCGCCGCGCGGTCGAGGTCGCGGTCGCCGGCGCCCACAATCTTCTCACATTATGGTCTTTTCCTCCCCCGCTCTTCCCTGTAGACCGGCCTGCATGGCCAAAGTCTACAGTTACATCCGTTTCTCCACCCCCGAGCAGGCGAAGGGCGACAGCTACCGGCGCCAGGTTGAGCGGATACGGCGGTACTGCCGGGAGAACAACCATGTTTTCGAGGACCACCTGACCATCGAGGACCTCGGCAAGTCGGCCTACTCAAAGGCCAACCTGGAGTCCGGCCGGCTGGGGCTGTTCCTGGAGGCGGTGGAGGCCGGCAAGATCGAGAACGGCTCCATCCTGTTCGTCGAGTCCTTCGACCGCATCAGCCGGGCCGACCTGTTCACCGCCCTTGGGGTGCTCGGAAAACTCCTGGACGCCGGAATCACCGTCGTTGCCGGCGACAGGGAGTACACGGCGGCCACGGTACGCAACAACCAGTTCCTGCTGCTTGAGCCGATCTTCACCTTTATCCGCGGCAACGAGGAGTCGGCCACCAAGGGCATGCGGGTGCGCGAGGCGTGGAGGCACAAGCGCGACTCCGGGCTCCCGCTGACGCGGCAAATGCCCGCCTGGTGCAGGCTGGACGGCGGCAAAATTGTCCTGGATGAGGAGAAGGCGAAGACGGTCAGGCTCCTGTTCGAGATGGCCCGGACGATGGGGGCAAAGCGGATTGCCCGAGTCCTCAACCGGGACAAGGTTCCGCCGATTGCCTGGCGAAGGAGGAAGGTCGCCGGATGGCAGCCGAGCTACATTTCCAAGATCCTGTCCCAGCCGGCGGTCATCGGGCATTTCCAGCCGTGCGCCATGAAGGGCGGGAAACGCATTCCCGAAGGACCCCTGCGGGAGGATTATTACCCGCAGGCGGTGACGCCGGCCGTATTCCACAGTGTCCGCAGCATCATGAAGGCCCGAGCGAACGACCGGGGACGGGTGGCCATTGTTCGGCGAAACCTGTTCACGGGGCTGGCGTACGCCGGAAACAAGGACGCCCCCATGCATTTCGTGAACAAGGGCAATGACGCGGCCAAGGGCGGCCAGTACCTCGTTTCGGACACCAGCGTCCGCAACTACGGCGAGGCCTGGTGGGCCTGGCCGTACGATCATTTCGAGCGGGCCTTCGTCCACTATGTCATCGGAGTGGACTTCAGCGGGGTCATCCTGCCCGGCCCGGAGCGGAAAAGCCTGGAGGACGAGCTGCAGTACCAGAACGGGCAGCTTGCCGCGGTCGAGGGGAAGGTCAGCCGGCTGATCGCACTGGCCGAGGGCGGCGGCGACATTCCGCAGCTCAAGGCCAGAATCGACGCCCTCCGGAAGGAGGCGGCGCAGTTCAAGGAGGCAAAGGCGGACCTGGAGGCCAGGCTGTACGTCGCCGCCAGCGGATCGGTCGCCCTGCAGGACACGCAGAAGGACCTAAAGAGGGTGCTGGACAGGCTCCAGAAGCCGGACGGCCGCGACGCCGTGCGCACGACCCTCAAACGGTTCATCCACCGCCTGTCCCTCTGGCCGTTCGGACTCGGCCAATGGAAACGACCGAGCAAGGAGGAGCGGACGCAGGGACTGGCCTGTCTGCCCTGCTTTGAGGTCCAGTTCCAACAGACGGACATGCGCCAGATCGTGGTGGTGCATCCCACGGACCCCACAATCCTGTTTTGGTCGGAATACTTCGACGAGACCACCAACTCCGCCGCCGTTTTCACCAACAACACCAAGGCCATCCTTGCCCTGATGTTTCCCAAGCGCAAGGGCCGGTCCAAACAGAGGAGGAAACCATGAAAGTCATCGCACAGAACGGCAACAGGTACACGGTCGAGGCCACCTGCGGCTACAGGTGGACCACCAAGGGCGGGCTAATCGGCCTGACGTGGGTGTACGCCATCCAACGAGGAGCCCAGGTCGAGGTTGTCATCCCGGCCAAAGAGAATGTCAGGGTCGGAGACCAGCTCAATCTGCTGCCCTTGGTGAACATGAACCGGAGGGCTTTCGACCCCTGCCTGGTTTCGCCGCCGTAGGGTGCCCTACGACGCGTTACCGCGTAGCCGATTGCTGTTCGAACAGCCTCTTCTTCTGTGCTTGAAACTCTTCCTCGGTGATGACGCCTCTTTTGCGGAGGTCGTCGAGTTTCATCAGTTCAGTATAAAGATCCGGTGTTTTGTCGTCTTTCGTGTGCACGTCCGCTGAAATCTTCTCCGTCTTTTCAATGACCACGTCCGCTCGCGGAACAAGCGATGTCCTCTTTGCTTCGGGGTCGTTTTTGTCGACGACACGGAATTGGTACTCAATACTCGCGAAGTGACCGGGCCACATCGGACTCTCGTGAGATGAGACCGGAATAGCGACCTTCCCTTTGCTCTCGGCAAAATCGTTAGCATCTTTGATCACGCCGATCTTCATCGCGGAGGCATTACCGAAGACCCCGCCGTGGTCGGTTCGAGAGATTATGTAGGTGTCGGGCGAGAGCTGGACGATACCAGGATTAGCACAACCACTCCAGAGCATGCATGCGAACGCGGAAAGGATAACACAGAGGATTTTCATTGGAGTTGGATGAAGGTTTGCCCGAACAGTGACCGGGAAACAAGGGGATCAGGCAAAGACGATCTAGGGCCAAACACCGCATGTGGACAACGAAATTAAGAATTTCGGATAGCCGGATCCTATCGCCGCGGCTCTCGCGGGTAATGCCCCTCCGAGTGACCCAAAGTTCTTCCGTCTCGCAACGCTGCCCTGCGGCTGCCAAGAATGCCGGCCATGGCGACCACGTTTGGTGACGCATTGAGGGAGTCCCTGACCGCCCTGGGCGGCGTCCGCACGAAGGCGGAAATCGCCGCCTGGATCCAATACCCCTGATCAAAATGAAAAACCTCCTGATTGCCTGCTGCCTCGCGTTTCTTCAGCCACTGCTTTTTGCTGCTGATATATCCGTTGGCGGAATGAAGTTATCTATCCCCGCACCGCCCGGTTACGCTCTCGTTACGGACGACATGAAGCCGTATGCCCAACTAGTGATGCGTTTCGTTCCGCCCGGGAATCAGCAGTTCGCACTATTCGTTTCGACTACGGATGCAGCTGTTGCCGCTCAAGGGGTATTGCCGAAAGCAGAACGGAGATTCGTCGTTCAATCAGCGAAAGAGCTTATCCCTTTTACGTTCACAATCGCCGACTTTGCCGAACTGAAGCGTACGCTAAAGTCACAAAATGCAGAGATACTCAAGGAGGTCCAAGCAAACTCGCCGGCCCTGTTTGCCAGCGTAAACAAGGGAATAATAGAAGACTACAAAAAGGACCCCAATATTTCGCTCAACCAAATGGTTCCATTTGCTGCCCATTATGAGACCGAGAGTGCGTTGGCCTACTCCACGCTCATGAGATTAAATGGGAATGACAAGAATGGCCAACCGTATGTGTGGGTCGGCGTGACCACTTCAACGGATGTTTATCTTAAAGGTAAGGTGTTGTTTCTGATTGTATACGCCGAAGAGAAGGGAATGGAATGGAGTAGAACTGCCTCCAAAGAATGGGCCGAGATGATCGTAGCTATGAATTCACCGTCGAAAGTGGATATCGGTGTGCTCGGCATGATTTCTTATTTCCTACGTCGCACTAATTGGCTTCAGGTAGGCAATAGAACATTAATAGTTTTCTTGGTTGCCATTGTGCTTTCTCTTTTGGGGTACGTAATAAGGAACAAGAAGCTATAGTACGCTGTTAAATAGCAAGTAAACCCACTTGTGGACACAAGTGGGACTTGATGATCAGACCGCCCCTATAGGCGGTCTTTTTTTGTGCACACACCTTATCAAACCGCTTCGCATGCCGTACACTGGATTGGAGGAGGATTAATCTATGAACACAAACACCACACGCACCCGACAATTCCACATCCGGCTCAATGAGCAGGAGCACGCCCAAATGCACCAAAGGGCGAAGGACGCAGGCTTTCGCCTGAGCCGCTTCATCAGGGACTGCGGACTCAACGGCAGGGTCTGCCCGGTTCCATCCGTTAACCAGGAGCAATGGTCGTTCCTCGCCGGGACGACCGCCAACCTAAACCAGTTGGTTCACCTATGTCACAAGGGAACCGTGCCCCCGCACCTCGACGCGACCATTCTGGAGACCGCCCGGCTTCTCCAGGAGGTGCGAACGCGGCTCCTCGGAAAGAACTGACCATGGCGATCTTCAAGCACATCCATAAGAGCCGCCGCTTCCAGGACCGTGCCGGCTGCACGGACCGCCGGGATGTGCGTCGCCTGATGGATTACCTCGCCCGTCCATCCGCTCACGGGAAGACCGTTTGGAACAACTTCGAAAACGATTCACCCGAAGGCATCACGGATGAAATCATGGCTCTCGCCCGGGATGACCTCACCTACAAGGCATATCACTTCATGATGTCCTTCCCAGCCGGCGAACAAAGCCGGTGGGAAGCCAGCCTCGACGGGGTTCTGGCCGATTTTGCCGAGCGGTTCCGTGTCCACCGCATGGTTTGGGCGACGCACGAGGACAAAGACAACTTTCACGTCCACGGATGCATTTTCGCCGAGAACGCCGAGGGCAGGAAACTGCGGCTGGAGACAAAAATCGGCGGCAAGATGCTACCCGTTGCTCCCTCCCTGCGGAAGATGGCGGAGGATTGGGAGGACCGGCTGGGCACACAGACTACTGGACGCAGCCCTGTCCTGGGCACCAGCGTGTCCAAGGACTGCCTGGAAATGGCTCAAAGGGAGCACGTCGAGGACAGGTCCAAGACACCGGTCCCCGCCAAACTCCAATTGCGGGCTGCGGTCGGGCGAATCGTAGCCCTGTCCCACAGTTTCGAGGAGTTGGAGACCCAAGCCCAGGCGGCGGGCATCGAAATCCGGTTCACGCAGCACCAGAACGGCACCGGTGTCAGTTTCTCCGATGGCTCCACTTCCCTTCGTGGGCGGGAAGCCGGACACACCTTTCAAACCCTAACCCAACTATTCCATGACCAGAACCCCGGAATTGAACGAAGCCAGCCAGATCGAGGCGTGGCGGAAAGAAATCGCAGCCGAAGTAGCCAGCCAACTCCGCCCCGACTTGAACCGGCAGACCGCCATCCTGCAGAAATTGTTGGAGACCCAATTGGCGGCCGCGGAGGCCAACATGACCCTTATCGCCGCCTTGAGGCAACGTTTCGGGATCTGACGCGGCTCAGCAGCCACGGAGGAGTCCTCTTTTTTCTGCAATTCCTGACGCGAGCCCTCGATACCATCGCCAGGACGGCCGACACGCCCACAAGGGCTCCCCGGCAACGCAGGCCATCCTTATGAATGCAAACCCCGACCCAAACCCAAACCTTGAGGACCGCCTGAAGAAGCTCGCGGCCGCCCAGCAGGATATCACAGCCATGACCCCATCCCCGGAACAAGTCGCATATGAGCAGCTGCTGGAAATGCATGCCCAGAGCCAGAAGACCGCTGCCGACATCAAGGCGGGGTTCACCGCCGCAACGACGCAGAATGCGGCGGCAGTGGAAAAGGCACTGGAGGAGCACCGGGCGAAGATGGAAGCAATCCAGACGGCATCCGAGGGGCGGATCAGCGACGCAGTGAAAGGGCTGAAACCGGAAACGCCAAATCGGACGCTCAAGTTCTGCATCAACGTCTGGGGCTCCATTATCGTCGGTCTAGTCGTAATGGGCATCTTCATCCTCATCGCCACAAGCCGCTGATGCTGCCGAAGAACCTCCAGTTTCAGCTAACGGCGGACGACCGGAAGACCGTGTTCGTCTTTCCGCGACAACTCCTTTGCCTACGGCAGACGGCCGGCACGCTCGAATTCCTGCACCAGCGGACGAACGACACCTTCAGGGTCATCATCGTCCGGGGCTCCAATCTTGGCGTTTTGGGGCGGCCCATCCTCGCCGGCACCGTCCATCTGCTCACGCCCGGCTCCTGTGAACCCAGGAACGCGGGCGTAGCCATCCAGTCCATCACGGACTCGCCCTGCTGGAGCCTCGCCAAGGAGCCTATGCCGCCGGACCCCAACGCCGTCCCGAAGCACTGCCTCCAGTTCGAGACCGGATTCGTCCGCGACCTGCTGCCCCACGCCCACCTCGACGCATTCGCCATTCCCCGCGGGAAGGAGGAGAAGCTCCTGTTTCAATTCAGCGGAGAGCACTCGTATGTGCTCACCCCACGCAATGGGGACTTCGGCCGGATTCTCGCGGCACTGAAACGGTCAAACCTGGACCCCGGCATGGTCAACAAGTTCTCAGCAGTCACTGATCCCCTGCCGACGCTGCCGGGAGTGGCACGGCTCCGCTTCCCGATGAAGGAAATCTCCACCAACCGCCGCAACTACGCCGCCGAGTCGGCGTGGGATGTCGTGATGGACTTCAGGCAGCAGTCGCTGCGGCCGGGGATGGCGATGGGGATTTGAGGCAGGAAAGCGATTCCACTATTTTCCCACGCCCTTATTTATCGACCGAAGCATTGGGGGATTTCGCCACAACGATCACATGAAGCTTCCCTGAAGCAGGGGCCGGAAGATTCTCCGCATGGATCTTGTAGGCAATTTGGAACGACGCTGCTGATTCGACGGCAGCAAAGACAAGCAGTAGATCGCCGGCTTTCTCGCGAAACCCGTGTTTGAGTTTATGGACCGTAAAATCCACGTCGAAACTATTCGACGATTTAATGTGCGGTCGGGACACATTCCGAAATGTGACCGGCCCCAATTGCGGCAACGGCGTGCGATACATTGCCTCTGTCACGGCACCTAGTCCCGCGATACCTCGCTGAAATCGCTCCGCTTGTGAAATAGGTTTTTCCGGCGGCTCAGGAGGCTCAGGTTCAACAGGAAATTTGTCCTCCGTAAACATTTCGAAGCCATCCGGGAAATGCATTTCCGCCACTACGCCTTCCGCAGGGCATGTTCCGTCGTTCACAACAAACACTCGCAAACGGATGGTGCGATCGAGCCGATCCTCATAGTCGGCAACGGACCTAAGATACCTCTCGTACTGAAGAAAAAACCCATCGAGCTCCTTGTTGTAGTTCTCGATTTCAGCCGCGGGGACCTGGAGAAACAGATCCGAGTCTAGATAGTCCCGTATCGTCCGCGATTTTGGCGACAAATCTTCGTTTGGAGGAACCACCGGAGGACTGACTGTCAGTTTGGGATTAGTGCGTCGGATCGCCGCCATTTTCTCTCGAATCAATAGGGCCAAATCTCGCGAAGGTGCCCGGAGCGGAAACTTCGCCGACGAAGTCCCGTCCTCGAACGAAAGGCTCAGAGAAGGAATGCGGCTCTTCAGAGCCAAATTCTCCGCTTCCAGCGTTCGAATCTTCTTCTCGGTAGCATCTTTTTCCTCCGGAAGCCGATATTCCAGACTCAACCGGAGTCGCCCGATTCCATGGCTCTTCGCTTTCAGTCCCAATCCGACATCGGCGGTTATAAGGCGACAGTCCACACCCTCGTTTTCAGAAGAATATTGGATAATGCTCGCAAGCAATTGGTCATCGGAAATCTGAAACGAGAGATGGTGCTTAACGAAATCGATTGATGGCTCAGAGGTGAGTATCTCGACCTCGACGGCTGGGCGAATGATCGCACGAGCGTTTCCACCAATGATATTCTCAAGGTCCTCGAGCACGCCCTGAGCCCGCTTTCGCAGTTTTGCCGTATTCCCCCTTTCCTTATGTTCGTTCAATTCTCGAAGCACAACTGGAGCAAGTACAATCCTAACGGAATTGGAGCCAGCCAGCGATGGCCAGTCGATTTCAGCCAATCGTCGGTAGTGAATGAGGATGTTTGTGTCGGTGAAGAGGACGACGGCAGGCACGAGGTCAATGCTGGTCTCACGCCGCACGTGACGCAAGCATCGGGAAACCCGAGCGAAGCATCAGGGCCGCCAGACTAAGGAGACCATTAGAAGGATTTAACCCTCTTAGGTTTCGCCGGGTTCGCACCGGCTCGTCAGTCCGCTTCGTCGATGAGCCCCCTTTCGATGTATCGGAGCCGCTCGTGGTAGGTCAGCGATTCGAGGTGCTGCTCCCAACACTGGCGAATCCAGCGTCGCACTCCTGGACCGGCGAGCAGGTGGGTCCAGTCGAGCTCCTCCCCGTCGACGGTGCAGCGGAGCAGTCGCCCGTTCTTGAAACAATCCATTTCCACGAAGAACCGTGAGCCGTTCCAATACACCCACCTCTTCCGGTCCGTCGTTCGCTCCCGCAGCCAGTGCTCAGGCAATCGAGTACTCATACCACCCTCCCTTCTTTGGGTCGCCCACGGGCGTTTTCTTGAGCACCGACGGTATTGCCGCCTGCAGTTTCTGCAATGCCACCCCAACCTTCTTTACCGTCATATCCCGGTATGTCGGGTCGCCAGTGGCATCGTATATGGTAAGCAGCAGCGTTCGAAGTCGGGACACCTTGTAACGCCCGGATCTTGGCGGGCAGGGGTCGGCTTTGATGACATCCTGCAAATCCTCCCACAACGGAGCCAGGTCGCCCAGCGGGCCCCATTCCAATTCGAGATTGGAATCGAAATAGTGCCCCACCAAGAAGCGAGCCGGCTGCCGGACATCACCGACGGTTTCGAACAGCAGGTCCGCAGGAGTCTCCGAACTCAGCAGGTACCCGACCATTTCGGGCAGGGTCCGCTCCAGGTCGGCATAGTCGAAGCCGGCGGCACGCAGAGCCCCAATCCCGTTGCCACAGCCGATGACGATATACTTCTCCATCAGGCTGGCGGGAGAGCCATGGAATATCCTCGTGCAGGCGGAATTGTCGCTGTTGACGGAGACGCACAGCATCGGGGAAAGGGGGATTTGCCACTCCTCCTTGTGCATCTGGCGGACCGCCTTGACCGGATTGCTGACCAGATTCAGCAGCGTGGTCTGGGCCTGGGGAACGTCCCGCTCCGGAACCGAAGCGTCGGACAGTTCGACCACCGGACGCTGAAGGAAGTGGGAGC
>Ga0075520_1001892_pt1 | contig 10276 bp, 13 predicted proteins | sample NGEPerB_FD_75100 | JGI IMG/M metagenome (GOLD analysis project Ga0075520, IMG submission 75100) | Arctic peat soil microbial communities from the Barrow Environmental Observatory site, Barrow, Alaska, USA - NGEE PermafrostAB12-B | ecosystem: Environmental > Terrestrial > Soil > Wetlands > Peat ...
CGGCGAGGTGCTCCGCCTGGACCGCTCCGACGTGGACTTCGACACCGGCGTCCTCACCGTCTGGGAGACCAAGTTCAAGAAGAGCCGGCACGTGCCGCTCGCTGCCAGCACGCTCTCCGCTCTCGCCGACTACGACCGGCGCAGGAGGCACAGCCGACTCTGTCCCGACCCACCGAGCTTCTTCGTGTCGGTAGCCGGTCGCCGGTTGCACTATCGCGGCTTCTCCACGGCGTTCATCGGGATGCTTGCGGCAACAGGGATCCCGTCGGTTCCTGTGACGAGGCGACCACGCATCCACGACCTCCGCCACAGCTTCGCCGTGCGGACCCTGCTTCGCTGGTATCGGACCGGCGAGGACGTCCAGGCGCGCGCCCCCGCGATCGCCGTGGGGCTCTCGCGCGTCGGCGTGGCTGGCGTGGAGAAGGTGGTCCGCATCCGCGAGGAGCTGTTCCTCGCTCGCTTCGACTGCTTCGTGGACCTCGGCGGCGACCAGAAGGGCGCGCACATGTCGCGCTTTGACGAGGTGATCAACGAGGCGATCGGCGAGGTCGTGCTGGGCGAGGCGCCGTTCCGGGCGGAGACGCTGGCGCAGCACATCGCCGAGCTGGTGCGCGAGCGCCAGGGCGCCGAGCGCGCGGAGGTGACGATCGCGGCGCGCTACCCCGAGCACAAGCCCGCGCCCGTCTCCGGTGTGCGCACGCAGGAGATCTACACGCTGCACGGCCGTGCCGTGGCCTTCGCACACGGCACCCGGCGGACCGTGGGAGTCTCGGCCACGGGCATCACCGCCTGCCCGTGCGCGCAGGAGCTGGTGGCCGCCCGCGCCCGCGAGCGCCTGGCCGCGCAGGACTTCTCCCCCGAGCAGATCGACACGATCCTTCAGAGCGTGCCCGTCGCCACCCACAACCAGCGCGGCCTGGCCACCCTGCAGATCGGCTGCACCGAGGACTGCGCCGCGGAGATCGACGCCAGGGCGCTGTTGGAGATCGCGGAGGCGAGCATGTCCTCGGAGATCTACGAGCTGATGAAGCGCTCAGACGAGGTGGAGGTGGTCGAAAAGGCCCACCGCAGGCCGCGCTTCGTGGAGGACTGCGTGCGCGAGATGGTCGCTGGGGTGGTGCGCGAGCTCGGCGGGCTGGACGGCGCCAGCTTCCTCTCCGCGCGCCAGGAGAACCTGGAGACGATTCACCAGCACAACGTCGTGGCCGAGCGCCACGGCCTGCTCTCCGAGCTGCGCAGCGAGATCGCCTCGGGCGTGGCGGCGGCGCATCAGACGAGCCTGGAGGAGTGGCTCGACGCGGGCGCGCGCGCGGGCGGCTCTCAGCCGTCCGCCTGAGCGCGGCGTTCGCTCTGCTGCATGCGCCGGCGCATGCCGAAGAAGTAGTCAAGGCCCGAGAGCACCGTCACGAGCACGGTCAGATACACGAGCGCCGAGACCCACAGAGGCGTTCCGTGCACGGCGATCACAGTGAGGACCGCGGCGATCTGCAGGCAGGTCTTGACCTTCCCGAACATGCTCGCCGCCATCACCACGCCCGCCTGCGTGGCCGCCAGGCGCAGCACCGTCACGGCCAGCTCGCGCGTGATGATCACCATCGCCACCCACGCCGCCAGCCGGTGCAGGGAGACGAGCGAGATCAGCGCGGCGACGATCAGGAGCTTGTCCGCCAGCGGGTCCATCAGCTTGCCGAACGTGGTGATGGAGTTGCGCGCCCGTGCCAGATAGCCGTCCACGACGTCCGTCAGCGACGCCAGCGAGAACACCACCGCCGCCAGCACGTCGCCCGCGGGCGTGTTGCCGAGCAGCGCCACCACCAGCACCGGCACCAGCATGATCCGCAGAACGGTCAGCAGATTGGGTAGGTTCAGAGGGAACACTCCCACGAGAATATCGCGGTGAAGCGAAAGGAACGCGCCATGAACAAGCGCACGCTCGGGCCGGACGGTCCCGAGGTCTCGGCCATCGGCCTGGGCTGCATGGGGATGTCCGCCTTCTACGGCGCCACCGACGAGCAGGAGGCGCTGCGCACGATCCACCGCGCGCTGGATCTCGGCTGCAACTTCCTTGACACCTCCGACATGTATGGCCCGCACACCAACGAGCGGCTCCTCGGCGGCGCCATCGCAGGGCGCCGCGAGGAGGTGTTCCTGGCCACCAAGTTCGGCTTCAGGCTCGAGCCCGGCGACCCGGGCGGGCCTCCAAGACGCTCCATCGACGGCAGCCCCGACTACGTGCGCAGCGCCTGCGAGGGCTCGCTGCAGCGCCTGGGCGTCGATCACATCGACCTCTACTACCAGCACCGCGTGGACCCCAACACGCCGATCGAGGAGACCGTGGGGGCGATGGCCGAGCTGGTGGCGCAGGGCAAGGTCCGCCACCTGGGGCTCTCCGAGGCGAGCGCCGAGACGATCCGCCGCGCCCACGCCGTCCACCCGATCACCGCCGTGCAGAGCGAGTATTCGCTGTGGACGCGCGACGTCGAGCCCGAGATCCTGCCCACGCTCAAGGAGCTGGGGATCGCGCTGGTGGCCTACTCGCCGCTCGGGCGGGGCTTCCTGTCCGGCCGCTTCAGCTCGCCGGATGAGCTGGACGAGGGCGACTTCCGCCGCTACGGGCCGCGCTTCAACGGCGAGAGCCTGCGCGAGAACCTGAAGCTGGCCGAGCGCGTCAAGGAGCTGGCCGCCGAGAAGGGCCTCGCGCCGGGGCAGCTGGCGCTGGCGTGGGTGCTGCACCGCGGCGAGCACGTCGTGCCGATCCCCGGCACCAAGCGGGTCGCCTACCTGGAGGAGAACCTAGCCGCGGCGGACGTCCAGCTGAGCGAGCAGGAGGTGCAGCGGATCGCCGAGGCCGTTCCCACCGCCACGGGCGCGCGCTACGACGAGTCGGGGATGCGCACGGTCAACATCTGAGGCGCCACGCTCGCCTCTCAGGCGATCAGCGGGACGCGGGCCGGTCGGTGGGGCCCGCCGTGGGCCCTGGCGCTCAATAGCCGACCGAGTAGAAGCTGATGTGGCGGCAGCCGTGCAGCTTGTAGTGGTGCAGGGCGTGATGGCTGGTGAAGACCACGATTCCGGGGCTTTCGCAGTGGATCACGCCCGAGCCCTCGTGGGCGTGCACGACGGTGGCCGGGTTGGTGCCCGTCCACACGTAGTTGACCGTGTCGTTTGAGTAGATGAAGTTCTTGCCCTCGCCCGCGCGGATGACGGCCGTCTGGGATGCGGGCCAGCCCGAGGGGTGGTAGTCGCCCCAGATCACATCGCCCCCCGAGCCGCCGTAGATCGTGTCGTTGCCGTAGCCGCCCAGCAGGTAGTTGTGCAGGCCCGGCCTTCCCACCAGCGTGTTGGCGCGCCCGGCCGCGCCGCGGTCCATGACCAGGTGCTGATCGGCAGGCCAGCCCGCGTGGCTGGTCATCGCCCAGGCGGGGACCGCCAGGGCGAGCGCCGCGAGCAGGCCCGCAAGGACGCTCGCGCGAGCGCTAGGGTGGGGGACGATGCCGCTGATCCCCATGGTTATAGAGCGAACAGCGCGAGGCGAGCGCGAGTTCGACATCTATTCGAGGCTGCTCAACGAGCGCATCATCTTCCTGGGCACGCCGATCGACGACCAGGTGGCCAATCTGGTGGTGGCGCAGCTGCTGCACCTGGAGAGCGAGGACCCCGAAAAGGACATCTCCATCTACATCAACTCGCCCGGTGGCAGCATCTACTCGGGCCTGGCGATCTACGACACGATGAAATTCGTCAAGCCGGACGTCGCCACCATGTGCGTCGGCGTGGCCATGTCCATGGGCTCGCTGCTGCTGGCCGCGGGGGCCAAGGGCAAGCGCGCCGCGCTGCCCAACTCCCGCATCCTGATCCACCAGCCCTCCGCGGGCTTCGAGGGCCAGTCCACCGACATCGAGATCCACGCGCGCGAGATCCTCAACCTGCGCGCCAGCATCGACGAGATCTACGCCAAGCACACCGGCAGGCCGACCGAGGAAGTGCGCCGCGACATGGAGCGCGACCGCTTCTTCACCGCCGAGCAGGCGCTCGAGTACGGCCTGGTCGACCGGGTGCTGCAGAGCCACTGAGCGCACCGGTGGGGAGCAGCTGGTAGGGATGTCCGCGCTGACTCCGATCGAGCGGCTGCTGCTGGCGGCGATCGCGCTGCTGACGGCGCTCGCCGGGGTGGCCGACTACGGCGCCTGGGCGCCGGTGCCGCGCTTCCTGATCGCCACGCTCGCGCTGGCGGGGCTGGCGTGGGTGGTGTCGTTCGCCACCGAGCAGCTGGGCGAGCGCTTCGGAGCAGGCGTCACCGGGATGATGCAGTCCACGCTGGGCAACCTGCCGGAGCTGTTCGTGGTGATCTTCGCCCTGCAGAAGGGCGAGCTGGTGGTCGCCCAGACGGCGATCGTGGGATCCGTGTTGGCCAACGCGCTGCTGGTGCTCGGGCTGGTGATCGTGGTCGGCGCGCGCCGTGCCCCCGACGGCATTATGCGCTTCTCCAAGCGCCTGCCCAGAGACACCGCCACGCTGCTGCAGGTCACCGTCTTCATCATCGTGCTGCTCGGCCTGTCACTCGCCGCGCACGACCCCGCCAGCCACCACGTCAAGGCGATCTCCGCCGTCGGCGCCGTCTGCCTGCTGGTCGTCTACCTGACCTGGGTGGTGCCCTACCTGCGCTCGGACAGACTCTCCGGCGCCGGGAAGCGGCGGGGGCCCACGGACGCGCCGACGGGCGAGCCGGGGTCTGGGCACGCCCACCCGGTTGGCTGGCCGGGGCCGCGTCTGGCGCTCGGGCTGACCCTCGGGCTGCTCGTGATCGCCGGGACGAGCTCGGCGTTCGTCTCGGACTGGTTCATCAACGGCCTGGCTCCTGCGATCGTGCAGCTGCACATCTCCCGGTCGTTCGCCGGCCTGGTGATCGTGGCCATCGCGGGCAACGCCGTGGAGAACACCGCCGGGCTGGTGCTCGCCTGGAAGGGCCAAGCCGACCTGGCCATCTCCGTGGTCAAAAACTCCGTGGCCCAGATCGCCGCCTTCCTGTTCCCGCTGCTGGTGCTGATCTCCTTCGCGCTGTCCACCACGCTCACGTTCGCCATGGCGCCCGTCTACATCGGCGCGCTGGCGCTCACCGCGCTGGCCCTCTGGCAGGTCGCCGGCGACGGCGAGGCCGCCGAGTTCGAGGGCTGGGCGCTGGTGGCGATCTACGTGATCCTGGGCACGCTCACGCTGTACGAGTAGCGAGCGCTCGGCGCGCTCGCAGCGGCTCGCGCTCGGAGGCGTGCCGGTGCGAGCTACCCGGCACGCCGGGCCGGCGCTCAGCCGCGCGCGAGGCCTCCGATCAGCGCGCCGGCGATTCCCCCGGCTCCGGCCGCCTCGGCGGTGCTTCCGACGCCCTCGAGCGGCGCGATGAACAGCGTCTGGATGGCCAGCCGTCCGGGGCCCGTGAAGCGGTTCCAGGTGAGCTTGCCGCCGCCGCCGAAGATGCCCGTCTTCAGGCCCATGGTCACCGCTTCCAGCTTGACCGACGGGTCCTTGTAGAGCCACCCGCCCGCCTCCACGTCCAGCTGCTCGCCCTCCATCAGGTTGACCAGGAAGACGTTGCCGTGGCCGTGCAGCCACACCAGCGCGTCGCCGTCTGTGGCGCGGAACTTGTCCATGAAGAAGCCCGAGCCGCCCAGCAGCATGTTCTGCACGCCCTTGATCCGCTCGAAGCTGTAGTCCAGGTTGTCCGTTGCGGCGATGAACTGGTGCTCGCGCACGTCCAGACCCTCGCCCTGGCGCAGGTGCAGCGGCACGCACTGCCCGGGCGAGTCCCGCGAGAAGGCGATGCGCCCCGAGCCGGAGGTGCGCGTGACGAAGAACTCCAGCCCGGCGATCTTGCGCTTGATGGCGCCCGGGAGCTTCTTCAGCTCGATGTTCAGCTGGGTCTCCTTCCACAGCAGCACGTGGTGCTCGAACATCACCGCCTGGCCCCCGATCTCGATCTGCAGCTCGGGCACCAGCTCGCCGCGGATGTGGTAGGTCACCCCGGCGAAGGTCTCGTCGTGAACGGCTGTGGGGATCGGCTCTGGCAGGTGCATGGGAGGGTGTGTCTCCTTCTCGGGGGTGGACGGATCGGCGGCACGAGCTTGGCGGTTGCAGCCGCGCGCGTCAAGGTCTCCGCCGCGCGCTCGGGCGGGCGGGTTCCTCCAACCCAAAGCGCGCTAGACTGCTGGGACCTCGCGCCTGGGCGGGGTTTTTCTTCGCCCAAGGCCGCTGTCCACAACGACGCAGGGATTTCTCATCATGGCCCGCGGAGACGTTCGAATCGCTATCACCCTCGCCTGCGAGGAGTGCAAGCATCGCAACTACCAGACCAACAAGAGCAAGCGCAACAACCCCGACCGGGTAACCCTGCGCAAGTATTGCCGCTGGTGTCGCAAGCACACCAGCCATCGGGAGACCCGTTAGCGCGGGAGCGCTGCTGTGGCTCGTGACCGCAAACGTGCAAAGCAGCGCCGCGGACGCGGTGGCGCCGCGGCTGCGGGCCGTGGCGGCTCCTCCGCGCCCGCCAGCGCCAAGGGCGCCCAGGCGACCTCGCCGAGCCAGCCCGTCCGCGAGGATCTGCCCGGCGCGCTCGACCACGCCTCGGGCGAGGTCGACGAGTTCGACGCGGCGCTCGTGCGCGGCGCCGGCGGCGTGCCCGTGGCGCCCGAGAGCGACCTGGACGGCGGCAAGAGCGACGAGCTTCAGGAGCTTCGCGCCCCCGCGCCCCCCGGTCGCGGGGGTGGCAAGGGCGGCGGCCAGGGCGGCGGCGGCGGCGAGGCACAGCCCTCCGGCGCTCCGCTGCGCGGTGGCAACCGCGCGGTGGGCTTTCTCGCCGCCAGCTGGGCTGAGCTCCAGCGCGTCCAGTGGCCCGACCGCCGTCAGGTCACTCAGGCCACGGCCGTGGTGCTCGGGTTCGTGGCCATCGCCGGCGCCTACCTGGGCCTGGCCGACTACGTCGCCAAAGAAATCGTTGAATTCGTCCTCTAGTGCCGTGCTGAAGTCGTGATCGCGTTCTGCGCGTCATCCACCGGCCGGCAATCTCCATCCGCAACTGAATCTGTCGAGGAACTCTGAATGTTTCGTTGGTACGTCGTCAACACTTACTCGGGCCACGAGAACAAGGTCAAGCACAATCTCGAGCACCGGCTGGTGTCGTTGGGCCAGCAGCGGGCGGTCCGCAGCGTGGTCGTTCCGACCGAAGCCGTCTCGGAGATGAAGGACAACCAGAAGGTCACCGTGGAGAAGCGCACCATGCCCGGCTACGTGCTGGTCAACATGGAGCTCAACGAGGCCTCCTGGGGCGTGGTCAAGGGCACACCGGGCGTGACCGGGTTCGTGGGCGCCTCCCAGGAGCCCGTGCCGCTGACCCAGAGCGAGGTGGACCGGCTGCTCCACAAGGAGGTCGCCACGGCCACCCGCACGCGCGCCCAGTTCACGATCGGCGAGTCCGTCAAGGTGGTCTCCGGGCCGCTGTCGGACTTCTCCGGAGAGATCTCCGAGATCAACGAGGACGCCGCCAGGCTCAAGGTGCTGGTATCAATCTTCGGTCGGGAGACCCCCGTCGAGGTCGGATTCGATCAAGTGAAGAAGCTCTAGACATGGCCAAGAAGGTCCTCACAACCATCAAGCTGCAGGCCAACGCCGGGCAGGCGAGCCCCGCCCCGCCGGTCGGCCCTGCGCTGGGCCAGCACGGGATCAACATCATGGAGTTCTGCAAGGCGTTCAACGCGCAGACGCAGAGCGAGACTGGGACGGTCATCCCGGTCGTGATCACCGTCTATGAGGACCGCTCGTTCACTTTCGTCACCAAGACCCCGCCCGCCGCCGTGCTGATCCGCCAGGCGATCAAGATCAACAAGGGCTCGGGCGAGCCCAACCGCGTCAAGGTGGGGACCATCACCCAGAGCCAGCTGCGCGAGATCGCCGAGCGCAAGCTGGACGACCTGAACGCCCACGACGTCGAGCAGGCGTCCAAGATCATCGCCGGCACCGCCCGCTCGATGGGCGTGGACGTGGCGCCATGAGCAAACACGGACGCCGCTACTCCGAGACGCTCGCCCGCGTGGACCGCGAGCGCGAATACGAGCCAGCCGAGGCGATCGCCCTGGTGCGTGGCCTGACGGCCGCCAAGTTCGACGAGTCCATCGAGGTCCACGTCCGCACCGGCCTGAACGTGCGCCACGCCGACGAGCAGCTGCGCGGCACCATCGCGCTGCCCAACGGCCTGGGCAAAGACGTCAAGATCGCCGTCTTCGCGCAGGGCGAGAAGGTCCGCGAGGCCGAAGAGGCCGGCGCCGACTTCGTGGGCGGCGATGACCTCGCCAAACGCATCGAGGAGGGCTTTGACGACTTCGACGTGACCATCGCCACACCGGACATGATGTCCGTCGTGGGGCGCCTGGGCCGGGTGCTCGGGCCGTCGGGCAAGATGCCCAACCCGAAAGTTGGCACCGTCACCATGGACGTGGCCAAAGCGGTCGAAGAGTCCAAGTCCGGGAAGGTCGAATACCGCACCGACCGCACCGCCATCGTGCATCTGGTGATCGGCAAGGCGAGCTTCGAGGACCGCAAGCTGCTGGAGAACTACGCCGCTGTGATCGAAGAGCTGGTCCGCGCCAAGCCGTCGGCCGCCAAGGGTCGCTACCTGCGCTCGATCGCCATCGCCTCGACCATGGGTCCGGGCGTGAAGGTGGACTCCAGCCGTACACGTGAAATCCTCGAGGAGGCGCCCGCGGCGAGCACCGCCGCCTAGCGCCACTCACGACAGGCCACCAGAGACCCCCGGCAGCGGCCATCGAGGTCCGCGGAAGCCCGGGACAGGAGCCCCAATGAACCGAGACCAGAAGGCCGTGGCGATCGCTGAGATCGCCACCCACATAGACCAGTCCGAGGCGATCTTCGCCGTGGACTACCGAGGCATCTCGGTGGCGCAGGTGGCCGAGCTGCGCACCAAGCTGCGCGACGCCGACGCCACCTTCAAGGTGGTCAAGAACTCGCTCACCGAGCGTGCCGCCGACCAGGCGGGCGCGGAGGCGCTGAAGGACTTCCTGGCGGGACCCACCGCGCTGACCTTCGTGCGCGGGGACATCGCCGTGGCGGCCAAAGCGATCGCCGACTATGCGCGCGCCACCCAGCTGCTGCCCTTCAAGGGCGGGATGATGGGCGAGGAGGCGCTGGACGTCGATCAGCTCCGCTCGCTCTCGCGCCTGCCCTCGCGCGAAGTCCTCTACGGACAGCTCGTCGGCGTGGTCGCCTCGCCCGTCACCGGCCTGGTGCGCACGCTCGGTGCGCTCATCGGCGGGCTGGCCGTCGCGCTCGGCCAGGTGCGCGAGAAGAAGGAGTCCGGCGAGATTCCCGCCGGCGAGCCCCCTGCCGCGGAGGCGCTCGCGGAGGCGGCCGCCGAGGAGCCCGAGCAGCCGGCGGGCGAGCAGACGGCGACGGCCGAGGAGCCCGCCGCCGAGCAGCCCGCCGCCGAGCAGCCTGCGGGCGAGCAGGACGCCAAGGCCGAGGAGCCGGCGGCCGAGGAGCCGGCGGCCGAGGCTGCGACGCATGAGGAGACTGAGCCGGCGCAGGACGAGCGGGCGCAAGCAGACGACAACCAGGCGGACGTCTCGGCTGAGGCCCAGTCCGAGGACGCCGAGACGAACCCCACCAAGGAGGACTGAAAGCCATGGCTACAAGTACGCAGGATTGGATCGAGGAGCTCAAGGGCATTTCGGTGCTCGAGCTCGCCGAGCGGATCAAGGCGCTGGAGGAGGAGTTCGGCGTCTCCGCTGCAGCGATGGCGGCACCCGCCGCAGCTCCGCCCGGCGGCGGCGCGGGCGACGCGGGCGCGGCGGATGAAGAGCCGAGCACCGTCGACGTGGTCCTCACGGGATCGGGCGACAAGAAGATCCAGGTGATCAAGGTCGTGCGCGCTGCCACGGGCCTCGGCCTGAAAGAGGCCAAGGCGCTCGTGGACGAGGCCCCCAAGCCGGTCAAGGAGGGCATCGACCGCGAGGAGGCGGGCAAGCTCAAGCAGGAACTGGAGGAGGCCGGCGGCTCGGTCGAGGTCAAGTAGCGCTTGCCGCGCCACACCGGACCGAGAAGGGCCCCGCAAGCGCGGGGCCCTTCTTTATGCGCGCCTAACAAATTCGCGCGTTTTCCGGTAAAGTGCCGTCCGCTAGCCGATAGCCGCAGCCGCCCGAAGGGCCGAGGTCGCGCCACATACGCGAATTTCTCGAAGGGCGGGGTCCGTGAGCGCTGGCTGCCCTTCGGGGTA
>Ga0075520_1001893_pt1 | contig 10274 bp, 8 predicted proteins | sample NGEPerB_FD_75100 | JGI IMG/M metagenome (GOLD analysis project Ga0075520, IMG submission 75100) | Arctic peat soil microbial communities from the Barrow Environmental Observatory site, Barrow, Alaska, USA - NGEE PermafrostAB12-B | ecosystem: Environmental > Terrestrial > Soil > Wetlands > Peat ...
AGTGGAAAGGCGATTGCAAAGTGGTACACTGTTTACGAATTAAGAAATCCGAAACTAACTCCTGAAGACATTTATATGAAGTTATTAGCAGACGAAGTAACAACCCAGAAATCTCTGGACAAGTTTCTTGCAACGAAGAAGTAAAAGACAGACGAGCTCTGCTAGAAATAGTGGAGCTTTTATCTGCCAGAGTTACGCCATAGACCCCTGTATACAGCTTAAAATCAGTCTAAATTGTAGTCCCAGCTGGATCACTAAAAGGAAAGTAATTGCTTTCCTTTTTTGTTTTAGAATATTCTAACAGACTTAAGATCAGCTTTCTCTGTTATGGATCAATTGTGAAGGTATATTTGCCTGATAATTCTATCGTGATTAATTTCAATTATTTTTTATTCTGTACTTTAGCATGACTGATTGTCTTAATTAAAAGGATACTCATGAAAAAACTTTTTAAAGACAAAGTTGTAATAGTTACCGGAGCCTCTTCCGGAATCGGAAAAGCAATTGCCCGTGAGTTTGCTTTAAATGGCAGCAAGATTGTGCTTGCTGCAATGACAGTGCACGTATGGTTAATTCTGTTTGGGCTCTTAACAATTAAGCAAATAGCACAGTCATTGCGAGAAGCGAAGCGAGAAACAATCTCATGTCCCACGTGAGATTTTAAATATGTAGATGTTTTGGCTGAAAAATCTTTGTAATGAAATCTTCTTTACTGCGTCATGTAATAAAAACAAATTAATAATTTAATTACATGCGTTATGAAAAAACTATTTGTTCTTATCGTTTTAACGATTGCAGGAAACCTGACATACGGCCAGAAATCAATAGATGACCTTTTTGAAAAATATGCAGGGAGAGATGGATTTACAACAGTTACAATAAATGGCAATCTGCTTAAACTTGCCCATTGCTTTGCCGACAAAGATGATGAAAACTCAATTTCCATGCATATTACAGAGATACGTATACTTGCACAGGAGGATAAAAGCATGAAAGTTGAGAACTTCTATAAGACGGTGATTGATGATATTGACCTGAAAAACTATGATGAATTTATGAGAGTAAAAAAATCAGATCAGGATCTTAGGATGCTTGTCCGTTCCGAAGGTAACAGATTCAGGGAGTTCTTACTGATAGCAGGAGGAGATGATAATGCACTGATACAGGTTAAAGGCAACATGACTTATGAAGAGGCAAAAAAGTTTTCCGATGATGCAAGGAAAGACCATGCCTCAAGTATGGCTGAAATATATAAGTAATTAATAATGTAGCTATCTTTATAAGCGTACTATTAATTGCCAGTTGCAGTAATGACCAGGTCTGATTTTAATGATCTTGTCCTTCAGCTAAACCGTAATTTATACGGTTATGCCTTCCGCATCCTCCACAATCAGGAGGAGGCGGAAGATGCTGTTCAGGAGGTTTTCATTAAACTCTGGAAACTGGGTGATAAACTCAATGATTATAATAGCATTGGAGCTTTGGCAATTACGATGATTAAAAATTTTTGCATAGATCAGCTTAGAAAGAGAAAACACCAGATTCAGGATGAAATCGACAGGCAGCATCAAATTAATAGTGACAATGCATCGCCTTTTGAGATCATGGAAAGCAAAGAGTCCTCAGAAATTTTACATCATATTATTAATAACCTGCCCGACATATATAAAGATGTGATACAACTCAGGGAGATAGATGGATTGTCCTATGAAGAAATAGCAGATAAGACTGCACAGAATATTAATACTTTGCGTGTAACATTATCGAGAGCCAGGAAAATGATCAGAGATGAATTTAATAAATTTCAGTATGAACGAAGAGGAATTAAAGAGATTGACCGAAAAGTACTATAACGGAGAAAGTACTGAAGAAGAGGAGAGTTCCTTAAGGAACTATTTCAGGAATGATAATATTCCGGATGGTTATGAAGCAGAGAAGCTTATATTCAGTTATTATACTGAAGCTGCGGAGTTTTGCGAGCCTTCAATCGATTTTGAAGCCAGGCTAATGGCAGGAATTGATGCCTCTGAAATTACCAACAGGTCAGGAAAACTATCCAGGTACCTTCTTCCAGTATTAAGTGTTGCTGCAGGTCTCCTTATATTGGTGGGATCGTACTTTCTGTTTATTAACAAAAAAGATTCAGGTGATACATTCAAAGATCCTGAAATAGCATATGCAGAAGCAATAAAAATTCTCCGCGACGTTTCATCTCAGTTGAACCATGGTGCACAGGTTCTTGAACCTGTTGGCAAAATGAATGAGATTACCAGAAAGAGCTTTGAGAGTCTGAATAAGCCATCAAGAATTGTTGAAAAGAAGCTGAAGAGCCTTGATTATATTCATAAAGCCATTTCATTATCTCATGTCAATGTTGAGAAGAATTTAAACAATTAAAAATCAATATTATGAAAAAGATTTTTCTTTCCATTACCACATTATGCCTGACCTTAATGATTCAGGCACAAAGCAATCCTGTTGATGAGATGTTTAACAGGTACTCGGAAAAGCAGGGATTCACCGTCGTATCAATATCAAGCAAAATGTTCAGCTTGTTTGCCAATAAAGAAGCAGATAATAAAGACGCAGATAATGTTATAAACAGGTTGAAATCGATAAAGATACTTTCTGTGGAAGATTCGTTGCTTAATAAAAACCTTAATTTTTATACTGAACTTAGCAAAAAGCTTGATATGTCAGTTTATGAGGAACTTATGGTAGTTAAAGAGGGCCAGGATATAACTAAATTTCTCATAAAACAAAACGGAAATACTATTTCCGAATTGCTTGTAATTAAAGGTGGCCCGGGAGGAAATTCTCTGATCTCCATAAAAGGAGAACTTAATCTCAAGACCATTTCAGATATGTCAAAAAGCATTGATATACAAGAGCTTAAAAATCTTGATAAGATTAACAAGAAGAGTCCTGAAAAGTAAATGAAGAATTATTAAATTCTACAAGCAACCCTGGTTCAATAGATTTAGTCAAATCATAAGATGTGTTAGTATGCAAACGACATCTTAAGAACGATTTTTTTTTATATTTGTGATAATTCGAAATATGAACCAATTCCAAACCTATGAGCAATCTATTCATTAAACGATCCGGGGTTCTGATAATCAGCCTGATTTTGATTTCAATTGAATCTTTTTCTCAATTCAAGGATGTTAATTTTCTGAAAAGTGGTCCGGTTGACGGTGCAAAATACCTTCAGGCATATATTTCACCTTTTGCAAATGCTTTTGGTGCAGGTCTCAGCGGTGACTGGTACAATACTGCCAAACCTCATAAATTTCTTGGGTTCGATATTACAACAGGTATAAGTGTAGGGATTGTTCCCACATCAGCCGAAACATTTGATGTATCCAAGATAGGTCTGTCATCATCTTTGAGCGGTACAGGCCTGGCATCGACTGTTGCTGGACCCGACATAAAAGGTCCTTTGATGAGCTATAAATCGAATGGAGTTACGCTTCTGACTTTTAATGCACCTCCGGGAACAGCCTGGAGATACGTACCTGTTCCTATTGCTCAGATAGGTCTTGGCCTTCCTTTTGGAACAGAATTGAAAGTAAGATTCATACCTAAAATAAACATCAAGAATGGCAATGTTTCTTTATTCGGTGTGGGTCTCCTTCACAGTATTATGCAATATGTCCCTGGTAATAAATTATTGCCTTTTGATGTCTCACTATTTGCCGGATATACAAAGCTTATGGGAAATGTTCCGGTGGATTTACAACCCGATCCGGGACTCAGCGCTTATACTGCGCCGTATGATATATCAACCTCATTTAATAACCAGAATCTTAAAATAAACGTTCAGGCATTGAATATAAGTGCAATTGCATCGCTCAATCTTCCGGTATTACATTTTATGGAGGACTCGGTTACTGCAAAACAAAAACTGCCATTGATCTGTCAGGAAATTTACCTATCCCGGTTTTAGTAACACCTTCAAATGGGGCTCCTTTCGTGCAATATAATAATACCGGCATAAAGAAGGGTTCGGATTTTCCTAATATGGATATAAATAACTTCTCGGGTTTAAGAGCTAATATAGGTTTCAGGATAAAACTGGCTGTTATTACAATCCATGCTGATTATACAAAGGCCCAGTATAATGTTCTTACAGCAGGCTTGGGGATATCATTCAGATAAAAAAGAACTGTTTCTGAAATCCCCGGTTCCCTGAGAGTTCCGGGGATTTTTTTTCTGCAACAGAACTATTTGTATATTTTTTAGTTAATAGAGTAAATGTAATTCTGCGGATGTTGATGAATGCTGACTCAAAGAAAATAGACAGCGGTTACAGGGAATTGCTTCTTGCAGCAAAAAGCACTGTGCCGCCTGAAGATAATCATTTAATCAGAAGAGCACTGGATCTTGCCGTTGAAGCATGCGGTGAGAAAATAATACTTACCGGTGAACCCGAGATTCTTCATGCTCTGTCTGTTGCAAGAATTATAGCTGGTGAAATGGGACTTGGGCTTACATCGATTATTACGGCATTATTGCACGATTCTTATAATAATCTTAGCATAAGTACAAAAGAACTCGAATCGGAATTCGGAATAAAAGTTGTTGAAATATTGAATGGATTCTCCAGAATTACGAGTATTGATTCCATGCAGTCTTCCTATCAGGCAGATAATTTCCGGAAACTGCTTTTGAGTCTTGCTGATGACGTAAGGGTGATACTAATCAAGTTGATAGAACGGCTTGAATATATGCGTAATCTTGACAATGCTCCGGAAAAGGATAGGATACCTCTGGCTTCGGAGACATATTTCCTCTATGCGCCTCTTGCGCACAGACTCGGATTTTATAATATAAAATCGGAGATGGAGGATCTTTCAGTGAAATATCTTGAACCTGAACAATATAATTATGTTGATTGCCGACTGAAGCAAACTACTGCTTCGAGGAATAAACTGATAAGGGATTTCTCTGGTCCTATGAAAGAAAAGCTTGAAAAGGAGGGCTTTAGATTCACTATCAAAAGCCGTACTAAATCAATTCATTCCATAATGCTGAAAATGAAAAAGCAGGATGTGGAATTCGAAGAAGTATATGATCTTTTTGCTGTAAGAATAATTATTGATAGTCCGGTAGAAAACGAAAAATCTGATTGCTGGAGAGCCTATTCTGTTGTCACTGATTTATATCAGCCTAACCCAAGCAGGTTGCGCGACTGGATCTCGATACCAAAATCGAACGGATACGAATCGCTTCATACCACTGTTGTCGGGCCAAGGGGAAAATGGGTTGAAGTGCAAATTCGTTCCACCAGAATGGATGAGATTGCAGAAAAGGGATTGGCTGCTCACTTCAAATATAAAGGAATTAAGGGGGAAGGAGGACTTGATTCCTGGTTGTCAAAGATGCGCGAAATACTTGAATCATCAGAGAAAGAGGATAATGCATTTCTTGATCAGGTAAGGTCGGGTTTATATACCGATGAAATTTTTATATTTACTCCAAAAGGTGATCTCCGGCAGTTGCCTGCAGGTGCAACAGTACTGGACTTTGCCTTCGATATTCATACTGCTGTCGGTGCTTCATGTGTAGGAGGAAAAGTAAATGGGAAGAATGTTACAATAAAATATGTTCTGCAGAACGGAGATCATGTATCAATTTTAAGATCCAAGACTCAGAAACCAAAGCAGGACTGGTTATCGTTTGTTGTTACAACGAAAGCAAAAACGAAAATCAGGCAGGTACTTAATGAAGAGAAAACCAAAGCTGCTGCAGAAGGCAAGGAGATCCTGATGCGCAGGATGAAGAACTGGAAAATAGTATACGGAGATACGCTGATACAAAAACTGCTCAATTCTTACAGTCTGAAAACTGCACAGGATCTATATTACCTTATTGCAACCGAAAAAATCGAGCTTCTTCAGATAAAAGAAGTCCTGCTAAAAGATGAAACGATTGAAACCACTATCCCGACAATAGTTCCTGAAAAAGAACCAAAAGAACAGGCTGATTCCCAGATTTCTGATTACCTCATCATTGAAGACAGGGTTGAAGGGCTTGATTATAAGCTTTCAAAATGCTGCAATCCGGTATTCGGTGACAGCGTTTTTGGTTTTGTCACTATTTCAGAAGGAATAAAAATCCACCGAACCAGCTGCCCTAATGCTCATAATATGATGGCCAGGTATCCTTACAGAGTGATAGCTGCCAGGTGGTCGAAGTCGAAAAACACTCCTTCTTTCGTAGCAGCAATTAAAATAACAGGTATAGAAGATGTAGGCATGGTAAACAAAATTGCTGATGTAATTACCGATCAGAAAGCAGTAGTGAGAAGTTTCAATTATAATATGGCTGACGGAATGTTTGAAGGGATACTTAATATAATAGTGCCGAATACTGATCTTCTTTATGGAATAATGAGAAGAATTCAGGGGATAAAAGGGATACTGAAGGTGACCCGGTATGATAATGCTTAGGGCACAGGGCACAGGGCAAAGACTGCTAAGCACCCAGGAACCAGGAACAAGAGATCAGTATCTCTGATCGGGCTTAACAGGCAGTTTGGCCATTTTCTCCACCTCAAGAGAAGGAAATCCGAATTCTTCCACAACTTTGCCGAGAATAAGGTATGTACCGCTTCCCTTAAACGGCCAGTTTTGAAGCGATTGAGAGAAATGGGTAGTATCAAAGAAATTACCTTCAGAATCGATAAAGCATCCGAAATTCATCCAGTCATTTTTTATTGTTTTAATATACTTTACTGTAACCAGGTGTCCGACCATCCTGACTTTCTTTCCTGTATAGGTGCTCATTTCGCGTGCTGAGACCTCACCCCTGAAAGCAGTTTCAAGCATATCGAACCAGCTCATTGTGACAGGAAAACCAAATAGCTCAATTTCATCATACACATCTTCGATCTGTCCCTGTACCAGGTCGGGGAGTGAGAAATCACGGACAGGAGAGGAGAAGAGCGGGCGGATATTATCGGGTTTCTTTTTGTTGATCATCATATGTGCCTCCCACAGAAGAACCGCTTTCTTCTTTCCCATAAATCTGAATGCCCCGGCTTTAATAAGAAGAATTACCTGTTCAAGTCCGGGATTTACTCTTGCAACAAAATCGTTAAGATCGGAGAAGGGCCCTTCTTCATTGCGTATTGCTTCAATTGATTGTGCAAGCTTATATTCCAGGCTCATAATATGAATGAAGCCAATGTATATATCTGTGCCATAGATTGTTGTTTTATAGTTGCTGTTATTCACGCAAGGCAACTGGATAGTTGCTCCAAACCTTCTGGCTTCGTGTACATAAACCCAGGTGCGGTAAAAACCTCCAAAGTTATTTATTACTGCTACCATGAACTCAAGCGGATAATGTGCTTTAAGGTAAAGGCTCTGGAAGCTCTCAACGGCATATGATGCAGAGTGGGCCTTTGAGAATGAATACCCCGCAAAAGATTCAATCTGTCGCCAGACTTCTTTTGTAACAGCTTCGCTATAGCCTTTTTCACGACAGTTTGAGAAGAATCTTTCAGTAATCCGTTGCATCTCCTGTTTCGATCTGTATTTTCCGCTCATGGCCCGGCGCAGGGTATCGGCATCAGAAAGATCCAGTCCTGCGAAGTGATGACAGACTTTCAGTACATCTTCCTGGTATACCATAACACCGAATGTCTCTTCAAGCTGTTCCTTCATTACAGGATGTATATATTCGAATTTTCCTGGATTATGAAACCTGTAGATATACTCTTTCATCATACCTGAACGTGCAACACCCGGCCTTATAACAGAACTGGCTGCAACAAGGGTAGTGTAGTTATCGCACCTCAGCTTTTTCAGAAGGCCCCTCATTGCAGGACTTTCGATATAGAAGCATCCTTTTGTCTCACCGATTTTCAGATACTCCTTTACCTTTTCGTCGTTTTTGAATTTCTGTACTGCGTGAACATCCACATCAATACCACGATTCCGAAGGATTATTTCGGCGCTTTCGCGGATATGACCTATTCCCCTCTGGCTTAGAATATCGAGTTTCTCAAAGCCAATCTCTTCGGCAGTGTACATATCCCACTGGGTTGTAGGGAAACCTTTCGGAGGCATATCAAGAGCTGTGTAACATGTAATAGGTTCTTCAGATATAAGTATTCCTCCGGCATGAATACTCCGCATGTTGGGAAAGTCAGCGATCTTAAGTCCTGTTGAGAAGATGGTATTGGTTATCTCATTCCGGTTTGTTTCCGCCGAAGGATTATCGATCAGCGAATCAATCTCTTCTTTTGGCAGGCCATGTACTTTTCCAAGTTCACGGACAATGGATTTTCCCCTGAAAGTGCTCATGGTTCCGAGAAGTGCGGTATGCCGGTAACCGTATCGCTTAAAAATATAATCAATGACCTCATCCCGCTCTTTCCAGGAATAATCAATATCAAAGTCGGGAGGACTGCTCCGTTTAGGGTTTATAAATCTCTCGAAGTAAAGGTTTAGATCAATAGGGTCAACATTGGTTATTTTCAGACAATAAGCAACAACTGAATTAGCGCCGCTTCCCCGGCCCACATGATAAAAACCACGCGCCATTGAATATCTTACAATGTCCCATGTTATAAGGAAGTAGGCAGAGAAACCAAGCCTGTCGATTATCTCAAGTTCATGCCTGACCCTTTTCTTTGCTTCTGTGTTTTGTCGTCCGTACCTGTATGCCATTCCGTCCCAGACGAGTTTTTCGAGAAGAAGCTTATCGTCATATCTGCTGGCAGAATAGATCTTTTTGTTTTTAAGGCTTTCACGGTCGAACTGTAGATAACAATCATCCAATAGCTTTTTTGTACTATTAAATAACCAGGGATATTCTTTCATGATCTTTTCAATATAGTCCGCATCTTTGAAAAATTCATCTTCTCCGGCGCATTGCCACGGCTGAAGGTGACTGAGGAGAATATTGTTGTCGACTGCCCTGAGGCTCCTGTGAATGAATATGTCATCTGTTGTGGCAAATGTAACCGGCAGCAGCAGTACCATCATGTTCCTGTTAATTGATGAAGTCAGCGTCAGAAGGCTGTTCAGCTCGTTTGGTTTAATCCCAATGTGTTCATTATCGTATAGATTACGTAAAGGAATTTTTTTAAGAGAGTATATTATGTACGATTCGGAGAATTGAGGTGCGGGAAATGGGATTGTTGATTTATTGAAATTCAGCTCCGATAAAAATTCATTCAGTTCCTGCTGGCCTCTGTTATTGCGTGCAATTCCTATATACTGAAGTTCATTGTCATTTCTGAATTCGATGCCTGCAACAGGCCTTATATTGTTTTTGCTGCATTCATCTGCAAATTCCGGAATTCCGGTAGAATTGTTAATGTCAGTAAGCACAATGGTATCTGCCCCTGCATCGAGCGCTTTCTGCACAAGCTGTTCAACGGACATGGTTCCGTAGCGTAGACTGTAGTATGAGTGACAATTTAAATACAAACTTTTATCTTCCCCCATACATCATATATTTTTTAAGCCTTTCCTCCATCATATTTTGCTCTTTAAGAGTGTTTTCGAGCTGTTTCAGGGCCTTTTCCTCTCTTTCGTTTACCGTCATCACTCCGGAAGCTCTCCTGACCGCATCTCGCCCGAAACGCTTCCTGATCCTGTCCATTGCCATGTACAGGCTGACCTTTTCAGGAGTATCGTCAAACATATCAAGCTGCTGAACTCCTCTTACCATATGGCTGAACCTTACGCCAATAAGTCTTATAAGCATGCGTCGCTGGTAGAGCCTGGCAAAGAGTTCTTTGGTGATATCGGCAAGAACATGATCAAATGATGTATATGGTATCCGTTTCTGCAGTGTATGTGTATCGAAGTTTGAATACCTTATCTTGACAGTAACGCATGAAGTGAGTTTCTCCTGTTTTCTCAGCTCAAATGCGATCTTCTCCACCATGCTTACCAGCAGCTGATTCAGTCTCACCATGTCGGTGGTGTCTTTTTCGAAAGTATGTTCAGTGCTTATTGATTTCTGTTCCGAGTAGCTGATGACAGGAGTGGAGTCAATGCCATTTGCTCTTTTCCACATTTCGATGCCATTTTTACCCATCAGCTTTTCAAGCATCTCGACAGGAATATTCCTCAGGGTATAAATTGTGGCAATGCCCATCGAACGCAATACCTGGTAGGTCTTCTGACCTATCATTGGTATTTTTCTTATGGAGAGAGGATCGAGGAACGGACGCACAATCTCTTTTTGCACCTCAATTTCCCCGTTTGGCTTTGCCTCTCCGGTTGCTATTTTTGATACGGTTTTATTTA
>Ga0075520_1001896_pt1 | contig 10263 bp, 8 predicted proteins | sample NGEPerB_FD_75100 | JGI IMG/M metagenome (GOLD analysis project Ga0075520, IMG submission 75100) | Arctic peat soil microbial communities from the Barrow Environmental Observatory site, Barrow, Alaska, USA - NGEE PermafrostAB12-B | ecosystem: Environmental > Terrestrial > Soil > Wetlands > Peat ...
ACATTGTTGGCCGTCCCCTTGTGATCTACTGGTCAGTGCTGCGATCGGCCTCGGCCGCCGCTGGCGGGGTCCCGTCTGATAAACTTTCGAGTCTGGCATACGACGTTACTCACATGCTGCACGACGTGCGCTGGCACCGCATGTTACGAAGCGTGCAATGAGGCGGTTTTGGGCATTAGTCTCTGGAGTTGTCATTACGAGCGAAGCGAGGAATCTGGTTTTGTTAGCGCTGTAACAACCGCGGAGGAAACAGCAGATCCCTCACGGCCTAAAGGCCGTTCGTGATGACAACTCAAAATTGCGAAACTGCCATTGCTTGTTGCCTTTTGCGGCGCACGTAAAGGTGCGCCCCTTCAAGCCATAAGGAAGAGTGCATTTGGCGGCTACGAAAAAGATTGTGAAGACTGCGCCCAACAAAGCTGAGGCAGCAGAAAAATCGGAGAAGGCCGAGAAGGCGCAGAAGCCGCAGAAGCCGGAAAAGCCGAAGGAGACGACTCCGGAATTTATCGCCTCCATCGCCATTGTGCTGGTGACCGGGCTGTTCATTATTACCTTCGCGCTACAGGCTTTCACCATTCCATCGAGTTCGATGGAGAACACTCTGCTCATTGGGGACCACGTATTCGTTGACCGCATGCTGCTGGCCCCGAAAACCAGTTGGATCGGCAAGCTGATTCCGTATCGTGAGCCTCGACACGGCGACGTCTTCGTCTTCATTTCCCCAGCCCAGCCCGGCCTCTATGTGGTCAAGCGCGTCATGGGCATCCCCGGCGACCGGATTCATCTCCAGGACGGAGCGGTGTACCGCAACGGAGAACGCCTCGATGAGCCCTACGTCGTCCGCAAAGGCGATTACAACGGCTACCGCGATAATTTTCCCAGCGTGCCGGTCAGCGATTACGAAGACGTAACCCCTGAGTGGCGCCTCACCATGCCCTCGCACCTGCAGAACGGCGACCTGGTAGTGCCGCCGGGCGGCCTCTTCGCCATGGGCGACAATCGCGACGTCAGCCTCGATTCCCGCTACTGGGGTTTCGTGCCGCGCGAGAACGTCATCGGACGGCCCATGTTCATCTATTGGTCGTTCATCACTCCGCGCGATGAGTACGAACGGCAGAGCCTCGGAGATCGGATCCAGTGGGTGTTCAACATCCTGTTCCACTTCTTTGATCAGACGCGCTGGTCGCGCATGTTCCACGTGGTGCGTTGATGTCGGGCCGCACCGCACGGCGAATGACATGGGCGATCCTGCTGGTCGTTCTGCTGGCGGTGCTGGTACCTCCGTTTGTCAACGTGAATCGCTACCGCAAGCGCGTGGCGGAGGCCATCAGCCGGTCACTGGGGCGCGACGTCACGGCTTCCCGCATTGCCCTCAAGCTTCTGCCTCGCCCCGGGATCGTGCTCTCCAATTTTGTCGTAGCTGAGGACCCCAGCTACGGCGCCGAACCGATGCTGCGCGCCGATACCGTCACCGCCTTTCTGCGCCTGACCTCGCTATGGCGCGGCCGGCTGGAGATTGGGACGCTTGACCTGGACAGTCCCAGCTTGAATCTGGTCCGCCGTTCCGACGGCCACTGGAACCTGGAGGAGTTGGTGGAACGGGCCTCGCAGGTTTCTTCTGCTCCCACCACGAAACCCCGTCCCGAAGTGCGCCCCCGCTTCCCTTACGTGAAAGCTTCGAGCGGGCGAATTAACTTTAAGCTCGGCCAGGTGAAGAAGGCATTTGCCTTCACCGATGCCGATTTTGGGCTTTGGCTGGAGTCGGAAAACCAATGGGGCATCCGCTTGGAAGCGCGCCCCATGCGCACCGATGTGGACGTGCATGACACCGGCACGCTCAAGCTGGATGGGCATTTCCACCGGGCTGCAACCTTGCGCGACACGCCCCTCGATCTCAAGTTCACCTTCAGCGGCGGTCCGCTGGGGCAGCTCACCAAGCTTATCTATGGACGGGACCGGGGCTGGCGCGGCAACGTCCGTTCCAATGCATCTTTGACCGGGACCCCGGCTGCGCTGGGAGTCACGCTGGACGCCCAGGTTGATAACTTCCGCCGTTACGACATCGCGTTGGGTGAAGCTCTCCGCCTTCTGGTACATTGCACCGGGACTTACTCCTCGGCGGAGGACGCATTGCACGACCTGCAATGTCAATCGCCGGTGGGTGCGGGCGTGCTCGAGGTCCGCGGCACCGCCCAAGGGTGGGCTGGCGATGCGTACGATTTGAGCGTCTCCGCCGAGCGCATCCCGGCGGCGCGACTTGTCGCTTTGGCCCGCCACGCCAAGAAGGACCTGCCCGCCGATCTCACGGCAACCGGCGAGTTTGAAGGAGTGTTCGCCGTCCGCAGGCAGTCGGGAGGCACGCCCGCCTGGCAAGGCGGCGGACGCACCAATCTCCTGGCGCTGCAATCCGGCGTGTTGAAGCAAGACTTGCAGATCGGGACCATGGAAATCGTGATTCCCAATGCGATTGCCTCCATCAGCGCACATCCTCGGCGTTCCGCTCCACGCAAAGCCATGCCACCGCCGGCCAACCCGGAATTGCGACTGGTGGTCAGACCCTTTCCGCTTTCGCTCGGAGCACTTTCACCCGCAACCGCCAGCGCGACTTTCGATGAAGACCACTACCGCCTCAATCTCAAAGGCGAAGCGGAGTTGGCTCGATTGATGAACATAGCCAAAGCGCTGGGAGTCGGCACGCCCGGAGTCGGTCTGGCAGGAATCGCCCAGGTTGACCTCGATGTAGCCGGAACCTGGGTTGGATTTGCGCCTCCCGGCACCTCAGGAACCGTGCAACTGCACAGCGTGACTGCCGAGTTGCAGGGGGTTGCCGAGCCCTTGCTGGTCTCCGCGGCGGCGGCAACGCTGGCCAATCAGCAGGTGACCGTCACTTCGTTTACGGCAGGGTTCGCAAAAGGACCTGAGATCAGTGGATCGGCCAGTTTCCCGGTGCACTGCACCGCTCCCGAGAGCTGCACTGTGCACTTCGATGTTCGTACCGATGACGCGTCCCTGGCGCGGCTGAATCAACTGGTGAACCCCAGCTATTTCAATCGGCCGTGGTATCACCTGCTGGAGATAGGACAGAGACGCGAAGATGCGCTCCTGAAGTTACGCGCCAGTGGGCATTTTTCCAGCTTACGCTTCGAAGTGGGGACCGCTGTTGCTAACAATGTGAGCGCGGCCGTTGAGTTCGATGCCGGCAAGCTGCGCGTGCGCGACTTGCGCGCCGACATCCTCGCCGGCCGGCACAACGGGACATGGACCGCCGATTTCACCGTCGCGCCGCCAACCTATTCAGGGACCGGAAGCATTACTCGGGTATCGATGGCGCAACTGGCGACGCTGATGCACGACAATTGGGCCGCCGGAGCAGTTGACGCCCAATACAGCCTGGCCATGCGCGGATTGGACCGCGCCAGCCTGCGCGATTCGGCAAGCGGCGCAGCCGACTTCACCTGGAGCGACGGCTCTTTGCGCCATGTTGTCCTCGACGGCCGAGGCGCTCCTTTGGCCTTTTCGAACTTCATGGGCAAGGTGGCTCTGGCAAATGGCGCATTCACCCTGTCTGACTGCAAGCTGCAATCGGGCGGCGCCAATTACACCGTCAAGGGCACGGCGTCCTATGACCGCAGCCTGGCCCTTCGATTGGAGCGGGTGGGCGGCCGCTCCTACGCGATCTCCGGACCACTCGACAAACCGCGCGTCCAGACTTTGACGGCGCCCTCCGCGGAAGCGGCGCTGCGATGAAGCTGGCTTCCTGCTAAGCTACTTCGCTCGCGCGTGCGAAGGATCGGGGGAGTTTGCCGTGTCCACGTCAACATAGATTCCCGAGCTGGCAGGCATGGCGGGCGAATAGCAGCTGCCATCGGGCGCATAAGTTTGACGGCAGGCCGCAGTCATGTCCGAACGGCGAGGCGATTGCGCGAATTGCCATGCGTCGGCGAAGGGCACGCCACTGCTGGCGGGTGTTGGCGGCAACTTCGGAAAAATGCAGCCGGGCGACGGACCGCACTGGTCGTTGCTGACGAAGAAATGGATCTCGCGGCCACCGTCCTGATCGCGAATGTCGTTGGCCGTCACCACCGAAACGCCCTTCGGCTCGCGAAACGCAATGCCCGAACAATAAACACCGGCACGATAGCCTGCGCGCACCACGCCATCCACCCAGGCATGAATGTAAGTGCGCTGCTCAGGCAGCATGCGCCCGCCTTGCTCCTGATCGAGGTAGAGGATCGAGCCCCGGGGAAATCCGTCACGTGCGGCCGACTTCACCGCCGTTGCGGCGTCACTGCTCCCGACTTGGGCCGGATCTCCTGAAGCCTTGAGCTGCCGGTAGTCCCGGCCGTTAAACAGCAGGAGGAATCCGTAGCCCATCGCTTGAATCGTTTTACGCTTGCCTTGCCAGGTATTGCTGGTTGCGCCGGGCGGATTGTTCAACCAGTATCCCGTGAACGCAAACGTCTTTCGCAAGGTTGCCATGTTCGCGTCGCCGGGATAACCATTGCGGTCCATCCCAAGGTAGGTTTTTTGCGCTTGTGCTGACTGTGGAAGGCAAGTCGCGAAAACCAAGCTAAGAGCGAGTAGCGCAACTCGAATTGGAAGCCTCAACCTCACGCCATCGAATATCGCACACTTGCTAAGAACCCTGCGGAATTCACACTCACTATCTGTCATCCTGAGCGACGAATACGGTCGCCGTGGCGACCGTACGAGGAGTCGAAGGACCCCTATAGCTGCAAGAAAATCTAGTTCACCGTTGCCGTGTGTGCGGCGGGCTGCATAACGATCACTTCCTGCGTCGGACACAGGCTGCGATACGAACAAAAGCGGCAATGCCGCCCAGGATTGGGGTCGAAGTTCCCAGCGGCAATATTGGCGGCGGCCTCGCTCACCCGGGCCTCTTCCGCGGCGAGTTCCTTTTCCGAGCGCCGCGACTCGATGGCGCTGCAATTCGCGAGATTGACGATCACCAGTGACTCGGCGGCGAAACCCATGCTCCTGGCCGCCAGCGCGTAGATGGAAAGTTGCAGGCTCTCGTCGGCATCCTCCTGCGTCTTCGGCTTTCCCGTTTTGTAATCGACAATGCTGACGCGGTCTCCGTCGATCCGCTCCAGCCGGTCCATTCTTCCCTTTACTAGGGTGCCGCCAATATTGGCGCGGAAGAAGCGCTCGTTGTTCAGAATTTCTCCCGACGGCTGGGCCAGATCGGAGTGCAGGAACTGCCGCAGTTGCTCGCATCCATCTTTGTCGTAAAGCTCGCGCTGCGCGTCCTCCTCGATCTTAGCCTTGCTGAACTCATCGCGAAAACACGCGATGACCGCCTCTTCATCCGGTGGATGCCCGGCGCGCACGCCGTCGAAATAGGCCTTGAGAGCAAGGTGCATCGCCGAGCCAAATTGCATCATGGCCGCCGGTTGCTCAGGGATGCACCAGTCGCGGCTCAGCTTGAATGCCAGCGGACAGCGTTCGTACTGCTCGATGGCGCTGGCGCTCAACTCGCCGAGGGGAGCATCGCAGCGCGCGGGAAGTTGCACCCATTGCGAGATCAACGGCTGTGGCTCGGCTGCGGCTTGTAAGGTTGGAACGATGTCGTCCGGCGGCAACACCCGGCATTCGATCGCACCTTTCAGCGCCGACTTTCCCGCGTTCACCAACTCCCGCATGTATTGTTTCGGAGCGGGATCATTCTTTGCGCGGCTGACTTTTGCGCACAGGTAAAGCTCGTCCTCGGCGCGCGTCATGGCAACGTAAAACAGGCGGCGCTCTTCCTCGTCGTGAAGGAGCTTGGGCGCACTTTCGGCGGCGGTTTCCTTGCTGCGCAATTGCTGGGGGAACTCAACCAGGGGTTCCTTGTAGTTGTGAGGAAACGATCCAGACGACAGGCGCAACACGAAGACGCAGGGAAACTCCAATCCCTTGGCGGCGTGCACCGTCATCAATTGCACCGCATCTTCGAGGGCCGGGCTGCTGAAGTCGGTAGGCGCCAGCGCCGCCACCGGATCGTCCTCCCCGCCATCCTCGGCGAGGCATCCGCCCACCTCGCGAAACCACTCGACATACTCGAGAAATTCGCGCAGAGTTCCCTGCCCCACCAGTGGCTTGGGTTTGCCGCACCATTGCTCGGCCAGTTCCTGTAGTCGCCGCAGCGGAAGTGAGTCCGCGAGTTGGAATACTTGTTGCGCAATTTTCATCGCCGGTCCCAGCAGGCTGTTGGCGTTGGCGAGGTCATGTCGCGCCTCGCGCACTGCTTCCATCACCGCAAAGCCACCCGATACTTTCTCCAGCACCGACTCGATGGAAGCCTTCTTGGCTGCGAGGGCGAGTGCAGCACGAAACTCTTCCGGGTCCACGCTGAACTGGGGAAACGCCGCCACCCGGACCAGCGCAATGGGATTGGAGGACTCCATGATCTGCAACGCCGCCATGGCGTCGCGGACCTCCGGGGTGTCGAAAAGATCGACGCCCTGGACGTGCACGGGAATATCGCGACGCCGAAGTTCGGCGAGCACCTCATCGCGATTGGCATGAGTGCGGTACAACACGGCGATGTCGTGGAGATTCATCGCAGGTCGCTGCTGACACATGGCCGCTATGGTGTCGGCGACGAACTTCGCTTCCTGCTCGCAGCCGTTGTGCAAAGTGGCCTGCACCGGCGATGCCTGCGCCAGGGCCGGGTCTTCTTCGAGACGCGCGCAGCCCAGCGGCTCGCGTGGCCAGCCCCCGTCGTGCAGCTCTTTGCTGGCGATGGTCGGGTTGACCTTAATGGTTTGATAGGCGCAACGCAGGATGGGCGGCGTGGAGCGGCGGTTCTTCGACAAAGTGACGCGCTTCACCCGGCCCGGGTCGAAAGTTTTCAGAAACTGGTCGAAGGCCCCGCTGGTGGCGCCCCGGAAACGATAGATTGCCTGGTCAGGATCGCCGACCGCGAACACGTTGGCCTCTTGGCCGCCGAGCAGCTTGGCAAGCTGAATCTGGGCAACGTTGGAGTCCTGAAACTCGTCGATCAGAATGAAGCGGGCGTATTTCTGCGCGCGTTGCAGCACGGATTGACGGCGGCTGAGCAAATCGACCGCGCGCGTGATGATGTGGCCGAACGTTCCCAGACCTTCCTGCTTCAGCAGGTCCTCGACATAACGAAAGACGCGCGCGATTTCGCGGCAGCGGTCGAGCACCTCCCCATCCAGCATCGTCTCGGCGTCTTTCGACTTGCCCACGCGTGGCAGCGGAATCTCGCTGCGCTCCAGACGCGTGATGTACGCGTCGTAGTCGTCAGGAGTGCGCAACTCGTCGTGGCAACTGCGGAAGAATTCCAGCAAGTGTTTGAGGAACACTCCCGGATCGGATGCCTTGATGAAGCGCTTGAGCGGCAGATCTTGAATGCGGCACCGCAACAGGATTTGCAGGTCTCTCTCGTCGAGCAGCGCAAATTGAATATTGGCGTCGTGCAACAATCCGTAGCAATAGGAGTGAAAGGTGTGCGGCCGCAAGCCGCTCGCCATCAGCTTGCGTACCGCGGCCTGCCGGTCGAGGTGAGGATAAAGAATCTCGCCCACCTTTATGATCAGCTGCGCGGCCGCATTGCGAGTGTAGGTGACGGCAAGAATTTCCTTCGGCCGGGCCGCTTCGCTCTCGATGAGGTGGGCGATGCGCCGCGCCAGCACCGTGGTTTTGCCGGTGCCCGCGCCCGCCACCACCAGCATCGGGCCATGCAAATGCTCAATGGCCCGGCGCTGCTCATCCGTAGGCTCGAAGTCGAATGGTAGATAGTTCTGCACTCTGCTCTCACTATACGAAGAAAAAGCGAACATGCTATTATGCTTGGTCGGCGGGCGCTTGGCAAGAGAAAGTTATGTCGAGATCGAACGGATTCAACGTGCCTGAATCCCATGGGGGAGCTATGCGGCGGTCGCTCATTGCGAAGTTGGCTTCCGTGGTGCTCGCCGCAGTCGCTTCCGTTATGCTCACCTTTTTGACACGCGAGCCACTGGAGCGCTACGGTGTGCCGAATCCCGGGATTTATGTTTGGGGACTATTGCATCCCCACCCACGGCCGGGCTTTCTTGGGCCCGACTTAGGGTCACTGTTAGGCACCGAGATCGTTGTCGACGGTGCTTGCTGGTTTATTGTTCTGATGGTGGCAGCGTTCCTGATTGATCGAGCGGTGAAGAGAAGCCAGAGATCATCTCCACGCTAAAGCACCACTACCGAAAGTTAGTAAATTTCCACGCTTGTCACTCAGAAAGAAGAACCAACATGACGAAACAATTCGTACCGGTCGCGTTATTTCTCTGGCTTGCTGTTTTCGCCGCAGGCGGTGTCGCACAATCGAAGCCCGCCACCCCAGCGGTTACTGCTCCGCTTGCGCCGGTTGCCTGGATGGTCGGGGGAACTTGGGTCTCCGACATAAAAGATCCCTCCGACGGAACCGTCACTCACGTGGAGAACCGCATCCGCTGGGCGGCGAACCATCAAGCCATCGAGTTCAATACCGACTTCAACGGCAAACCGCACTATTACGGCTTCTATGCCTACAATCCCGTCGCCAAGACCATCTCCTTTTACTACACAAATTCTAACGGCGAGCTGACCATCGGCACGGCCACTCCCGATCCCGATGGCAAGACGCTGCTCCAGGAGTTCGACATCCTGCACGTCAATGGCAAGACCGGGCACGTCCGCTCCACTGTCGTGCGCGACGGAAACGACGCCTACTGGTTCAGTGTCTTTATGCAGAAGGACGGAGCGTGGGCGCAGGAATTCAAAATTCGCTACGAGCGGAAGTGAGCCAATTTCGCGCTGCTATACTTGTGCAGAGGTTTCTAACGTGCTTGCGATTCGTCTGCCTGAAAAAATCGAAGAGCGGCTGGAGCGTCTTGCCAAGCGTACGGGGCGCACCACAGCTTATTACGCCAGACAGGCGATCATCCAGCACCTTGAAGACCTTGAAGACGTGGCGATTGCCGACCAACGGCTGGAGAAATTCCGTACTGGAAAGACGCGGACGGTGCCATTGTCGCGGCTCGTTCGGAAGTACGGAGTCGACAGCGGACAGCCCGGAACGTCATCAAGCCGAAAACCGCGGAATGGCTCGGGCAAAAACTGACGGCAAATTTCTACAGCCAACCGAGAAGCGGCGTCTGAGAAATGTTTTCTGCAATAGCTCCCTCCAAGCCTTTAAGGCACCCCTATGTGGAACTTTGAAGTTCTGCCGGAAGCTGCTCGCGACCTCGATAAACTCGACCGGCAGCACACCAATCGAATTCTAAAGTTTCTTCATGAACGAGTCGCCAAGTTGGACGATCCAAGAGCTATCGGAGCGGCCCTCAAGGGTTCGAAATTCGGGGAATACTGGAAATATCGAGTTGGCGATTACCGCATCATTACCAGAATCGAAGATGAACGCCTGCTGATTCTCGTAGTACGGATAGGGCATCGGCGTGAAGTGTATCGCTAAGCCGTCTCTTCCCGCAGGGTATAATCATGCCTTGCGCACTCCATTCCCATCACTACAAGGATCCACGTGAGTCATCAGCATGCACACATGCCCGGCCAGCCGCAGGCTGGGCCGCAGCCGCTTGCCGGAGTCAACAGCATCATCGCCGTAGGTTCAGGCAAGGGCGGCGTTGGCAAAACCACCCTGGCGGTGAACCTGGCCATCGCGCTGGCGCGCCTGGGCCACAAGGTCGGGCTACTCGACGCCGACGTGTATGGCCCTAACGTCCCGCTGATGCTGGGCACCACCATGGCCCCGAGCGTGGTCGGCGAAGATCGCATTCTGCCGCCAGAGCGTTACGGGCTGAAAGTGATGTCGGTCGGCTTCCTCAGCCCAGGCGACAAGCCTCTGGTTTGGCGCGGCCCCATGCTGCACTCCATCGTCAAGCAGTTTCTCGGCCAGGTGGAGTGGCGACAGCTCGACTACCTCGTCGTCGATCTGCCGCCGGGCACCGGCGATGTCGTGATCTCGCTGGTGCAGACCGTGCCGTTGACGGGCGCAGTCGTGGTCACCACGCCCAGCGACGTTGCCTTGCAGGACGCGCGCAAAGCCATCGAGATGTTCAAGCAGGTGAAGGTGGACATTATCGGCATCGTGGAGAACATGAGTTTCTTCATCTGCCCGCATTGCCAACATGAAATTGACATCTTCTCCAAGGGCGGCGGCGAGCGCACGGCACAACAGTTCAACGTGCCATTTCTCGGCAGCATCGAACTCGATCCCGACATCCGCAAAGGCGGCGACAGCGGCCAGCCCATCGTGCTCGAGGG
>Ga0075520_1001897_pt1 | contig 10260 bp, 4 predicted proteins | sample NGEPerB_FD_75100 | JGI IMG/M metagenome (GOLD analysis project Ga0075520, IMG submission 75100) | Arctic peat soil microbial communities from the Barrow Environmental Observatory site, Barrow, Alaska, USA - NGEE PermafrostAB12-B | ecosystem: Environmental > Terrestrial > Soil > Wetlands > Peat ...
GGATTCACCGCCCAAAGCACTTCGTCCATCGCGCCCAACACCTCGCGCAATCCTTCGCAGATCAGGTCAAACTGGTGGCGCACTTCGGAATTTGCGGGCAGCGTGCTTTGCGCCACCTCGCCTTGCAACACCAGTTTCGTCAGCCGGGTTCCAACATCATCGTGGATGTCCCGGGCGATGCGGGATCGCTCCAGATTTAACAACTGCTGTTCCTTGTTCTGAACAATCAACTGGGTCATCAAACGAATACAAACCAAAAAAACAATTCCACACAGCGAAACCAAAGCGACATGGAACCAGGTCCGGTGCCAGAAAAAGACTTTGATTGGCCGCAATTGCGGAACGATGACAAAGTCCAGCGGCCGGTCCGACCACCACAGCGATGAGCTGGCGACGACAATTTTAGCCGACGGCCAATGCGCCGGGGCTGCCGTTTTGGTTTCCCAATTCGGTTCGCCGTTGGGAGCGATCCGCCAGCTTTCATCCGACTTGATTTGAATCGCGCCCCCGTCGGCCAGTTCAATTCGCAAACCGAGGATCATTCCCGCCTGTAAAAAATCGTTGAAGGCGATCACCCCCAGCGTGTGCTTCCCGGCGGATAACAGCAGCGTCAGGTCATACTCCGTGAGCGCCCGCCATTCCGTGCCCTGCCCCAGTTCGCGGCCATCCAGCAAGAGGCGGAAACCATTGTCCGCCGTGATTCGCAGGATCGCGCGCGACACTTTCGCTCCACGGGGAATTTCAAACGACCGCCACAACTGGCAAATCTGTTTGTCCGAGGTCTGTGCCGCCCAAATCCAGGAACCAAGACCGTTGGTCGCGTCGCGCGGAACTTCCACCGTCCGCCAGCCCGCTGAATCATCCTTGGCCTCCGCCGCCCGTGCGGATTGAATTAAATTCGCCGCCAAAAACAAAACCAGAAGAGTGATCACCCCGCATCCAAGCACGCCCAGGCCACGACCGCAGGCAATCTGCGACCAAACCGGCTGGCGAAATGGACGACGAAACCACATCATGCGAGCAGGGTAAATGAATTTGCCTTGACCACAAGGATGAGAATGGAGAACAACCGGAATCCATCTGGCGCGCCTGGTTTCACGGAAAAATCAATCGGAAGAAGATGTTGCTCTGGGTCACGTCGAACGGCAACCACATCTGATTTGTGGACGCTGAATTTGAGACTGTCGTCCAGCCACCGGGAGCGGTGAGGTCGGTGTTCATCTGCAAGCGCCAGCCGGTGTGGTCCGCCGGCCAGTCGAATTGCAGGCCGTTGTAGAGAACTGAGAAGCTGACGGGCAACAACATCGTAGATGCCGGACGCGCGATAACTTCGGTTGAATAAGCGGATTCCTCGCCAAGAATGTTCAGCGCGGTCATGACGTAAAAATAGGCCGTGCCGTTCTGCACCGGGCTGTCGAGATAGGTGCTGTTCGTGGCGAGGCTGACGATTTTCGTGTAGCCACCGCCGGAATTGGTGCCCCGATAGACGTTGTAAAACGAGCCGTTGCCCGTCCAATTCAGCCTGGCGGACTGGTTCGAGTATGTGATGGATAGGCTGGGCGGGACGGCGGTAACGATTGTCACCGGCTGGTAAGGTTTGACGATCCGCCACTGCGTCGCCGTGCTGGGCGCGGGATCGTTGATCATGCTAAATGTGATCGCGGGAGCCGAACCGGAACCGCGCACGCTTTGTGACGCCGCCGTGTTGTCAATGTAGTAATAACCTTTGCTGTCCGGGCCGTTAAACCACCATTCCACCGCCGCGCCGGTCGTGCCGGGCGGCGCGAGGTTGAGCGCGCCGCTCGTGTCCCGCAAGCGGCGTCCGTCCTTGAGCGAAATAATATAGTAGCGGTTGGCCGTGACGGCGGGCAGCAAAGCCCATTGCGTTGAGGCGTCGCGCACGCGGATGGATGAAGATTGCGGCGCGCTGGCAAAATTTGTCGAGGTCAGGCGAAAACTGGTGGCCAGGTTGTGGATGAAATACGGCGTGCGCGCTTGAACCGTGCGGTTGGCATCCCACGTAGCGTAGAGTTCGCCGTAAGGCGTGAGCGTCGAGCCGTCGGCCAGAAAATAATCGCCACGATGGCCGTTCACATCCCACGGATTCGTGGACGGCGTGCCGCTGAACGGGAAAATGGAATAGCGCTTGAACCAGAGGTTGTCTTCCGCCAGCCACATGAATTCGGCGAGGAAGTTGAAGTTGTCCTGCTCGGACCACGATTGCGTGTTGCTCCAGTCCACCGGCGAAAATTCCGTGAGCCAGACGGGGCGGCCCCAGGTGTTGTAAACATTTTGAAGATTGCCGATCAGGGAACTGGCGTTGGGGCTTTGATACATGTGCGCCGCCGTGTAGTCCACGCGATAATTGGCGCTCGCGATCATGGAAAAAAAACTATACGCCCAGGAACCGTAAGTGGTGGCGCAGGCCGGGCTGACGAGCGGAACATTCAATGCCTGGATTTGCGGCCAAAGCGCGATCACCTCATTGGTGCTCGTGTTTGATCCGCCGTTGGCGCCGCTGTTGTCCGGCTCATTGTAGGCCAGCAAAAAAACGGGCTGCGCACTGGCACGCCATCCGGCTGCCCGCGCCTGGGCGTCGCTCAACGGCTCCCAGTATTGGGCGGCATAAATCATCGGCACATAATTCACCGCCGCCGGCAAGGCGGTTCCGGTGTTGTCGTTGTAGTTGTAAGCCCAGTTCAAACCGAACTGCGAATAGTTGCCTTCGTAACCGGCCCAGCCTTTCTTTGGATAATGTGTCTGGTAGGAAAAACTCCAGAGTTGCGCGGGATCCATTGAAGCCGGGGCGATCGTGACGGTCGCCGGATTGCCGTTGTCCGTCTGCAACGCATAATTGCTCGCCCGGTTGATGATGCGGTAAAGGCCGTTGCCGGCGTCCACGAAATACCATTGCTGCGAGGCCGTGCCGGAATAACTGATCGTGGTCACGCCGGCACCGACGGACGTGCCGCTGATCTGGGTGCCGATACACAGCCAGCTCGAACGGTTGCGGATGCGGAAGGTGCTGTTGACATAATTGTATAGCAGCTCGAACTGCTGGTCGAAGGCGGTGTTGGTGGCAATCGCCTGGCTCGCGCCAACGGAATTCACCACCAGCGAATTGCTGTTGCCCACGTTGACGATTTTCCAGAACCCGTCGCCGAAGGTGTCGAAGATGAACCGTTTCGTCGGGAACGTCACCGTGATCGTCTTCGTGCTGGCCAATCCATCGTAGCTCGCCGTGACAGTCGTCGAGCCGGGGCCGATTGCCGTGATGACGCCGGCGGCCGAGATGGTCAGCAGATTTGAATTCGCCGGGACCAGCGCGGGCTGTCCATAGCTCAAGAGATCCACATCCGCCACATTGTCAAAGTCCCCGCGCACACCGGCCGGTTGCGTTCCGTTGACCTGCATTTGATTGGTGACGACCAAACGCACCGCCTGCAACGCGCCGGAGTTCGTGACAACCGTAACGGCCTCACTGTCTGAAAAAGTGGAATACGCCACCGTGATCGTCGCCGTGCCATCGCCTTTGGCTTGCAAGAGACCCTGGCTGGAAACGGTGACGACATTTGGGTCGCTGGAAGCATACACAAAACCCGGATTATAAATCGGCGCGACATTGGAAACACTCAAGTAATCCATGGTCACGACTGATTGATCAGCGGCGCCCGCCAGCAGATTTGTGTGCGGCAATTGGAGATGAATGCCTTGCAGCGGCGGGATTTGAACAAACAATTCAGCCGCATTATAGGCGCTGAATGTGAGCGCCATGCTGTTACCGGGGAACGTCAGGTTCGTGCCGGACAAAGTGGATGTGAACGAGCCGGTGAAGCCTTGATCTATTTGCACGCGATAACCAAGATTGGTCGTGCTGCCCGTTTTTGAAACGTAAAGCGAAATCACGACGCGGTTGGTTCGGATTTCCGTTGTGCCCGGAAACATCGGGCCGGCCACGCCATTGGCATAAATCTGGCATTGAAGAGCGCCGGTGCCGGTCCGCAACAACACGCCGAATCTCGCGCCGGTCAAACCGAGAAACCCACTGGCGTTGAGATTGATCGAACCCCAATTGTCACCGATTGTTCCGTTCACGTTCGCCACGAGGCCGTCAAAAACAATCACGTCGCCCGCCGTCAAATTGCTTCCATTGATTGTCACCGCCCCGTTGCTTGGATTGGCCGGCCCGGCACCGGCCGGCAAAGTGGTGGGACTGAAATTGACCGCGTTGGTCGCCGCTCCCGCCCGCCAGGTTGTGGCAAACATTCCGAGCAACAGCACAGTCACGACGGTTCTTGCGATTTTAATTCGGATGGGCTTTCTCAATCTTTGGTGAAACGGGCTGCCCTTGGCAACCTGAAGATTGACGGCGGTGATGGCAGGCAAATGCAGCATTGTTCGCTGGGAATATACCGTCAGCAAGACATTTGAATAGCCGGATTTCTTGTCAACACCATCCCCAAAATCGGTGAGGATTAAATTCGGCAGTATGCGTAAAGCCGTGTTCCTGCATGGTAAATTGCGCGATTCTAAAGTTAGAACCAATACTACCGGGGGCGGAAACAAATTGCCTAACCCGGTGCCCTGCCTATGCTAGATGCCAACGACGCAATCATGAAACACTTCTTACTGCTCTTGGTTTCCAATATATTTTTAGCCGCCTTTCCCAGTGCGGCGATCACGGTCGGGAGTCTCGGCTGTGAACATCGGGAAAATCCCCTGGGCGTTGATGTGTCGCAACCGCGCTTAAGCTGGATTTTGGAATCGTCCCAGCGCGCCGACCGGCAAATGGCCTATCAGATTCTCGCGGCTTCAGGCAAGGCGCTGCTGAAGCAAGATCAGGGTGATCTGTGGGACAGCGGCAAGGTGGCTTCTGACGAGACTATTCAAATTCCGTATGCGGGCAAACCACTGAAGTCCTCGCGGCAGGTTTTTTGGAAAGTGCGCATGTGGGATGCCAACGACAAAGTCTCCGCGTGGAGTTCGCCGGCGACGTGGACGATGGGGCTGCTGGCGGATGCAGACTGGCAGGCCAAATGGATCACCGCGCCGACGAATGTTTCGAGCGTTTTGTTTCGCCGCGAGTTCACTGTGAAGCGCGGACTACGCCGCGCCATCGTCCATGTGTGCGGCCTCGGCCAATATGAGTTGTCCCTCAACGGCAACAAGGTGGGCGATGACTTGCTCGCGCCCGGCTGGTCGCAATACAAAAAAACCTGCCTCTACGACTCGCTCGATTTGACATCGCAGTTGCGCGCCGGGAAAAACGCCGTCGGTCTGATCCTTGGCAACGGAATGTATCATATCGCGGCAGACAGGGTGCGCTACGTAAAATTCCGCCAGTCCTTCGGTCCGCTCAAAGCCATCGCGCAAATTCAATTGGACTACGCGGACGGCACGACCGAAATCATCGGCACGGATTCAAACTGGCAGGCCGGTTCAAGCCCCATCACGTTCAACAACATTTTTGCCGGCGAAGATTTTGACGCGCGACTTGAACAAAAAGGCTGGGATCAACCCGGATTCAAAACAGGTTCACGCTGGACTGCCGCGCGCGAAACTTCCGGTCCGGGCGGCACGCTGAAAGGTTTGTCGTGCGCCGCGCCACCAATCAAGATGATTGAAGTTTTGCTACCCGTCTCAGCCAAACAATTGGGCACGAACGTGACGGTTTATGACCTCGGCCAGAACGCTTCGCTGATGCCGCGCATCGTTGTCAGCGGAAAGCCCGGATCGTTTGTGCGAATGATTCCCGCCGAGTTGCTCAAGCCGGATGGCACCGTGGACCGCGCTTCCTGTACGCAGGACGGCATCCGGCCGGCGTGGTGGCAATACACGCTCAAGGGCGACGGAAAGGAAAACTGGTTTCCGAAATTTTTCTACCAGGGCTGCCGTTATCTTCAAGTGGAATGTCACGCCGCCAACGACGGCGAACCGCTGCCGAAGCTCGAACGCATCGAAGGCGTCGTGGTCCATTCCTCGGCCGCGCCGATTGGCGAATTCGCCACCTCGAACACGCTGTTCAACCGCATCTACCAGCTCGTCCGCTGGGCGCAGCGCAGCAACATGATGAGCCTGATGACCGATTGTCCGCACCGCGAAAAACTTGGCTGGCTGGAAGAAACCCACCTCAACGGCCCGTCGCTGCGTTACAACTTCGACATGGCCGCGCTGCTCCAAAAATCCATGAACGACATGGCCGACAGCCAGCTCGCCAACGGCTTCGTGCCAAACATCGCGCCGGAGTATTTCATCGCCAGCAAGACCAATCTGACCGATGCGTTTCGTAATTCGCCGGAATGGGGCGGCGCGTTCCTGATGGTCGCGTGGCAGCAATATCAGTTCGACGGCGACATCGCATTGTTGAGCCGCTACTACGAGGACATGAAACGCTACGTTGCCTTCCTGGCCAGCACGGCGAAAGACCACATCGTCTCGACGGGCTTGGGCGACTGGTATGATCTCGGCCCGAAACCGCCGTGGGGCTCCCAACTCACGCCGCCCGCGCTCACGGCCACCGCGTTTTACCAGCATTACAACTGGATTCTGGCGCGCACCGCCGGGTTGCTCGGCAAGCCGGATGAATCAAAACAATTCGATGAACTCGCCGGTCAGATTCGCACCGCGTTCAATCAAAAGTTTTTCAACCCGGCGACCGGCCAATACGCCACCGGCTCGCAATGCGCCAATTCCCTCGCCGTCGTGATGAACCTCGTCGAACCCACGAACCGCGCGGCGGTGTTGGAGGCCATTGTCGCGGACGTGCGCGGTCGCAGCAACGCTTTGACGGCGGGCGATGTCGGCTATCGCTATCTTTTGCGCGCCCTCGCCGAGAATGGCCGTTCCGATGTGATCTTCGACATGAACAACCAGTCGGAAAAACCCGGCTACGGTTATCAATTGAAAATGGGCGCGACCAGCCTGACCGAGAAGTGGGACGCGGGCGTGGGCAGTTTTGGATCGCAAAATCATTTCATGCTCGGCCAGATCAACGAATGGTTTTTCCACGACCTCGCCGGCATCGCGTCCGATCCGTCCGCGCCCGGCTTCAAAAAAATTGTCATTCGTCCCGCCGTCGTCGGCGATCTCACCTGGGTCAGAGGAAAATATGATTCGGTGCGCGGCCCGATCACGACTGCATGGAAGCGCGATGCCAAACAGTTTACGCTTGATGTGGCGATTCCGCCGAACACGACGGCGACGGTTTTCCTTCCAGCGGAACCGGCGGACGATATTCGCGAAGGCAAAACCGCTGCTGAAAAATCCCCTGGCGTGAAAATTTTAAGCCGCGAAAATGGCCGGGCTGTTTTCGAAATTGCATCCGGCAAATATAAATTCACTGTTGCCTCGCAACGTTCCCCGGCGGCCAAGTGAATTAAAAGATGAAGCGATTTTCTTTTTATTCGATCATCGCCCTGCTGCTTTTGGGGAGTTCACTGCAAGCCGCCACAAGCCCGCGCCAGTGGGGCGACTGGCCAGACTGGGGCGACCAGGGCGATGGCACTTACAATAACCCAGTCATACCGGCCGACTACAGCGACATTGATTGCATCCGCGTCGGCGCGGATTACTACGCGATCTCTTCCACGTTTCAGTTTTCACCCGGCGTCGTGATTCTGCATTCCAAAGATTTAGTGAACTGGAAAATCCTCGGCCACGTCGTCACCAATCTGAACCAGATGGGACCGGAGCTGAACTGGGATCGAATGAACCGCTACGACAAAGGCGTCTGGGCGGGCGCGATCCGGTATTACGATAAAAAATTCTGGGTTTATTTCGGCACACCGGACGAGGGTTACTTCATGAGCACCGCGACGAATCCCGCCGGGCCGTGGACGGCGTTGCATCCGGTTTTGCCGGAGGCGGGCTGGGATGATTGTTGTCCGTTCTGGGATGACGACGGCCAGGGCTATCTCGTCGGCTCCAATTTCCGTGACGGCTACAAAATTCATCTTTGGAAACTAACGCCCGATGGCCGCAACCTCATCAAGGAAAGCGACCGCGTCATCCATCAGTCCAAAGGCAGCGAGGCGAACAAGCTATACAAAATCAATGGTCTCTATTGCCACCTCTTCAACGAAGTCACAAAGGAAGGCCGCGTGGTAATGATGGAACGCGCGACCAACATTTTCGGTCCTTACACCGAAGTCAAACAACTCAACCATGCCGACCGCACGGCGAAAGAACCGAATCAAGGCGGATTGGTGCAGACGGAAAATGGCGACTGGTATTGGTTCACGCATCACGGCAGCGGCGATTGGGAAGGTCGCTGCGCAAGCTTGCTGCCGGTGACGTGAATTGATGGCTGGCCAATCATCGGCGAAGCCGGCGCAGACGGAATTGGCAGCATGGTCTGGTCAGGAAAAAAGCCGTTGGCAGGCTCGCCGCTGGTTACGCCGCAGACCGATGATGACTTTGATGAAAATAATTTGCCGCCGCAGTGGGAGTGGAATTACCAGCCGCGCGAAGACAAGTGGTCGCTCGCCGAACGGCCAGGATGGTTGCGGTTGCATGCGTTTCGTCCGCTGCAAACAAATAATTTGCTGAAAGCCGGCAACACGCTCACGCAACGCTCGCTGCGCACCGGCACGAATGAAGTCATCATCAAACTCGACCTCGCCGGCATGGCCGACGGACAGAAGGCGGGACTGTGCCATTTTTCTTCGCCGCATTATTCAACTTTGGGCGTCAGTCAAACCGGTGCGGTTCACACCTTGGAATTTTCAAACGCAGGCCGGATCACTCCCGGCCCGGTTTTGGCCGGCAGCAATCTCTGGTTGAAATCCACCTGGGGTCTGGACGGCAAAAGTCATTACGCCTACAGCCTGGATGGCAAGACTTACAACGGCTTCGGCGAGCCTTATCAACTTCGCTGGGGTTCCTATCGCGGCGACCGCATCGGCATTTACAGCTACAACAACCAAGCCGACGCAGGCTGCGTTGACGTGGATTTATTTCATTACGATTACAGCGGCCCGCAAAATCGGAAAAAATAAATTTGAACTGGCTTGTTCATTGCGCTGCAGTCACGCGGACGAAGACAACGCCATGTTTAGGAACTGTGGCCTCAAATTGATCGCTGAAGGTTCCCAGATTTTTTTGTCGCCACAAATCGAGCACCATCTGTTTTCCCGAAAGTTTCAAGTCAGTCCACTTGGCAGTGACAATGGTTTCGTTCTCGCCCAAGTTAAAAAGTCCGACGGCTTTGGAACCGTCCTCCAAATCCTTGGCGTAAACGCGGCCAGTTTCATTCGATGAAACGCATGTCGCCTGACGGCCAAGCGAATCCTGATCCACTGCCAGCACTTCGTCGTTTTCCAAAAAGTTCAGCGTGAACGCGTCCAGCTTTTCCAGATCGCAGCCGATGAGCAGTGGCGCGGAGAGCAGGCACCAGAGGCTGATGTGCGTGTATTGTTCGTCCGGCGTCAGTTTTTTGGGATGCAGTTTCGGCCCCCAGCCGACCCAGCCGACGATGAGCATGTCCGGATCGTTCCAATGGCCCGGCCCGGAAAAACGCGTCCAGTCGTTTTGGTTGAAACCGATGCCGCTCAAGCTGCCCCAGGAATCGTTGATGTCGCCCGTGGTGCGCCACGACTGCGCGAGCGGCGCGATGTCGGCGATGCGGTCCAGCAGCCGGTCGCGCGAATTGTTCGAAAGGCTCAAGATGACGTCGCGCTTCGTCGCGCGCAGTGCGCCGGCCATCTCGGCAACCTGCGGGCGCTCAATCGGATTCCAGTCGTATTTCAAATAATCAAACCCCCACGCGGCAAACTGCTTGGCGTCATTCGTCGCGAACGAAAATTTTCCGACGGCGTAGGGCAGGACTTTTTTGTTGCGCGGCGCGCGGGTCGGCCCGTTGGTCCAAAGACCTTTCGGATTTTCCGACGAGCCGCCAACGTGTCCGCCGTAGGACCGGATCCATGGCGTCGAATAAATTCCCGCCTTCAATCCGAGCGCGTGGATGTCGTCACACAACGCCTTCATGTCCGGAAATTTTTCATTCGGCTGGATGGCGTTAAATTTTCCGCCGCGCCGGCCCTGCCAGGTGTCGTCAATGTTGATGTAAGTCCAGCCATGCTGCGTCAAACCGGAGGCGACCATGGCGTGCGCCGAGCGCATGACTTTTTCCTGGTCCACCGCGCCGGCCCAGCAGTTCCAACTGTTCCAGCCCATCGCCGGCGTCAGTTCGATGTCATCACCGACCACGATGCGAAACGGTTTCTCCGCCGCGCCGGAGGAATTTTTCGCGCGCAACGTGAC
>Ga0075520_1001898_pt1 | contig 10257 bp, 8 predicted proteins | sample NGEPerB_FD_75100 | JGI IMG/M metagenome (GOLD analysis project Ga0075520, IMG submission 75100) | Arctic peat soil microbial communities from the Barrow Environmental Observatory site, Barrow, Alaska, USA - NGEE PermafrostAB12-B | ecosystem: Environmental > Terrestrial > Soil > Wetlands > Peat ...
AACCACACGGTCAACGAACCCAGTGCCGTGAAGATGTTCGTCATCGCATACAGCGCGCGATTTGACAGCGGCCGGAACACGACGAAGGTGAAAAGCACCGCGAGCAGGCCGAAGCCCACGAGGCCGCGCAGCTCGGCCACGTGCAGCTTGCCTGCGTCGGGAAGGACCGTCCCGATCCCGATCGTGCAGGCGCCGGCCAGCCACATCGCGATGGGCGTCCAGATCCGGATGTCGTGCTCGTCGCGCGGCTCGATGCCAGACATGGCCAGCATCGCCCGATCGGAGGCTCGCTCCATGAGAGAAATACTCGTCCGCGATCGGCCCGGGCGTGACGCGCGAGACCGGGATTGGACGCATCGGCCAGCGGTGCGCCCGGCTCAGGTTGCGGTGTCCACCAGCTCGTCGTGATTGAGCTTGAAGAACGCCTCGACGACCTGCGGATCGAACTGAGTGCCGCTGCATCGCTCGAGCTCGGCGAGGGCGTGGATGACCGAGGACGCCGCCTTGTACGGACGCGCGTGCGTCATCGCGTCGAACGCGTCGGCCACCGCCACGACGCGCCCGGCGAGGGGGATTTCCTGCGCCTTCAGGCCCATCGGATATCCGTTGCCATCCCAGCGCTCGTGATGTGAAAGCGCGATCTCCGTCGCCATCCGCAAGATCGGAGCGCGGCTCTGGCAGAGGATGCGGCCACCGATCACCGTGTGTGTCTTGATCACCTCGAACTGCTCCGACGAGAGCGCGGCGGGCTTCAGCAGGATCTCGTCGGGGATGCCGATCTTGCCGAGGTCGTGAAGCGGAGCGGCGCGGCGGATCGTCCACACGCGCTCGCTGTTCCAGCCGAGCTCTCTCGCGATGAGCTCGGAGGTGCGGCCAACCCGCTCGGTGTGCCTGTGGGTGTCGTCGTCGCGGTACTCGGCGACCAGCGCCAAGCGCTCGAGATCCTCGACGCGCTCGGCCTGCAGCTCGGCGAGCGTGGCACGCAGGTCGGTCTCGTCGCTGAACGAGGCCACCGCGGCGTACGGCTCGGTCTCGCTTGGCCGCACGAGCGGGTTGCTGTTGACCGAGATCCACCTGATCGCGGGGGTGTCGCCCTTGATTCCCAGAATGACTCCCCGCTGGCGCTCGCCGGTGCGCATGCTGATCATCGTCGGATAGTCGTAGACGGGCAGCGGCGAGCCGTCCTCGCGCACGACCGACCAGTTCGGGCGGTCGGGAAAGCCGGCGGCGAGCTCGTCCGCGGAAAGGCCGAGCACTCGCTCGGCGCTCTTGTTGGAGGCGAGAGCGCGGCCGTCGAGACCCTGCATGACCACCCCCTCGTCGAGCGCTTCCACGACCGAGTGATAGCGGCGCTCGGTCTCATGCAGTTCCGCTTCGGCGCGGCGCTGTCCGGTTACGTCGCGGTAGACACCCACCGCCCCGAGGACCGCTCCACGTTCTCCGCGAATCGCGGCGAGGGAGAGCAGGACGTTCACGCTGCGCCCGTCCTTGCAGATCCGTTCGGTCTCCACGCGCTGCAGCCGCTGGCCTGAGAGCACGTGCTCGATGAACGTCGTCGGCTCGTCCGAACGATCCAACGGAGCAAGCATTGTTATCGGTCGTCCGACGGCCTCCTCTCGCGTGTAGCCGAACAGCAGCTCGGCGCTCTCCCCCCAGCTGGTGATCACGCCTTCCGGCGTCACGCCGATGACGGCGTCGGTGGCCGACTCGACGAGGCTCGCCAGCTCGAGGACGCGCTTGAACTCGTTCGAAGTCTCCAGCGGCACCCGCGCTGTGGGCATGCCTGCGACCGGTTTGCCGGTTCTGCGTGCTCGAGACCTATTCCGCCGCGCGGCAGCATTCGACATCAACGAACTCATCGACGAGAACTGCAGCGAGTTGAGCGGTCTTGCTGCAGTTAAGCGAAATGGCAGGCATCGTCCAGCGCCGCTCGCCCGAGCGTTTCCCGGAGCCGGGGGTCGCTAGGAGCTGTGCGAGCGCTTCCCGGAGCCGGGGGTCGCTAGGAGCTGTGCGGGCCTTTCGCTGCGAGCGTGAACGCGCCTGTCGCGAAGTCCTGATTGCAGATCATCGTGCGCTTGGTGTCGCGGCAGGAGAGGCTGCCCGGGAACACGATCTGCTGGTTGAGCGCAAGCGTCTTTCCCGGCCGTGCAAGCGTCAGCTTGATCGCTTTCGCCTTGCCCGAGGGGCGCAGGCGGTACGCGCGGCCGGTCGAGCGCAACACGCACGCGACGTTGTTCGGCTTCGGCGTCCAGATGCAGCGGATGTTGCCGCTCGGCGTCGAGAAGCGGCAAGGTACCTTGGCGCTGCCCGAGGCGCTGCAGATGGCCCCCGCCCCGGCCGCCCGCGCCGAGGAGGGCCCGGGCGCTGCGAGAGACACCGAGGCGAGCGTCGCGACGACAGCGAGTGCTGCGCCCAGGGCACAGGGCGCTGCCGCGCGCCGGCTCGTATCTGCGCGGCCCCCGCGCTCCCGACCTGAATCAAAGCGTCCAGCACCTGTGCGCATCCGATCCTCCGATCACGAGCCCCGGCTTTGCCCGCCGACGACAGCGGCTGCTGCGAGCGTAGTCGCAGCCCGCCGTGCCTGTCAATCGGGCACTGAGCGCGAGCATCTGGCGCGGCGGCGGTTAGGTAGTGTGGCCGCGTGAGTCGCTGCGCGATCGACGTGGCGATCGCCAACGCCGGCATCTCCTTCACCGGCGCGCTGGCGACGGGCTCGGGCTCTACTTGGCGTCGTCGCCCGTCGCCTGCGGCTCGCCGTCGGCGAGGATCCGGTAGAGGTCGCGCCGCGCCGCCGTGAGCACCTCGCGCGCCTTGCCCATCTGCTCGGTGCCGCCCGTGCGCATGACCTGCAGGAAGGCGAAGCCGACCTCGCGCATGAGCTTGCCCAGCTCGTGCGCCTCGTCTGAGACCTCGCCGCTCATCTGCTCCCACGGCGCCGGCTTGTCCGCGCCGCGCTCCTGCACGTGCGCGCGCCCGTCGTCGGTCAGCGCGAACAGCTTGCGCCCGTCGACCTCGTCCGAGCGGATCAGCCGCTCGTCCTCGAGCTGCTGCAGAGCCGGGTAGACCGACCCGGGGCTCGGGCGCCAGACGCCGTCGCTGCGCTGCTCGACCTCCTGCATGATCTGGTAGCCGTTGCGCGGCTCCTCGGCGAGCAGCAGCAGGGCCGCCGTGCGAATGTCGCCGCGGCGAGCCTTGCGCCCGCGTCCCCGTGGTCCGCCCCCGGGGCCGAAGCCGCCGAAGCCGCCCTCGGCGCCGCCGCCGAAGCCGCGATGACGTTGGCGGCCGCGGCCACCGCCGGGACCTCCGTGTCGCCCGTGGCCGCCGGAGTGGTGGCTCATCGCCAGGCGCAGCACGCCGAGGTCGTGAGGATCGGTATCCGAGCGGCCGCCGCGTCCGCAGCGCCCCTCGCCGGTTGAATGAATCGCATGCATCTTGTTCTCCTATCGTGAACTATCAAAGTACGCTCACGATATATCGTTAGACACGAAACGTCAAGTCCCCCCTGCGCAGCAGGCATCCTTCTCCCGGCAGGCCGCTTTCTCGCGGAGCGCGCGATCGAACGCCGCGGCCGCTGCTCGGCGTTCAGTGGCGAAAGTGACGCACGCCGGTCGCGACCATCGCGATTGCGGCCTGCTGTGCTGCGGCGACGACGTCCTCGTCGCGCACCGATCCGCCGGGCTGCACGATTGCGGTGACGCCCGCGGCGATTGCCAGCTCGGGACCGTCGGCGAACGGGAAGAAGGCGTCGGAGGCGAGCGTCGAGCCGGCCAGCAGCTGCGGCTGAAAGGCCTGGGCCTTCTCGATCGCGATGCGCACGGCGTCGACCCTGCTCATCTGCCCGGCGCCGATGCCGATCGTCGCGCCGCCGGCGGCGATCACGATCGCGTTGGAGCGCACGTGCCGGCAGACCTTCCAGGCGAACAGCAGGTCATCCCACTCCTGCTCGCTTGGCGCGCGCTCCGTCATCACGCTCATCTGCTCGCGTCGCTCGCCGACGACGTCGCGCGTCTGCACGAGCTGGCCGCCGATCACCGGCTTGGCTTCGACCTCGTGCGCCGACTGTGGCCAGTGCGCGAGCTGCAGCAGACGCACGTTCTTCTTCTCGCCGAGCACCTCCAGCGCATCGGCCTCGAAGCCCGGCGCGAGCAGCACCTCGATGAACTGCTTGGACAGCTCCTGCGCAAAGGCGCGATCGACGCGGCGGTTGACGGCGATCACGCCGCCGTAGGCGCTCTGCGGGTCGCACGCGAAGGCGCGTTCGTAGGCCGCTTGAGCCGTCTGCGCGATCGCCGCGCCGCAGGGGTTGTTGTGCTTGACGATCGCGCACGCCGGGCCGTCGAAGTCCTCGACCAGCTCGCGCGCCGAGCTGAGGTCGAGCAGGTTGTTGAACGACAGCTCCTTGCCGTGCAGCTGGCGCACGCCGTCGAGCAGGTGCGTGGGCGAGCCCACGCGCGCGTAGAAGGCCGCCTGCTGGTGCGGGTTCTCGCCGTAGCGCAGGTCTGAGACCTTCTCGTAGGCGTCGTTCCACGTCGGCGGGAAGCCGTCGTAGGTGCGCCGCGAGAACCACGTGGCGATCGCCGCGTCATAGCGCGCCGTGCACGCGAACGCCTTCGTCGCCAGGCGCGTGCGCGTGTCCAGCGACAGTCGTCCCTCGGCCTCGCGCAGCTCCGCCAGCAGCCCCTCGTAGTCGCTCGGATCGACCACCACGGCCGCGAACGCGCTGTTCTTCGCCGCCGCACGGATCATCGTCGGCCCGCCGATGTCGATGTTCTCGACGATCTCCTGCTCATCGGCATCGCCGCGCGCGACGGTCTGCTCGAACGGATACAGGTTCACGCAGACCAGGTCGACCTGCTCGATCCGCTGCTGGGAGGCCGCGTCGAGGTGGTCGTCGTTGTCGCGCTTTGCCAGCAGACCCGCGTACAGCCGCGGGTGAAGCGTCTTCACGCGCCCGTCCATCATCTCCGGGAAGCCCGTGAAGTCCTCGATGTCGCGCGATGCGATGCCCGCGCCGGCGAGCTCGCGCGCGGTGCCACCGGTCGAGACGATCTCCACGCCGAGCTCTTCCAAACCGCGTGCGAAGTCGACGATCCCCGCCTTCTCCGAGACAGACAGCAGCGCCCTGCGCACGCGAACCTCGCCCGGCGCCGAGCGCTCGATTCCGGCGTCTGAAGGGGACGATGTCTCGCGCTCGGAGAGCATGCTCAGAGCCTATCCCTCGTCCGGTTCGTTCGCCTGACGACCGGCGCGCAGGCCCGCCGGCCAGTCGACGTTCGCGTCCGCCGAGCGCGTGGCAAGCGGGTGGCGCGGGTCGGCGGGGTCGATCCTCAGCGCTCCGCGTGCGAACAGGCGCACGGCGTGTGCCAGCAGCGCATGCTCGAGCGGTCGCAGCGCGCTCAGCACCTCGTGCTCGTCGCGCGCGTCGGGCAGCTCGACGGCGCGCTGCAGGATCACCGGGCCGGTGTCCACGCCGTCGTCGACGAAGTGCACGGTCACGCCGAACACCTGCACGCCGTAGGCGAGCGCCTGCCCGACCGCGTCGAGCCCGGGGAAGGCCGGCAGCAGCGACGGATGCACGTTGATCACCGCCGCGGGAAAGCGCGCCAAAAAGCCGGCGCCTAGCAGCTGCATGTAGCCGGCGAGCACGACCAGGCGCGCGCCGCGCTGTTCGAGCCAGCCGCCCAGCGCCTCGTCACGCGCGGCGCGGTCGGCGTAGTCGCCGCGCGCGAACACCGCCGTCGGCACGTCGCGCTCGGCCGCCCGCGCCAGCGCCGGCGCCTCGGCGGAGCTGGAAGCAACGGCGACGATACGCGCCTCGACACCGTGCACGGTGTCGAGCAGCGCCTGCAGGTTCGTGCCGGCGCCAGACACGAGCACGGCGATCGGTAGCTGCTCGGCCACGCGGCGCACGATAGCCGCCAGCCCAACGGCCGTGCCCGGGGGCTCACCGGGGCGTGCAAGCGGCTGTGAGCAAGCTCACAGAGGGCGCTTGGCGCAGCGCCTTCAATTGGTGGCGAGGTCGGGGGCGGTGCAGTCGCTAGGAAAGGAACGCCAATGCTCACAGCCATCCTCATCACCCTGATCGTCGTCGCCGCGCTCGGCTACGCCCTGCGCGCCGGAGGCAGCCAGGAGACGATCCTCCGCCGCCCGTACAACAACCGCTACAACGATGCCGCCGGCGCGCGCGAGGATCACCTCGGCTAGATTTCCGCTGATTGACAGGCTCCTCCCTCGCCGGAGGATCACTCGCAAAGGAGGCCTTCGAGATGAGCAAGCAGCTTCGCCGGGTACTCAGCCTCGCCGCCGTGGTCGTCCTCCTCACAGCCGCCGTCGCGTTGGCCGCAGGCCCGAAGAAGGGAGCGACCTACACCGGCACGACCGTCCAGAACAAAGAGCCGATCACGCTCAAGGTCTCCGCAAACGGCAAGTCCGTGACCGTCGGCGTCCTCTCCGCCCCGCTCTATTGCGAAGGAGGCGGAGCCGCAGAGCGTCAGATCACCAAGCCGGCGCCGATCGCCAAAGACGGCAGCTTCAAGGGCACGATCACCTACGAATTCACGCCCACGCACCAGAAGACGACCAAGCTCTACGTCAGCGGCAAGTTCTCCGGCAAGACCGTCAAAGGCAGCGCGCGCTCGGAATTCGGGCTGGCCAGCGCCGGAGCCCGCAGCAAACTCAAGCAGTGCGACGGCAGCACGAGCTTCACCGCGAAGACCAAGTAGCCAGGCGCCCGCGGGCGCGCGCAGGCGCCCGGTCGCTCGGGCGCTTGCGCGCTTGGGCGCGCGGGCGCGCGGGCGCTCAGGCCTTGACGAGCGGGAGGATCTGGTCCTCCTCCAGTGAGTACTTGCCGGCGGCGTCGTCGCTGCCCGACAGCGGGTACTCGCCGCTGAAGCACGCGTCGCAGTGCGTGGCGCGCTCGCCGCGCACCGCCTCGTAGACGCCCTCCAGCGACAGGTAGTGCAGCGAGTCGCAGCCGAGCTCGGCGGCGACCCCGGCGGCCGTTCGTCCGTGGGCGATCATCTCCTCGCGCGTGGACATGTCGATGCCGTAGTGGCACGGGTGCTTGATCGGCGGCGCGGAGATGCGCAGGTGCACCTCCGCCGCACCTGCGTCCCTGAGCATCTGCACGATCTGGCGCGTGGTGTTGCCGCGCACGATCGAGTCGTCGACGACCACCAGGCGCTTGCCTGCGATCACCTCCGGCAGCGGGTTGAACTTCAGCCGCAGGCCGTGCTTGCGCAGCTCCTGGCCGGGCTGGATGAACGTTCGCGCGACGTAGCGGTTCTTGACGAAGCCGTCGTCCTGGGGAAGCCCGGCGGCGCGCGCCAGCCCGCGCGCGGCCGGGTTGCCGGAGTCGGGCACGGCGATCACCAGGTCCGCCTCGACGGGCGCCTCCTTCCACAGGATCTCGCCCATGCGACCGCGCGCGACCTGCAGCACCTGGTCGTTCATGCGCGAGTCCGGGCGCGCGAAGTAGATGTACTCGAACACGCAGAACGCGCGCCTGCCTCCGGGCACGACCATGCGGCTGGACAGGCCGTCCTCGCCGAGCGTGACGAGCTCGCCCGGCTGCACGTCGCGCAGCAGCTTGGCGCCGATGATGTCAAAGGCGCACGACTCGCTGGCGACGCAGTAGCGCGTCTCGCCGTCGGACTCGCCCGTCCCGTCATCGGGAAGCATGCCGATCGACAGCGGGCGCAGCCCGTGCGGATCGCGGAAGGCGAGCACGCGGTCCTTGGTCATGACGACCGTCGAGAAGGCGCCGCGCAGGCGCGGCATCACCTCGGCGATCGCGTCCTCGACACGCTCGGCCGGGTGCGTGGCGATCAGCGCGGCGATGATCTCGGAGTCGGAGGTGGAGCTGAACGTGACGCCCGCCTCGAGCATCTCGTTGTGCAGCTGCACGGCGTTGATCAGATTGCCGTTGTGCGCCAGCGCGACCTCGCGGCGCGATCCGTTGGTGCCCTCCGAGCGCTGCACCGGCTGGGAGTTCTCCCAGGCGTTGGAGCCCGTCGTCGAGTAGCGCACGTGTCCGATCGCCAGCTCGCCGGCCAGCGTCCGCAGGTCGTTCTCGTTGAACACCTGGTTGACCAGCCCGAGCTCGCGGCGCGTGATGATGTGCCCGTTGCGATCCGCCGCCGCGATCCCCGCCGACTCCTGCCCGCGGTGCTGCAGCGCGTACAGGGCGAAGTACGACAGCCGCGACACCTCGTGACCGGGCGCATACAGTCCGAAAACTCCGCACTCGTCGCGCGGTCCCTCACGCATTACGAGACCACGCTAGCAGGGGCCGCGATGCGGGCTCCGGCGGGCCCGTTTGGCGTGAGATCGCTCGTACTTGTGAATACCATCGCTATCGCGGTCTCCGTTTCAAGAGAACAACTCCTCGAGGCTCGCGTGCGCCAGCGCCAGCTCCTGCAGCGAGATCGCCAGCGACAGCTGGTCGTCGCCACCAATCGTCAGCGCGTCGCCGCCGACGCGGCCGAGGCGGCGCACGGTCGCGCGCTCGCCCAGCTCGCCCAGCGCGGCGCTCGGTCCGCTCACCACGAAGCCGCCGGGACCCTCGCCGAACAAAGCGGCGGTCACGCGCTCGGCGGCCGGGGAGAGCGCGCGCAGGCGCGGCGCGGCGCGGGCCGTGGCCTGCCAGAACTCCTCGCCGAGCGCCACCCGCGCGCCGATGCCGCCCGCCAGGCAGCACTCGGCCAGCGCGATCGCCAAGCCACCCTCGGCGATGTCGTGCGCGCTGGAGATCGCTCCCGCGCGCACCGCCTCGCGGATCGCCACGTGGGCGCCGCGCACCGCCGCGACGTCGACCTCGGCCAAGCCGTCCGGCAGCTGCTCGCCGCGCAGCTTCGCCAGCTCGCTCGCGTCGGCTGACGGGTCAAACGGCCCGACCAGCGCGATCTCCTCGCCCTCGCGCGCAAAGCCCAGGCTCCCGGCCGCGTGCGCGTCGGGCAGCCGGCCGACCATGCCGATCACCGGCGTCGGGTAGATCGGGCCGGTCGCTCCCTCGTTGTACAGCGACACGTTGCCGCCGACGATCGGTGCCGCAAGCGCCCGGCAGGCGTCGCCGAGGCCGCGCACCGCTTCTGAGAGCTGCCAGGCGATGTGCGGCTTCTCCGGGTTGCCGAAGTTGAGGTTGTTCGTCGTCCCGAGCGGCTCGGCTCCGACGCACGCGAGGTTCGCCGCGCACTCCAGCACCGTCTCCACCGTGCCGCGATAGGGATCCGCCGCCACGCGGCGTCCGTTGCAGTCGATGCTCACCGCAAGCGCGCTGCCGTCGGCCAGCGCGAGCACCGCCGCGTCGGCCTGCTCGGGACGGCGCACCGTGCGCGACTGCACGATCGCGTCGTACTGCTCGAACAGCGGCCTGCGCGAGGCGATGTTCGGACAGCCGAGCAGCGCGAGCAGCGTCTGCTCGATCGTCGCCTGCGCAGTGAGCGTCGCCGCCGGTGCCGGGTACACCGGCCGTGCGGGCTTCTGCGGGCTCAGGTCATACAACGGGCAGTCGTCGACCAGCGCGCGCACCGGCATGTCGCCGACCTGCACGCCGCCGGCCACCACGCGCACGCGCCCGCTGTCGGTGACCGAGCCGATCGCCGCCCCGCCGACCTCCCACTTCTCACACAGCGCCAGCACCGCATCGACGTTCCCCGGCTCCACCACGCACAGCATCCGCTCCTGGGACTCTGAGACCATCACCTCGAACGGCTCCATGTCGGCCTCGCGCAGCGGGACGCGCTCGACGTCGATCTCGATCCCGACCTCGCCCTTGGAGGCCATCTCCGCCGCCGACGACGTCAGGCCCGCCGCGCCGAGGTCCTGCAGCGAGACGAGCAGGTCGCGCTGCAACAGCTCCAGCGAGCACTCCAACAGCTTCTTCTCCTCGAACGGATCGCCGACCTGCACGGTCGGGCGCTTGTCCGAGTCGCTGCCCGCGCTCGTGTCGCCGACCGCCAGCTCGGCCGAGGCGAGCACCGACGCCCCGCCGATCCCGTCGCGTCCGGTCGATGCCCCGAACAGCACCAGCACGTTGCCCTCACCGGCCGCCGCGCTGCGCACCAGGCGCGCGCGCTCGGCCAGCCCGAGGGCCATCGCGTTGACCAGGCAGTTGTGCTCGTAGGGACCCTCGAAGTACACCTCGCCGCCGACCGTCGGCACGCCGATCGAGTTGCCGTAGTGCCCGATCCCCGACACCGCGCCGTCGAGCAGGTAGCGCGTGCGCGTGCCCGACTCGCCGGCCGGCGCGCTGCGCAC
>Ga0075520_1001899_pt1 | contig 10255 bp, 8 predicted proteins | sample NGEPerB_FD_75100 | JGI IMG/M metagenome (GOLD analysis project Ga0075520, IMG submission 75100) | Arctic peat soil microbial communities from the Barrow Environmental Observatory site, Barrow, Alaska, USA - NGEE PermafrostAB12-B | ecosystem: Environmental > Terrestrial > Soil > Wetlands > Peat ...
CACTCGAGTTCTACACCGAGTCCCTTCGCTTCAAGAGTATAAGGATGAACACGAATTGCACGAGCATCATGGTGCCAAGTACCGCTGCGGGAAGCCAGGGGTTGGCGTAGTTGACGAAGCCCCATGCTCCGTTCAAATCCGGGCTCGCTACCTGAGCAACAGCACATTGAAAGTGACCATTGGTGATAAAATTGTCCACGCTGTTCAAATCTGGCTTGTTCAAATTGACAATCCAGGCAGGCTGGGCCGCAATGGCCATGCGCTCTTGGGCAACTACGCCCTGAAAGCCCCAGCGCGCCGGCATAACCATCATGGGCCATTTTAACCAAGGAACGGTGGTCATGGGTACCATTAGCCCGCCCAGTACCACTTGCGGAATAAGTGCGATCGGCGTGAGCGCCATTGCGGCCTCGCTGGAGGCGACCATTGTCGAGAGCAAAAGACCCGTTGCCGCCGACGACATGGACGTTACCACCAAGGTCAGCAGCTGAAGTCCAAAGGCCAAGGGCCCACCGGAGAAGCCTAGGGCGAAGAAGGCAATCGCCAGTAGGACCGTACACTGAATCACGCAAAATAGGCTGAGCAGTACAAATTTTGATAAGACATAGTTGACGAGCTTCAAATTCACCATGCGTTCCCGCACGTAGATGGCCCGCTCACTAACAATTTCGCGGGCGGCGTTGCTCGTTCCAAACCAGACGGCAGCGACAACCAGAAAGAATATCGCAGCCGAGTTGTCTGCGGTCGCTGGCATGTTGCGCAGTACGTCAGTATTGTTGCTGGCAGAGCCTCCGGAGCGAGTCGAGATGTCTTGTAGAGCCCCCAAACACCAATACGGAATCGAGTTCTTTTGGCCGCCGAATACGGCTGCGAGCAACAGCCCGATGATCGGCGCTTGAAGTAGCATAATGGCCGTGCCGCCGACGTCGCGCATCTTGGTCTTTAAATATCGGCTTACGAGCAACCCGAACTGGCCGGACGTGGGCGGCATGCCCTGTGGAATACCTTGTTGGGGAGAGCCGACACCGACAGCGCGTCGCCCTGAGTACATCTTTTGAAAAATCGAATTCTGTTGATTGAAGAACTCGCTGTTCCAATCCCGAGCGGCCTGTTGGCGCGCCGCAAAGCGGGAAGCCTGTGGGTTCTGCGCGCGCATAGCCTCGTACAAAGGCCGCTCACGCTGGTTTAACATGTCGAACATGTCGCGCGGATTGTTGATTGTGTTCGGTTTGCCTTGCCGTTCGAGCAGTGAACCAAAGAAACGATAGCCGTCGGTACTGGGACCAAAGTAAATGGGGATTCCGCCGGGACCCATAATCAGGGCTAGGTTAAACTTCTCGTACTCGTCCTTGGCAGGCTGATGGATCGTCGTAATAATTGTCTTCCCCGTATTGCGGGCCAGATCCGCCAGCAGTTGAACGAGTGCCGTTGTATCATCAGCTGCAAGTCCACTCGTGGGTTCATCCAGAAAGAGAATCACCGGATCCGTCACCAGCTCCATTGCGATGTTCACGCGCTTTCTTTGGCCACCTGAGAGAATCTTCCTCTCCGGGCGACCAATTTGAAGGTGCGCAACACTTTCGAGCCCAAGCTGGGCCAAGGTCACGGAAACTCGTTTGTCGATTTCATCTTCTGAGTAATCGGGGGGCAGCCGCATCCGCGCGCTGTAACGAACCGCTTCCCATACGGTAAGCTCCGGGTGCACGATGTCGTCTTGGGGAACGTATCCAATGCTACCGCGCAGAGCGTCGTAGATTGCGTAGAGATCCTCACCGTTAATGCGCACTTGTCCGGCAGTCGGTGGCGTATATCCGTTCAATGTGAGAAGGAGCGTTGTCTTGCCGGCGCCGCTTGGCCCCATCAGTGCAATCAAGTCCCCGGGCAACGCTTTGAAACTCACGTGGTCGAGCAGCGTCTTGGTATCGCTCGGGTTGTCCCGATCAGGCACTTGGATGACCAGGTCCCAGGCTTCAATTTCGTACAGAGGTCGCCCTTGCCATTGCGCGGAATCCTCAACGATTACAGCGACCTCCGAGGCCTCGACCTGAATAACCAGAGGCATTGGGCCGACGAAGACCTTTTCGCCGTTATTGATGGCAACGCGCTGTCCGGCGGCGATGCGCTGACCACGTACGAAGGTGCCGTTCGCACTGCCCCGATCTTCCAAGAATAGCTGGTCGTTGACGCGGTGCAACAGTGCATGGCGACTCGAGATTTGAGGATGGGCAATTTGTATGTCGTTGTCCGGAGTGCGCCCAATCGATCGAACCAGGACCTGCCCTGCGGCGCCGAAGGAAAACTGTCCGATAACTGTCTTGTGTTTGCGCTTAGGTTGCGAATCATTCGCGGCGTCGCCAGCTTCCACAGCGGGTGAGCGAGCTGACGCTGGATCTACAGGTGCGCGGTTAGGTGTAGGCGCAATTCCCGCCGGAAGGATTCCGAACTCTCCGGCGATCTCGACGAGCAACGCCACGGAAAGCGGCACCGGACCCACCGCAAACGACCCATTGGCATCAACCTGAGCTGGTTGTTGCGGCGCGAGTCGATTGCCGCCAATCCACGTGCCGGAAGTAGAACCTAGATCGATTACGTGATGAGTCGTTGGGACAAAGCCGGCGTGTACTCCAGAAACATTCGGGTGCTTGACGACGAGATGCACTCGCTCTGGGTCGCGGCCAATAATCACCTGATCGCCGCTCGGTCCGAGCTTGCCACGCTGCACGAGGAGCGCGACAATCGCCGGATGGGAGTTGGGCACAGCCGCGCTGCCAACCACGAACTGCCGACGGAAATCAAAGGGAGCTTCAGAACCCGGTGGCACGGGAACGCCGTCGACACTGGAGGGTCCGACTCTCAGATCGACAAAGGATATTCTCCCAGAGCCGTCGTGAACCAATCGAGCGTGCTCCGCCGAAACCGAAGCGCCACCCAGGCGAATTTCACAATGGGCCGCCGATCCAATTAGAATCGACTGCTTTCCAAGGCCTGCAATCATAGTCCTCTGCTCGTAACAGACGATTCGCCCCAGGGGAACCCCCGAAGCGAAGCGGGGCCTGTGGTCACAAGGCCAAGGGAAAATCCCCGCATTTTGTCACACTTATTTTTTTGTGACGGCACGCCAAAGGCCGTTTTCGGCGTTGCTGTCGGAACGCACATAAGAGACCGACTCTTGACCTGTTTGCGCTGCTCGGTCAAATTAATTGGACTAAGGTCTAAACATTATGTCCAAAACTATCAGTACCAGCGAACTCAAGGCCCACTGCGCCCAAGTGGTCGACGAGGTCGCCAAGCATCGCAGCACGGTCGTGGTCACCAAACACGGGAGACCCGTGGCGAAAATCGTACCAGTGGTCGCCAAACCAAAGAACCTGTTCGGCTTCGCTAAGGGGCTGGTGACGATTCGCGGAGATATCGTCGCACCGCTCGACGTGGAGTGGGAGTCTGCGCGGTGAGGTTGCTGCTCGACACACATGTGCTTGTGTGGTTAGCGGAGGGTTCTGAGGACCTGCCGACCAAGTCGCGGTCTGTCATTGAGGCGGCTGCCAAGGATGAGGGACTGGCAGCGTCGGCAATCAGTTTCTGGGAAGTCGCCATGCTGCAAGTACGGGGTCGGCTTTCGATTAAGTGCCCCACGCGCGAGTGGAAGGCCCGCGTCCTTGACGCACCGGGTTTGGTCGAATTACCAATCACGAGCGACATCGGTATCGAGGCAGCAGAGTTGCCGGACTCACTGCACGGCGATCCTGCTGACCGCCTGCTGGTTGCCACTGCCCGACTACACGGTCTTGTGCTCGGAACGCGTGACGCCAGGCTGCTCGAATTCGCCGCAGTCGGTCATCTGGAGGCGTGTCGCCTGTAGCTTGACTGCAGCATTAGCGATCTGTTCGCCTGCATTCGGCAGTCCCGTCAAAATCCCAATCCCGTTAGTGAACGACTGCCCAAATCCCCAATCCAAGCAATACCAGACCGCAGAAAATTGCCGCGACAAGCATCCAGCGTGCACCTGAGCGCGGAGCGACGGAACCCGACAGACTGCCTGTATCCCAATTATGTCGCGAGGCAATTGCCGCGGGCACTGTTGGCTGGATGGCGCCCGGTGCGTGAATGGGATTGATAGCAATGGGTTGCGTATCTGCGGCGGTTTGGTGCAGCAAAACGGCTTCTACGATTGTCGGCGCAATTGGAGCGCGGGGCCCCCCTTCCAAGGCAATTGTCGGTTGGATTGGAGCCGAGGTGACCTCTGTCGGAATTAGCATTGCACCTGTTCCGTCACTCTCCGTGACATTGGGCTCACGCCGATTCGCCATCCCCTCTCCCGGTTGGCTTACTCGCACAATTACGACAGTAACATTGTCATGGCCCCCACGTTTCTTGGCAAGATCAATGAGAGTCGAACATTTTGCATCAAGATCGGGTTGACTCAGTTCGCCCAGGATGTGTGCAATTTCATCATCGGCAACCAGGTCAGTTAGCCCGTCGGAACACAGGAGAAAATAGTCATCTTTGTGCAACTCCGGCAATTCGCGGACATCGACGACCACCTGGGCACTCATACCCAGAGCGCGCGTAATGCGATGGGCGTCAGGATGGTCATGCGCCTGCGCGGGCGACATAATGCCGGCCAAGATCAAATCATTTACTACGGAATGATCATTGGTAAGTCGCTCAAATGTGCCATCTCTCATTCGGTAGGCCCTGGAGTCACCCACGTGCGCCACAACTTGTGTCCCGCGACCAAAAAGCAGCGCCACACAGGTGCTGCCGGGGCGATGTTCGTCATCTTCCGGCGCGGCTAAGGCGTGTACGGCTCGCCCCGCCGTTTCGATGATGCCGCGTAAGAATCGCGCAGAAGCACCTTCAGCGGGCGCGGTCTCCATTAGACTTTGCAGAACTTGGATTGCGGTAGTGCTCGCCACGCGACCGCCTTCATGCCCACCCATACCGTCGCAGACAGACACCAGCGTGCCGCAAGCATTTTGTGACGCCACGAAGGCATCTTCATTGACCGACTTAGCGGGATCACAACCCGGGTCGGTTTGAGCGGCGATTATGAGCTGTGGCAGCTGGCCGGACGGCATGCGGCGTCACTCCAATCGAACGCTCATCTCAATTGGACCAAAGCGAAGCAGTGATCCGTTCGAGACATAAGTCCATTGCCCTGATGGTGCGCGCACTCCATTAATCATAGTTCCGTTGTTGCTGTTCTCATCCCTCACAAAGAACACACCGTTTTCCAACTTGACGGAAGCGTGCAGGGAACTCACCCGTGGCTCCGTCAAGATGATCTCGCAGCGCGCTCCATCACGACCTACCCGTGACTCAATTCCATTCACCACCGTAAATGTGCCGGGCGATCCTTGCAATATTGCCCTTTGTGCTTGGGGCGACGCAGCGTGGGGCTGAACCCCAGCAGCGGGGACAGCTCCCCCGGGACCGTACATGAATTCGGGATTTACAGCAGGGGCGCCAGCATGAACTGCAGGGGTTACCGGTTGTGGATACGGAATGCCGGCCACAACGGGCGAAGCTACCACCGGTGCGTAGCCTGCCACTACAGGTGCGGGAAGCAGCCGCGCCGGTTTTTTCGATGATCGCCTAAATATCGCGACCAACAGCAACGCTACGACGATTAACCCCAGTGCGCCGCCCAGTACCCACTCAATGGGAAACGGGCGGGTTGTGCCTTTCAATTGAATGATACTGTCGGCGGTTACACCACTCGTTCGATGCGCCTTGTTGTCGTAGATGACGAGCTTGACAACCGCTTGATTGCCCGAGCCGTGTAGCAGCTTGTCTTTGTCTGGAGCTTCGAATTCCACGTACGAATCCGTGGCTTCAATCGCGCGACCTTTCATTCCCATTTCGATCAGTTGCTGCTGCGTTTGTTTTGCCTTGTCGATGTCCGCTCCCGCCAGTGCGGTGGGAAGTTGTTGCCCAGACGGAATGAAGTAGACTTCGGCCTGCTGGTTTTCGCCATTCCAACAAAAATTACCGTAGACGCGAAAGCGTCCTCCTGGAAATATACCACCTTGCCTTTGAGCACTATCCTGTGTGTACTGGACGTTGATATCCAACGGCCAAGTCGTCGGATCAATGCCGACGGGAACATCCTTGAATGTACTGTCACCCATAATCGGTGGTTTTACGTCTTTGAAAACCAGTTGGAATGTCTGAGTCACCGCTGGCGCAATGCACGATACACGCCACTTTACGATGTACATTTTTGAGAATCGCGTCCGTACCGCATCCACAATTGCGCCCGCGTGTTCCCCCTGACCTTCCTGCATTACCGTGAAGAACCCACCGATCTGCGAATTGGCCAGATTCTGCATGAAATCGAGAGAGTTGTTCCGGTATTCGTCAATCGTGTGTGGAGGGAAATAAATGCTTACGACTGGTACGGGCGCCTTTGGTAGAGCCGTGTTGTCCTCGGGGAATCGCCCGCCGGTCATGTATTGCTGCAATTGCAGCGCCCCAGGCCCAGTTGTAAGCGCGTCGGCACCCCCAAACCCGTTCGACAACACCACCATGGTCTGGTGCAGCGGCACTTGCACATTTTGTTGGTCAACGTTACCGAGGGACTTGAACGCGTCGGTGGCGGCGGTACGCAATATCGTGAACAGGCTTCGATTGCGCCCAGCTGCGGAATAAGTTGAGCCTACAGCTTGAATGAAGCTTGTGGCTTTAGTCTTCTGCGCGGCAGGTAACCATTTGGAATCCGCCGTGACCATCCGATCATTGATGAACATAACGTTCACAATGTCGCTAGGACCCAAGCTGGCTACAAACCGCAGGGCAACGTCCTTTGCCTCGCGAAAGGCTCCCCCCATGCGTGAGTCAGCGTCGACAATGATTAGCCAAGCTGTTCCAACTCCCGGCTGTTGTTGAGACTCACCCCAACGGCTTTGACTCACAAAGGTAGCCAGCGTGTCGCCACTGTCAATGTGTACGGTGAGCACCGCGTTCTGCGACGGGAAAGGAAATGGCGTATAAAGAGCGTAGGGCTTTTCGAGCGCCTCGCTCAAACATGAGAGCTGAGAACTACCGTGCAATGGACCACAGTGCATCGTCGCGTCGCTTACGCGCTTATTTTCTACGACTTCGACTACAGTCGTTAGAATTGGAGTGCCGTTATCTTGTGCCGCACGTGGGTCGATTCTTAGTATATGCGCCTCAGGCGCAGCCAGCGCTGTGCGCGTACCAAGCACCCACAAACACAGAATAAAAATCCACTTTCCGTAAGTTATTCCCTTTGAGACGAAATGAGATTCAATGACTGGCATGGCAATTTGGCTCCAGAATTTAACCTCTACACCACGAGTACTACGCGGACATTGAATCCGCCAAATCGTATTCGATCACCATGGGCCACCAACTGAGGTTGCGCCGGTGAGATGCGCTGTTCATTGATGAAAGTCCCGTTTGTGCTTCCTAAATCCTGGACGTTTACTCGGCTGGGTTGCGCCAGCGCGATCAGCTGAGCGTGGCGGGCGGAAGTCGCACCGTGATCAATTGCGACATCCAGACCGTCCGCCGCCTGAGACCGCCCCACGAGCAATCGTCCCTGATGAATCGGCCAGAAACGACCCAGTTCATTCCCGTCGAAACTCACCAGAAAACCTACCAGAATCGGGCGAGCAATCTGTGGCGGTTCGGTGTACCCCATCGGCGGAGTTGTTGCTCGGACAGGTGAACTGGCCGCAACGACGTCGGGCGGTTTGTTGGATTGGGGAGCCGTACGGATGGGAATCCCTGGTTGAACAACGTCTGCGCCTGGTGTGTGCCACACGCCTGCCGCGAACCCCGCGGCAGGCGTAAGTGGACGTGGCTCCAACGGAGCGAGCAATGAAAAGCCGCAGGCTGCGCAGAAACGGCTTTCTCTATCGTTCCGACATCCACACCGAGCGCACTCCACCATCAATGCCTCCGCGAGGGGCTGCCGGCTCCGCAGCCGTAAGCCGCCCGCGCCGCAGCATACAGCGATCTCGCCTTCCAGCGAAAGCCGAGCTTAGACCGTCAGCGATCTTTCTCGTCGCGTACGCGTGCGGCCTTACCAGCTAGATTTCTAAGATAGAACAGGCGTCCCCGCCGAACGACACCGCGGGAGACCACTTCAATCTTATCAATCCGCGGGGAATGCTGCATGAAAATGCGCTCAACCCCGACATTAAAGCTGACCTTACGGACGGTAAACGTGCTCCGTACGCCCGAGCGATGGCGCTTCAAAACTATGCCCTTGAAGACCTGGACACGAAGTTTGTCGCCCTCAACGATCTTGTAATACACAGCGACAGTGTCCCCGACTCGAAATTGAGGTAAGTCGTTGCGCAGTGAAGCGCTTTCCAACGAAGTAATCTTGCTTACGCTCATGGACATGGGGGCCACCGGTCGTCGAAAGGGGCAAAATTCTGCACGGTCCTTTCGAAACGTCAACGTGTTTCATTCAGTTACGTCTAATTTTCAGCCCAATAAAAATGACCAGCGGGCCAAATTCCTATGGGCCCGCTGCGACTTGCGCCACGCTCCAGGCCTAGTCGGCAATGACCAGGCGCTTGACCTCGGAGTTGCTGCGAGCTATCCCGCGTGGCCCCGACGTTCCATTTTGACTGGTCCGGGCAGCTAGAAGGACAGGAGTCAGACGATGAACCAGTACCCCGGTGTCATTGGCCGAAAACTCGGCATGACGCAGATCTTCACAGAAGATGGCACGGTGGTGCCCTGCACTGTCATCGAGGCGGGATCATTCGTGGTTGGCAAAAGGACGGCAGCCAAAGACGGCTACGACGCGCTGATACTCGGATTTGGTGACAAACGGGAGAAGTGCACGACCAAGCCACTGCTCGGGCAATTCAAGAAAGCCAACATTACCCCGAAACGTTCTCTGCAAGAATTCCGATGTGGGGCTGATTTTATCGCAAAATTCGAAGTCGGACAAGAATTAAAGATCGAAGACGTCTTTCAAGTAGGGCAATTCGTGGACGTTCAGGGAACCAGTCGCGGCCGCGGTTTTTCCGGCGTTATGCGCCGTCACAATTACAGTGGCGGCACGCGAAGCCATGGCACCCACGAATACAAGCGCCACGGCGGCTCGATCGGTACGAATATGACGCCAGGGCGCACGCTTCGCGGCATAGGAATGCCCGGACAGTGTGGCAATGTAGCGGTTACGGTTTTGACTCAGCCCGTCGTAAAGCTAATGTCTGATGAACGGCTAATTCTGGTACGTGGTGGCGTTCCGGGCGCGCGCAATGGCATCGTCACGGTGCGCGGAGCGACAAAGAAGCGGGGCGGTCTCAAGAAGACCGCATAGGTCGCGTTAGACGCGGCAACTTGGGCAACTTGGCGTGGCGTTTGAACCGGTTAGCGTCATCTGGCCCACCGATCGATTGGTGTGTCTCGACGCCGATTTCTTAGTAATAGACAAACCCTGGGGTTTACCAGTCCACGGTGGTCACCCAGGTCTTGATGACGTCGTCACTCGCCTGCAGCGATGGTTGGAGTCCCGAGGCGAACCCCCCTATTTGGCGGTGCACCAACGTTTGGACCGAGACGCGTCCGGTGTGTTGCTATTCGTGAGAAACCCCGAACTTAACTCGGTGCTCGCCGAGGCATTCCGCGAACACGTTGTCGATCGCCGATATATGGCCGTCGTCAAAGACGAGGGCATTCCGCAAGAATGTCTAATGACCGATCGAATTCAACCTGCACCCAAAGGTCCTAGCCATATTGTCGCATCGGGAGGCGTTCTTGCCGAAGCGGAGCTCCGCGTCATCGCCCGACAAAGTGGATTGGCATTGGTTGAACTTAAGCCTCGAACCGGACGAAGACATCAACTTCGCGTACAACTTGCCCATCGCAATGCCGCCATCGTCGGCGACATGCTCTACGGTGGATTGCCCGGTCCACGCCTGATGCTGCACGCAAGCGAGCTCGGAATTTCTGCGATAAATCGACGATTTTGCGTTAGAACTCCCCCTGAGTTCACGGTTTGGCAAGTCACGGGCGGACTTGGAAGTGCTGAGCGCCTGCAGCAAGCCCTCGTCGAGTCGGCGCAACGTCGCGCGCCTTGGTTTTTAGGGGACTCGACAGCCTTTCGGTTAGTGAATGATCGCGGCGACGGACTCGGCGGTGTGCGGGTAGACCGCTACAGCGACTGGACAGTGCTGGAACTTGCGGGGCCCGAAGCCGCAGACAGGCGCCATGAGTTGGCGCAAGCGGTGGGTCGACTGGGGTCGCGAGGCGTGTACGTCAAATG
>Ga0075520_1001901_pt1 | contig 10254 bp, 5 predicted proteins | sample NGEPerB_FD_75100 | JGI IMG/M metagenome (GOLD analysis project Ga0075520, IMG submission 75100) | Arctic peat soil microbial communities from the Barrow Environmental Observatory site, Barrow, Alaska, USA - NGEE PermafrostAB12-B | ecosystem: Environmental > Terrestrial > Soil > Wetlands > Peat ...
AGGAGCGCCGCCGCCACTTGACCGGACGAGATACCAATGCCCAGTCCGAAGATGGGAAGATCTTCTGTCTCCCATCGTGCGTTGATCTCGGCCTGGAGGGCGTGCATGCTTGCCGCAGCGACGATCGCTCGATCGGCGTGGTCGTGGCTCGGCACGGGCGCCCCGAAGACCGCCATGACTGCGTCGCCAACAAATTGCATCACGGTTCCCCCTTCCCCAATAATTGCGCGATTCATCGCCGCGCGGTGGGTGTTGAGTTGTCCCGCTAATTCACTGGGGTCGGCGTGCTCGGCAATCGTCGAGTACGAGCGAATGTCGCTCATGATGACGGTGCAGTTCAGCCGCTCGGTCTCGCCGATGCGTCGACCCTCGTTTCGAAGTTTCTCCGCAATGCCGCCCGGGAGCAACCGCGACAATGTCTCGCCTTGTTCCTCGCGGTCAACGATTGACTGATGCAGGTTCTTCAACCGATCAAGTGCGCCCCGGTGTCCGGCGCTGACCTCTTCGGCGAGTTTGCGAAACAATGCCTCCACCTGGGCGTCGACGGCCTCGGGCGTCAACCGTCGCGCCGCAGCAATGGCCTTGATGGGCTTGCCCTCCGCGACGAAGGCGAGCAGGGACTCCTCAGTCTCGGAGAGTTCACTGTTCGAGGTGACCGGACGCATGAGCGCTTCGACGATCGACGGGTCGAGTGCGGTGCCGCCGGTCGCGACCATGCGGATGGCCTCGATCAGCTGGTTGCCCTGGGCGAGATTGTCCTTCAAGAGGTAGCCGTAGCCGGCCGATCCTTCGGCCAGCAGTGCCACGGCGTACTCGGGGTCGTCGTACTGGCTCAAGACGACGATGCCCGTTCCCGGATGACGCTTGCGCACCTCCTTGGCTGCTTCGATGCCCTCGCGATTGAACGAAGGGGGCATGCGGATGTCGGTGACGAGCACATTGGGTGCCGTCGCGGTAGCTCCCGCAACCGTCTCGTCGTAGTCCGAACCGACGCCGACGATGCGAAGGTCGCTCTGGCGATCGATCAGCGCTCGTACGCCCTCGCGCACGAGGAGGTTGTCGTCGGCGAGGAAGACGGTGATGACGTTTTCGTTGTCGTCGCTGGGGTCATTCACGGCTAAGAGTTTTGCCACAACACCAAATGGAAAACAGGGGGCAAACCTGCGTATCCATAGGGGTGTTAGACCCCCACTTCGACGTGCGTTACCACTATTTACCCGTGCGTTCGCGATGACGAGGATGATGCCCATGAGATACCAAAGTTCAGTTACGTCACTTTCGTGGATTCCTTCAGAAGCAATTCAAGGGGGAACCCGCCTGCCATTCGATGTCGGGATGGCCCACTACGACCAGGCCCCGCCTGACCAGATCGAAGACCTCGACGAATTGCGACGGGCGGACAGTTTCCGATTCGCGAATCGACTCTCCGCGTCGATCCAAGTGAATGCGAGCGGCGAGATCACGGCCGCGAGCTACACCGGTAGTGGCATGATCGGCAGCACGACCGTGAAGCTCGGACCGGTGAGCAAGGTCTTCGAGGCCGTAGCCCTACCGGACATCAAGGTGAAGCCCGTCTACGGCGATGGGTGGGTCCGCTTCACCCAGACCGCGGGCGGTCGTACCGGGATGCCCGCGCCGCGACGCGTACGTCGCGCGCCATTCATTCAGTGGCAGGCGCCGTTGGCCTGGACGACACTCACCCTCACGATGTACACGGACGGCAGGTCAAGTGGCGTACTGGTCGGCGCCAGTCGCTTTCCGCGCCACTGGGTCTACGACAACGACGGACAATTGAGCGCCAAGTCCGGCTTGATTGATTTCAACGACTGGTACCGCAAGTCGTTCGGCAAGCAGACACCGTGGGGCCATCAAGACTCCGATGCATTCGTCACCACTGTCGAATCGGCGCTCGAAAGGAACCTTTCGCACAAACTCATGGCGGGAGCAGCCAAACCTAGGATTAAAAAGGTGAAGCCCGGAACGGTGCTGGTGGCGCAGGGAGAGCAGAGCTCAGATGTGTTCTTGATTCTCGACGGCGTCTTGCGCGTCGAGGTCGACGGCACTCGTTTGGCCGAGTACGGTCCCGGAGCGATGCTCGGCGAGCGAGCACATCTAGAAGGCGGTGCGAGGACATCCTCACTCGTGGCAGTCACCGAATGCCGAGTGGCGTCGGTGCCGGCCGAGTCGCTCGATCGCGACGCGCTCACAGAACTCTCAAGCGGACACCGTCGAGAAGACTCGAACGCCGGCTGAGCGTGCGGGTCTCCTTCCTCGGCGTTCGAGGGTCCACGCCCGCCCCGGGCGAAGCCTTCGAGCGATACGGCGGACACACCTCGTGTGTGGCGCTGGCGCACGACGGTGAGGCGCCGTCGATACTGCTCGACGCCGGCACCGGGATTCGACGCGCCGTTGAACTGCTCGATGGTCAGCCCTTTCGTGGCACGATCCTGCTGACCCACTTGCATTGGGATCACATACACGGACTGCCGTTCTTTGCCGGTTCCGATCGGGACGACGCGCGCACGTCGCTTTTCATCCCCGATCAGGGTGACGGTTCGGATGCCCTCGAGATGCTCACGCGCGGCATGTCGCCACCTCATTTTCCTGTTCGACCGGACGAACTTCGTGGCGATTGGTCGTTCACAGCGCACTCGCCCGGCACAATGGACGTTGAAGGTTTCACCGTTCGAACTGAGGAGATTCCCCACAAGGGAGGACGAACGTTCGGGTTTCGCGTCAGTGACGCCACATCGACCATCACGTACATGCCCGATCACTGTCCCGACGCGATTGGCGAGGGGCCCGACGGATGGGGCGAATATCACGCAGCGGCCGTCGCGCTTTGCCAGGACGCGGACGTCCTCGTGCACGACGCACAGTTGGTGCGCGAGGAGTTGGCCGCAGAGGGCTACTTCGGTCACGCCGCGGCCGAGTACGCCCTGGCATTGGCCCGTCGCACAAACGTGAAGCACGTCGTCCTCTTTCACCACAAGCCGGACCGCACGGACGACCAGCTCGACGAAATCGCGCGACGATTCGACGATTCGCCCCGTGTGACGGTGGCGAAGCAGTCGACCGTCCTGGATCTGTGATGGCGACGGCGTCCCCCGACGCCGTGGTGGTCGGCACCGGACCCAACGGACTCGCCGCCGCGCTGACGATGGCACGAGCCGGACTCAGCGTTGAGATGTTCGAAGGCGCGTCCTCGCCCGGAGGGGGTTGTCGAACGAAGGAGATTACGCTCCCGGGATTTCACCACGACATCTGTTCGACGATTCAGTCGATGGCGTCACTCTCACCGTTCTTTCGAGCGTTCCCAGATATCGCGGACGCCGTCACGATGCGCGTGCCCGAGATTGCGCTCGCGCATCCGCTCGACGATGGCCGGGTGGCCAGCATCGCTGGTTCGGTCGATCAAACAGCGCAAGGACTCGGGGAAGACGCTTCGACCTATCGCGCTCTCATGGGACCGCTCGTGGACGACGCGCCACGACTCGCGGCGGCGGTACTTGCGCCACTTCGCGCACCTCCGCGAAACGTGTTCACGATGGCGCGCTTTGCCCTCAACGGCGTTCCCTCGGCCGCTCATCTCTCGAAGAGGTTCTCGACGCCCGAGGCAAAAGGACTGGTCGCGGGCATCTGCTCGCACGCAATGCTTCCCTTGACATCGCCGGTGACGGCGGCCTTTGGACTCTTTCTGGGCGTAACGGCCCACGTAGGAGGGTGGCCAGTCGTCGAAGGCGGCAGTGCTCGCCTCGTTGATGCGTTGGTCGACGCTTTAGCAGTAGAAGGCGTGACGATCCATTTGGAGCGTCCGGTCCACTCGTTGGCTGACGTTCCCGTCGCGCGAGCGACGCTCTTTGATACGTCCGCGCAGGGCATCGTTGACATCGCCGGCGAGCGCCTGACGTCACGGTACAAGTCATCGGTCGCACATTTCGCTCGTGGTCCCGGCGTGTTCAAAGTCGATTGGGCACTTTCCGGACCAGTTCCGTGGACGGCCGAAACTTGTCGTTCGGCCGGGACGGTGCACGTGGGCGGCCGTTTTCAGGAAGTGGCGGCCTCAGAGGAAGACGTCGCGCGCGGACGGCACTGCGAACGTCCCTACTGCATTGTTGTGCAGGCGAGCGTCGCTGACGCGACGAGAGCGCCGAGCGGCCAGCACACGTTGTGGGCCTACTGTCACGTTCCCAACGGCTCCGACGTTGACATGACCCAACGAATCGAAGCCCAGATTGAACGCTTCGCTCCGGGTTTCCGTGACCTCATTCTCGCGCGGGTTTCGACCTCCACGGCAGAGGGCGAGGACCACAATCCCAACTACGTTGGCGGCGACATCACCGGCGGCACGGGAACACTTCGTCAGACCGTGTTTCGACCAGCACTGCGTTGGAACGAGTACCGCACGGGTACGTCGGGTCTCTACCTCTGCTCATCATCGACACCGCCGGGCGGTGGCGTGCACGGGATGTGTGGCTGGCTCGCGGCCCGCACGGTGTTGTCGGACCTGAAGGTTCGGCGGCGTCATTCGTGACGAACGTCGAACGCTGGACGCTTCACAACGGCGCATGATGCTCGAAGACGTTCGTCACGTCGTCTCGTATCGATTCCGCCGTTACCTGCGGAAAGGTTGGGCAACGTACTTGGCGGTCGTGCTCGTGATCGGCGGCGTTGGCGGCGCCGCGCTGGGATCGTTAGTGATTGCGCGTGAGACGCAGACGTCGTACGCCACGCTGCTCAATCGGTCGAATCCAGCGCAACTGAACGTGACGATATTCGCGCCCGATCTCGTTGCTCGACTCTCGTCACTGCCAGGCGTGGCACACGTTGAAGCCAGCCTCTATTCGATGCTGGCCCTTCCACTCAACGCGAATGGCACTGCCTATATTCCTTCGGGTCTCGAGTCAGGCGACGTGACTCCGCTGGGCAGTATCGGTGGTGAGTACTTCAACCAAGACCGGGTCAGCGTCGTCGCGGGGCGAATGGCGAATCCGAAGCGGGCCAATGAGTTCGTGGCCACGGCGGTCACCGAGAAGCTCATGCATTGGCACGTGGGTCAACACATTGAAATGGGCCTCTACGAGGACGTCGCGCAGAACGCCACCTCGCCAGCGGCGCTGAAACATCCCGTCGAAAGATTCAATGCAGACCTCGTGGGCACGGTGGTCTTCTATGACGACGTGACCCAGGACGAGGTCGATCGTTATCCGACGTGGGTGCTCTTCACGCCCAAGGCGACTGCTCCGCTGGATAAAGGAGATCAGTACATCGACTACGCGATGAAACTGCATCACGGGGTGAGCGTGGCCCAGGTTGAACACGAGTTCGTGAAGGCAGTGCCCCCGAACGTCACCTACACGCTGCATGAAACGTCGATTGATGAGAGTCAGGTCAATTCAAGCGTGCGTCCCGAAGCACTCGCCTTCGGGGTGTTCGGAGCCTTGGCGTTGCTGAGCACGCTCCTCGTTGCGCTGCAGTTGGTCGCGCGTCAGATCAGAGGATCGCGAGACGAGCAAGAGGTACTCAGAGCGCTCGGCGCGAGTCAGAAGTCGATCGTTATCGACGCAGTGAGCGGCTCGCTGGCTGCCTGCGCTGGGGGAACGTTGGCGGCCGTCATCTGTTCGTATCTTCTTTCGAATCTTTCGCCAATCGGCCCGGTTGGTCCGCTGCTCGGAGGACGCGATCACTTCAACTTCCAGGTACTGATTCCGAGCGTCGCCGTTCTCCTGGCGGGGTCCGTTGTTGGCGTTCTCGCCCTCGGTCTTCGTTCGGCGCCCGGTCGACGACGACGTCTGACGTATCGTGCCTCGTCGAGTCCACTGTTGATGCGCGCTGGTACGAGTCTGGGGTTACCCGTGTCGGCAGTCGCGGGACTGCATTTCGCATTTGAATCTGGTCGAGGTCGTCGCGCCGCACCCGTTCGTTCCATGCTCGTGGGACTGGCGCTGGCGGTGACGTTGATTGGCACGACGCTCACTTTTGGCGCAGGACTCTCGACCCTCGTCTCGCACCCCGCGCTCTACGGCTGGAATTGGGACTATGGCCTCACCCCGACCGGCGGAGGCGTGGCGCCACAGTCACTGGCGGCGCTGTCGAAGAGCCCCTACGTCGCCGCGTGGTCCGGCGTCACGTTCGCTGACGTGGACGTCAACGGAGTGACGGTACCGGCCATCGTGCAGAATTCGAACGCGACAGTGAGCCCACCGGTGCTCTCCGGACACGAAGTAGGAGCCAAGAATCAGATCGTACTGGGCGAGGCGACGATGGCCGCACTGCACAAGCGCGTGGGCCAGAGCGTCACCATCAGTTACGGCTCGAAAGCGCAGGCGCCGGCCTACTTTCCCCCCCTTCGGGTCAAAATCGTGGGCACCGCCACGTTTCCGGCCATTGGGAGCGCGCAGGTTCTTCATACGTCACTCGGGTCGGGCGCGGTGATCGACGCGGGAGTCGTGCCCAAGGGACTTCACGCAGTACTGCTCTCCAATCTGATCGAGAGTGACATCGACATGGTCCTCGTGCGAATGAAGCCACGCGCGACGCAGGCCGAGCGACGCGCGGCGATGCGTCAAGCGGCAGTCGCCGGAAACCGCGCCTACGCCGCGTTACCAAACAACGGGGGCGCCGGAATCTCGACGTCGATCCTCTCGGTCCAGTACCCCGCAGAGATCATCAACTATCGCTCGATCGGCGACACGCCCGTACTGTTGGCGATGGGATTTGCGCTAGGTGTGGCGGCTGCGTTCGCGTTCACGGTCGTCGCGACAGTTCGTCGACGACGCCGCGACCTCGCTCTGTTGAAGACGCTCGGATTCACGCGCCGCCAGCTTGGCGCATGCATCGCCTGGCAGGCCAGCGCGTCGGTGTTGACGGGACTGATCATCGGGATTCCTCTCGGTATCGTGTGCGGACGTTGGCTATGGCTGACGTTCGCGCGCGATATCTACGCCGTACCCTCCGCAACAATTCCTACTGTGTCGCTGGTTGTTCTCGGTGTGAGCGCGGTCGTGTTGGCAAACGTCGTGGCGTTCTTTCCGGGTCGCGTGGCGGCTCGCACGGCCGCCGCCATCGCACTTCGCGCGGAATAGATCCTTACTCGGAGCGCAATACCAAACCTGGCGGTGTCATGGCTGCGCTTCGACCGGGCCAGGTCGCGGCAATGACTGCGACAACGATGGAACCGAAGCCCACCAGGACGAGCGTGAGCGCGGGCACGGTCGGCTGCGGCACGGCGTTTATGTCCCGCGCGAAGAGGGTCCAGAGCTCTCGCCCCAGAATGATCCCGATCGGAATACCGACGACTGCGCCGATGAGTCCGTCGACAGTTGCCTGCCAGGCGACGGTGGCCGCGAGCATCCGCCTCGTGAAACCGAGCGTTTTCATGATTGCGAGGTCGCGACGTCGGCGGCGAACCGACGCAATCAACGTGAGCGCTAGCGCGATCACGGCGCCCGACGCGAGGCCGGTGGCGAGCAGTACCGGCGTGGCGCCAATCGAGCGGTAGTCGACAATCTGAGCCGGTCGCTGGACTCCGAGAACGGTCACGAGGTTGCCGTAGCCGTTTGGATCTTTCTTGAAGACGGCGTTGGCGTCGCGCGCGATTCCTTCAAGGCTTCGTTTTCCGGCGGCTGCACTCACGCCCGCGCGGAATCGAACGAAAACAAGATTGGGTCCATTGAGGTTTGGATCCTTGCTCGAGATGGCCGCGGCGAAGGAAGCCGTTTCGATCCCGGTCGTGAGCATGACGCCAAGGCCCATCGACGTGTGCTCGGCAATAGCGGAGGCGTAGCCGACGGCCGGGAATGTTGCGGTGCCGACAATCGTCATCGGGGCGGGAGCCAAATAGAGAGGTGCACTGGACGGCGATCCGAAGCTCACCATTACGGTCTGACCGACCCGCTTGTGCAAGAGCGCGAGCGTCTGATCCCCCATCACGATCTCGTGTTTGTTGCGAGCACCGTGACCCGAGAGGATTGGCGGAAGGACCTTGGCGCCCGGCGGGGTCATGAGCATGGGCACCGACTGACCGTCGATTGTCACGAGGTTGTAGAAGACGCCACTCCACTGAGCTACGTCGGGGTCACCGTTCAACTTAGGAAGGACGCTCGGTGGAACGTCGTTGGTCGGATTCAACATGTAGTTCCAGTTCCAGCCGTAGAGGGCCGGACGAGACACGAGAGTGTGAAGTCCACTGGCGAAGGTGAGGGTCGTGGTCATAAGCGTTACGGCCAGGACCGCGCCGACGAGAATTGATCGCACCGGCACCTCGCCACGTCCGCGTGGCGACTCGAGTGCGAAGTGAGCGCCCATGGTCGGGGCAAGTGGAAGTCCGAGAAGTTGGAGCCGACGCACCGCGACGGAACGCCGCGGACCTTTGAACTGCGCTGATCGGATGCGTTGCGGCGAATTCGCCAGAGCGATGAAGACCGATGAGCTGCCGAGCACTACAAGAAGTACCACGACGCCGAGACCGAGCACGGTCCAGTCCCACCCAATGCCGCGGCCTGGGTAGATAGCTCGCACCGGGCCGAGTGGTGCGAGTGGGGAGAGCGCGACAGCGACCACCACCGCCAGCGCGACACCCAAGACCACGCTGGCAACCGTGGCGATCATGCTCTCAGCGAACGTGTCCGACTGGCTCGCACCCAAGGACTGGAGTATCTGACGGTCGCCGTTGCCTTGGCGCAACTGGCGCGAGAGTGCTTGCACCGAGAGGATCAGGCACACGAGTGCGGCGATCATTCCGAAGGCGCCTAAGGCGACCGATTCCGGTTTCACGGCGAGTTCCACCGTCTGCGTGACGTGGGAGGACACGTGGAATTCATAGGTGAGATTCGAAGGGACGAGTCCGACCAGTTGCGATTCAACCTGGGCGAGGCCCGCGTCACCGTGTCGCAACTGAATGGCGTAGTAGACCGGCGTCGCCCAGGTCGGATTGATTTTGATGGCGCGTTGTGCCATGGCGGGCGTCAAGAAGGCGAAGCCGTACGCTTTGTCCACGTCATCTTGAACGACCTCGCTATTCATCACCACTATCGCAGTGACTGTGGCGTGGACGGTGAGGATTGGCTTGACTTTCGACGTGCCGAAGCCGGGGAGGTTCTGCTGATTCGGTGCGTAAAAGCCGATGGGTACCTTCTGCCCGACATGGACTTTCCAGATCCGTGCGGCGCCAGGTGTGACCTCGACCTCGTTAAGACTCTTTGGATTGAACAGTTGACCTTGGAGAGCGGAGAGGCGGTCCTCATTGAGGAGGTAACCGTCCAAACTCCCAACCAGGTTGACGTCATTGAGTGTGTTGAAGCGGGGCGCGCCCGAAGGCGTCAAAGGCACTGCCGCGCCCTCACTGAGGGCGCGTACGGTAGACACGTCGGCCAGCGCCTCGAACTTGGTGGAGAGGTTTGGGCCGAGCTCTTGCCCGTTGTCGCCGCCGAAAATTGCCATCGTGAGCGTTGATGGATTCGTGCTCTTGAGGAATGTTAGATATGAGGACTGCGTGCGCCGCGCGGCTGCGACAGAGGCCATGGCCAAACCACCGGTGAGGCCGATCAGGAGAATGACGCTTAGGTACGACCTCCAGCGACGCGTGAAGGTCGCTCGGAATCGGTACCACGCGAACTCGAAGGTATGACTGTTCATCAGTGACCCATTGCCCCCTGTTCGATGAATGCCCATCATCGCTCGGGCTTGACGTGTACGCCAGAAAGTTGACCGCACGACGTCGTGGGGTGTTAGTACCACTTCGGAGGGTGACTTTCACGTTGTTTAAGCCCACGAGACACCTCGTAAGGTAAGTCCGGTGACACGACGCGTTGGTGAAGATGGAGTGTTTGATGGCCGATGAGGTAGAAGAGATCATCCGCACGGAAGATCTGACCAAGCGGTACCCGACGATGGACGTACCGGCGGTCGACTCACTCAACCTCAAGGTGCACCACGGTGAGATTTTCGGCCTCCTTGGTCCTAATGGCGCCGGCAAGACCACGACGGCTGGAATCTTGACCACGCGCGTGGTGCCGACGTCAGGTCGCGCGTTCATCTCTGGTATCGACGTGAAGAAGCATCCGGCGTTGGTGAAACAGTTATCGGGCATCGTGTCGCAACAAAACACCCTGGACCGACAGTTGAACGTGTGGGAGAACCTTTATTTCCACGGTCGTCTGTTTGGCATCAACGCCAAGGAATCGCGCCGACGTACAGACGAACTGCTGGAGCGATTTTCACTGTCCAAGTGGTCGAAGGCGTCGGTATATGCCC
>Ga0075520_1001902_pt1 | contig 10253 bp, 8 predicted proteins | sample NGEPerB_FD_75100 | JGI IMG/M metagenome (GOLD analysis project Ga0075520, IMG submission 75100) | Arctic peat soil microbial communities from the Barrow Environmental Observatory site, Barrow, Alaska, USA - NGEE PermafrostAB12-B | ecosystem: Environmental > Terrestrial > Soil > Wetlands > Peat ...
CCTGCGGCAGCGCGGACACGACGTGGATTCCGCTGCTCGCCGGCGCGGCGTGCTGGAGCGTCATTTTCTTTTTGCTACCCAAGCCGATGTGGATTTACGTCTTCGGCCATGAACTGACGCACGTGTTGTGGACGTGGCTGTTCGGCGGGCAGGTAAAAAAAATGAAGGTCACGTCCAAAGGCGGCCACGTCGTCATCTCCAAAACGAATTTCGTCATCGCGCTCGCGCCGTATTTTTTCCCGCTTTATGTCGTGCTGGTGGTCGGCGTGTTCGCGCTGGGGAATTTATTCTGGAACTGGAACGGCTATTTCGTGTGGTTTCATCTGTGCGTCGGCGCGGCGTATGCGTTTCACCTCACACTGACGTTTCACGTTTTGCAGACGCAGCAATCCGACATCACAAGCCAGGGCTATTTATTTTCCGCCGTGATGATTTTTCTCGGCAATGTCAGCGTGCTGCTGTTCGGAATCCCGTTGCTGACGGCGAAGGTGGGAATATTGAATTCGCTCGGCTGGTGGGCGGAAAGCACCGGCATGATTTTCCACTGGCTGCAAGGCGTGATCTGATGTCGTTCGACTTTACGTTTAGAAATTTATCCGTGTCCATCCGTGTCCATCTGTGGTTAAATTCACCCGCAACTATGGATTCTAAAAAACTGGCGCTATTGTGCCGCGATCTGGCGGACAATAAAAAGGCGGAAAATATCGCCGTGCTCGATGTGCGGAAATTGTCGTCGGTGACGGATTATTTTGTCATCGCCACCGGGACGAGCCAGCCGCATCTGCGTGCGATCGCGGAGGAAATCACCAGCCGGTTGCGCGATGAACATGACTTGCGCCCTGTGCGCACGGAGGGTTCGACGACCGATGCGTGGATGGTGCTGGATTACTTTGACGTCATTGTCCACGTCATGAATACGGAAACCCGGGCGCGTTACGATCTGGAAGGCCTGTGGGGCGATGCCGCACCGGTCAAGCCGAAGAAGAAAACGACCAGGCCAAAACTTAAAACCACCAAGCCGCAAAGAGGCAAAAAATAAATCAGACCACGAATTCAGAAACAAAACCCGGGCGGCTTCATGTTTTTGAATTGGTCATGGGCTTTGGCCTGGGTTTGGGGTTTTCAGCGGAATTTCTTCGGAAGCCTTCACCATTTCGTCCACGAGTTTTTTGAAATCGGCCAGGCCGGTGGAGGGGATGATGATGGTGTCGCGGCGTCCGCCCACGTCTTCGGTGATGCGCAGGAACCTTCCGCGCGGATTTTCCTTCAGGGTGAGGACGAAAAACTTTCGTTCAATCTGGACTTCGGCGCTTTTGAGCGTGTCTTCCTGAACAAACGGTTTGGGCTGGCCAAATTTGGGCGCGCCATAGCTGTGGCTTGGATACGGCTGCCGACCGTAAGGTGATGGGCGTTCGTTCGAGATCATAATTCACAATTCGCTTAAATTATTTCACTTCAAACTTCAGTGAATCAAGGAATTTGTCAAACGCAAAAATTTCTCGCGGCAATGACATTTTCAGTGCCGCGAACTTTTTGTCGTCCATCATCCGGATATTCATAATCTTAAAGGATGTTCGCGGCGAGTTCAGCCAGTTCCGAACGTTCGCCTTTTTGCAGTTCAATATGCGCGGCGATGGCCTGGTCGCGGAACCGGCTGATGACGTAATTGAATCCATTCGAGGAGCTGTCCACATACGGATTATCAATCTGATACGGGTCGCCGGTGAAGATGATTTTCGTGCCGCTGCCGACGCGTGTGACGATGGTCTTGGCTTCGAGCGGCGTCAGGTTTTGCGCCTCGTCAATGATCATGAACTGATTGGCGATGCTGCGACCGCGGATGTAGCTCAACGCCTCAACGACGATGCTGCCGCTGCGCATGAGGTCGGCGGTGCGGCGATGTTCGTGGCCCATGTTCAGGTCGCTCAACATTTCGAGCGCGTCGTGAATCGGCTGCATCCACGGCGCGAGTTTTTCCTCGAGCGAACCGGGCAGAAAGCCGAGTTCCTTGCCCATGGAGATCGTCGGTCGCGCGACGACGAGCCGGCGAAATTCCCGGTCGTTCACCACGCGCTTGAGGCCGGCCGCCATCGCAATCAGGGTTTTGCCCGTGCCCGCCTTGCCCATGAGCGTGACGAGCTTGATGCGGTCATCCAGCAGCGCATCGAACGCGAAATGCTGTTCACGGTTGCGCGGCTTGATGCCCCAGACGCCTTCGCGGCAGTCGAGGATGGGAATCAATTTTGTGCCGGTCGCATCCACTTTGGTCAGCGCCGTTTTCTTGGGATTCGATTCGTCGGTGAGCGTGCAGTATTCGTTTGGGAAATATTTTTTACCGCCGTCCAGCACGAGTTCGCCTTTCGCGCGGAACGCCGTCAATTTTTCCGGCGACATCGGCAGGTCAATCATCCCCGTGTAAAGATCGGTGATGAACACGCGGTCGTTCTCATAATCCTCCGCCATCAAGCCGAGCGCATTGGCCTTGATGCGCAAATTGATGTCCTTGGAGACAAGGATCGTCGCGTTCTTCGGCTGCGCCTTCTGGATGCCGGCGGCAAGTGCAAGGATGCGGTTGTCCACCGAATCTTTGGTGAAGATCGTCTCGCCGTGACCGTTTTTGTGGAACGCAATTTTGAGCTTCCCGCCGTTCGGCAGTTCCACGCCCGCGCTCAAGCTCCCTTCGCCGCGAAAGCCGTCGAGCATCCGCGAAACAGTGCGCGCATTGCGGCCCAGCTCTGTGGACTCGCGCTTGAAGCGGTCAATCTCCTCGATGACCTCGATGGGCACGAGGACATTGTGCTCCTCAAAATTGACGAGCGAATTCGGGTCGTGGAGCAGGACGTTGGTGTCGAGAATGAAATTTTTCACGCAGGCAAAGGTGTGGCGGAAGTGACGCCACAGAAGCGGCGGCGGCGGTTTGAATATTTTAACAACGGTATCAAAACTGCGGTGATTTTTTTCGCCCGAACGCAGGCTGTCAACTTTAATCCTCCAGCAACTGTAAAATTGGTGCGCATAGCAGGACTTGAACCTGCACACCTTGCGGCACTACCACCTCAAAGTAGCGTGTCTGCCAATTCCACCATATGCGCATAACAAGGGTTCTCATATTGCCCGAAGTGCGTGCCGGTGCAAGCGATTTCAGCGGCCAAACAGCCAGTTCCAGCCGCGCCAGCGTCCGGGTTGGGCGGGGGCGAAGCCGTCACCGTGCGGTTGATCCAGATCAATTTGCAGCAGAAAGCCGATGCTGTTCGCACCGCGTCCGTCGGAACGGCGGGCGTCAATCCCGTAGGCGTAACTGACGATGAACTTGTATTTGTCCGACGGCGAGCGATAGAAAATTCCCGCGCCGACGCCGCTGACCCAGCTGCCCGGCTGTTCGGTGCCGGACAGATAATCTATGCCCGCCGTGGCCGCGTTGAATTCCAGATTCCACCGTTCGCTGGGCGCGATGGGCAGCAGATAGCTGGCGTTGAGCAGGGCAAATTGCCGCGCGCTCAACTCTTGAAAATAATAGCCCGGCAGCGACAGCGGGTATTCGGTGACGAGCGGCAAAAATCCGCCGAGCCGGTAGGCGCTCAAGCGGTCGGCTTTCACGCTGGTGCCCGCAACGAGCCGCGCGGAAAAACTTTGTTTGCTCGCCGGCAGCGTGTAGGACAACGCCGCTGCGCCCCAGAACAAATGCGAACTGGATTCCAGTTCGCGGTCGCCGTCGAAGCCGTAGCGCCCGGCGGCGGTGCGGAACTGGCCTTCATACCACACGGACAATTCCATCGCGAGCGCGGGAAACAACGTCGGCTCGATGCCGCCCCAGCGCAGGCCGGTGCGGACATTGAAGGTCGCGCCGTCGCCGGGCAGTTGAAAATTTTGCGCGGTGCTGTCGTTGCGTTCGTAAGTCGAATAATGCGCCGCGCCGCGCAGGACAAAGTTCAGCGGTATCCGGTCCTGCGGATTGAACAGATGATAAACGCTCGCGGAAATTTCCCCGCCGTGGCCGTCGAAAGATTCGCCTTCAATCCATTTCCCGCCGCGAATTTCGTTGTAGCTGTCCGCGAAACCGCCGCCCGCCGCGCCGATGGCAAAATCCGTGTTTGGCCCCAGCCCGTGGACGAAGCCGAGTTCGGAATCCAGATAAACCGGCGCGAGCGCCACGCGCAACGTGAGGTTCGTCCGCAGAAAATCCGGCTGGTTGTGGTAATAAAACGCGTAGCCCGCCAGCGGCGCGCGGCCTTCGAGCGGCTGGTTGTAGCCGATTTGAATCAGGTCGCGTTTGACGGGATCAATCTGCGCCGGGGCGATGGCCGGCAGCAGCAAAACCAGCCACGGAATTTTGCAGAGGCGTCGCGTCATCGGGAATGTCATAAAGCAATCCCGCCGTGACCGCAAGCGCGTTTGCTTCATACTTTCTGGACAGGTGAAAAAAATTCCGGCTTACTATTGCGAATTTAATTTCGCCGAATGTCATCACTCAACGCTGAAAAACTCGCCCAAGCCAAGTCGCTCGGATTTTCCGACCGGCAGATCGCCCATTTGACCGGCACGACCGAGGACGCCATCCGCACCGAGCGCAAAAAAATCGGCCTCGTGCCGAGCTACCGGCTCGTGGACACCTGTGCCGCCGAGTTCGAGGCTTACACGCCGTATTATTATTCCACTTACGACCGCGGCGATGACGAGGTCAAAGGCAACACGGCGAAGAAGGTGATGATTCTCGGCGGCGGCCCGAACCGCATCGGGCAGGGTATTGAATTCGATTACTGCTGCGTCCACGCCGCGTTCGCGCTCAAGGAAGACGGATTTGAAACCATCATGGTGAATTCGAATCCCGAAACGGTTTCGACGGATTACGACACCAGTGACAAATTGTTTTTTGAGCCGCTCACGCTCGAAGACGTGCTGCACATTTACGAACGCGAAAAATGCTGGGGCGCCATCGCACAGTTCGGCGGGCAAACGCCGTTGAACCTCGCGCTCGGCTTGCAGAAAAACGGCGTCAATATCATCGGCACCTCGCCGCAGAGCATTGAAATCGCCGAGGACAGAAAATTGTTCGCCGCGATGCTCGACAAGCTGAAAATTCCGCAGCCGCCGAACGGCTTGGCGACCAATGAAGCCGAGGCACTCGTCGCCTCGAAGCGGCTGGGTTATCCGGTGCTCGTGCGTCCGAGTTTCGTGCTTGGCGGTCGCGCGATGCAGATTGTTTATTCCGACGCGGAGCTTTCGCATTACATGAAGTTCGCCGTCGAAGCTTCGCCCGAACGGCCCGTGCTCGTGGACAAATTTCTGGAAGACGCGACCGAGGTGGACGTGGACTGCATCGCCGATGTCGGCCAGTTCAAAAATCCCAGCGAAGGCACGATTGTCATCGGCGGAATGCTGGAGCACATCGAGTTTGCCGGCGTCCATTCCGGCGATGCCGCGATGGTTTTGCCGCCGCACACGCTTTCCAAAAGCGTGATTGAAACCATCCGCACTTACACGCACGCAATGGCGCGCGAGTTGAAAGTCATCGGCCTGATGAACGTGCAATATGCCGTCAAAGGCGACACGGTTTATGTCCTCGAAGTGAATCCTCGCGCCTCGCGCACCGTGCCGTTCGTCTCGAAAGCCATCGGCCAGCCGCTCGCGAAAATTGCCGCGCGCGTCATGGCCGGGAAAACCTTGCAGGAATTAAATTTCACCGAGGAAATCTGGACGAAGTATTGGGCGGTGAAGGAATCCGTTTTCCCGTTCAATAAATTTGTGGGCCAGGACATTTTGCTCTCGCCGGAAATGCGTTCCACCGGCGAAGTCATGGGTCTCGACGCCGACCTCGGCGTCGCCTACGCAAAATCGCAGATGGCCGCAAACTCGCCATTGCCGCTCAAGGGAAAAGTTTTCATCAGCGTCAGCGACTCGCATAAAAAGGAAGTCGCCGCCGTGGCCAGACAGTTTTCTGACTTGGGCTTTGAACTCGTCGCCACGAGCGGCACGGCGGCGATTTTGGAAAAAGCCGGCTTAAAAGTTCAGCGCATTCTCAAATTGCTCGAAGGCCGTCCGAACGTGATTGATCTGCTCAAGAACAAGGAAATCCAGCTTGTCATCAACACGCCCGCTGGCCAGTCGCCGCGCGAAGACGAGGTGAAAATCCGCACGACCGCCGTTTACACCAACACGCCGATCATGACGACACTCTCCGGCGCGAAGGCCGCCGCGCTCGGCATCGCCGCGCTCAAGAAAAATGGCTACGCGGTGAAGACGTTGCAGGAATATCTTTAGTTGGAGCTTCAGCTTGTTTCCCGACGCCGTGTTCGCGGAACAAGCTAAAGCTTGAACTCCAGCGCGCCTGTCCTACTTTGACGGCGGTGAAATCTTCCACTCCAGAACTGCTTCCGCTGCTCAAGCAATACTTCGGCTTCACCTCGTTCCGCCCGTTGCAGGAGGAAATCATCCGCGACTCGCTGGCGGGGAAAGACACGTTCGCGCTGCTGCCGACCGGCGGCGGCAAATCGCTTTGCTTCCAGCTTCCCGCGCTTGCACGCGAAGGTCTCACCGTCGTCGTCTCGCCGCTCATCGCGCTGATGAAGGACCAGGTGGACGCGTTGCAAGCCAGTGGCATCGCGGCAACATTTTTGAATTCCTCGCTCGCGGCAGGCCAGTCACGCGAGCGTTTGCGTGGTTTGCACAACGGCGAATTTCGCCTGCTCTACGTCGCGCCGGAGCGCCTGATGCTTTCCGGATTTTTGACCGACTTGCAAAAGTGGAACGTCAAACTCATCGCCATTGACGAGGCGCATTGCATCAGCGAATGGGGACACGATTTCCGCCCCGAATACCGCCAGATCGCTGACCTGCGAAAACATTTCCCCAACGTCCCGTTCATGGCGCTCACCGCCACCGCCACGGGCCGCGTGCGCGAAGACATCATTTCACATCTGAAGCTGCGCGAGCCGAGCTGCTACGTTGCCAGCTTCAATCGTCCGAACCTGACCTACCGCGTCATCGCCAAAAACAAGCCTTACGATCAACTGTTGAATTTTCTCCGCGCGCGCCCGAAGGAAAGCGGCATTGTTTATTGCATGTCGCGCAAATCCACCGAACGGGTGGCCGCCAATCTTTCCGAAGACGGCGTGAAGGCCAGACCGTATCACGCCGGACTCACGCCAAAGGAACGCAGCGAGCATCAGGAACTTTTTCTGCGCGACGACATCCGCGTGGTCTGCGCGACCATTGCGTTCGGCATGGGCATCAACAAACCGAACGTCCGCTTCGTCGTCCACTACGATTTGCCAAAAAACATCGAAGGCTATTATCAGGAAACCGGCCGTGCCGGGCGTGACGGTCTGCCCGGCGAATGTGTTCTGCTCTTCAGCGCGGGCGACGCGGTGAAACAGACGATGTTCATTGACGAAAAACCGAATCCGCAGGAACGGCAGATTGCCCGTGAACAGTTGCAGCAGATGGTCCACTACGCCGAGTGCGCGAACTGTCGGCGCAGCGAATTGCTCGCGTATTTTGGCGAGGAATTTTCCGCCGAGGGCTGTGGTGCTTGTGATAACTGTCTTTCCCCGCGCGAAACCTTCAACGGCACGATGGAAGCGCAGAAATTTCTCTCCTGCGTCTATCGCATCCGTCAGAAGAGTGGTTTTGATTTTGGCATCAACCAGATCGCCGAAGTCTTGACCGGCGCAAACACGGAAAGTGTCCGCAAATGGCAGCATGAAACCGTCTCGACTTACGGGATTGGCCGGGAACACAACAGCGTAGAATGGAAGGCCATTGGTCGCGAATTGATTCGTCTTGGGCTGATCGAGGAACGCCAGCGCGCGGAAAAATTCAACGTGCTGGTGCTGACAGACGAAGGGCTTGCAGTTCTCAAACAGCGCAAGTCAGTGAAGCTCACCAAACCGAAGACGGCTCCCGAACCGACCGTTCATCGTGTCGGAGAAATCGCTTGCGACGAGGATTTATTCGAGCGCCTGCGCGAACTGCGCAAGCGGCTGGCCGACGAGCGCGCTTTGCCCCCGGATATTATTTTCTCGGACGTAGCATTGAGACAAATGGCCCGGGATTATCCAGAGAGCGAACGCGACTTCGCCCGGATTATCGGCGTGGGTGAAAAGAAATTGCGAGATTTCGGCGAAGTTTTTCTCATGGAAATCGCCCTTCATTTGGCGACAAGCCCGCGCCAGATTTTCGCGGATGATTCGTTTGTCGCGCCGCCCAAACCAAAAGGGCAGGCGGATGACGCAGCTTATGACCAAGTTCTTTTCGAGCGGCTGCGCCGCGTGCGCAAGCAGTTGGCGGTTGAGCGTGGCGTGCCGGCGTTTGTAATTTTATATGACTCGGTGCTTCGCCAGATTGCCCGCGAGTATCCGGCCTCGCAAACCGAGTTTGAACACATTCGCAATGTCGGTCCAAAAAAAGCCAAAGATTTCGGGTCGTTATTTTTGGCCGAAATCGCCGCGCACTTGCAGGCCAACGCGCGGCATACTTGATGGGAATTATTTTTTCTCGCCGGCTTTCCATGTCGGCGCATTCGTGCCGCCAAAATCAATCGAGGCGGAATTAATGCAGTAGCGCTGGCCGGTCGGCTTCGGGCCGTCGTCAAAAACGTGGCCGAGATGGCTGCCGCAGTTTGCGCACAAAACCTCTGTGCGGTGCATGCCCAGGCTGCTGTCGTCGCGGGCGATGACTTTGCCCTGCGCCGCGATTTCCGAGAAACTCGGCCAGCCGCAGCCGGAATCAAACTTGTCATCCGACTTGAACAAAATCTCGCCGCACGCCGCGCAGCGATACACGCCCGGTTCCTTCGTGTTCCAGAATTTGCCGGTGAAGGCCGGTTCCGTGCCGGCCTCGCGCAGGACGTGGTATTGTTCGGGCGTCAGAATTTTACGCCATTCGGTTTCAGTTCGTTGGAGTGGAAATTTCATGGTTGAGTTTGTGTCGGTTGAATTGTTCATGGCCGCCGGACTGTTCGTCGGCCCGGCCTCGCAGCCGGTGACAAACGCCAGCGCGCCCAAAGCCAGTATGATTAAATATCGGTTCATGTTTCGTCCACCATTTCTGCCGCGCGCAATACGCGCCACTGATGCGTCCACGGATCAATCCGGCACGCCGCGCGATAGTCGCAATACTCGCAGGCTGTCTGCGTGCCTTTGCGATACGGGTCAACCGCTGCCGCGCCGGAAAAAATCTGTTCGCCCAGCGCGCGCAGTTGTTCCTCTACTTGGTCGAGCAGGCGGGTGAATTCCTTGCCAGAAATCGCTTCCGCAGAATTGGACGGCAAACTTCCGTCCTTGTTCAAACGGAAATTGAACTGGTCGCCTTTCTTCACGTCGGCGCGCCGGTCAAATTTTTTCAACCAGCCCGCGTCGAAACGTCCGTTGTGGCGATACGCCAGTTGCTTTGCCTCATCGTCGCCCAAAACTTCCGCACGCGAGCCGCCGCTTTTGAACTCGCCGCGCAGGTTGACGTAGAACGCGCCGGCGGGAACAATTTTTTCTGCGCCAAAAAATTCCTGCGGATTTTTCCAGTGCCGCAGCGCGCCGAGATACGCAAGCAACTGCAATTGCACACCGTTTTTCACGAGCAGCGAATCCAGTTTTTTGCCGCCGGACTTGTAATCCGTCACCACCGCGAGTGCGGCGTCGCTGTCCGGGCCGCGCCACAGATCCACACGGTCAATCCGGCCTTGCAACGCCAGCTTGCGGCCGCCACCCAGATCAACTTCCCATGCGGGTGCGGCATCATCCTTGCCGCCAAAACCAATTTCCGCCGATGCCGGATCAAACTCATATTGCCCGCGCATCCAGCCGACGATGACCTCGACAAAATCCTGCAACGCCGCCGCCAGCGACCGCGCCGCAAAAACAGTTTCCGCCGAATCGCGGAACAGTCCGTCACGGAAATGTTCCATCTGCTGCGCGGCGATCTGGCCGATGCGTTCGCGGGCTGCCAGCGGCTCAAGGTCGCGCCAGCGTTTGCCTTCCGCTTGCAACTGTTCGTGGAAAATTTTCAAAACGTCGTGCTGGAAATTGCCACGCTCGCGGGCGTCCAGCTCGAAAACCTTGCGCTCATTCGCGTGCAGGCCGGAGCGGACGAAAAACTTGAACGGACACTGTGCGAACTCTTCCAGCCGGCTGACGGACGATTTCAAGACCGGCCCGTAAAGTTTTTCCGCAAGTGCGGGCGAAAGGTTTTCCTTTTCGTCCGGCTCGCGCAACGCCGCGAGGCTTTCCGACAGCGATTTGAGGGCAGGAAGTTCAAGCAGA
>Ga0075520_1001903_pt1 | contig 10251 bp, 8 predicted proteins | sample NGEPerB_FD_75100 | JGI IMG/M metagenome (GOLD analysis project Ga0075520, IMG submission 75100) | Arctic peat soil microbial communities from the Barrow Environmental Observatory site, Barrow, Alaska, USA - NGEE PermafrostAB12-B | ecosystem: Environmental > Terrestrial > Soil > Wetlands > Peat ...
CCTGCCCCGCAACCGGGCGTCGCCCGGCCCGCTCGGAAGGCGTCAAAGAAATCTTCGGCTCGTGTTGATCCGGCGTCACGCCGTTCGACCTGTGGATGCGAAGGTCGAACGGCGACCTTGCAGAGCCTGAGGAGTACGAGATGGCCAAGTACATGTTGATCATGCGCCCGACGGACGAGCCGTTCGCGAACTTCATGCAGCACGACTTCGCGGAGATCCCCGAGAGCGTGCGCACGTTCAACGACGAGCTGATTCGGGCCGGTGTCCTGCTGGCGGCCGAGGGTCTGGACGATCCGAACGAGAGCGTCGTCGTCGACTTCGCCAGCGAGACGCCTGTCGTCACCGACGGCCCGTACGGCGAGACCAAGGAGCTGTTCAGCGGCTACTACATCATTGACGTGGCGTCGAAGCAGGAAGCTGTCGGATGGGCGAAGCGGGCACCGCTCACGGCGGGCAGCAGGACCGAGATCCGCCGGGTGACAACGATCGACGAGTTCCCCCAGGACAACGAGTGGGTCCGGAAGGAACGCGCGTGGCGCGAGGAGACCGGGCAGCTGTAGAACCGGTGGTCAGCACCACCGAGGCACGGGGCGCCGTCGAGGCGGTGTGGCGGATGGAGTCCGCCCGTATCGTCGGCGCCCTCGCCCGGTATACCGGCGATTTCTCGCTGGCCGAGGATATCGCGCAGGAGGCACTCGCGGAGGCACTCGTCTCCTGGTCCGTGGACGGGGTGCCTGCCCAGCCGACGGGATGGCTGCTCACCGTTGGCCGCCCGCGGGCCATCGATGCCTTTCGGCGAAGGGCCGCGCGCGACGTGCGGTTCGCTGTGCTGGCAGGCGATCTCGACGCCGAGGCCCCGGGGGTGGACGCGCTGTTCGAACCCGACGCCATCGACGACGATGTGCTGGCGTTGATGTTCGTTGCGCGGGCATCGGCACTTCAGGTAACCAACGCGACCGGCCACACGTACATGAGCAACGACGACCCACTCCCCGTCGAAGAACTCTCCGGGGATCCGCCCTGACCCGAAACGAGACCGGAATAGAGCGGGCGTGATGTGGTCGTTGATCAACCGCAGGACGCAGGGCGGAATCGCCGCACTCGTCCCATCGGGCGAAACCCCAGACTGCGGTACAGGTTGAAGCCCTCGGGCGACGACGCCAGCACCGCGTCCTGGAACTGCCAGCGCATCCACCACGCCGCCGACCCAACCAGCGTCGGGCACCGGCAACGCCGACACCATCACCGGTTCCTCTTCGACGAACTCCATGTCCCGGCCGGGAAGATCAGCCTCCGTCGCGCCTGTATCCGCGGATCCGAACACCTTCTGCAGCAACGGCAATCCAGCAACAGCTCGGACGGCGTCATCTCGGACTCGCGCGTCCTGGGCCGCGAGATCCCCGACCATACCTTGTCATTCCGAGACGTTGATGTCGGCGACAGCCTTGTCCGGGCGTAACCCCCGCCAGCTCGCGGCACGCAACCGACGCTCGCTCGTCCAGTCCGCGAATCGGACCTCACCGACCAAACTCGGTTCGACCCACACGGCGTCCACGCTGTCCTCCCGTGGAACCGTGTCGACGACCGCCGACCTCCTGCGCTGCAACGGCTTCAACGCGGCCAGCAGCTGGTCCAGCACCGCATCGGTGAACCCGGTGCCGACCTTGCCGGCGTAGCGCAATCCCCCTCGCTCATCGGGTACCGCTACCAGCAGCGACCCGACACTGCCCTCGCGCCGCCCGGCCCCCGGCCGCCAGCCGACCACCACCACCTCCCGTGTCCGAAAGTTCTTCATCTTGAACCAGGTTCGCGACCGGCGCCCCGGCATGTATTGGGAATCGGCTCGTTTGGCCACGATCCCTTCCCACTTGCGCCGAACGCTGCCCTGCAACGCGTCCTCGACCGAACCGCCCAGCTGTTCGGGAACGCGGCACATCTCACCGGACAGCGGCAGAGCCTCCAGCAACCGACGGCGGTCGTCATACCTCTTGCGCAGCAACGACACCCCGTCCAGCCAGAGCACGTCGAAGAGCCAGTACTGCACGGGCATCTCCCGGCGCATGCGGGCAATGTCCCGCGCCCCGGCCAAGTTCATCCGCTGCTGCAGCCGCGAGAAGCTGGTGATGCCGGCCTCGTCGAGGACGACGATCTCGCCGTCGAGCACCGCACTGTGGCCGTCCAGCAGTTCGGTCAGTTCGGCGACTTCGGGATAGGAACGGGTGAAGTCGTTGCCGGCGCGGCTGTGCAGGGTGAGCCCCGCGGGACCAACCGTGGCCAACGCTCGAATCCCGTCCCACTTCCCCTCGAAGCGCCAAGGGTGGTCCGGCGAGATGTCCTGCGGTGTGCCGGTAGTGGCCAGCATCGGCCGTAGATCCATTGGCGGCGCGGGCAGATCCCTCCGGACGGCTGGCGGATCCCTCCGCCGACGGGATGGGTCCGCGCGCGAACCGCGCACGCCGTCCCCTGCTACATGCCCGGCGATCGCGCCGTCCTCAGCGGCGGGACCGCCCGGGGACCCGTTGCCGGGATCCACCGAATCGGGCGGCGGGGACTGCTGCGACTGCTGGGATTTCATTCGATGCATCAGCCATGACGAATCCTTGGTGCGGATGAGCGCGTACCGGCCACGGGCACGCTTGCCCTGGAGAATGACGATCACCTCGTCGTCACGCCATTTCTCCGTGACATAGGTGCCTGCGTCCCAAATGCTGACCGTGCCGCCGCCGTACTCACCCTGCGGGATGGTGCCCGCGAAATCCGCGTAGTCCAAGGGGTGATCCTCCGTGTGCACCGCCAACCGGTTCTGCCCGGAGTCGGTCGGCAGCCCCCTGGGCACGGCCCAGGACACCAGCACGCCATCGCGTTCCAGCCGGAAGTCGTAATGCAACCGGCGGGCGTGGTGCTCCTGGATGACGAAGGTGTCGTCGTTCCCCTGCGGCAACGGACCGCTGTCCGGGACTGGTTCGGGCGTCCTGTCGGCGGACCGCTTGGCCCGGTAGGTGTCCAGCTTGCTGCCCGCGTCCACCCGCGGATTCACCTCCCCGGACCCGTCTGCCGGCGGGGAACCGCTGCGCCGCCTGCGAGATCCCCTGCCACCACGGTGCTCGGCTCCGTCGCAGTCGCCGGTTTCCAAGCCCCGCATGGGATCCGGCGCTTCGGCGAGCAGGGCGAGGACCTCGGTGTACTCCAGGTGCTGTAGTCCCGGATCCTCCAGTTCCTCCCACGTGCGGGGCGCGGCCACCGTGGGATGATCACGCCCACGCAACGAATACGGGCCGATCGTGGTTTTCGACCCGTTGTTCTGCGACCAGTCGATGAATATTTTCCCGGGCCGCAGCGACTTGAGCATTCGGGAGACCACCAGTTCAGGCATGTCCTTCTCGATCGCCTCCGCGATCTGCTTGGCGAACAGGGACGCCTCGTCCGAGGTCATCGAGCCGTCAAGCCTGCTGTAGAGGTGGATGCCCTTGGAGCCGCTGGTCACCGGCACGACCACCGAACCGGCAAGTCGGCGGCGTACCGCACGCGCGACCTCGGCGCACTCGGCAAGCCCGACCCCAGGCCCCGGATCCAGATCGAACACCAGCCGGTCCGGCCGCCCGATACCACCATCGGGTTCGAACCTCCATTGCGGCACGTGCAGTTCCAGCGCCGCGATCTGACCGAGCCAGGCCAGCGTCGCGGGTGAGTCGACCACCGGGTAGGCCTTCGGACCGTCAGAATGCTCGATCACCTGACGGCTCACCCACGACGGCGTGCCGCGGTCGAGGTTCTTGTGGAAGAAGGGCGTGGTGGAAACGCCATCCGGCCAACGCTTCCGGGTCACCGGGCGACCCGCCAGGTGCGGGATCATGACGTGCGCGACCTCGGCGAAGTACCCGATGATCTCCGCCTTCGTCGTCCTGGTCGCCGGGTACAGCACCTTGCGCAGGTGGGTGAGGCTCAGCCGGTGACCGTCGAGTTCGACCGTCGCGCTGTCACCACCCGCCACGAGTAGCCACCCCGCTCCCGATCTTCGTGGGTTGCTGATCTGCCTGGTCAATTCGAGCTGGAAAGGTCCATCATGGGCACATGCGATCGATCTGGAAAGGCTCAGTGGCCTTCGGTCTGGTGAACGTGCCGGTGAAGGTCTACTCGGCGACCGAGGAGCGCGACATCCGGTTCCACCAGGTGCACGAGGCCGACGGTGGGCGGATCCGCTACAAGCGGGTCTGCGAACTGGACGGAAAGACGGTGGAGTTCGCCGACATCGCCAAGGCGTACGAGGCTGAGGACGGCCGCACCGTCATCCTGACGGACGACGACTTCGCGCAGCTGCCGGTGAACAGCAGCCGGGAGATCGAGGTCTCCAGCTTCGTGCCGGCCGATCAGATCGATCCCCTGTTGTTCGACAAGAGCTACTACCTCGAACCGGCCTCCACGTCGACCAAGGCCTACGTGCTGCTCTGCCGGACCCTGGAGCAGACCGATCGCATCGCCATCGTCAACTTCGCGCTCCGGCAGAAGACCCGGCTGGCCGCGCTGCGGGTACGGGACGACGTGCTCGTGATCCAGACGCTGCTGTGGCCCGACGAGGTGCGGTCCGCCGAGTTCCCCTCGCTCGACGAGGACGTGACGATCAAGCCCGCAGAGCTGAAGATGGCCGGGATGCTGGTCGACAGCTTCGCCGGCGACTTCCAACCCGAGGACTACACCGACGAGTACCGCGTCGAGCTGGAGCAGCTGATCGTTGCGAAACTCGAAGGCGGAGAGGCATTTCCCGCACCCGAAGCGAAGGAGGAGGGCGAGGACGCCGAGGTCGTCGACCTGCTGGCCGCGCTGCAACGCAGCGTCGAACGGCACAAGGACTCGGGAGACGATGCGAAGGCCTCGTCGGTTTCCACGTCCGATTCCAAGTCCGGTGGGTCGCGGTCGAGTGGGAGCAGATCCGGCGGCAGCCGGTCGAGCAGCACCCGGTCGACGAGTTCGCGGTCCAGCGGGTCACGAAAGACCTCGCGCAGCAAGGCCGACGCGGAGGAGTCGACGGGCACCTGATTTGCCGGGGAAGCGGCGGTCAGATCACCGTTCGCTTCGCGGCGTCCAGTACGACGTCCGACAGCAAGCCGCGACGGGCGAACGACGTCCGCTGCTGATCCGCACCGGTGCCCGACGTCCGCAGCTTGTGCACCGCGCTCTCGACCCAGTCGAATTCACCGTTGGCCCGTAGCGTGGGTTCGACGTGCCCGATCAGGTCCTCCACCAGTGACCACGCCGGCACCGGGGTGCCCACCACCGGGTCGACCAGGTCGCCGGACAGACCTGAGCGTGACGCACGCCAGGTCGCGGCCCGCAGCATCTCCACCCGGATCTCCGGATCGGGCAACCCATCCGCCCACTCGATCGCCGCGGTATCGACCAGGGCCCTGGCCAACACGGCGATCAACACCGAATCACCGACGTCGGTGCACACGTCCGGCACCCTGATCTCCAGGGTCGGATAGCTGGCCGACAGCCTGGCATCGAAATAGATCATCCCGTCGTCCAGCGCGGTCCCGGACGCGACCAACTCGTCGATGGTGCGGTGGTAGGTCGCCACATCCCCGAACCGGGCGGTCGGACCCGCGGTCGGCCACATCCCCCAGGCGATCGTGCGGTAACTGGAATACCCGGTGTCCTCTCCCTGGTAGAACGGCGAATTCGCCGACATCGCGGTGATCACCGGCAGCCAACGGCGGATCCGGTCCAGCACGGCGACGCCCTCGTCCGCGGAGTCGATGGAGACGTGGATGTGCTGACCGCAGGTGAGCTGCTGGCGGGCGACCAATCCGAACGCCTCGATCATCCGCTGGTACCGCTCGTTGACCGTCGGCTGAGGCCAGACCTTGAACGGGCTGGTGGCCAGCGCGACGGCGTGCACTCCGGTGGTCCCGGCGGCCGCCGAGACGGTGCGGCGCAGCTCCATCAATTGCTGGAGCATCTCCCCCGGTTCGGTGCACGGCTCCGAGCCGATCTCGGTCTGCTCCATCTTGAACTCGTGATCGACCTGATGATCGCGGTCCGTGCCCAGCCATTGCTGGGCAGCTTCCAGCACCTCGGCCCCGGCCGGCACCGGGTGCCCGCTGTCGGCACTGACCAGCAGCAGTTCTTCCTCGACGCCGAACGTCCGCTTTCCCACCCGACCAGTCTGCTGGACCCGACCCTTTGGTTCGACCACGGGCGATGCGGGTACTTGCCGAATGTCACTCTGTTGTCGGAGAGTCATGGCAGGCGCCACGCCACAACGGGACGGATCGACGCGACCGTGCGGATCGACGGGGGTGAACGATGAACGGTGGGAACGGTAGTCGGGGTGGAGCACCCCAAAGAGGTCAGCATTCGGACGCAGGCGAGTTCGTCCGGGACTCTCGCTACATCGCCGATCGGATCACCGCCGACGGCCGGGACGGCTGGCCGGTCGAGCCCGGCCGGTACCGGTTGGTGGTGTCCCGCGCCTGCCCGTGGGCCAGCCGGGCGATCATCGTCCGCCGCCTGCTCGGGCTGGAAGACGTTCTCTCCATGGGTGTTTGCGGGCCCACCCACGACGAGCGGAGCTGGACCTTCGATCTGGACCCGGGCGGCGTGGACCCCGTGCTGGGCATCGAACGGTTGCAGCAGGCCTATTTCGCGCGGTTCCCCGACTACCCGCGGGGCATCACCGTGCCGGCGATCGTGGACATCCCGACCGGCGCGGTCGTCACCAACGACTACGCGCAGATGACACTGGACCTGTCCACCCAGTGGACGCGATTCCACCGGGCAGGCGCCCCGGATTTGTACCCGGAGGCGCTGCGGGCCGAGATCGACGAGGTGGCCGAGCTCGTCTACCGGGATGTCAACAACGGTGTCTACCGTTGCGGTTTCGCTCGCTCGCAACGGGCCTACGAGCAATCGTTCGAGCGGCTGTTCGCACGACTGGACTGGCTCTCGGACCGGCTCGCCACCCGTCGGTACCTGGTCGGCAACAGCATCACCGAGGCCGACGTCCGGTTGTTCACGACGCTGGTCCGATTCGACGCCGCGTACCACGGCCACTTCAAGTGCAACCTGCGGAAGCTGACCGAAATGCCAGTGCTGTGGGAGTACGCCCGAGACCTGTTCCAGACACCGGGTTTTGGCGACACCGTGGACTTCACCCACATCAAGCAGCACTACTACACCGTGCACACCGGCATCAATCCGACGCAGATCGTACCGGCCGGGCCTGACCTGGCCGGCTGGCTGGACCCGCACCAGCGAGCCGAACTCGGCGCCCGGCCGTTCGGGAACGGAACACCCCCCGGACCGCTGGACGACAGCGAGATCGTCCCGGCCTCGCACACAGTGCCGCGCCTTCACCGCATCTCGAGTGGCTGAGCGGTCGATTCCAGTACGCTCAGCCACAGGTCCCCGTCGGGTGCGACCTCGTTGCGTTCGGAGACAACGATGTCGATCGGGACGTGGACAAAGCGATTGTGCCGGCGGCCGACCACCATGTCCGTCCGGCCGGCCATCCCGGCGTGCGCTGCCGCCTGGGCCAACCTGACGCAGTAGACCGAATCGTGCGCCTTCGCCGGCACCGAGCGGATCGAGTACCCGGGCTTGAGGTACTTCAGGGTCAGCTCCCGACCGAGAGAGGCGTAGTGGCCGACGATCTCGGCCTCCAGGAAACGTCCGATGTCGCCGAGCTTCCGGTTGCCGGAGGCGTCAGTGCCGGTCTGGGCGTCCGTCATCAGGTCCTGGCCTGCGCCCTCGGCCACCACCACCACCGCGCTGCCGCGCTCGGCCACCCGGCGCTCCAGCGCGGCCAGGAATCCAGACTCGCCGTGCAGCGCAAAGGGAACCTCGGGAATGAGCACGAAATCCGCGTGGTGGTTGGCCAGTGCCGCGTAGCAGGCGATGAATCCGGCGTGCCGGCCCATCAGCTTGACCAGCCCGATCCCGTTGATCGCCGACTGGGCCTCCACCTGAGCAGCCGCGATCGACTGCGCCGCAACGGTGAACGCCGTCTGGAAGCCGAAACTCTGCCCGATGTAAGGGATGTCGTTGTCGATTGTCTTCGGAATTCCGATCACCGCGATGGGCAGGTCCCTGGTGCGGGCGACCGCGGCGATCTTGCTGGCGCCGCGAATGGAACCGTCACCGCCGATGACGAACAGAATGTCGACGCCCAGCTCGACCAGCCGATCGACCATGATCTCCGGGTCATGGGCGCCGCGTGAGGTCCCCAGGATGGTCCCGCCCTGAGTGTTGATCTTGTTCACCCTCTCCGGGGTGAGCTCGGTGGGTGGGTACTCCAGCGCGGGATTGAGTCCGGCATAGCCGTTGCGGAAGCCGAGCACGTCATCGATCCCGTAGTGGATCTTCAGCTCCATGACCAGCCCGCGGATGACGTCGTTCAGGCCGGGGCACAGACCGCCGCAGGTGACGATGCCGACCTTCGTGGTGCCGGGCGGGAAGAACAGTTTGCGGCGGGGCCCGCCCGGTTCCAGGGTCGGCACCTGCTCCAGCGGCAGGCCGTGCGCGGCGAGCAGTTCGATGGTGTCGTCGAAGAGCACCCGGTCGTCCTCGTCGACGTAGTGCTCGTTGGTTCTCCGCCCGCCGACGTACTTGGCCAGGGTCGAGTCATGGCGGCACTCGCCGAGCTGCCGTACCCGCAGGTCATCCAGCGTCACCATGTGCTTCAGGGTGCTGGGGCGGTGTGACCGGCATGTGTCAAACGGGGAAACACTCGCCCCTGCGCGCCCTTTTCCGGCGCGGATCAACTTCGCGGGCGCGGCTCAAGTACCCACGTTATGTGACTGGTGCGACGTGAGTGAACGATTTCGGGCGCGCTGACGATGTTGATCCGCGCCGGAAAGGGGGCTACTCGGAGACGCGGGAGAGCACCCTGACCAGCGAGGGTTCCTCCGGGGTGGAGGCGAATCCGAAGCGCACCGGCGGGGTCACCGGTTGCAGCTCGCCGAGTTCGGCGCCGTCGAACCGGGCGCTGACGGACTTGATCCGGTGCAGGTCCATGGCCGAGTACCACTCGCGGCGGCCGCCGCCGGCGCTGCCTCGGGTCCGGACGCCGTCCATCGTGATCCTTGCGATCGGGTCCTGCACTGTCGTCCACCAGCGCGCCCTGGCAAGCCCTCGCGGCACGGACGTCAGCAGCCAACCCAGCGGCGGTCGGCCACCGACATCGAACGTGAGGGCGAGCTGGTCGGTGGACACCATCCACTTCTTGCCGTCCCGCACCCGCAGCACCGGGGTGACCCTGACCTCGTCGAATTCGTACGTCGCGGCGATGAAGTCGGCCAGTTCCTGGGTGGGTGCAAGCAGGATCCGGTGCCCGTCGGCGCGCTCGATCATCACGTCGGTCACGGACCCGAACGGGGACAGCGGCCACATGCCCACCACCAACCGGGTGCCGGAGGCGGTGCCCATGCCGGCGATGGCGCCGTCGAACTGCAGCATGCTCACCACGGTAGCGACTGGAACGCGGCCCGCCAGCAGCCTGGTTGGGTACATCACCTTGGTCAGCCCGCTACGTCAGGGACGCGCCCGAGACGGCGAACAGCACCAGATCAGCCACCGCCACCGCGATGACCAGCGTGAACAACGCCCGGCTGGTCGGCCGGCGCAGTCCGATGATCACACCGACAACGGCGACCAGGCCGAGCAGTGCGGCGGCGACCCAGCGCCAGGCCGTCAGCTCGACGCCGGACCCGAAGAGGATGACCATCGACGCGGCGAACAAGGTCACGGTGCAGCCGACGGCGCTGCCCCTCGCCCCGAGCCGGTGCGGAAAGCCGCGGACACCCGTCACCGCGTCGTCGGACAGATCCGGCAGCACGTTGGCCAGGTGGGCGGACACCCCGAACAGGGCGCCGCTGATCATGGCCCACGCCGCAGGCCAACTCGGTTCCGGCAGCGCGAGGGTGGCAACGGCCGGCAGCACGCCGAAGGCAACGGCGTAGGGCAGCCAGGAGAACGCTGTCGCCTTCAGACCGAGGTTGTAGGCCCAGCCGCTGGCGGCGACGACGATCGAGGCCAGTCCGGCGGCCCAGCCCAGAGCCAGTGAGGCGATCACGCACACGACGAGCGCCAGGACCGCCGCGATTCCCACGGTCCGGGTCGTGACGGTTCCCCGGGCGACAGGTTTGTCCCGACGCTCGGTGGCCCGATCCCTGGCCGCGTCGATGCTGTCGTTCGACCAGCCGATCGACAGCTGGCCAGCCAGGATCGCGGTCACCAGCAGCAGGCCGCGGACCA
>Ga0075520_1001904_pt1 | contig 10251 bp, 14 predicted proteins | sample NGEPerB_FD_75100 | JGI IMG/M metagenome (GOLD analysis project Ga0075520, IMG submission 75100) | Arctic peat soil microbial communities from the Barrow Environmental Observatory site, Barrow, Alaska, USA - NGEE PermafrostAB12-B | ecosystem: Environmental > Terrestrial > Soil > Wetlands > Peat ...
AGGGCGGCTTTTCAGCCGCCCTTTTTGTTGAGCGTCAATCGTGATCTACGTCAGGAGCGTCGCGTCCATCGTGATGTTGGCTTTCAGAAGCTTGGACACGGGACAGCCCGTCTTCGCCTTGTTGGCAAGTTCTTCGAACTTCTCTTTGGTTGCACCCGGCACCTTGGCTTTCAACGTCAGATGCACGGCGGTGATGGCGAAGCCGTCACCCTCCTTGTCGAGGGTGACTTCCGCGGTTGTCTCCATCTGGTCGGCGGTGAGCTTTGCCTCTCCGAGGATCAGCGACAACGCCATCGTGAAGCAGCCGGCGTGCGCCGCGCCGATCAGCTCCTCGGGATTGGTGCCGGGCTTGCCTTCGAAGCGTGCGGCAAAGCCGTAAGGGTATTCCTTGAGTGCTCCGCTCTTGGTCGAAATTGCACCCTTGCCGTCCTTGATCCCGCCGCTCCAGACTGCCGATCCGTCTGTCTTCATTTGTTACGCTCCTTGCGTTGTTGTGAGATTGTTCTGAATTTAGAGCTTAAATACTTGAAACGACTCGCGATTGGTGAGTAACGAAAATCGTCGGAGAAACAGGCCTCCGCGCATCATCATGATGAATCATCTGCTGTATCGTCAAACCTATCTTGGTCTCTGCCTCAGGAATTGGCCCAACCTCAATTGAAGGCACTTCAGGCGATGGCGCCATCCGCAAGCCAAAGTTCTACGAACCAATCCTCTGCTGAAACATTGACTCCAGATGACCTCGAGCCTTTTTACCGCTCGAATCTCTGAGCTTTTTGGAGCTTTCAGCAAGCTCTTGGCTTTGATGTTCGACGACTTTCACGACATCTGCTGGAGTATCTCCTCGACAGAGTGCGGCGAAATTTCAAGTTGTCCAAATCCGCGCATCTCTGGCGATGACACGTTGTCGACCTGCATCAGTTCCACTTGATTCCGAGTGACGGGCGGATTCGGGAGCATTTCCGCGAACCAAGCCAGCACGTGCCAAGCGGCAAATGGGATTGGAATCAACATGGGCTTAAGGCTGGCTTCGTGTGCAACGGCTCTGAGCAATTCCTCGTAAGAGTAAACGCGAGGGCCACCGCACTCGAATGTGATCGCATGCATTTTCGTCCGTTGCAGCGCCCTTGCGATCGCCTCCGCCACATCTTCCACATAGGCCGGCTGCAATCTCGTGAGGCCGCGGCCGAACATCGGATAGATTGGAAGCCGGCGGAGGAGCTTGAGGTTGGTGGTGAGAAACGCGTCGTCCGGTCCGAACATCACTGCGGGGCGGATGAGTGTGGCGTCGGCAAACGCGGCCCGGACCGCCAGTTCGCCTTCGCCACGCTTGCGGATATAGAGCGAGGGTGAGGCAGCGTCGGAGCCGATTCCTGAAACGTGGGCGAGCCGCTCGACTCCGGCTCGGTGTGCTTGAGCTGCTACCCGTTCGGCAGACTCGACATGCACGCAATGAAACGTCTCCTGTCCGTGCTCGACGTAAAGACTGACCGCATTTACCACACCGAAAGCGCCCGCAAGTGCATCGGCGACTGACCGCTCGTCGTGAATGTTGGCCTCGACCGATTGAATTTGCGGATCAAGACCGAACAGCCTGTGCCCCCGATCCGGATGCCTTGATGCAATCTGAACGGAAAACCCGTGCTTACGGAGATGCCGAACGACGCGGCGGCCGAGAAACCCGGTTCCGCCGAAAACGGTAACGGTGCGATCGTTCATGGCCGTCGAACCTCAAATTAGTCAACCCACGCCGGAGCTGTCTCGACCGTACGGTTCAGGTCACGTAACGGCATGCCTACTCGCCGCTATCCATGACGTGGGCTACCTCGTACAGATGGGGATCGATCCCTTCCGCTAACTGATCGAACTGACCCCACTCCTTGCGGAATTCCGGCGATTTATGAGCCGACTGCAAGAGATCGCGACTCTGCCATTGGAGGTAGTTGACGATGCGGCGCCCGTCGAGGCTGCGATGTAGGCTGATGGAGATAAACCCGGGCTGGCGCGCCATGAAGCGGGCTCGCTCAGTCATCAATGACAGCGCCTCGGCCTGCTTCCCCGGCTCGGACTCGATGACCGTGATCTGAGTTACGGGCTGATTGTCGGTTCGGATGTGTGGCATAGACGGCCTCACTTGATTGGCAAAAGATTTGCCGTATCACTGCTAGCGGTCGAGGGACCGGCCCCGAACGATCGAGCACTCGGTCGATCTTGCTCGCCATGATGAAATCGTTCTCGTGCAGTCCTTTGATCTTCTTGGTGCTCAGGGAAACGATCGCGTAACCCCAGCCGATGCTGACGAACGCTAGCATTCTGCTGGGGTACACGGAAGCCATAAGGCGGCGTCCGCACGGCTTCGGGCGTGGCCGCGGCCCGGACCATTCCCGAGAAGCCGATTTGGTGCTTTTCCTCGTCATTAAGACACACTCCTCCCGTCGTGATGACGCATCCGACCCCTCCAGTCCCTACGCTGGAGCCGGTCTTGGTCGCAGTCCGTCGATCAGCCGCAAGATTTCCTGGAACAATTCCTTCGACACCACCACCTCGGCCAAATGGAAGATGACGTAGCGGCCATGGCGCACCACTTTGGCGCCGATCCTCACGAATTTTCCCCCAGGCTCGTTAGCGACCACTGTTTGACCGCCGCGGCGGCAACAGCACCGCAGGCCTACGCCGCCGTGCAGGGCGCCATCGCATCTTGGATCGGGCAGGTCGTGCTGTTCGGGTCGCCACAGGTAGACCATGCGGCCATCGATTTTCAGATAGACTTCGTCCAGATGCCAGGTTGTGTGAGGCTTGGCCCGGCGTTTGACAGTATCGACCCAAACCGGACGAAGCTTCCGCGGGAGTTCACGCGGCTTTCGGTCGGTATTTGATCTGGCGTGAAATCGTTATCCGCTTTTCAAAACGGATGTTTCGCGACGTACTTTCCTTTTGAACGTCGATGGCTGGAGCCATTGTGCTTTCGGCAGAGACTCTGCAAATTGTCAGTTGAACGCGGAAAGGCCAGGGGCTTGCTGAGCTCCGCCGAACTGGAGAGAGCGGTGATCTGAAGTCACATTCTGGGCGAGTTCAGCGGGCGGAATCTTGGTTAGGCTGACGAACTCGAGAGACATAGCAAAATCCGACTAGCCCAACAAAACACGCCAGCCAAATGACGCGTGCCAAGTAGCGGTCGTAGGGACCCGATAATGTTCCAGTCACGACGGCGTTCCACACGATTCCCGCGAAGACAAAGATGTAAAGCGCAACAAGCTTCGTCGGTACCGCTTGCCTCCGCGCCATTACCGACCAGAGGCAAAAACCTACACCAAACACAAGCCCCACGATGTGTAGCTGACGGGCTTCCGCGATTGGTAGCCGGCCTTGTCCCTGTCTCGATTCAATAAATGATTTCTCGATCTCAGTCCCAAAGATAGCACCCAGATGCTCGGCGACCATCTTGGCGAACTTTTGGGATAGCCCATCGCCTGCCTGAAATCGAAGAAGCTGGCGGCCGACATCAAACATTGCTCGCTGTAGGATTTCAAATGGATAAGCGCACAGAGTTGCTCGTACTATTCTGCGCGCTTCTGGCTCCAACTCATCAAAAGTGCCGACCTTTTTTAACGGGCTGTTCTCATCCCATTTCAGCTCGTCATGAGACCGGTCCTTCAATTCCTCCAAGTGCGCGCACAACGCATAGCCAGCGCTAGGGCAGGCTCGTGTCAAGTAAGACAAAGCTGGCCCTTCATCGATCCATTTCGCCAATAAAAAGACATTGCTGTTCCTCGCAAGAACGATTTCGCGTGAGCTCAGCCAATTCACGGCGACCATTGAACACACCGCCACAACGAACGGAATCAGGAGTAGCGCGGCCCATTGTCGGGTGCGAATCGGACTCGGCGCAATAATAGGCTTCAACCCAATGCAAAGCAGTATCAGACCGAGTGCGATCGGCACGTGACTGAAATGAGTCGCAATAGCGGCTGTCGTCAGGGCGCCAATGTACAGCACCTCCCCGCGGCGGAGTGCATCGTTGCAGAAGGCAAGAACGAACATGCCCAACAGAAGGACTGGTGAGAACACGTCGGGCAATATCTGGCCGGTAATCCATGGCAAGCTCGAAAAAACGCACAGGCCGGCAACAATCAGCAGGAACTCCGTTCTTCTGATGGCGCCACCTGAAACGCATCGCGTGGTAACGTACAGGAGATGCGCCAGCATCGCTCCCTGTGCGAACACGACCGGCCAGAGGGTCACTCCCTGATGTAGCGGCAAGATAAAGATGCTGTAGAAGACGCTGAAGAGCCCAGGAATTTCGCGTTGGAAAGCGGCCGTAGCGTAGCTCACTGTATCCGAGAAAACCAATGGAGCATTGTTGAACAATGCGACCCACGACAGCATAAGGGAAGCAGTCAATAGAAAAACGCTCATAGACGCCGTCTTCGCCAGCTGGACGCCGCGACTCCCGCGTGACTTGGCTAGCAGAGCTGTTTTACCTCCTGTGAGTGTCATCTTGAGTTGGTGCGCCGACGAGAGGCGATTGGCTGAGGACATCGTCCAATCGTACGACGAAGGGCGCTCTCCGTGCAATCGGGCCACTCGTTTGGCATCGCCCGCGCCTTAAGAATAGAAGCACGCTGCATTTGCGGGTCTCTTTTCTGGGCGCGTGCGGCACTGGGCCTGCGATGCCAACGGCGTCTGATCTTTAAAGGCCGGTTATCTTCTATAGAACGCCGCGAGCCCTTGGGACCGTAGCTACGCAGACGTGACGCGCGAACACGGCTTCCCTCGGGACCCGAGGTGTTGGATGCCGCTGTCGTGCCACCGCGCGCATATCTCGCGTTCAGAAGCGCCGCCGTCCGAGCCAGCGCGGTGATTAACCCCAGTTGGCCGCGTAGCTTGAGATGCAGGTTGAGCATGATGATCAAGTTTATCGTTGCCCAAACGTAAAGGATCAGCACGAGCGAATGCCGCATTCGGCTGAACCGCGAGCCAATTGCTGCCAGTGCGAACAAGGCAATAATCGTTTTTCGCGCCATGCTTTCCCTCCCTTGTGTGAGGTCGCTCCCGAACAATAAGACGTTTTCACCGCGGGATTATTTCAACGATCCACCGCCGGCATACAAAAAAAGTCGCAGGAACCGCGGCCTGGCATTCCTCGTCCGGATGATGGCGAGGGTATGGCGCTTATTTTTTGCGTCCCATTGCGATCCGCAGAAAGCCCTCATCGGTGACGACAAGGCCGCCCAAGACCTCCGTCGCGTAACCCAAAAGCTTGAGCCGCTCCTGAATCCGCGGTGGGACCGTGCGTATCGTCGCGGCCGTGCCGATCTGCTTCAGCACCGCGAACTCTTCCTTGGTCAACGGATCGGGCAAAAACTGGGACATCGGCGCGAATATGCGCCGGTCGACGGTCGAGGCAAGCCGTAATGTAACGATTGCCCTCTAGAACGTACCCAGAACGCCCGGCAAGGCCTCTAGGATTAGCGGCCGGTTGCCCGGCCGGGCACAAAGCCTGCGGTCAAAAACGCGCCGGTGCCTTCCGGAACAAGTTGTGGCAAGTTCTATTTATTGTCGGTCTGTAGTGTTGGAGTTGCGAGTATGCGTAGGTCCAGTTGGACGCCGTCGGTCGTGCGGAACGGGCAAGATCAAAACGTCTACCTCGTTGTCGACGATTTTGGCCGATTGGGCCGAGCCTATTGCGAGACAGACGTCGAAGAAGCGGACCTCGAAACCGTCATTACGGGAGGAAACATCATGTCGACAATCGTAGTAGGCGGGAGGCCACTTTCCGAGGAAGAGCATAAGAGGCAGCTCACGCGGGCCATCATCGCAAGCACGGTCGGCACACCGATCGAATGGTACGATTTCTTCCTTTACGGCACGGTAACGCGTCTAGTCTTCGCCAAGCTTTTCTTTCCGAAGTCGGATCCGCTGACCAGTTACCGTAGACCTTCGCTGCGCGATCGGCCGGTTCTCCGATGAAGAACCGGGACAGTGATCAACGCAGACCAATTTCTCGATCGAAGAAATAGGAGCCTCAGACCAATATTTTGACCACACGGGGTTTTCGGTCGTCGGGACCGGGGCCCCGGCGGTCGAGAGGGCCGACCTCAGCCACCCGGAGGAACGATGATCTCGCAAGCATGCCCCGCCTGTAGACACATCACGACGCACTCTTTTCGCTATCGAACGAACGGATGCGATATTTATCGATGCGAGAGTTGCGGTCTCGGACGGGCGGAAACTTCGGGTTTCGATCCACGCGCCTATTACACCGGCGGCTATTTCTCCGGTCAGTGCCGCGACGGCTATTCGGACTATCGCGCCGCCGAGCCCATCCTGCGGCGGGAATTTGCGCGCAGCGTCGAATTTGTTCACCGCTTTTGCCGGGGCGGAAAGCTTCTCGACCTCGGCTGCGCGTATGGATTTTTTCTGAAGGAAGCCCAACGCTATTTCGATGGCTCCGGGATTGAATTGGCGGAGGAAGCAGCCGAGCATTGTCGCCGTTCCGGCTTGAACGTCTTGTCTGGCGTTGCAGACGAAGCAAATATGAGGCGGGTCGGTCATGTGGATGTCATTACGTTGTTCGATGTCATCGAACATCTGCCGCACCCGCACGAAACGCTCGCCCTGTGTGACCGTTATCTCAAGCCCGGCGGCATCATCGTGATCACAACCGGAGATTTTGCGTCCCCCGTCGCGAGGTTTGCTGGCGTGAACTGGCGACTGATGACGCCGCCTCAGCATCTCTGGTTCTTCACCAAAGAAAGCTTTCGCCGAATGTCGGCTTCCCTCGGACTGTCCTTGGAACGCTGCGACCACCCTGTGAAAATCGTTCCGCTTTCACTGATTTTTTTCCAGTTGCGACGGATGTTGCGATTTCGCGGCGCGCCGATAGCAGTTGCCAGCCGGATTGGCGTACCGGTCAACCTGTTCGATGCGATGCGCATCGTGCTGCGCAAGCCAATGCCATGAGCAACGATCGGCTGACCGTATCGCAAATACTCCTGCTGATGGTCTATGCGGCGGGGATGTCCGGCGGGCAGGTGCTTTTCAAGATGGCAGCACTTCGATACGTCGCAGAGGGCGGCGTAGGGGAGCGCCTTCTGGGACTGGTTTGCAACATCTATTTTGTTACGGCTCTCGTTTTTTACGCCGGGTATGCGATACTGTGGGTGTGGATTTTGAGTTTTACGCCGTTGTCACGTGCGTACCCATTCGTCGCGCTTGCGTTCGCGCTCACGCCGTTGCTCGGAGCCATGCTGTTCGGAGAGACAATTTCCTTGCGGCTTATTGTAGGCCTACTTTTCATATTGTGCGGTCTTTTTATTGTCACGAGCTGACGGAACTTTTTACGTCTGAATGGTTGTTGTTGATAGCGGAAATTCCAGGCTGAGTCCGCAAGCGTACACAAGGTGCTGTATTCGACCCGTCTGCGGCCGGAAGGCGTAGTCCCTGTGGTCGAGCAACGTCGGCGGTTTGATCGATCATATGAAACAAGGGCTCAATCGGAGACACTGAAGAAAGCGACCTGCGATGGAATTGGGCTTGCATCCGAAATTATGGGTCATTTGCGCCGCGTACAATGAGGCGCCCGCGATCGGCCGCGTCGTGACGGAGCTCAGGCGTGCCGGCTACAAGGTCGTGGTGGTCGATGATGGCTCTACCGATGGGACGGGCCAGATCGCAGCGGCGGCCGGCGCCACGGTTGTCGTACAACCGATCAATCTCGGTCAGGGCGCCGCCCTGCAGACAGGGATCGATTACGCCTTGTCGCAGGACGCCGATATCCTTGTCACTTTCGATGCCGACGGGCAGCACCGCGTCTCGGATATCCCGCGCCTGGTGGATGCACTCGGACGAGAACGGGCGGACTTCGCGCTGGGCAGCCGCTTTCTCGGGCAGTCCTACAATCTTCCGGCACTCCGCCGATGGGTTCTCCATGCAGCAACGGTGTTCACCCGCTTGACCACGGGTCTGCGCCTGACGGATTCCCACAACGGCTTGCGCGCCCTGACCCGACAAGGCGCCGCCGCAATCCGCCTGCGTCAGAACCGCATGGCGCATGCGTCGGAGATTCTCGCTGAAATCGCCAGGAGCGGCCGGCGATATGTTGAGGTTCCGGTGACCATCGAATACACGGCCTATTCTTTGGCGAAGGGGCAACGTATCGGCGATTCAGTGATGATCTTGCGGGATCTCTTTGCTCAAGAGCTCTCCCGATGATTGCTCAAGTCATTTTTTCGCTTCTGCTTTGCAGCGTACTTCTTTATGCATGGACCGAATATCGGCGATCGCCCGTTGTGGCGCTGCTGTCGTTTGTCGTGGCCGCGGCGGGCGTTTATTTTGTCTGGGTTCCTGCTCACAGCACGCGACTGGCGGAATTCGTCGGAATTGGGCGAGGCGTCGATCTCGTCCTTTACACTTGGGTCGCCATCAGTCTCATCGTTCTCCTAAACCTTCACTTGAAGCTGCGGACACAGCTTGAACTGATTACCGTTCTTGCGAGAAAAATTGCGCTTGCAAATGTCAACGTTCGGCCCGTAGAGGGCCGACGTGAGCCGGGAGCGACGTCCGTTTCCACGCTCAATGATGCGCGGACGTCTCCGCGGAAACCCCACCCTGCGGAGCTTGACGAAGGTAGGTCCAGGCGAAAGCGCGATCGAAGCGCTTGACTTCGTCGATCAGGACGGCGGCAGGTATGTCCTCGGCACAGCGCCAGCGTTCCGTTGCGATGATGAAATCTGCCTTCTTGGGGTCGACTTCGAGGCGCCATGGTCGTCTGAACAGGGGCGCCACCATCGATTCGCGGAACCCGATGCAGATCGTGATGCTCGGTGGGGCCTGCGCAAATCGTCCGGGGAAATCATAGTCAAGCCGGCGTTCAAGGCGCCGAAGCGCGACGGTTGCGGCCGCGGACCAATAATCCAGATCGAAACGGCCATAGGCGCCCGCGACTCCGCCAGCGAGCACGTTGGTCGCGACGTATTCAAGCGGGTGCAGGACGGCAAGCGTCCACATCGCTGCCCCCACATAGGCTCCTCCGATCGCAGCAGAGATCACCGGAAGACGATCGAAAAGCGGAAGCAGTCGGAGAAATCCCATGGCAGCTATCACCGCGAGCATCGGAATGACGAACAGTACGTGTCGAATTCCGTCGTAAAGCGTGGAATGCCGAACGATGATGAATCCGATCGGCAAGATCACTGCCGCCCAAACAATCAGATGGCGCCGTGACCGCGCCAAGACCAAGGCCGCCGCCTGGCACCCCGCCATTGCGTGCCGTGCGAACGCTTCAAGAATTGCGCGCAAGAATCCGAATGTGCCCGCAAGTTCGAACAATACGCCGGTCACCAGCAGCAACAAAAATCCCACTGGCAGACGGGCGGTCAGCTGTCCCGGGATGTAGAACCAGGGTAGCGCAGTGGTCAAAATTATCTTGCCCCAAAACGGCATTTCGAACGACGTTGGATGATTGGTGAAATACAGGAAGGCAACTTTGAATTGCGAGAACGGGTTGCCGATCTGCAACCAAGGCCACAGGGCGATGGCGGTGATCCATGCGATCGCCAAAGCGAAGCAGGTGCGCATACCGATCCGCAACAAGTCGCTTCGAGTTGAAGTACCGGGGCGAAAGATTGCTTCGAGCCCACACAGCAACATCGCGCCGAAGAGATAAGCGTGCGTGATGACGCCGGAGGAGCGCGTCGCGATGGCCAAACCAGTCAGTAATCCGGTACTGATCGTCGCGGGCCAGGAAGGCACAACCCGACTCGCCATCACGATAATGGCGAGGGTCGCCCAAGTCATCGCGAATAAAAATGGAACGTCAATCGGGGTGAAGAAGAGGTTGCCGTAAACGTAGCCAGTGGTCAGGCATAGGCCGATCGCGACAAGGCCGCCCCAGCGGCCGACCGCAAGACGCCCGATCGGGAGCAGCGCCGTGAGGGCGGCGAGGCCGGCCAGGAACGTCATGGCATGTCGAATGGTCCAAGGATTGGCGAACCCGAATGATTGCACGAAGGCCGTCATAATATGGAACCAGGGGCCGTAATACCAAAGGGTATCCTCGACGGATTCAAAGGTGGATCGGTCGGTGAAGCCGCTCGTATACCAAGCGAGCGCCTTGGGGCCGTAGTCGTCGGCATTGAACTCATCGACTGTGATCCCGTAGTCGCCGACGGTCGCAAGGCCGACAAAGAGTACGGCGCCGAGGAGCGCGGCGGTTGCCGGAATTTCGGCATCGGCCGCAAACCCTCCAAG
>Ga0075520_1001905_pt1 | contig 10250 bp, 9 predicted proteins | sample NGEPerB_FD_75100 | JGI IMG/M metagenome (GOLD analysis project Ga0075520, IMG submission 75100) | Arctic peat soil microbial communities from the Barrow Environmental Observatory site, Barrow, Alaska, USA - NGEE PermafrostAB12-B | ecosystem: Environmental > Terrestrial > Soil > Wetlands > Peat ...
CCGGGTTGTATGTTTTCGCAGCTCAATAGCCCACCCCGCCTATACCCCTGTCTACGCTTCACTGAGTCCCTCGCGGTATCAGCGCAAGACTCGGGGCCGAGTAGATCGCTAGTCCTTTCTCGTGAGAATTTTGCATTCTCTGCTTCATGCCGGTTTATCCCGGCGCACTAACATCCCCATATCGTAAGTAATCCGGCTTTGGCAATCCGACCGGGATTGGTTACGATAAGGCCTGTTCACGCCAGCTATCTGGAATCCGGTGAAGGGACAGCGTATCCCGAAACTCCAGCCGTAATTTAGCGGGCCTACTCAATTAGCGATCTTTCAATGGGAGTTGGACCACTGCGTCTTGTCCATGGTATTCGAGTTGATACTCGACTTTTTCCTTGGTTGAGATGGGGAAGTAGGGATACCCCGCCACCGGCTTCGAGACCTCGCCGTCTTTCAACTCTTTATCGAGCAGTTCGGTCTCCATGGTCTTGCGGTCGGAATCCGTGGTGGCGGGCGAGGTCGCCGTGCCGAGTCCGACTCCCATGCCGGCGCCGTAAACCGGCCCGCCGGCCCGGCGGGTCGTGCGGTTCGTGGGGTCATAGACGGGATAGCTCTCGTAGCCGATATTGGCGGTGGGATAGAGAGTCACATCGCGGCTGCTTGGCGGACGTTTCTGGTAGATGGAGGCAATCTGTTCGGGACTTGCCGGACTGATCGTATCCTTGCCGTCGGACGCCCGCAGTGCAAAGTCGGTCTGCTTCAGACTGACGATTTTCCCGTCTGCCGGGTAAAATCCGATTTCCAGAACAACGAACCGGTCGGCCAGAGGGGTGGCAAATGAGTTCTGAATTTGTGTTTTCGAGAGCCTCTTCACGCCCAGAGAATAGACCGACTCCACCTTCGAGGCGGGATACGCAGCCGCCGACTCTCGCGGCGGCGGGGTCTGCCCACTGGCCAAGCTGCAACCTAACAAACCAGCCACCATTACGCTTGTGCGGAAGCCATTCATAAGCTCTACTCCAGGTTAATCTTCAGAGTTTTGCCGGTCAGAACATAAATGCGCTTCTTCACCGGGATCTGATCTTTCGGACGAACCTCAAGCTCGTAGACGCCCGGCGCCAGCCAGAATTTCTTCAGGGTTGCAGTAGTTCCTGCGTAAGCGCTGTCCAGGTACACATCGGCGTCCTTATAGCGGCTCTGCAGCCTGACCTGTCCCTTATCTGGCTGCGGAAGAAAGTACACGGGAGGGGCGAAGAAGGGATCAGCAAACCACGGGTCGTAAAACAAAGGCGGGTAATATTCCGGCCATACTGGGCCGCCGTAGTATCCATAACCGGCGCCGACGGAAATCGATCCGAGCCGGACGCCTGCCGAAGTAGGGCGCAAGAAACCCACTAAGAGCAACACCAGCACAACTGTGGGCAGCCGAAGGATTGCCATGGGTTGTCCCTCGTCGCCCATGGTAACACCAATGTTGGCGGGAAGTTGCTCACCTTTTCTTGCAAGGTAAGCCCCATAGATTTGAACTTCCTTAAGCCATTTCGCATTTGTCCCCACATTCCGCAGCAACCGTGCCAGCCAGTCCTATGAGTCATAGTATCCGCGCTCGAATCGGACGAGTGTTGCTGTCGAGAAATCGCCATTGCACAAGCTTCATTTGCACCGAGGCGAACGAAAAGCGCACACTTACGAGAACGCCTGATTACGCCAATGATCTGGAAATCGACATGGGGTTCTCAGATGAAGCGCACGGTAATTCAACTCCTCCTGTTATTGCCGTTCTTTGTGCCGCTTCCCGCTTTACAGGGAAAGCAAGCGCAACAACACCGCTGGGAAGAAACTGCAACTGAGACGATTTGGCGCGAGCGATTGTCCCTCGTCACAATCCTGTCCGGCTGTGAAATCAACAACTTCGCAGGCAGCCGGCAAAGTCGGTCTGCTATAATTCCCCACGAACTGCGTTACAGGCGCTATCTTGATTTCGACCTGGGCTAGCTGAGGCTCACGCTCCTTGTGTAAGGGTTGGTCCACAACGACTCCAACTCGTCGCGACGCTCGGGCGCGCTTTCGCGTATTAACTCGTACACAATATTGGTAAGATCTTGATCCTTCATAGCGCTACGGACTTGTCTTTTCCGAGCGTCGCAAGTGTGTAGCTCGTGCTCCTTCCGCCTCCAGGATTCCGGACCAGAATGCTATGCTCGACGAGTTGCTGAATGTCACGCAGCGCCGTATCTTGCGAATTCTTTGTCAGCTTGGCATATTTCGACGTTGTGAGTTTGCCCTCAAAACCATCCAGTAACCGGTTGAGCACGAGACGCTGGCGCTCGTTGATCGCGACCGCGGCCACACTTTCCCAAAATCGTGCCTTTGTTAGAACTGCACTGAGCGTCGTTTGCGCGCCATCAATGGCGCGACCCAAACAGTCGAGGAACCATTTCATCCACGGCGTGATATCCAACGTTCCCTTTTGCGTCCGCTCAAGAATGTCGTAATACGCTCCCCGCTCCTCCCGGATTTGCGCTGATATGCTGTAAAAACGTTGAGAGCTGTTTTCTGAACGCGCAAGAGCCATGTCGGTGATGGCGCGCGCGATGCGGCCGTTGCCATCATCAAAAGGATGGACAGTCACGAACCAGAGGTGTGCGAGGGCTGCTTTCATGACTGGATCGACGTCCGGGTCTGCGTTGAACCAGTCAATAAAACCTTGCATCTCCTTCTCAAGGCGTGAAGCGGGCGGTGCTTCGAAATGAACATGCTCCTTGCCTATCGGACCGGACACAACCTGCATTGGCCCCGTGCGGTCGTCGCGCCACACGCTCACGATGATCTTGTGCATGCCGCTACGTCCGGCAGGAAAAAGGGACGCGTGCCATCCAAATAGCCTTTCGGCGGTCAGGGGTTCGTTAAAGTGTCGGGTCGCATCGAGCATCATTTCGACGACACCTTCGACGTTTCGGTCGGCCGGCTTGAGCGCCCCGATATCGATTCCCAGACGACGGGCAATCGAGGATCGTACTTGCTCGGCATCGAGCTTTTCGCCTTCGATCTCGCTGCTCTTGAGCACGTCGGAAGTGAGCGTTTGCAACACTGCTTCTTGACGGAGATTGAAGCCAAGAGCTCCCATATGGCCGATAAGAATCCCTTGTTTGTGGCGGACTGCCGCGAGTGGTTCTGCAAGCCGCTCCCGGTTCCAACTGAACTGAGGCCATTCCTGCAGCTCCCAGATATACAATCTCCGCACCTCCTGCGGAGATTATATCCATCAATCGCCGCAAGATGCAACATATTCTCCGCATATCATGCGAAGAATACAGTCATCAATCGCCGCAAGCACTCAAATATCAAACTGGATCCAAGTTTCGTACTGTGTTACGCTACACAATACAATATGGAGACTGCCACATGGCGCAAAACGAAACGGCAAAGCCCATTCATCCGGGAGTGCACATAAGAACCAAAGTCCTGCCACCTGACCTTTCCGTTAAGGCGGCAGCCGAACGCTTGAGGGTGGGCCGTCCTGCGTTATCCAACCTGTTGAACGGGAATGCTGCCCTTTCACCCGAGATGGCTTTGCGCCTGGAAAAGGCTTTTGGCGCCAGTCAGAAAGAGCTTCTGCAAATGCAGGCTGAGTTCGATCGCCATCAAACGAAGGTCTCCGATCAAAGCATTGCCGTCCGCACCTATGTGCCCACCTTCCTGAAAATCACGGCTAGGGATATCGAACAATGGGTCCATGGAAATCTCAAAGCTCGATCAACGCTTTCCGTTTTTCTTAGAAAGCTGATCCACTCGGCGGGCGAGCAGCTCTCGCACGTTGATTTCCCTGGCTACGACAACGCCGAAAAGAAAGGGTGGGACGGACGTGTGGATGCCGGCGCCGCAACACCTTGGATACCGCTCGGACAATCCGGCTGGGAGTTTGGCTGCGACAAAGATCCCAAACAAAAGGCGGAAGGCGATTATGCCGCCCGCGTTGCTGCAATTCCCGCCAATGAACGAACGGAGATGCACTTCATCTTCGTTACCCCTCGAAAATGGACCACGAAGGAAAAGTGGATCAAGGATAAGCAGGCGCTTGGCGAATGGAAGTCCGTAAGGGCATATGATGCAAGCGACCTTGAACAGTGGCTCGAACAATCGATCCCGGCACAGAGCTGGCTGGCAGAGCAGATGGGGTTGCCCGATGAAGGGGCTCACTCGCTTGACGAACAGTGGCAAAGATGGGCATCCGTCACGGAACCCGAGCTTCGGGCGGAGCTCTTTGATTCTTCAGTCGGAAGTCACACAAAGACTCTCAAGTCATGGCTTGAGCGAGAGCCCTCCTCGCCTCTGGTCGTATGCGCGGACTCCAAAATAGAGGCCCTGGCATTCCTCTCCTGTGTTTTTGATCGCAGCGAATTCGCGGCAGCAGGATACAAGGACAGAGCAGTCGTGTTTTCGTCCCCACAGACCTTGCGCAAGCTGCTCGCATCACCATCCTCCCTGATCGCGATCGTTTTCACTGACGACGTGGAGCGAGAACTGGGAGGTGTTCACAAAAGCCTCCATACAATCATTGTCCGGCCTAAGAACACCGCGGATGTCAACCCGGACATCGTCCTCGATCTTCTGAATTATGAAGCCTTCCAAAAAGCGCTGACGGCGATGGGAATCGACAACCACCATCGCATTGAGGATCTGGCGCGTGAGTCTGGCCAGTCGCCGACGATCTTGCGCCGGCGTTTATCCAAGAACCCGGCCATTCGGACACCGGCGTGGACAAAAGATGCATCGGCCATCAGAAGCTTAATCCCGATGATGCTTGTTGGAGCCTGGCACGTAAAGTCTAATGCTGACTGTGAAATCCTGTCGCTCCTCTCGGGAGGTCCATACTCTAAAGTCGAAGAGCAACTGATGGAATTACTAAAGGTCGACGATCCTCCTGTATGGTCTATTGGCCATTTTCGTGGTGTCTCGTCCAAGCTTGACGCATTCTTCGCGGTCCAGGCGTCCGTAACCACGAAAGATATTGAAGATTTTCTTGTCGCGGCGGAGATCGTTTTGTCCGAATCAGACCCTGCTCTCGATCTTCCAGAAGAAAAGAGACCCTTCGCCAGTCTGTACGGCAAAAAACGGGAGTTTTCCGGTGCTCTGCGTGAAGGCGTTTGTGAGACGCTCGTCCTGCTCGCTGTTCATGGTAACAACCTCTTCAGCAAGCGGCTGGGACTCAATCTGGAAGACAGAGTTAATCTCGTTGTTCGGCATGTACTGACTCCCTTGACGCCTGAGAAGCTTCTTTCCCAGAGCCACGATCTGCCATTCTACGCAGAAGCGGCGCCCGAAGAGTTTCTGGCAATAATCGAGCAAGACCTGCAAAGTTCCGAACCACAGGTCTATGCCCTCATGAAACCTGCCAGCACCGCCATATTTGGCGGCGGATGCTTGCGTTCGGGTCTGCTCTGGGCGCTTGAAAGTCTCGCCTGGAAACCAGAGAGGCTTCTCCGCGTTTCGAAAATATTGGCAAAACTCGCCAAACGAAAAATTACCGACAACTGGGGCAACAAACCTGAGAACAGCCTCCGCTCGATCTTCCGCTCGTGGATGCCGCAGACGGCTGCGACAGTTGAGGAGCGCAAGAAGGTATTGGAGGCGTTGACGAAGTTGTTTCCGCCCTCCGGATGGCTGATATGCCTTGACCAGTTGGAATCAGGACCCCGCGTAGGACACTACACTCATCGTCCGCGTTGGCGCAGCGATGCGTCCGGAGCCAGCCAGACGGTTACGCGGCGGGAGAATTATGAGTTCATCCGCAAGGCTCTTGATCTTGCCCTCGCTTGGCAAAATCACAACGAACGCACACTGGGTGATCTGATTACGATTTTGCTGGGCTTATCCGAAGAAGATCAGGAAAGGGTGTGGGATTTGATCGTCAAGTGGGCCGAGAACACGCAGGACGACAGTGCAAGAGCGCTCCTGCAGGAGCAGATCAGGCAATTCGCATTTACCCGTCGCAGCAAGTCTCTCGGCGTGAATAACACAACGAAGGACCGTGCCAGGGTGGCGTATGAGCTCCTTACGCCCCGCGATCTGGTAATCCGCCCTCGTTGGCTATTCGTCAAGCAATGGGTTCAAGAATCTGCAAGTGAGCTGGACGAAGAAGACTTCGACTACGAAAAGCGTGAGGCAAGAATTCAGGAGTTGCGAGTCCAAGCTCTTCGTGAGATCTGGAAAGAGCGCGGATTTGAGGGAATAAAGTCCCTCCTTCTCCAAAGTGGCGCTGAATGGTCAATCGGCTGGCACATGGCGGATGGAGTCATCGATCCGCACGCTGCCCCCGCATTCTTGAGAGAGTGCTTGCAAGTTGATGACGACAGCCTCTTGGCAAAGATAGCCGAATTGATTCGGGGATTTCTTTTCAAAATGCAGCCAGACATGCGACTGAAAACCACGCGCGATCTTCTGGCTACTCTGCCATTTTCGCAAGGTCTCCGGCTGCTTCTGCGCTCGCCTTTTCAACAAGAAACCTGGCTATTGGTCGATGCTCAAGAGCCGGAACTCCGCGAACGATATTGGCACGAAGTCATTCCAGTCTGGATGACTAAAAAGTCTCCTGACATTAATGAAGTGATAGATAGGCTTCTTATGGCGCAACGCCCTCGCGCCGCGTTTCACACCGCTCATTTCGCCCTTGAGGACTTGGAGACATCTCGCCTGAAACGGCTGATGCAGGAGATTGGAACGTCCCAGTCCGAGCCTGCTGGAACGTATCTGCTCGATCCCTATTACATATCTGATGGGTTGACGGTCCTTCAAGGACGCACCGGCGTTACCCGAGACGAAATGGCCCGCCTTGAGTTTCAGTTTATCAAGGCGCTCGATCACAGTGCGCACGGAATACCTAATCTGGAACGCCAACTTGTCGAGTCGCCGCAACTCTTCATGCAGATTCTGGCGCTGACTTTTAAGCGAAACGATGACGGCGAAGACCCACCCGAATGGCGGATCAAAAACGAAGAACAACGACAGGCCATTTTTTCAGCTTCCTACACGTTGCTCGAAAAGATTAAACGGATTCCGGGAACACAGGACGACGGCAAGATCGACATCGTCCGCCTCAGGGATTGGGTGACAGAGGTCCGTTCGCTATGTGCACAACACGCACGCATGGAGATTGGCGATCAGCGCATAGGACAGATTCTTGCCGCCGCACTTCCAGGCGATGACGGTATATGGCCCTGCAAGCCTGTACGCGATGTGCTGGAAGAAATCGCCTCGCCGCAGATTGCCATTGGCATGCGTGTTTCCGTTTACAACTCTCGCGGCGCTCACGCTCGCGGCGAAGGCGGCGATCAAGAGCGCGAGATAGCGGACAAATTCAGGAACTGGGCACGACAGCTAGTATTCAGCCATCCATATGTGGCGAATCTGATTGAGCAGATCGCGAGCGGATACGAGCAGGATGCTATGCGCGAGGACTCAGAAACCGCAGTCCGACGCCGGCTGAGGCGCTAGGCCATCCAGTCTGCTCTATCTGCGTAAGATTTCCAGCTGGCTTAGCGTTTCTAGCATCGCCACGACGGCGGTGCATCAGCCGGTTACAGTACTGCTTCGCCCCCATAGCTCTCATCAAGAAAACTGCGCAGGATCATCGCCATCTCGGGACAACCTCCGCCGCCGGCCTCCAAGGCTCCGAAAACGGCTCAGCCTTGCAGCTTATCGTGGGTAGGAGCACAACGAACCATCGATTTACTGCAGCACAATTCGAACTTGCTGCAACGTAATTCAAACATTACTGCAACTGAATGCCAACAATTCCACAGGGGCCGCCGGAAGTCGTTGCTTCAGCGTGTAAAATCGCAGTCTAATGCCGCCTTCGGCCGCCCACAACGCAAGCCCTGCAGGTCCCAGTTTCTGGGCGCGGCTGCTGCGTATCCTGCGGCCGTCGCACCAGCACACCGCTTTCTCGGCCACGCTGCTGATGATTTCCGCCGTGATGCTGTCACGGGTGATCGGCTACCTGCGCGAGGCCTACATTGCCTGGGCCTTCGGCGCCGGCCTGAATACCGACGCCTACGTCGGCGCCTTTAACCTGCCCGACTTCCTCAACTACATTCTCGCGGGCGGCACCGCGTCCATCACTTTCATCTCGATCTATACGCGCCACACCTCCAAGGGACGCGACCGGGAGGCGCAGGACGCGTTCAACTCCACCATCACCATCATGACCGCGGTGGTGTGTTTGGGCACGGTGCTGCTGGAAATCTTCACCCCGCAACTGGAGCGGCTTATCTTCCCGCACTTCACAGCCGACCAGTTGCAGTTGTGCGTTCATCTCACCCGCATTCTGCTGCCCGGCCAGATATTTTTCTACGCCGGCGGAATTGTTTCGGCGGTGCTGTTCTCGCGGCGGATGTTTCTGTACCCGGCGTTCAGCCCCATCTTCTACAACCTGTTCATCATCGTCGGTGGGGTGATCGGCGCGCGCCGGTTTGGCATTTCGTCGCTGGCTTACGGCGCGCTATTCGGTGCCTTCGTTGGTCCATTTCTCATCAACGCTATCGGCGCGGCGCGCGACGGCCTGACCTATCGATTGAACTTCGACTGGCATAACCCGGAATTTCGCGAATGGGTAAAGCTGTCCATTCCACTGATGCTGGGAGTCTCGCTGGTTTCCGCCGATGACTGGATCCTGCGCTATTTTGCCTCCGGCGGGACTGGCGACATCACCCGGCTGAACTATGCCAAGCGCCTGTTCGCGGTGCCCATCTCCATTCTTGGGCAAGCCACGGGCCAGGCTTCGATGCCTTTCTTCGCGCGCCTCTTTGGCGAAGGCAGGCGCAAGGACTTCGCCGACACGGTCAACGGGTCGGTGTATCGCATCTCAGCGGCATCGTTTCTCTCGGCTGCGTGGATGATGCCGGCAGCCCTGCCGCTCATTGACCTCGTCTATCGCCGTGGGCGATTCAGCTTCCAGGACTCGCAGGAGACGGCACTCTACTTTTTCTGGTTCGCGCTCTCGCTGGCCTTGTGGTCGGCGCAGGCGCTGTACGCCCGTGCCTTCTATGCTGCGGGCGACACCCTGACGCCGATGATCGCCAGCACCATCATTGTGGCGGCATCGCTGCCCGTGTACTCGGCGTTCTTCCTCCACTTTGGCGTGACCGGATTGGCTATGGCTTCGGACATAGGCATCTTCATGCACACGGTTGCGCTCGCCTGGCTGCTCAATCGGAAGAAACTCGTCCCACTGGGTGGGATGCCGTGGCCGGAATTGACGAAGGCTGTTGGAACCTCGGGCTTCGCGGCTGTGGTCTGCTATTTTGTCGGCAGGACGATTGCCGTCGACGGTAGCCGGAAAGCCGATCTGCAATCCTTGACACTGATTAGCGTGACTTGGCTGGCGGCGGTGGCCGTGGGCCTCTGGCTGACGAAGTCGAACCTCCCGCGCGAGCTGCGTAGAAAGAAGGCTCCGGCAGTACCGAACATCACCCTACCGGAGCCAGTCAACGAAAGGACGACCGGGGGAATGGAGCCGTAGCTGTGGGAACGTGGCTCTGACACCGCTAGGCGATCTGGAACTCCATTTTCTTTGCGTCAGTCACACGTCGGGAAGCGTCCAGTATCTCCATCGAAACGAGATCTCCTCGTTCGTCAAAATCCAGGATGACGCCGGGGTTGTCCTCGTCGCTTTCGGCCACCGCCACGCCTTCTTTTAGAACGAAGCTTAACGTATCGGTTTTCGGATCATAGCTGGCTTTCACGATTCCGTCCTCCAGTATTTGCCGATCTTGCTGGTGCGATAGACGGTCACCACTTGAGCAGGATCGCGATCGACGTCCACAAACACCCGCACGAGATACTCTTGCCCCGCCGCTCCCATCAAAACTATAGATTGTAGAACGATTCGGCCAGAACGAACGTCTATTGTTTGCTGCGGCGATCGTAAAATCGTACGCACAACGTCCTCCCCGATCGACCGCCTTTTCATTTCAAACAGCGCATGCTCGGTTATAACGTAATTTGTCATCCCAAATGCAGACATTCAGGAGTTATTGTTCCTCCCGACCCAGAGCTATTTTTCAATCGAGAGCGGCATTGCGAGCGACGGCAAATACCGCCGCCCGCAACTCTGAGAGTCTCTCCGGTGTGCGCTGGAGCCAAGAAGAGGAATAGCTTAGAGCGTCCTCGGTAATCCACCTTTGAAACTGATCGACCCTAGGCTCGTTCCGCGAGTGATTACACCCGAACCGCTGCTACCGAGGTACCGGTCTCGCCCG
>Ga0075520_1001907_pt1 | contig 10241 bp, 8 predicted proteins | sample NGEPerB_FD_75100 | JGI IMG/M metagenome (GOLD analysis project Ga0075520, IMG submission 75100) | Arctic peat soil microbial communities from the Barrow Environmental Observatory site, Barrow, Alaska, USA - NGEE PermafrostAB12-B | ecosystem: Environmental > Terrestrial > Soil > Wetlands > Peat ...
GGACACCATAGCGTAAAGCACGTGGTCGATGTCGCCGCGGTCGCGGACATAGTGGCCGCAGAGGCACGTTCAGGCGACGTAATAATCGCCCTGGGCGCTGGGGACGTTAATAAGGTTCTAAAGGTAATTCAGGAAAAGTTAGTCACACGCAATTCTAGTCGGGAGGCATCACAATGACTCGAGGCCGGAAAGCACAAGCACGCCGCCTAGTCTGGGCGCCTTCCGAGCAGGCCAGCCTAGCTGACGAAAACGCTGACGCACAGTCAGGTGTTGAAACCGCGCCGGAAGAAATCAAAGATGCGGCGCGGACTGTTCGGTCGGTCCCCGTAACCGTATTGAGGCTCCTATGGGGACTCATCGTTGTGGTGGGCAGTGCCGTTGGCGTAACGTGGACCGTCTACCGTTACGCGACGACATCCCCGCGTTTTGCTCTCAAAGATATTCAGATTAGCGGTTCTACCCGAATGAACCGGGATTTGCTGCTCCAATCGGGCGCTATTGCCCTCGGCAATAACCTATTTACGCTGAACCTGGGCGCCATCGAAAAGCGATTGCTAGTTGACCCGTGGATTCGACAAATCCACATTGCCCGGAGGTTACCTTCGTCCCTTCAAGTCGACATCGAGGAGCGGGAAGCCTCAGCAATTGCAGTGCTTGCGGGACACTTGCTGCTCGTGACCCGGTTGGGTGAGACGTTCAAAGAGGCCAGTCCGGCGGATCCCAGCGATTTGCCGACGATTACTGGTGTAGCCGTGGACGATGCGCCCAGGGACTTAGGCCTCGAACGGCAGCGCCTAGCCACCGCTCTAGAAGTCCTGAAACAGTATGCGCAGGGTAAATTGGCCGGGACATATCCGCCACAGGAAGTGCACTTGGCGCCCGGCGGTGAAGTCGTCATGACCGTGGGTCGCAAAGGTATCGCGCTCTATATGGGATTCGGCCCCTGGTCCAAGAAATTCGCCATAGCAGAACGAATTTTCGCGAAACTGCAGGCGCAACGCTCAACGCCATCACTCGTTTTTCTTGATAACCGCGCCCATCCAGAACGGGTCGTAGTGCGGGTGAATTGATGGAAAAGTCCAGAGCGAATTGGACGCCCCTGCGGACCCTCAATGGGTTCACAAGCGACAGGAGTCTGAAACTTGGCCAATTGATTCCGCCCATGGCAGCGTCGGCCCTCGCTGTGCCCCGCCCGGGCCACCCTCAAACGAGACGTACGGAACAACCATGACGAAACCGAGCGCTGCGAATCCCGAGATCGTCGTCGGACTAGATTTGGGGAGCACCAAAGTGACGGCCGTCGTCGGCGAGGTTGATGACGACCGGATTGAAATCCTGGGTGTTGGCAATGTGAATTGCCGTGGATTGCGAAAAGGCGTGGTCAGTAATATTGAGTGGACGGTTCGTGCAATTCGCGAAGCGGTTGACGCGGCGCAAACCATGGCTGGCGTCGAGATAACCACCGTTTATGTGGGGGTCGCTGGGAGCCATGTGCGCAGCCAGCCCTCTGATGGCATCTGTGCTATTTCAGGTCGCGAGGTTCGACGATCCGATCTCGAACGAGTTCTGGAAGGTGCGCGCGCCATTCCGGTGGATGCTGACCGGACGATTCTTCATGCGTTGCCCAGAGAATATGTTGTCGATAATCAGGACGGCATACGTGATCCCATCGGAATGAGTGGCGTGCGGCTGCAAGCGCGCGTAAATCTGATTACGGCCGCCACCTCTTGCGTGCAAAACGTGGAGCGATGTGTCGAACGTTGTGGTCTAAATGTTGCCGGCGTTGTTTTGCAACCCTTGGCAAGCGCGGATGCTGTCGTCAGCGAGGACGAGAAAGAAATTGGCGTTGCCGTAATCGACCTTGGAGGGGGAACGACCGATGTCGTGCTTTACGCAGATGGCGGGATTGCCTACGTTACTGTGATTCCAGCGGGGGGCAACAATGTCACCAGCGACGTTGCCGCGGGTTTGCGAACACCCGTCGCCGAGGCCGAGCGCCTAAAGAGAAATTATGGCTGTGCCCTCGGTCGTATGATTGCAGACGACGAAGAAATCGAAGTTCCCGGGGTGGGTGGTCACGCACCCCGCCGAGTTGCAAGACGCTTGTTGAGCGACATTATCGAGCCACGGGTCGAGGAGATCTTCTCCGCCGCACGAAGTCGTATGGAAGAAACCGGGCTGCTCGAACAAATTAGCTCCGGTTGTGTCCTTACCGGTGGGGCGGCCCTCATGGAGGGCGTTGTTGAATGCGCCGAAGAAATCCTCGGTATGCCGGTCAGACTCGGTTTCCCGATTGGACTTGAAGGCATGTATCAGCTCGTGCAGGGTCCCCAATATGCGACCGGTGTGGGGCTATTGCGGCATGGGGGACACTTGCTGGCAGACGGGCACGTTCGTGACGTGCTCGCAGGCTCCCTTCGAACTGAGCCGGTTGCGGACCCAATCGAGCGCAATCGAGGCGGCTTTTGGACTTGGTTTCGCGCAGCTTTCTAAACTAAACAGCTCCATTGAAGGCGACCTGCGGGTCGCTCCCGGGAGGACAACAACATGAGTTTCTCGATCGAATTTGCAGACGACACCCCGCAATATCAAGCTCGCATCAAAGTCATCGGAGTCGGCGGGTCGGGTGGCAACGCCATCAACACGATGATTCACTTCGGACTTGAAGGGGTCGAATTCATCAGCGTAAACACTGATGTTCAGGCACTTAACTCAAATGCAGCCGCGGAAAAGGTCGCAATTGGGTCTGGAATTACGCGGGGCCTCGGTGCAGGCGCGGATCCAGAACGGGGTCGCAAAGCTGCACTTGAAGATGTGACGCGCCTAAAGGAGCTCATCGCTGGAGCGGACATGGTCTTCATTACCGCTGGCATGGGTGGCGGTACGGGAACCGGAGCGGCCCCGGTAATTGCACAAATTGCCCGCGAAGAAGGCGCGCTGACTGTTGGAGTCGTGACGAAACCCTTCGTCTTTGAAGGTCGACAGCGTGCTCGCCGCGCCGATCAGGGCATCCAGGCGCTTTCGGAACACGTGGACACTTTGATTACGATTCCGAACGAAAAACTAATGTCCCTGGCAGACGATGAGTTGACGTTCGTTGACGCATTTAGAAAAGCTGATGAAGTCCTGTATCAAGCCGTTCGCGGCATCAGCGATCTAATTACCTTGGACGGCATCGTAAATGTGGATTTTGCCGATGTTAGAACTGTAATGGCGTCCATGGGGCGCGCGCTGATGGGTACTGGAATGGCGAAGGGAGAGGGTCGCGCGCGACTTGCCGCGGAGCAAGCTATTGCTTCACCATTGCTCGATAACATCTCTGTCGATGGGGCGACGGGCGTGCTCATTAATGTTGTTGGTGGGCCAGAGATGAAAATGCGAGAAATTCAGGAAGCCGCCTCATTGATTCAAGAGCAAGCTCACGAAGACGCTAATATTATTTTCGGCGCCAGCATTGATGAGAACATGGGCGACGCCATCAAGGTGACGGTCATCGCTACAGGTTTCGGTCAAGCCGAAATCGAAGTGCCAGCCGAGATTGCACAGAGTTCCCGAAGGGCCAATTCCCGAGGTTCACTCGTTCAAGAGAATTTCGCCCCTGGGGCTCGCTCTTCCGTGCCGTCACGACAAGAACCCGCATTTTTTGCAGCTACGCGCAAAGCGAATCACGCGACATCTGCCACGACTCATCTTGGTGCGGCGCCGACAATTCGAGACCGAATTGCATTTCCGGCCGGCGAAGTGGATCTCGATTGGGACACGCCTGCCTATCAGCGACGGCAGGGAAGCTGAGTTTCGCGATTTTGGCCCCGGAATAGACGCTTGCCCTATCCGTGGTATGGGCCAAGCCCCTGGCAGATCCCGTGACGGACAGATTCCGATCGGGTCCTGTAACGTTTCCACCAGCGGGCAGTCCTGCGGCCGTGAGCTCCTCATTGACAATAGTCAATTCGAGATTCGACTACGTATTGCGGAAGTTCGGAAACTTCCGAATGCACGGCCCGAGCCAAAAGATGAGATCCATCATTCTTTTGACTTCGTTCCTATTGCTTTGCCATCTGGGGGCCCACCTCCACGGCATTTTGCACCCATCTTTTCGAAATCTTGACGTAGCGGGGATTGTTTACAACGCACGGCTGCTTTTGGCCGGTCGACTCCCCTACGTCGATTCCATTGAGATCAAGCCACCCGGCGCATTCATAATTTTCGCGCCGTGGCTAGCGCTCGGTGGCATGCGCGCGGTCTGGGTGTTCTCGACAGTATGGGCGACAGCAACATCGCTGGCGACAGGGTGGCTTGGCGGGTGTTGCTGGGGCAAGCGTTGGCAAAATTGGATTGCTCTACTACACGCCGGCGGAGCGGTACTCGCAGCCGAAGGGGACATCAATTACTCGTTCTGGATGACTTTGCCGCTAACACTATCAGCCGGATGCGTTGCCGCGGCAATTGGCAACCGCAGGCTTCGAAACTTTGCATCACTTTGGTTTGGCGCCGGAGCACTCCTTACATTAGCGGTCCTAATTCGTCCGTCTGCGGCGTCACTCTTGGTACTATTTGCCGCTGCTTTTCTGATCGAAATCGGACATCGGCGCTGGCGCCGACTTGGTTTGCTCGTCGCTGCGGCTTTGTGTGGCTCCCTTTTGGTTGTGATACTTATCGGATTGCCGTTTATGCAAAACGGCAATTTCGATGCAGTGCTGTCCGGGTACGCGAATGTGCGACGTTACGCGAGCGATTCGGTTACATCCATTATTTCGGGTGCCGGTGGCCGCTGGCCGGCGACATTTATTGGCCTACAGTGCCTGCCAGAGCAACTTCCCTTTGGGCACATTTTACTTTCTTTGGCTGTCATTCCGCTGGGGCGCTTTGCACGGCCCGACGACAAACGGCCATTGGCCTTTGTGGCCTGGACGTTTGGAATATCCGTATTGATCGGAGTCACGCTAACGCTAAGGTTCTTTGCCCACGACAATGCGCCCCTATGGGCCGCCTATGCCATCCTTGTACTGCGACCCTCCAGTATCGTGGGTCGATTTATTGTCCATATGGACAAGCAACGTGGCCGGGCTGCCATTGCCTCATTCTTGTTTGGGGCGGTGGCGACGCTTTGCAGCCTGCAAGGGTTGATCTGGCAAGCTCGATTCATGCAGAGCAACGACGATCGCGTTGCTGATCTTTGTGCCCGCATTGAGCCTCATCTGGGACTGCGCGACACGGTGTTGGCCTGGGGTTGGTCGGCTTGGGGTGTCTACGAACATTGTCACCGCTGGGCGCCGGGGCCCGTGTATAAAGATTTGACCAACGTTACAACGGTCAACACCAACACTTGCAATCGCGGTTACGACCCAATGCGATTTCGCGAGGGACCGTTGGCAGATCGATACCTTGCCGATCTTCAAAGAGCCAGGCCTGCCCTCATTGTGATTTCCGACTACTACAAGGGAATGGGAGGCGATCCATTGGACGAATGGCACGATGCCAGAATATTCATCCGTGAGCATTACGTTACTATCGAAACGAACGGTGAATTTAGAGCCTTGTTGAGGGCGGATTTAGCGCCCCAGTTGGGGCTACCCCTAGAAAATTCCCTGCCATTCTCTTCGCAGGGCGAGCCCACAATCATGAATGCTTGCGGTGCCGCCGACGAGTTTTGGCAATCCGTAGTGGACCCAGATCAAGTTCAGTCAATAGCAACCGACAGGTTGAAAGTAGCTCGATTGCCAAGAAAACCGGGACGTATCAAAGAGGGAGTCTCCCTCTCGGCGCCGAAGCAATCGGCAGTCGCAGCGAAACGGAACCCTGGGCCCTTACGCTAGGTACACTCGCTCCAGGCTGCCAAGGCTCACGTTGCCTCGGTCATCTATCGCTGATTACCGTCGCTATTGCCACGCTACTCCTTTGACTTCACGCTTTAGCGTTTTCGATTTCCGAGCAACCACCAAGTGACAAGCAAGCAACCCAGGGATAGGGCGACAATCGGTGCGCTCCAGGTGGCCTGAAATGCTCCCGGATTTTGACACATAACCACCGCTTCAAAAAGTCCCAGCGCCAACGTAAGCAATCCGTAGCTAACCATTCCCGCCATTAGGCTGGAGCGTGCGCGTGCGGCGAATCCAACGCTAGTCGAAGTATTGGGCCACACTTTGCGTGCAACCAGTCGAATCCACACGAGCAATGGTGTTACGGTCGCGGCGAGCACGCCAAGCGATACCAATACGGCTTCATTATGAGTTAATTTCCCTCCCAAAGACAGCGTGGCCGCTTCTGGCGTAGTCGAGACGAGTCGGACAACCGTGGTCTTTGAGAATCGAATTACGTCCGACACCCCCGCAATGAGTACACCCACCAGCCAGACGAAGCCTGTCACGGTCACCAAAACCAGCACGGGCCTAGCGCCTCGCACTTCGCGCTGAGCACGCGCCGCATGCAATGTGCGAGTCGGTCCTGAAGCTCCCGTGTTTCGCGCCGAAATGCCACCATTTGCCCCGGGAGGAAGCATTGAAGGTAGACTTCCGTCGACCGAGCCGGGGCTCGAATCGATGGCAGCCAACTCCGCTTCCAGTTCCGCCATATTGGGCAATCGATCGGCGGGGCTGCGTGCCATGGCGCGCTCAATAACGAGCTCGAGCTCTCCCGGCACATCAGGCGCAACGGCTCGCGGTCGCCTAGGTTCTTCCGTGAGCACTTGCGTAAGCACCATGGCGCCGTCCTCTCCCTCATACGGCTTGTGTCCGGTTACACAGCGGTAAAGGATCCCACCTACTGCGTATACGTCTGCCTGTTGATCGACGTGCTCACCGCGCGCCTGCTCAGGAGCCATATACGCGGGCGTACCCATGACCATTCCTGTGCGGGTCAACTTGGCGCTGTCGTCGTTTTGCTTCGATATTCCGAAATCGATTATTTTGACCCTTGGCGAGGATAAATCACCCACCAAGAAGACATTCTCCGGCTTCATATCCCGATGAATAATGCCCCTCGCATGTGCGGCCATTAGCGCACGACAAATCTGCCGCGTGATCCGGATTGCTGGTTCCGGTGCGAGTTTGCCAACGCGGTCGAGTAACGCACCGAGTTCCTCCCCCTCTAAGAACTCGGTCACGATGAACGGGCGACCGTCCTCGAGTCGACAGACGTCGACAACCTCTACGACGTTCGGATGTCCAATCGTCGCGGCGGACTGAGCTTCGCGTTCAAAGCGGGCCAAAATGTCGGGCTGATACGCAATCTCATCGTGCAGAAGTTTGATGGCAAATCGCTTACTGCCCAGCCTGGTATGCCGCGCCTCATAAACTCGACCCATGCCGCCTTCGCCTACGAGGCGCACGACTTGATAGCTTCCCGAAAGTACCGCACCAATCAGCGGATCATTGTCTAGAGCGTCGTCCAATAACGCCGCATCCTGCGGACATACGCGAAATTCTTTGGGGTAGCGATTGCCGCAAGTGGGGCAAACTTTCGGAAGCGCAAGCAAGGAATGGGGTGGCGTCGGCGATAGCGCACTTGTAACTGACGAAGCGACGAACGTCGCAGCAGTAGTCAACACGTTTGAAGTGGCTTTCAGATCCCCACTGGATTGGGGCTGTGGTGATTTGGGGCCGGATCCCATTTTTTCTCAGCCTAACGCGAGCGGTGCCCGGCCGGTGATTCGAAGCGCTGGCAGTTACTGCTCGCCGTTACAGGTCGGCGGCCCTGTCGCTGGATTGAGGCAGGCACGTGGAAGTTCAGCAAAACAGGGCGGTTCGAATGGCCGGGATCCAGATATCGGAAATTTTAGTTGCGAGTTGATCCACCAACGACAATTTTGCACAGGATTGTGTAACGTTTCTGGGACGCTTCGGTCTCCTCGTGGGCCCTTGACGGTGATATACGGGTAAAGTGCGGTTTTGAGAGGTATGAGCCATGATCGACGATGTCTTACAAGAGCTTCGCGATTCGATACAAAAGACTCAGGAAGCGCTCAGGCGGGAATTGTCGCGCCTACGCACCGGCAGGGCCCACGCAGGTATGCTGGACGGGATAAGAGTTGACTATTATGGTCAAACAACACCCATTGCACAAATGGCCACGATTAGTGTGCCAGAGCCCAGACTTTTGACGATTAAGCCCTGGGACAAGTCCTGCGTATCAGCGGTAGACAAGGCGATTCGCGAAAGTGACTTGGGTCTCAATCCGCAAGTTGACGGCGACTTATTGCGAGTGCCGGTTCCGGCCCTCAGTGAGCAGCGCCGCAAGGAGCTAGTAAAGTTAGCCAAGAAGCATGGCGAAGAGTGCAAGATCGCTGTACGTAAGTCGCGCCACGACGCCATCAATATCCTAACTGAGCTCAAGGAGAGTGGTGACGTAAGCGAGGACGATGTCGATCGAGCTAAGAAAAAGGTTGAAGACATCGTTACCGAAGCCAGCCATGTGGTCGATGCGTCAATTTCAGCCAAGGAAAAAGAAATCTTGACCGTCTGAGGTCCAATTCATGTGGCCGGGGTTCGGCCACCCTCGAGAAAGCCATCACTCTTGACAAATCCGCGGTTCGCCAACGAAGATTCCCCCGTTTCGGTCGCCAGCGGGCCGTGTACCCAAGCGAGAATCCAATGAATACGCGTCTGCGAGCTGTTGCTGCCGGAAAGACCGACGTTGGGCTGCAGCGCGATCACAACGAAGACACCTACTTATTGATGCCCGAATATGGGCTATTCGTAGTGGCCGACGGGATGGGTGGGCATCGAGCCGGGGACGTTGCCAGTCGGTTGGCAATTGAGGCCATTACTGAATACTTCCGATCGATGGGCAATGACGATGTGACCTGGCCTTTGCCTTTCGATGGGCGCTTGTCTGAGGACGAAAATCACTTGTTGGTAAGTGTCCGTTTGGCCAATCGAAGAATTCTCGAGCGCAGCGCAAGTTCGCGAGAATTCCAAGGGATGGGAACGACTGTCGTTGGAGCGCTATTCAACGCCGAGCAGGGCCGCATGATCATTGCGCATGTCGGCGATAGCCGCGCCTATCGAATACGTGATGGTTTCATCACCCAGATGACTCGGGACCATTCGCTCTTCAATGACTACTTGATGGCCATGCCGGATTTGTCGGAGGAGCAACGCAGCGAGCTGCCTAAGAATGTGATCACGCGAGCGCTTGGCATGCAGGAAGACGTTACGGTCGATATTCAGCCCGACAACGTGCGCGAAGGCGACGTTTACGTACTGTGCTCTGATGGTCTAAGCGGCATGGTTGAAGACGACGATATCGTTTCAATTGTTGGCAATACGGAGGAGCTCACGAATGCGTGCCTGGGGCTCGTGCGTCGAGCCAACGAGAACGGGGGTGAAGACAACGTAACCGCCGTCGTGGTGCGCGTTGAATTGGACAGTTCCGCAGCTGCGACTGATCCGGCAGAACGCGAGCCGCTGAAAACCATACCAGCCGCCCCGTTTGACACTTCGGACACGCCTCCAGCGTCACCCGTAAGTTCTAGGGTTCGAAACTAAGCTGACTAACAACCAGCTGCCTTACTCTTTGGCGCAACCGGTAAACACGAATTCACCGTTCGTTGCGCAGGGGGTACCGAGGTTGCTATAGTCGACTACATTTGTGCACGAGTAATCAGCCCAAATGCTTCCTGGTATCAACTTGTGAACGGTTAGCGTGCAGGTTGAACTGCTTCTCGTGTTCAACAGCGCACTCGTCAAGAAAGTCATAGTCACTACTGAAGTATTACCTGCGACCGTGCCGCTCACTGTTAATGTCATATTTGGCGACGAGATTGAGGTGTCAACTAGGCCACTGCCGAACACCTTGCAGCTGACGTGGTTACCGTCACGACCATCTAGGACAGTTTGTCCAAGTTGGCCGTTGGCAAACCGTGGTTCGCCGTTAGGGCCATTAATCGACTGCGCCGAATAGCTGCATGAAGTGAACGTAAGCCTTGCACTACCTTCCGCGGGCGGAGGGGCAGGACTGCTGCACGCTCCCAGTCCAAGCAGTGCTAGGCATACCCACAAACCGCCACCGGATAGTCTCATAACTTCTTCTCCATACACTGCCAGAAAATCCCGTACCACTCTAGGATACTTTAGTCCCTGGGTTCGTGGCAAAGGCTCAGCACCTTTTGAACGGCAATCCCTTTGCACCTTAGGTGAACCCTTGGGTTGATTGTTGATTTTTGTGTCTCACTTGGAAATATGGTGCGGCCCAACAATCTAGGCCCGCAACTGAGCAGCCGCGAGCCGGGGTGAGTGACGGGA
>Ga0075520_1001908_pt1 | contig 10240 bp, 10 predicted proteins | sample NGEPerB_FD_75100 | JGI IMG/M metagenome (GOLD analysis project Ga0075520, IMG submission 75100) | Arctic peat soil microbial communities from the Barrow Environmental Observatory site, Barrow, Alaska, USA - NGEE PermafrostAB12-B | ecosystem: Environmental > Terrestrial > Soil > Wetlands > Peat ...
GGCAGCGCTGATCGTGGGCAGCATCCTGGTCGTCACGCTGGCCGCCACCCACGGCGCGCAGGGGGCGGCGCTGGGCACGGCGATCACGGAGGTGGGGCTGGCGGTGGCGGTCCCGTTCGTGCTCAAGCGCACCGACCCCCACCTGATGCCCTCGCTCTGGGCCGTGCCGCGCGTGGCGCTGGCCGGGGGGCTGGCGGCGTCGGTGGCGTTCATCCCCGGCCTGCCCGCGATCGCGCTGGTCGCGCTGGCCACGATCGTCTACGCGGCGATACTGCTGAGCGTGCGCGCCATACCGGAGGAGCTGTTGGAGGAGCTGCGCCGCGGGCGGGCGCGCATCCTGGCGCGGGGCCGCACGGCATGAGCGCCCGCTCACCCGCCGATGCCGGTGCCGAGCCGCAGGCGGCGCATGACGCCCCCGAGGCCCACGGCTCGCCCGGGGCGCACTCGTGTCCGCTGTGCGGCGGACCCGCGCGCTTCGCCTTCACTGCCGAGGACCGCAACCGCAGGATCACCGCCGAGCGCTTCTCCTATCACCGCTGCCGGGAGTGCTCGACGGTCTTCCTGGCATCGCCTCCGCGGGACCTTGGCCGCTACTACGGCGGCGGCTACCACCAGTTCGACGCCGACGGCCAGCCGCTGTGGCGCGGCGATCCGGGTCTGCTGGCGGCGGAGGCGTGGCGGGTGCAGACGCTGCGCGCGATCGTCGGCGCGGGCACGCTGATCGACGTGGGCGCGGGCGCGGGCGGCTTCGCGGCGGCGGCGCGCGACGGCGGCTTTGAGGTGAGCGCGATCGAGATGGACGGCGCCTGCTGTGAGTTCATGCAGCGCGAACTGGGCGTGCGCGCGATCTGCACGGACCGCCCGCTGGAGACGCTCAGCGCGCTCCCGCCGGCCCGCGTGGTGAGCTTCTGGCACGTGCTGGAGCACCTGCCCGACCCGGCGGCGGCGCTCGCCGCGGCCAACGATGCGCTCGAGCCGGGTGGGGTGCTGGCAATCGCGGTGCCCAACCCCGACTCGATCCAGTTCAAGCTCCTGCGCAGCCGCTGGGCGCACCTGGACGCGCCGCGCCACGTGTGCCTGATGGGCGCCGGGGCGCTGGAGGAGCGCGCACGCGAGCTGGGCCTGGAGCCGGTGCTGAAGACGACGAGCGACCCGTCGGGCCTGGCCTGCAACGTGCACGGCTGGGTGTATGCGCTGCGCAACGATCCCTCCTCGGGGGCCGCGCCGTACGCAGCGTTGCGCGCCGGGGTGCTGCTCGCGCAGGCGCTGGCGCCCGTGGAGCGGCGCGGGTGTCGAGGGGCCGCGCTCACGCTGCTGCTGCGCAAGCCCTCCTGACATGCAAGGCGCTCGAGCACAGCAAGCCGGTGCGCACACCGTTGTGCCGGGTGCTCCGCGGTGAAGTCGCGAGCCGTCAGCGCCGTGGTGCTCACATACGACGGGCGCGAGCTGCTGGAGGTGGTGCTCCCGTCGCTGGCGCGCCAGACGCGCCCGGCGGATGAGGTGATCGTGGTGGACAACGGCTCCAGCGACGGCACGGGCGCGTGGCTGGCGGCCGAGTGGCCGCAGCTGAAGGTGGTGGCGCTGGCGCGCAACGTCGGCGTGGCGGCCGCGCTCAACGGCGGCGTGGCGGCGGCCACGGGCGAGTACGTGGCGCTGCTGAACAACGACCTGGAGCTTGAGCCGGACTGGCTTGCGGAGATGACCGCCGGCCTGGAGCGCCACCCGGACGCGGCCTCGGTGGGGTGCAAGCTGCGCAGCTACCACGATCGCGCGCGCCTGGACGGGACCGGCGACGTCCTCACCCGCCGGCTCGTGGCCTTCCGCCGCGGCGGCGGCGAGCTGGATGAGGGTCAGTACGACCAGGAGCAGGAGATCCTCACGCCGACGGCCGGCGCGGCTCTCTACCGCGCCTCGGCGCTGGCGCGGGTGGGCCCGTTCGACGAGTCCTTCTGGGCCTACTTCGAGGACGTCGACTGGGGACTGCGCGCGCAGCTGGCGGGGCTGCGCAGCTGGTATGTCCCGAGCGCGGTGGCCCACCACATGGGCGGGGCCACCACGGGCGGCGACAGCAGCCCGTTCTATCTGCTGCTGCACTACCGCAACCGCATCGGGCTGATGGTCAAGGACCTGCCGCTGAGCGTGCTGCTGCGCTGCGCGCCGGCGATCGCGCGCGAGCAGGCGGGAACGCTGGTGCACTGTGCGCGCAACGGGACGCTGCGCCTGTATCTGCGCGCGTGGCTGGGCGCGATCCGGCGGCTGCCCCGCTGGCTGCTCGCGCGGCGGCGCATCCAGGGCGCCCGGCGGGTGCCGGCGAGCCGGCTGGGCGAAATGCTGGGCGACTGACGTGGGCGGCGCGGCGGCAGAGGACACGAACGCGACGCAGGCTCGTGCGCAGCCGCGCCTGACTGTGGGGATCGCCACCTACAACGGCCGACACCTGCTGGAGGTCGTGCTGCCGTCCCTGCGCAGGCAGCTCTACGGCGACTTCCGCGTGGTGGTCGTGGACGACGCGTCGAGCGACGACACGGTCGCGTGGCTGCGCGAGCACTGCCCGGAGGTGGAGGTGGTCGTGCATGAGCGCAACCGCGGCGTGACCGGCGCCCTGAACTCCTGCCTGCGGGCGGGAGACTCGGAGCTGGTGGCGCTGCTGAACAACGACGTCGAGCTCGATCCGGGCTGCCTGGGAGAGCTGGTGGCGGCGCTGGCGGCGCACCCGGAGGCGGGCGTGGCGTGCGGCAAGCTGCTGGACTATCGCCAGCGCGAGCTGCTGGACGGCGCCGGGGACATCTACACGTGGGGCGGGGAGGCGAACAGGCGCGGCCAGGGCTCGCGCGACGTCGGCCAGTACGAGCGCCCGCAGGAGATCTTCAGCGCGTGCGGCGCGGCCGCCGTCTACAGGCGCGCGGCGCTCGATACGGTGGGCGTCTTCGACGAGCGGTTCTTCGCCAACTACGAGGACGTGGACTGGTGCTTTCGCGCCCAGCTGTCGGGCTGGAGCTGCCGCTACGTCCCTACGGCCGTCGCCTGGCACATGGGCAGCGCGACGCTCGGCAAGGGCGCCAGCGACTTCGCCCTCTACCACAACTGGCGCAACGCGATCTGGGTGGTGGTCAAGGACTTTCCCGCATCGGCGCTGCTGCGCCATGCGCCCGAGCTGGCGTTCGTGCAGCTGCGCAACCTGGCGCTCGCGCTGCGCCGCCGCCGCGCCCTGCTGTGGCTGCGGGTGTGGCGCGACGCGCTGGCGGGCATGCCCGCGGTGCTGGGCGAGCGTCGCCGCATCCAGCGCTCGCGGACCCGCTCGACGGCCCAGCTCGACAGGCTGATCGGCTCAGAGGAGTGAGCGCGCCCGCGGCACACGAGGGCGAGGGCCCGCAGCTGCCGGCCGCGCGGCCGGGCAACGCGCTGACGGTCGCGATCGCCACATACAACGGCCGTGAGCTGCTGGAGGGCGTGCTGCGCTCGCTGGCCGCCCAGAGCTTCCGCGACTTCCGCGTGGTGGTGGTGGACGACGGGTCCAGCGACGGCACCGCCGAGTGGCTGTCCGCGCGCTGGCCCGCCGTGGAGGTCGTCGTCCAGCCCAACTCGGGTGTGACCGCCGCGCTCAACTCGTGTCTGCGCGTGGCCCGCGACACGGAGCTGGTGGGGCTGTTCAACAACGACATCGAGCTGGCGCCGGACTGCCTGCAGGAGCTGGTCAGCGCGATGGCCGAGCACCCCGAGGCGGGCTCGGCCAGCCCGAAGCTGCTCGACTTCCACCGGCGCGAGCTGATCGACGGCGCGGGCGATGTCCTGACCTGGGCCGGGCACGGGCACCGGCGGGGCCACGGCGAGCGCGATCGCGGCCAGTACGAGGAGCCGCAGGAGATCTTCGGCCCGTGCGGCGGTGCGGCCGTCTACCGCCGCACGGCGCTGGACGCCGTGGGCGAGCTGGACACGGACTTCCACGCCCTCTTCGAGGACGTGGACTGGGCGCTGCGGGCGCAGCTGGCGGGCCTCGGCTGCCGCTATGTCCCCGCGGCGGTCGTCTACCACATGGGCAGCGCCACGCTCGGGCCCGGTCTCACGGACTTCACCCGCTACCACCTGTGGCGCAACGCCGTGTGGGTGCTGGCGAAGGGGATGCCCTCATCGCTGCTGCTGCGCCACGCCCATCAGCTGCTGGGCGGCCAGCTGGTCAACGTGGCGGTGGCGCTCAAGGATCGCAAGCTCCACATCTTCTGGCGCGCCTGGCGCGACGCGCTGGCGGCGATGCCCCGCATGCTGGCGCGCCGCCGCCAGATCCAGGGGGCGCGGCGGATCGGCCCGCGCGAGCTGGAGCTGCGGCTGAACCGCCGCTGAGCCGCCCTGCCGCCAACACCGCCGCGGCCGCCGCCCGCTCAACGGCGCGCGAGGATGGCGCGTCCGCCGGCGAGGTAGGCGGCTTCTCGCATGCGCTGGGCGAGCGGGGGTCGCAGCGCGCCCGCGGTCTCCCCCGGGCGCAGGGATGGCGCGGGCATGGAGATCCAGCGGGCGAGCGGCTCGGCCACCAGCGGCCAGGTCTGTCCGCGCGCGGCCGCGCGCAGCCTGTCGGCGTAGCTGTCGCGGCCCGCCTCAAGGACGCGCTCCAGCGCCGCGCCCAGCGCGTCAACGTCGCCCGGGGGCGCGACCGCGCCCAGCTCCTCGCGCTGCACCCGCTCGGCGAGATCGTCGCCGCTGGTGCACACCACTGGCAGTCCCGCCCAGAAGCAGTCGAGCAGGCGCGTGCGGTAGGCGAAGCGCGTCTCCAGGTGCTGTCCGTGGGCGGAGATCGCGCACGCGGCCTGCCCCAGCCAGGCGCCGCGCTGCTCGTAGGGGATCCAGCGATCGTGGAAGTGGACCACCGAGTCGAGCACGCCGAGCTCGCCGGCCAGTCTGCGCGCGGCTGTGGAGCTGGCGGCGGCGGCGGGATGATCGGGCGTGGCGCCCATGAACACGAGGCGCACCCGCGGCCGCCGGGCGGCGACGGCGGCCACCGCGCGAATCGCGCTCTCGGCATCCAGCCAGCTCCAGATGCCGCCGTTCCAGAGCACGATCTCGCTGTCTGCGCCGAGCCCGGCGATCGCCTCGCGCGGGCCGCCCCGCCCGGTCGGGGGCGGCGGCGTGTCGGGGACGCCGAAGGGCACCAGATCGATCACCTCGCGCAGGCTGGGATCGCGCTCGTAGAGCTCCGGCCCGATCAGCCGCAGCGCGAGCATCGCGCCGAGCCACAGGTCGCGCTGCGTCTCGCTGGCGCACATGAAGTTGTGGCCCGTGCGCAGCGCCGCGTGCAGCCTGTCGAGGGTGGTGGCCGTGCGCTGGCGGCGCTCCACCGCGCGCGTGCCGGCGAGCAGCTCCAGCGTCTCAAGCGTCTCCGGGCAGTAGAGGTCCACGATCACCCGCGCCGGCGAGCGCCGCAGCCAGCGGTCGCCCAGCGGCCACTGGGGGTGTGCCACAACCGCGTCGGCGCCCTCGATCAGCGGGCGCAGCGCGCCCGGCGCGTGCGCCCGGAAGGCGACCGTGCGCACGCCGTCGCGCTCGCGCTGCTCGGTTCCGCCGTGCGCCACCGTGACCTCCGCGGCGCCGCCGAGCGCGCGCGCCAGCTCCCAGCAGCGGATGCCAAGGCCGGCCATGTTCTCGCCCACGGGGTCGGCGCAGATGAACAGGACGCGCGGCCGGCGCGCCGCGGTCGCGGCTCCGACCGCCGCAGCTTCCACTGCCGCGGGCTCGGCGGCTCCGGGTCCAACGGCCGCCTGCGGTCCGCGCTCAGGCGGCGCGCCGTCCATACACACCTCGTCTCATGGCCAGCGAATCGCGGAAGGTGATGGTGCGGTCCACGGCCGCGGCCGGCGGCCGCGCCAGCCGCGGAGCGCTGCGCCCCGCGCGCCACCCCGCCAGCCTGCCCCGCAGCGCGGCCAGGTCGCGCGAGAAGAGCAGATCCGCGAGGACCACCACGGTCTCGGTGGCAAGCGTGCGCGGCGCCGTGCGGCCGCGCAGCAGGCCGTAGCGGCGCACCAGGTAGCCGCGTCCGAAGCCGCCGTGGCGCCGCTGCCAGGCCGAGCGGTGCCCGTGCGTGGCCGAGCCGAGGTGCACGCCCACGGCGTCGCTCGCCAGCGCTGCCCTCCAGCCGGCGCTGCGCAGGCGCAGGGCGAGGTCGAAGTCCTCCATGTAGGCGAAGATCGCCTCGTCCAGCCCGCCCACCTGCTCCCACGCGCTGCGGCGGTAGGCGGCCGCCGTGCCCGCCGGTCCCGCCAGCACCGGGCGCGCCTGGCCCGCGGCTGCTGCGTCAAGGCCCTGCAGGCGCGGAAAGCACCCCAGCGCCCCGTCGGCCACGAGGCCCGCGCTGTCGATCAGCCGCTCGCCGGGCTGCAGCATCAGCGCCGCCACCGAGCCCACCTGGGCGTCCTGCGCCAGCGGCGCCACAAGTCGCTCCAGGAAGTCGGGGCGGGCGTCCACGTCGTTGTTCAACAGCACCACCACCTCGCCGGAGCCGGCCGCCACGCCGCGGTTGCACGCCTCCGCGAAGCCGCGGTTCTCGTCGAAGCTCTCCACGTGCACGTCCGGCCACTCGGCGCGAACGCGCGCGCGGGTGTCGTCGGTCGAGCCGTTGTCCACGAGGATCACGCGATGCGCGACCGTCTGCGCGCGCAGATGGCGCAGGCAGCTGTCGGTCAGCTGGTAGCGGCCGTAGGCGACGATCACCACATCGATCGAGGGAGGCATGACGCCTCATCGTATTGGCGGCGTGCGATGCCCCGGAGCGATGGCACTAGCCTGTCCCTCGTTGCCCGCGCGCCAGCCTCATATCGGCCTGAACCTGATCTTCCTGGTGCCGGGCGAGACGGGCGGCATGGAGGTGGCCGCGCGCGAGCTGATTCCGGCGATGCTCGCGGCGGCGCCCGCGGGCATGCGCTTCACGGCGTTCGTCAACCGCGAGGCGGCAGCGGTCGGGGGCGGTCCGTGGGGCGAGCTGCTGCCGGCGGTGACCGTGCCGGTGAGCGCGCGCAACCGCGTGCAGTGGGTGCTGGGCGAGCAGGCGCTGCTGCCGGCGGCGGGCGCGCGGGCGGGAGTGCGGCTGATGCACAGCATGGCCAGCACGGCGCCCGTGTGGGGGCGCTTTCGACGCGTGGTGACCGTCCACGATCTGATCTACGCGCGCTTCCCGGAGGCCCACGCGGGCATCCGCGAGAAGGGCATGAGGGTGCTGGTGCCGCTGGCTGCGCGGCGCTCGGACCGGGTGATCGTCGACTCGCAGAGCACGCGCCGCGATCTGATCGAGCTCGTGGGCGTCGCGTCCGAGCGCATCGACGTCGTCCCGCTGGGCCTCGGCGCGGTGCGGCGCCAGGCGCCGATGCCCGAGGACGAGGTGCGCGCGCGCCTGGCGCTCGGCGGGCGCCGGGTGCTGCTCAGCCTCTCGGCGAAGCGGCCCCACAAGAACCTGCTCGCGCTGATCGGCGCGCTGGCGCGGATGCCGGCCGAGGACCGTCCCGTGCTCGTGCTGCCGGGCTACGGGACCCCTCACGAGGCCGAGCTGCGCGCGCGCGCGGACGCGCTCGGACTCGCCGACAGCGTCCGCTTGCCGGGCTGGGTCTCGGCCGCGGAGCTCGAGGGCCTGTGGGCGATCACCTCGGCGTTCGTGTTCCCGTCGCTGTATGAGGGCTTCGGGCTGCCCGTGCTCGAGGCGATGGCGCGGGGCGTCCCGGTGGCGTGCTCGAATGCCTCCTCGCTGCCCGAGGTCGCGGGCGATGCGGCGCTGCTGTTCGACCCGCGGCAGGAGCGGGCGATCGCGGAGGCGCTGCTCCGTCTGCTCGGCGACGAGGCGCTGCGCGAGCGCCTGCGCTCGCTGGGGAACGCGCAGGCGGCGCGGTTCACATGGGAGCAGACCGCACGCCTGACACTGGAGAGCTACGCCCGGGTGCTGGGGTCGCTCTGATGTCGTCGCTCGCGATGCTCCTCGACAGGCGTCCCGACATGGGACACCCAATACGGTATATTTGTGAATCATGACCCCGGGCACGCTCGTCCGTTCGGTGCGTCGACGCCACCGCATCACCCAGGCGCAGCTGGCAGTGCGCGCGGGGACCTCCCAGAACGCGATCAGCCGGATCGAGCGCGACATTCAGTCCCCATCGGTCGACACCCTGCGGCGGCTGCTTGCCGTGATGGGCGAGCAACTCGATTTGACCGCGCGTCCGATGGCGGCCGACTTCGACGCCGATCATCTCGCCGACTCGCGCGCGCAGACGATGAATGAGCGGCTCGAGCGCTCACTCGCATGGAACCGCTTCGGCGCGCAGCTGGCCGGCGCGGCGCTTCGCGGTGAGCGATGAATCCGCTCGGCCGACGGCCGCCGAGGCCCGAGCCGAGCGACGTGCCCGACGATGCACCGACCGATCCGCTCGAGATCTTTCGCACCCTCAACAGGCATGAGGTCGACTACATGGTCATCGGCGGCGTCGCCGTGCAGGCGTATGGACACGTGCGCACGACCCAGGATGTCGACGTCCTCGTGGCACCCGCGAAGAGCAACCTCGAGAATCTCGCAGCGGCCCTCAGAGAGCTGCGCGCACGACTCAAGGGTGTCGACGCGGATCTGCTCGGGATTGACCCAACCGATCCGGCGCACCTGCGCGACGGCGCCAACTTCGGACTCGCCACTCGCGCCGGTGGCCTCGACGTCTGGACCGATGTGGCCGTGCTCAAGGGCGCGAGGTCGTGGGTGGCGATGCGCGGTCGTGCCGTCCCCGCTGAGGTCGGCGGCGAGCGCATCAACTTCGTCGACCGAGACGACCTGATCCGCATGAAGCATGCGGCGGGGCGTCCGCGAGACCTCGAGGACATCGCTGCGCTGATGAGCTATGAGGATCGCGAGTCGCGCTCGCCCGATTCACCCGCGTAGATCCGCAGCACGACTCGCAGCGAATGCTCGAGCGAGAGCCGCTCGGCGTTCTCGGCGAACCACCCGGCGGTGCTCCGGCGCAGCGCGAGCCCGGCGCCGTGGACGCGGACGATCGCGTCGGCGACCGACTGCGGATCGGAGCGCTCGGCGATCGTGCCGTTGACCCCCTCGACGATCAGCTCGGTGGCGGCGTTGTCCTCGCCGGCGACGACGACGCTCGGCGTTCCCCGCGCGGCGGCCTCGACGACGACCATGCCGTAGCCCTCGCGGCGCGAGGTGAGCAGCATGCACATCGCGCGTCGCATCTCCGAGTCGACCGTCTCGGGCTCGGCGAAGCCGAGGGCCAGGACGGTGTCCTGGAGACCGTGCTCGACGATTGCCTCATCGAGCGCCGCGCGCTGCGGCCCTTCACCGAGGATCTCCCCCCGCAGCCCCTCAATCCGCTCGGCGGCGAGCGCGATCGCGGCCACCGCGAGCGTCACCTGCTTCTCGGGGATCAGGCGCCCGGCAAACAGTACGAGCGGGTCGACGGGCTCCGGTGCGGGCGGCTCGATCGTGCCCGCGTAGAGTCCGCGCAGCACTGTCACCGGACCGCGCAGGCCCGCCTCGCGCAGACGGCGCGCATGGAGCTCGGAGAAGCAGAACGCCCGCTGGCGCACGTGTGCGCAGAGGCGCTGGACGAGCCCGCCGATGCGCCCGCCGGCGTCTCCCAGGTATTCGCGCCAGTAGGCGCTGCTCCAGACCTCGAACCAGTCGACCACCAGCTCGAAGCGCATCAGCGGCCGCAGCGCGGCGGCGGCGAGCAGGGAGAAATAGGGGAAGGAGCAGGTGTCGAGGACGTCATAGCGGCGCCCGTGGCGCAGCAGGTGCCAGAACACGCCGAGGCCGAAGACGAGCGGGGGCAGGATGCGCCGCCGTCCGTCGGCCGTGTACAGCGCCATGCGCGGTCCGGCGGTGACGACGCGAACACCGCCGTCGATTTCGACCTGTCTACCGCGCTTCCACTGGCGCAGCGTCAGGTAGGTGACCTCGTGCCCCTCCGCGGCGAGGCGCTCGGCGAGGTTGCGATACCAGCGCTCGCCGCCGCCGACCGTGTACGGGTAGAGGCAGTCGTAGATGACGCAGATGCGCATCCCGCTAGCATCTCATCTCGCCGATGCGCCGCCTGCTCGTGCGTCACTTTCCGCCCTTCGGAGCGTTATAACCGGATGGTCCTGCACCCGCCCGGCGCAGAGCGGGCCCCCGAGCGGCCCCAGCCGATGAGCACACTCGCCCACACAAGCACACCCTCAGCGCTGGAGCCCCAGGACGCGCAGGCGCTGCTGGTGTCGGTCGTGATCCCCTGCC
>Ga0075520_1001909_pt1 | contig 10239 bp, 7 predicted proteins | sample NGEPerB_FD_75100 | JGI IMG/M metagenome (GOLD analysis project Ga0075520, IMG submission 75100) | Arctic peat soil microbial communities from the Barrow Environmental Observatory site, Barrow, Alaska, USA - NGEE PermafrostAB12-B | ecosystem: Environmental > Terrestrial > Soil > Wetlands > Peat ...
ACGGCGGCAGCCACGACTTCCGCGGCATCCGGTGATCGAGGATACACCATGATCGCCGCGCCGCGCCGGAGGTACTCGGGCCACGACTCCGGCGCACGCGAAGGGTCGCCGAAGAGCAGCACGACCTGATCCGGGCGCGGCGTCGCGGAAAGGCGCTGAAGCCCGGCGAGCCCGGGACCGTCGAGCGGGGAGGTCGCGTCCAGGGCCACGACGAGCAGGTCGGCCGAGGCAAGGAGGTCGACGTGGTCGCCGGCTTCCGCAAGCGGGACGAGGGCCAGCGGGTCGGGGCTCAGGGGGTAGCGGCTCGGGCCCTCGTGCAGCACGCGGCCGACCCACGCCAGCGACACCGTGTCGCCCACGCAGGCAATGGCGAAACCGCGCTCCGCCTCGTGGCGGATGGCGTTGACGTCCACCTCGCGGACGGTCTTCCACATGGCGCCGAAGTCGCTCCACTGAGGCTTGGGCACGGCGCTACCTTTCTCTCGTCAGAGGCGCCCTCCGCGGCCGGCTTGCTGCCGGCCACTGTGACGGGGTCGTCGGCTAGGTGTGTACCCACACGGTCCGGGTCTGAGGCGTGGGCGGCGGGAAGTTGCAGGCGCCGCACGGTCGTGCCGATATCGAAGTTGCCAGAGCGGAGTGCGCGAGCCGGTACGGGTTTGCAGGATAGCTGGTGCCAGAACGGGTTTGCAGGAGAGCGGGAGCCGGCGCGTGAAAGCACACGAGTGGCTCGCGCGCGGGATGTCGCGCCGGTCCACGACACGATCACCAAGGGGATCCGGCACGGGGGATCCGTGTCGCATCCATGCGATCACACGGAGGCGGAGCCCGATGACGATCCGACGACTGTCCCTCAAGTTCGTGCTCGTCGTGGTCGCGGCGGGGTTCGCCGCCGCCTCGGCGGCGGCGGCGCCCAACGCACCCGACCCCGCCACCGGATTCCTGCTCAACGGCCGCCAGCTCACGCCACTGGGCGCCCAGGTGACGCTCGGCAACTTCCCCACCGGCGGCGCGGTAACGGCCGACGGCCGCTTCCTGTGGACGGTCTCGGCCGGTCTGGGGGCCAACGACATCCGCATCGTCGACACGGCCCGCCGGCGCGTGATCCAGGTCATCCCGCTGGCCGGAGCCTCGGGCGGCATCGCCCTGGATTCGCGCCACCGGCGGGCCTACATATCCGGCGTCACCGTGTCCCGCTGGTGGCCGACGCAGAGTGGACAGACCGGCCAGCCCCCCTTGCCGGGGATCGCAGGCAACGTCATCCTCGTCTACGGCTGGGACGCGGCCTCCGGACAGGCGCGGTTCCTGCGGACCGTCTCCGTCGCCGCGGTGCCGAACGCCCCGCTCGTCCAGCAGTATCCGTTCGCGGTCCCGGGCGCGCCTTTCTCGACGAACGCCTGGCCGCAGAAGCTGGCGGTCTCGCCGGACGGCAGCCGCCTGCTGGTGCCGCTCAACCTCGGCGACAGCGCCGCCCTGGTCGACATCAACGGGCACGACCGCGTGCGCTACGTCGCCATGACGAGCGGCAGCTACCCGTTCGGCGCCGCGATCCTGCCCGGCGGGCGCAAGGGCCTGGTGAGCAACGAGGCGACCGGGACGGTGTCGGTCGTGGACCTGCGGCGCGCAGTGAAGGTCCGCGACATCACCGTCGGGCCGCCGCTCTCCCACCCGGAGGGCATCGCGATCGACCGCGCCGGCCGGCGCGCCTACGTCGCCCTCTCGGCCTTGGACGAGGTCGTCGTGATCGACCTGCGCCACTGGCGCGTCGAGCGCACCATCTCGGTGGGACGCAGCGCCGGCCTGGGCACCATGCCGGTGGCTCTCGCGATCAGCCCGCACGGCGCGCGGCTGTTTGTGGCCGAGTCGGGCGCCGACGAGATCGCGGTCATCCGCCTGCCAGGCGAGAAGACCCGTCCCGAGCTCGACTGGACGCTGGTCGGCCGCATCCCCACGGCGGAAGATCCGCAGGCCGTCGCTACCGTCGCGGCCAAGGGCGGCCGGCCGGCGCAGCTCCTGTACGTCGCCGCCCGGGGCGTCGGCGTCGGGCCGAACCTGACCGGTCCCGTCCCGACGGACCCCTTCGACCCCATCTTCTGGGCGTTCAACTGGAACGCCCCGACCACGGACGTCTTCAGCCTCACGAGCGGGACCACCTACCTCGCGGCGATGGTCGACGGCCACGCCGGGCTCATGCGGCTGCCTTCGGACGCCAAGGTCAAGCAGCTCTCCCCGGCGGCGACACGGCAGATCCATCCGCGGGACGCGCAGAAAGCCCCCGCCGGGACCCCGCTGCGCGCCGGCGGACCCATCAAGCACGTCTTCTTCATCGTGCGCGAGAACCGCAGCTACGACCAGCTGCTCGGCGATCTCGGCCGCGGCAACGGCGACCCGCATCTGACGATCTTCGGGCAGGACGTGACCCCCAACCTGCACGCCCTGGTCACGCGCTTCCCGCTCCTCGACCACGTCTTCGCCAACTCGGAGGCCTCGATCCAGGGGCACTTCTGGACTGCCTCGGCGAGCGTCCCCGACTACGTCGACCGCAACTGGGTGCAGGAGTACGCTGGGCGCCTGCGCCCCAACGACTTCGGCGTCTACGCCGTGACGTTCCCGGGGAACGGCTTCCTCTTCGACCAGGCCGAGCGGCAGCACATCTCCTACTTCAACTACGGCGAGGGGTTCGCGGGTGACGAGCCCGGCGTGAAGGACCGCGACCGCTCCGCGGCGCTGCGCAAACAGGAGCAGCGCGTGGCCATGAACTCCGACCTCGGCCCCGGCCAGGGGCTCCCCAAGGGCGGGACCTACGCCAACGACCTGGGCATCGGCAAGGTGCTGGGAAGCAGCCCGACGAACCCGCTGGACGGCGAGGTCTTCGACTCCAGCAAGTCCACGCTCCCGGGCGCCGCTCCGCCGGTCAGCTACTCGCACGTGGACAGCTTCCGCGCGCGTTTCGCGAAGCAGCTCGCCGCGAACAATGTCCCGGCGCTGAGCTATCTCACGCTCACCAGCGACCATACGCGCGGCACCCAGACCGACTTCCCGATCCCGATCGCCATGGTGGCCGACAGCGACTTGGCGATCGGCCAGCTCGTGGACACCATCTCGCACTCGAAGATCTGGTCGTCGTCGGCGATCTTCATCGTCGAGGACGACTCCCAGGACGGCGCCGACCACGTGGACGCGCACCGCATCCCGATCGCGGTGATCAGCCCCTACGCCAAGCAGGGTGCGATCATCCATCGGCGCTACGACCTGGTCTCCGTGGTGCGCTCGATCGAGCTCATCATCGGGATGAAGCCGCTGTCGCTCAGCGACGCGCTGGCGAGCCCGATGTACGACGCCTTCAGCTCGCGGCCGCTCAACTCGGCGCCGGTGGACGCGGTCCCTGCCAAGGTGAAACTGCTGGAGCGCAACACGCAGGCGGCCCCGTGGGCGACGCTCTCGAACAGCCTGCCGCTGGGGCGGACCGACGCGGTGCCGCAGAAGCAGCTCGACGCGATCCTCTGGAAGTCGGTGCACGGCGCCGACAGCGTGCCGCCGCCGCCGGGGCCGAACGCCGAGAAGGACCAGTAGGGCGAGGTCGGGAGCCGCGGAGGGATCGCGCCGCGTGCGCGACGACCGCGCGACGACCGCGCGCCCGTCCTACCAGAGAGTCATCGAGTCCAGGAAGAGCCGGCGCAGATCGTCGGCGCTCGCCGGCCGGGGAGAGAGCTTGGTGACCGTGTGCTGGGGCAGGGTGCCGGCCACCAGGTCGTCGACGTCCTGGGGGCCGTAGCCAACGGCCGCCAGGCCGTTGGGCAGGCCGGCCTTGCGCATCAGCGCGATCAGCGCGCCGGCCAGCAGCTCGCCGGCTCCATCCGGGCCGGCCGAGTCCAGCTCAGCGGTGTCCAGGCCCATCAGCTCGGCCGCGTAGCGGTGGCGCTCCGGGCCGGCCGGCGCCGTGAAGCGGAACACGGCCGGCGCATCGAGCACGACCGACATGCCGTGCGGCACCAGGGGCCGGTCGGCCGGATACCCCTGCGCCCGGTACTCGCGGACCATGCCGGAGACCGGGTACGACATCGCGTGCGCGAGGTGGGTGCCGGCGTTGCCGAAGCCGACGCCGGCGAAGGTCGCGGCGAGCAGCATGGCGCCGCGAGCCTCTTCGTCGTCCGGGTCGTCGAGCGCCCGCGCGAGATTGGCCACGCCCATCTGGACGGCGCGCGCGGCCCACACGTCGCTGATCGGGTTGGCGCCCTGGTAGGCCGGCCGCAACTCCGGGCTCTCCGGGGCCGGCCGGCGGTCGTAGGGCAGCGCGGTCAGTGATTCGATCGCGTGGCAGAGCACGTCGAGGCCGCTGCACGCCGCCACCATCGGCGGCATTGTGCGCGTGTTCAGCGGGTCGATGATGCCGAGCGACGGGCGCGCGGCGCGATGGCGGATGGCGGTCTTGGCGCGCAGGTCCAGCAGGTCGAACACGACCACGCCGGTGGTCTCGCTGCCCGTACCGGCCGTGGTGGGGACGGCGATGAGGGGCGCCATCTTGCCCTGTACGCGGCGCCCCTGGCCGAGCGGCGGGTTGACGTAGGCGAGGAACTCCGCGGGGCAGGAGGCGTACAGGTCGGCGGCCTTGGCCGTGTCGATGCTCGACCCGCCGCCGACCGCGACGTAGCCGTCGAAGCGGCCCTCTTCGGCGAAGCGCACGGCTGCCATCAGCGAGATATCGGTCGGCTCCACACGCGCCTGGTCATAGAGGACGGCGTCGATGCCGGCGGCGCGGAGAGCCTCCAGCGTCACCGCCACGGGCTCGCTGCCGCTCATTCCCGGGTCGGTCACGACCATCACGCGGTGCCCGCCCAGCTGGCGCATGTCGTGCCCGATCTCGCGGGTCACGCCCGGCCCGTACTTGACGCTCGAGGTGTCCATGGAGAAGGCGCTCTCGAAGTCCATGGCCGCAGCCTACCATCGCTGCGTGCGCCGGGTCTGCCGGACTGCGACTGACCGGCTCGCGGCCTCCCGGCCGGCAGCGTCGGCCGCGTCGGCCGCGTCCGATTGCCTTCCGCGCGACGAAAGAGGATAGCAGAACTCCTCCTGGTCGCCCTCCCCCCGCTCCCGTCTCTCCACACAAAAGGCATGAACGTGCCGCTCCCTCTGGTCAAGGCGGGATGGGCATCGGCGTGTCGCTGCACCCACTGGCGTCCGCCGTGGCCTCGGCCGGCGGGCTGGAGTGCTCTCCAGCGCCGGCCTGGACCGGATCGTCTCCCGCCGCATCGGCCGCAAGGTCGGCATCTACGAGGCGCTGCGAAGCGAGGTCGCGACGGCGAAGGCTCGCGGAGGCTTCGCCGGCATCAACATCATGGTCGCGCTGCAGCGCGACCTCGAGGCCTCGGTGCGGGGCGTCATCGACGCCGGCGCCGACGCGATCGTCTCGGGCGCCGGCCTGGCGCTCTCGCTGCCGGGCATCCAGGCGCCGCGGGGCACCGCGCTCGTCCCCATCGTCTCGTCCGCTCGCGCGCTCGACCTGATCTGCCGGCGCTGGGAGCGCCTGCACTGTCGCCCCGACGACGTGGTGCTCGAAGGTCCGCAGGCCGGCGGCCACCTCGGCTTCCGCGCCGACCAGGCCGAGCTCGAGGAGAACAAGCTGGAGAGGCTCCTGCCGCCGGTCAAAGAGACGGCGATGGCCCATGGCGACTTCCCCGTGATCGTAGCCGGCGGCATCAACTCGCACGAGGACGTGCGCCGCTTCCTTGCCCTCGGCGTCGACCGCGTACAGCTGGGGACGCGCTTCCTGGCGACCGAGGAGAGCAGCGGCTCCCCCGCGTACAAGCGCGCCGTCGTCAGGGCCACGCCCGAGGACATGATCGTGGCCAACACGCCCGGCTCGCCCTGTGGCTTCCCCTTCCACGTGCTGCGCGAGTCGCCGATGTTCCAGTCGGCTCTGGTGCGCACGCGCCTGCCGCGCTGCGACAAGGGCTACGTCCTCATCAAGGACGCGCACGGGCGCTACGCGCTGCGCCGCCGAGGAGTCCAACGAGAAGTGCTTCTGCATCTGCGACGGGCTCTTCAGCGCCGCGAGCTACAACGCCGGCGAAGAGGAGCCGCTGTACACGGCCGGCACGGTCGCGGCGCGCGTCGACCGCAGCCTGTCCGTGAGCGATCTGATGGCCAAGCTCGCCGGGACACTCGCGGTCATGCCGACGGCCGCGTAGCCGGCCCTACCGTGGGCCCTCCGGCAGGTAGCGCAGGATCACGCCCCCGGACGCGAGCGAGCGAGACTCCAGCAGCCTGAGGTGCAGCCGCTCGAGTTCTCGCCCGAACAGGGTCCTCCCGCTGCCGAGCACGACCGGGACCACGACGACCCTGTACTCGTCGAAGAGCCCGTAGCGCGTCAGCGTCGCAGACAGATCCCCACTGCCGAAGACCAGCGACTGCCCGTCGCCGGCAAGCTTGAGCCGCGACACCGCGCCCGCGGCGTCGTCGCTCACGAGGCTGGCGTTCTCCCAGGCGACCTGCCGCAGGGTCCGCGAGAAGACGAACTTCGGGATGTCGTTCATGAGCGCGGCGACCTCGCCCTCCACCGACGGCCAATACGCGGCCATCCCCTCGTAGGTGACGCGGCCGAAGAGCAGCCGGTCGGCGGACCGCAGCTGCTCGATGGAGATGGACTCGAGCTCCTCGCCCCACACCAGTTCGTGCCAGTCGAGGTCCCACGTGCTCGATCCTTCGAAGAACCCGTCGAGCGTGATCAGGTTCCACATGACGAGCCTGCTCATCATCGCCTCCCGCTTGCGGCCGTGAATGTCGAACAGAGTGTGCCCGGGGCGGCGCCGGCAGGCGCGGCCGTCCCGTTTGCCCGCTAGTACGTCGGCGGCGAGGGAATACTGACCAGGTACCGGACCAGCACAGGATCGAGGATATCGTGGCACTTCACGCGGTCACCGGACCGCAGCACTCGTCGACCCCCTCGGCCGTTCGCCGCGAGCTGCGACTGCTCGTCGACCGGCCCGCCCAGCTCGCCGGATTCCGTCGCCGTCTTCGCAAGATGCTCGACGACCGCGGCCTGCACGAGCACGAGCGCGAGATCGTCGTCCTCGCCTGCTCCGAGGCGCTGAACAACGCGCTGCAGGCGGGCGATGTCTACGAGTGCGACATCGAGGTCGTCGTCTCGCTCGTCTCGGACTACGTCTGCGTCGAGGTGCGTGACGCCGACCAGCGCTTCAAGGGCGTATGCCTGGACGTCATCGAGGCCGCCGGCCCCACAGAGGAACACGGGCGCGGGCTGTATCTGATGCAGACGCTGATGCAGAGCCTGGAGCTTGTGCCACGCTCGCGGGGGACGCTCGTGCGCATGGTCAAGAAGCTCGAGGCTCACGAGGAGAAGGACTAGTCACACCTCTCGACGGCGCTGCCGGGCGTCGCGGCAGGCGGCTATCATGACCGTCATGCCGCGCCGACCAGCAGCCCTCCACCACCGTGCCTGAGCAGCCGCCGGATGTCGGCCTCCCGGCCGGCGGCGGCCGCGAGAGCGGCGGCGACTTCGAGGGCGACGGCGATTTCGAGGGGGAGGCGGAACGCCTCGCCCCGGCGCCGCCGGTGCGCGAGCCGACGTCCGGGCCGCCCGGGCGGCGGTTCGTCGTCGACTTCGGCCCGCTCCGCCGTCACCGCGACTTCCGCCTGCTCTGGCTCGGGCAGGCGGTCTCGTTCCTCGGGTCGATGGTCACGTTCGTGGCCATCCCATACCAGGCGTACGCGCTCAGCCACTCGTCCCTCGTGGTCGGGCTGCTGAGCGCGGCGGAGCTGGTGCCCCTGGTGGTGATGGCCCTCTTCGGCGGCGCGCTGGCCGACGCCATCGACCGCCGCAAGCTGGTGCTCATCGCCGAGGCGCTTCTGGCGGTCGCCTCCGCGGCACTGCTGGTCAACGCCCTGCTCCCCGGCCCGCGCCTGTGGGTGCTGTTCGTCGTCGGCGCGGCCATGGCGGGCCTCGACGGGCTGCAGCGCCCGCCGCTCGACGCGCTCCTGCCGCGGCTCGTCGACAAGGACGAGATCGTCGCCGCCGGCGCGTTGTCATCGTTGCGGATGACGGTGGGGATGATCGCCGGGCCGGCGCTGGGCGGCGTGCTCATCGCGGCGTTCGGCTTGGCGAGCGCCTTCGGCTTCGACATCGCGACCTTTGCCGTTTCGCTCGCGGCGCTCGCCCTGATGCGCGCCGTGCCGCCGCCGTCGGATGCGCCGGCCCCGTCGCTGCGCGGCATCGCCGAGGGGCTCCGCTACGCGGCCGGCAGGCAGGAGCTTCTCGGCACCTACGCCGTCGACGTCGTGGCGATGTTCTTCGGCATGCCGATGGCGCTCTTCCCGGCGCTGGCGCACAAGTTCGGCGGCGCCGGCGTGCTCGGCATGCTCTACGCGGCGCCCTCGGTTGGCTCGTTCATCGCCTCGGGGACGAGCGGCTGGGCGCCGCGCGTGCGCCGTCACGGCGCCGCCGTGTGCCTCGCCGCCGTCGGCTGGGGCGTGGGCATCACCGCGCTGGGCTTCGCGCCCGACGTGGTGATCGCGCTCGTCGCGCTCACCGTCGCCGGCTACTGCGACATGATCAGCGGCCTCTTCCGCGGCGCCATCTGGAACCAGACCATCCCCGACCGTCTGCGCGGCCGCCTCGCCGGCATCGAGCAGATCTCGTATTCGACGGGACCGCTGCTCGGCAACGTGGAGGCCGGCGCGGTGGCCGCCTTCGCCGGCCTTCGCGTCGCCATCGCCTCCGGCGGCATCCTCTGTGTCGCCGGCGTCGGCGTGGCCGTCGTCCTCTTGCCGAAGTTCTGGCGCTACCGGGCGCCGGAGTGAGCGGCCGGCGGCGCCGGCTGCGCGCTCGTCATCTGCCCGCCGTGTCCGCGACGGCCGGGCTCCGCCCGGCGAGATGCGTGACGAGGATGTGCGTGATCACGAGGAACCCCCACGCCCGGAAGACGAGGATGACCCAGGCGGCCTGCGTCACCGAGCACAACGCCGCCGCTGAGCTCAGGCAGTTCGTCGAGAGCGAGCGCGAGGGCGAGAACGGCCGCGTCTCGCGCTCCTCTCGCGAGCGCTATCGCACCGTGAGGCGCCGGCCTCAAGGGCAACGAGCGTTGCGCCCACAAGGTCGGCGGCGAGCCCTGCTCGCGCCGCCGCTCGTCACCCTTGTGAGTGCAGCCCCACGGTGTTGCCCTCAGTGTCGGCGATCATCGCGAAGAAGCCGGCGTCGTTCATGTCGATCGCCGTCTTGGGGATCAGGATCGTGCCGCCCGCCGGCTCCACGCGGTCGAGGACTGCCTGCAGGTCCGGGTTGGCGTTGAGGAAGACCGCAGTCCCGGTCGCGCTGGGCACGGCGCCTTCGCCGCAGACCAGCGCCCCGCCGATCTCTTCCTTGCCGGCGTCGGCGGGGAATCCCCACATCTCCATGGTCGGCTGACTGAGCAGCGGCTCGAGCGAGCAGCCGCAGATCGTCTCGTAGAACTTCTTCGCCCGCTCGAAGTCGGTTGCGGGGATCTGGAACCAGGTGATCGCGTGCGGCATGGCCGTTTCTCCTTCGAGGATCCGTGATCCGCCCGGGCCTCTCGTGGCCCGCTCGGGTCGTGTGAGAAGACGGTGCCTCGGTCCGCGCCCCGGCAACCCGTTCGGGCGCGACCGCTTGGCCGCGCCGCGCCGGTCAGGCGGGCGTCACCTTCATGGTGGAGATATCGATCTGGTCGCTCGGATTGGTGGTGTGGTAGTACCACTTGCCGCTGGTGGCGTCGTAAGTGATGTTCCACATCAGGTTGTTGGTCATCACGCGCACCTTGCCGGAGGTGTCCGTCACGGTCATCTTGTAGCCGGGCGCCGGGCGCGCGTTGACCAACGAGCCACCCACCGTGTAGGTCAGGCCGTTGATCGGCGAGGCGTAAGCCGCGGGATCGAGGCCGAGGTCGGTGTAATTGTACGGCGCCCAGGAGCGCGGCCAGCTGCCGTGCTTGGCGTAGTACGCGAGCTCCAGTGCGATGAGGTTGCTGGTCATCGACGTGAACGACGCCGTGAGCGGGTCGGCCGGCCCGCCGGGGACCGTGTAGCTGCCGCTGCTGAGCCAACCGGTGAGCACGTAAGTCGATCCCGCTGACGAACCGGTCGACGTGTAGCTGTAGGAGCCGAGGCTCGCCGTCGTCGAGTACGCCATGTCGCCGCCGCTGAAGGCGTTCTGAGGCCACTGGTCGATCTGTGCGCCCTTGAGATACGCGACGCTGCCGCTGGGGGGGTAGG
>Ga0075520_1001910_pt1 | contig 10238 bp, 9 predicted proteins | sample NGEPerB_FD_75100 | JGI IMG/M metagenome (GOLD analysis project Ga0075520, IMG submission 75100) | Arctic peat soil microbial communities from the Barrow Environmental Observatory site, Barrow, Alaska, USA - NGEE PermafrostAB12-B | ecosystem: Environmental > Terrestrial > Soil > Wetlands > Peat ...
CAGTTATTTCTTTTATTGCGGCCTTCAACCAAAGAAGGAAGCGAAAGCGAAGCGTATGACCTAATAACCTGAAGGTCACACGAGGTCACTGGGGATCACGCGAGGTCATAAGTCGGATTTGGAAAGTTAAATAGACCCAAACTGCAGAAACAAAGTGCGTAACCTGATAACCTGAAGGTCACGCGAGGTCACCTGCGATTGAAGTTTGCAGATTGAATAAGGTTATTTACAGACTCCTTTTAGAATTGTCTCCCCATGTGAATTAGGTGTTATATAACTCCATTCTTCATCATAATATTGAAAAAATATTACCTTATTCTGATCATACAAGGTTGTAGATACTGTCCTCTTCCTCAGTTTCTTACAGTCTATTTCAATCAAATCCCTTCCCTCTGATAGTTTGTCAAACGGTTTCCTACTTTTTGCCATCCCTTGAATATATTTCTCTCTACCTTTATCAGAAAAAACCTTTTTGTCCCACACTTGAACTATATAATTTTCACCATTTTTATCAAAATTTACCTTCTTATATGAATAATCACCATCATCATTATCATCAAATTCCAACCAATCATTATCCTCCCCAGATTTCACCAGATTTGATGAACTACTGACACAACCTACAAGTAGAAATAGAACCAGAACCGATAAAAAAATGACTGAATTAATTTTTTTCATCATCTCGCCTTCCAGCAATTAATATAAGACACTTCGCTGTTTCCGATAAGTTGGATTCAGAATAAACTATTTCTTTTTTATCTTGGAAGTCTTGGAAGTCTTGCCGAGACTGCAAACTTCATTTTTAAGTATTTCCATCTGTGTATTGGGAGGAATATCAATCCACTCATCAGAAGGTTTCGGCAGCGAAGCAAGAACAGAATCTTTTTCATCATAAATACTCATAGAAGAAATTCTGTATTTTTTATTAACGCAGTCAATTTCAACTAATACCAACTGATAATTCAACATATCAGGATTGTCGGGTGCTTTACCTATGCTTTTAAGAAATGAAAAGTACTGTTTTTTTCCATTTTCAATGAATATTGTTTTAGTCCATACACGGATAATATTTTTATTTACTTTTTTAATGCTACTTTTATCATAATACATATGCCCTGTTGACATTGGCGCATAGTATATCCAGTCTGCAGCCCATGCCTGATCAGCGAATAAGAGAAATATTACTAAACAAATAAGGCTGTGAACATGCTTTGCTTTCATCATCTTTCCTCCAATAATTAACATCCAACCTTCACTTTTTCCAATACTGTGAATATTATAATAGCACTATTATTTTTTTTTAAAAGAGGAAAATCTGCCATCTCATTGATTACGATAAAAATCTATTATAGTAATGAAATTATTCTGCATAACACTTCAGGAAAAAGTCATTAAGAGCATACAATCCCCCAATACGCTGACTATCGCGTCAGCAAAACCGGAATCGGGCTTTTACGAATAACGTGAGATGTGGTACTGCCCAAGAATAATTCGCGTAAACGATTATGGCCGTAGGCTCCCATGACCATTAATTCTACAGAGCCTTCCTTGATAAACTTGATAATCTCATCCTGATCTTTGCCGGACAGGATTATTGTTTCGCAATCAGCCATTGGAGCAGATGAGTCTTTTTCATTCATCTCTTCTATCTGTGCGGATAAAGTATCAGCTTTTTTCGCATCTGATGTAATGATGACAACTGTTATCGGCCAAACGGCTTTTTTCGACAATTCCAAAGAAAGCTCTAAAGCTTTTAACGCCGAATCACTGCCGTCGTAAGCAAGCGCCATGCTTTCTATCTCCACAAAATTCTCGGGAGTGACAAGCACGGGTTTGCCCGAATCACGCACAACAGCTTCGGCAACCGATCCAAGAAGTCCGCCTTCCTTTAAATGAAAGTGTTCTCCTTTTTTCGCCATCAGAATCAAATCGGCATTTTGGGCTTCTTCTATTATTATCGGGCTGATTCTACCGATCGTTTTTTTTACTTCGACATTAACGCCTGATTTCTGGCAGCGCTCTTGAAAATCTTTTAAGATACAATCAGCTTTTTCGTTAAGTGATGTTTCAATGGCATCAAAAAAACCGTCGTAAGGCGGCATTCCGACGGAACCGGAAATGTCAGTGAGCATCGGCCCCTGGATCAAATTCACATCCAGAACATAAAGGCCAATTAAGGAAGCATCAAGTTTACGGGCAATATAAATTCCGTATTCCAGCGCCTTTAGACTGTTAGCGGAACCATCGGTAGGAATAAAAATTTTTTTTATCATGATTACTCCCCCTTAAAGTTTGAGGCATAACTACTTTTGTTTTTTGTCGAAGTGTTTCAAATCATCGAGCAAATTAGCAACATCTTTTTCTTCCCAATTATCCGAGACGCCGTCATCGTCAGTATTTGCTTCCGGGGAATGGGAACCATCTTCATTGAAAACGAGAAATTTGCCTATAAGATTTCCATTTTTATAGGCGGCTTTTTCTTTTTCCTTCCCGCTTTTGAAATACGCAAGATATTCGCCTTCCCGCTTATCGTTTTTAAAACACCCTTTTTCTTTGATTTGCCCGCTTTTATAGTAACAAATATACTCGCCTTCAAATTTTCCATTTCTGAAATTTTCTTCTTCTCTTAATTCTCCGGTTTTATAATATTTTTGATATTTGCCGTCGAGCTTGCCGTTTTTGTAGTATTCCTTTTCCCTGATATTCCCGTTTTCATAATAAGAAATATATTCGCCGTCCATCTGGTCGTTTATGAAGTTTGCTTTTTCTCTTAAATGGCCGTCGTGATAATAAATCAACGCCGCGCCATTTTTCTTACCGCGAATAAAATTAATATGCGCCAGCACCTGGCCGCTATGATAGTAAGAAGTATATTCTCCTTCCCGTTTGCCTTCCAGGATAAATTTTCTTTCCTTTATTTTTTCATCGGGGAAAAGCAGTGTTTTTTCCTCGGGAACCGCATCTGTCTTACCCATAAAAATATAATCTCGTTTAAAATTTTTAATTTACTTAAATCAATTTAAAATCTGCAACCGAGCGTCAGAATAATCACTTCGTTTATGAATTGCCTTATAAAAAGGTCAATTATTCTTGGACGAATAAAGCATTGCTTTGTAAAAACAATCATTTATGGTAACGCAACTCACGGGTATGAAGCCCAAAGCAAGCTGCGGGGTATGAAACCCCACTTATGCGGGATAATTCGACCTGCAAACTTCAGTGCACTTCGTTTCTGAAGCTTGGGTCTTATTACCCTCCGCTGCGCGGGATTGTTCAACTTACCAATTCCGCTACGCTTTCGGAATTGGAGTTTCAACAATAAAAAGATTTGAATCTCGCAACTTGGAATTCCCCGGCTCCTGCCGGCGGGGGCTCCACTTATTAATGGTCTTAGTTTAATTTTATTTTCGGAAAAAAGCTATTAGAATTTGACAGCCGGATACATTATTTCCTATAATAATAGCCTAAAACTATGGTAAAGAGCATATATGATGATAACCTCTAATTTAGATGCGACGCGAGTGGCCATTATTGGTCCGGGACGTTTGGGCACATCTTTTGCCTATAAATTTGGCCGTGACAACAAACGCGTGGCCATTTATTACCATGATGCGGAAGTTTGTAAGGCGATCAACAGGGATCATTTAAACCCCCTCCACTTAACAGAAGATTTAGCTAAACGATTGGGTGGGATGGAAAGCGTTCCCCGCCTGTCGCCCAAAGTATACGCCACAAACGATTTGGAACACATCGTCGAAAATAATGATTTTATTATTCTGGCCATAACCATGAACCGTCTGCCGGAATTGCTTAATTATCTCAAACCAATGATTGATAAAAAAGCCGGCGATACATGTCTTATTTCTCCGATAAAAGGTTTGATTTCCGATGAAATTTCCAAGGAGCTGATAACACCTTCCCAGCTGATCAACAGCAACCTCTACAATTTAAAGCATAAGTATCAGCTGGGGTGTATTGGAGGGCCGTTTTTTGACATGGATATAGCGTTGGGCAACCCTGTTTGTTTAACAGTCGCAGGCAAAAAACGCATTGCCAATATTATCAGGGAAGATTTACTTAAATTCAACCGCAATGAAATAAATTCATATTATAACTTTGATATTGTCGGGGTGGAAGCCTGCGGCGCTTTAAAAAATATCGTGGCGAATATTAAGGGACTGGCGGACTCGCTGGCACTGGGAGATTCCATTCCCGGCACTATATTTGCCCGTTCCGGCGTGGAAATCCGTTCGCTGTCCCGTCTTCTGGGAGGAAGCTTTCAGGCTTTCCACAGCCAGGCAGGCGTGGGCGACATGTATGTGACTGTTTCGTCCCTGGCCAGTAAAAATTACCGCTACGGAAAATATTTTTATGAACTCTATACCGGCAATCCCATCGAGACCAACTTGCGCGTGCTGGAGCAAATTGATGGAACTCCCGAAGGCCCCAATACGATCAGAAACGTTTATAAATATTTAGAAAAGAAAAACATGTATAGCCCACTCTTCTCCTGCGCCTACCGGATATTTAATGAAGCGGGAAATAAAGACGCCATCAAAGATATGATTATTCAAGCCTGTCAGTATGATAAGAGAAATAAAGAATATATAGACGTGCTATCCAGAATCATGTACCGCGTTCTTCCAAATTACTGGTATCGCCGCGATAAAAGTTATTTCGACTAAACAATTTAATCGTATATTGTTCAAAATAAAAAAATTAAAAATAATAAGTTGGAATTACAAAGAAACAAATATAAAATCAGTATGGTGTTCCCATATTTTTTGAAGTCCTTTTGACGGACTTTTTCCGATTTATACAGTCTGTATAAATATTGTTATGCATTTCACGACAGTCGCAATTTTATAAGGGAGTAGCATGGAAATTCCAAAAGTATTTGTCTCTTACTCGCATGATTCGCAAAGCCACAAGAAATGGGTTCTGGACCTGGCGACGCGGCTACGAAATACTGGCATTGATGCTGTAATCGATCAATGGGAACTCAAGCCAGGGGATGACCTTCCTCACTTTATGGAACAGCATTTGGCTATATGCGACTATGTACTCATGGTTTGTACGGGCAAGTATGTCCAAAAGGCAAATGGAGGTTTAGGTGGGGTCGGCTATGAGAAGATGATTATTACCTCGGATCTGATAAAACGCATCGACTCTAACAAAGTAATTCCGTTAATTAGGCAAGAAGGAACGCGCGATATTCCTACCTTCCTCAAGACAAAACTATTTATTGACTTCTCAAAACCGGACGATTTTGAGTTTAGCTTTGATGAGTTAATTAGAACATTACACAAGGCACCTCTATACAAAAAACCTGCAATTGGAAACAACCCTTTTGAATCGGTTAAAAATGTTCCTTTAGAAAAAACGGGCGATGCTCATCGAGAACTAATGGCCATCGTTGTCGATGATTTTGAGAACGGAGAGGATTCTTCAGACTACACCTCTGTAGTTGAAAGAATTAATATTTCTCGAATAATGTTGGATATGCTCATAGAGGAGGTTAAGGAGAAGGGTTTAATTACCCTAGACGAGTACGGTGATCTTCTGCTAACGAAGAAAGGTAAGTTTTACGCAATTGAGCACAAGCTTATAAAAAATGCATAACCTGGCGTTCAACCAGACCGCCCAAAAGCGGGGCGACTGGTTAACTCTACGTGTTATGCCTAAAATATGAGAGGAGGGAATGATGGCAATCTCTGAATTTGCTACTTATATAAATCCACTTATCTTTGCATTAAGGAAATTAGGTGGCTCGGCTCGTGCGGATGAAGTATGCAACGTCATTGCGGAAACATTACATCTTCCAGATGCTGTATTGGATAAACAGCTTAAGAATGGCGAGTCCAGATTTAAAAACCAAGTCCACTGGGCGAGGTTTTATTTGGCTAATACAGAATATCTTGACTCTTCTAAACGTGGTGTCTGGACATTAACAGCGAAAGGCCAGACCACTCCAGAACTAGACGAAGATCAGTTGCGTGAAATAATACAAGAAGTACAAGCAAAAACTGTAAAAACAAAACCAGATAAAGTCCAAAGCCAATTGGCTAGAATTGATGATAACAGTGAGGCACCCTTACCAGATGCTACTGCGGCAAGTTCAAGAGAGCAACTACAGAAAATCCTTAAATCATTGTCGCCTTCAGGCTTTGAGCGTATCTGTCAAAGATTGCTTAGAGAAGCTGGTTTTGAAAAAGTTGAAGTTACTGGGCGGTCTGGTGATGGGGGCATTGATGGGAATGGTGTTCTACAGATTAATCCGTTTGTAAGCTTTCAAGTCCTTTTCCAGTGCAAGCGATATGAAGGTAATGTCACCGCATCTCAAGTTCGAGATTTCCGTGGTGCTATGATGGGCCGAGCCGAAAAAGGAATAATATTGACCACGGGTCGCTTTACCGCAGATGCAGAACGTGAAGCATCCCGGGATGGTGTGCAACCTATTGAGCTTGTTGATGGCGATAAGCTTGTGTCAATGTTTGAACAGCTTGAGCTTGGAATGAAACCACAAATAGTATATGAGGTTGACGAGGCATTCTTTGAACCATTTAAAAGATAAGTATTAAAGCATAACCAGTCGCTATAGCCGATAGCGGCCCGCTGGGCCGCTCCGGCTGAGCTTTTCGTTCGTCAGACCGCATACGCGGTCGGCCTAACGGAGCCGCGTCTGAAAGTCGCTGTTCAGCCGCGGCTCCGTTAGGCTATCAAAGGATTATCAAAAAATGACAATAGTAAATCAAGCTGAACGAGCCTTTCGCACTTGGTCGATCCTGACTGAATATGCAAGGAACAGGGGAAAAATTACTTATGGTGAGTTGGGTCGAAGGCTTGGGATTCATCACAGGCCTATAAGATTTGTTCTTGAGTTGATTCAGAATTATTGCCTAAATGAAAAATTACCCCCTTTGACCATTCTTGTTGTTAACCAGCATGGTATTCCCGGTACCGGTTTTATTGCCTGGGACATCGATAATCTTCAAGAGGGAATTGAAAAGGTTTATTCCTACCCTTGGATAACATCGCAAAATCCTTTTACGTATGCAGCGGATGGACAGACAGATGAAGAAATAGCTGAAATTTTAGTTCAGAACCCTGGTAAGGCTGCAGATGTCTACGCCCGTGTCAAGGTTCGAGGAGCTGCGCAAGGGATATTTCGAATAGCACTATTGAAAGCCTACGCAAACAAATGCGCTTTTTCTGGGGTTTCCATCCCTGAGACATTAGATGCCGTTCATATTATACCGTGGTCAAAATGCGAAAAGGGGGAAAGACTCGATCCAAGGAATGGCTTGTTGTGCACAAGTATACACCACAAGCTTTTCGATGCCGGAAAAATCTTTGTGACTGAGGAATACAGAATATCTATAAACAATGAGCTTCTGAATCGCCGTAACACGACGGAAATTGAAAGAATACTAATTACGAAACTTCATGGTAAAAAACTAAATCTCCCAGGTAACCAGTCACTTTGGCCTTCCCCCGATGTTATTCGAAGACACAATGAGCAATGGGGGTACAATGACTAACAAGTCTTTTTCAGCGGTCGCAAAAAGCCGCGCCGCTGAAAAGCAACGTTCGTCCGACCGCATACGCGGTCGGACGAACGGGTCAAAATAGGGCGCTGTCCCCTATTTGATTCGAGCTTCGACTTATCGAAGGAAAGATTCATCGCTTGAACTTTTCCACCATCCTTCGCCGTAGCCCGCACTATTCCATTATGTAAAAGAATCATGCCGAGCATGTCTGCCGGACATTCTTTTTTTATTTCCTTTATCCATTATCGATCATAAAATATTCCCGGCTATTCAATCAGTTACTGGAAGACACTTTTTCTAAAAACATCAAAACCATCGCATTGACCTTATCCGCTTCTCCTCCCCGCAATATACCGTGGTGCTGGGCATAAATCCGGAGAAGCTGTTTTTCCTTTGTGCCGAGCTTTTCAAAGATTTCCAGTGCGCTTACCGAATTCACTACGGGATCATCTGAGCCCTGTATGATAAGCGTCGGCTCCATCACATTCTTCAATTGATTTTCGACGAGCTTCATGAGCTTCTCCAGTTCATTTCCACCGCTCACGGGATTTCGCAGATAGTTTATCTCCGGATTTTCCGGAACATTTTCCACGAATTCCATTTTCCCCTTATTCACATCAATCTTTGAGAGTAATTTATTCCACGCGACAACAATAGACGCAAACTTGGAAGCTATGCCCTTCAACTTGATGGGAGCGTTGATGGATATTACTCCGGCGAATTTTCCGGGTTTATTGGCTGCCTGCAGCAGGGCAATTCCGGCGCCCATGGAAAAGCCGCCGATGGAGAATGTCTTGACGCTGTTTTTCATGATAATGTAAGCGCGGCTTGCGGAATCGTACCACTTTTCCCAGTTTCGGACAGCGAGATCCTCAGGCGCTGTGCCGTGCCCGCGCAACCGGACACCGTAAACATTATAGCCATTCTTATAAAGATAATCCGCCAGCGGTCTGATTTCTTCCGGTGCCGCCATATATCCATGAACCAGAATAACTCCCTTTCTGCTGAAAAAACGTTTCAGAAAGAAAGGCTCTCCGATATTTCTGGGCTTGCTCTCATCTTTTATATAATACTCTTGATAATTCTGTTCAAAGTGATTTTTATCCAGTTTGATAAAGTGATTTTTTATCTTCCAGCGGACAAAAAAGGCTGGAAGGATCATCAGGCGGTCCATGGCCGTGATGAAACCCCGGAGAGGCTCTATTTCGTTTTTGAGAACCTCAATGATATTATCCTTCCTGATGGCATGAAAATCGGACTTCCTGCTGAATCGTTCACTGTTTTTAGTGATTATTCCGTTTTCCAGAGTAATGAAATTGTTGGCTGCGGCTTCTTTTATAAAATTATCGTATTTTTCATGATAATCATCGGTAAGAAGATAAAACTGCTTTTTATAGAGGGACGTGTGGCAATTGGATATGCCGATTCTACGCAAATATTCGATGGCAAGAAAAACACGGTTTTTGAAGTCGTCTTCACTGAAATTGTTTTTCCAATATTTTGTCAGAATATAAGAGAACAGGTGATCATGATTGACAGTCGTCATGCCGTAGATGGCATTCATATAATCATATCTCATGCTGACGCATATTTTTTTAAAAGGAGCTAATTTTTTAAACTCCTCCGGGTTCAGGTAAGGGTTATTATCCGCCAGTATTTTACTCATCCCGGAACTTGCAGTGATATATTTTTTTATCAGCATCGGTTTTCCGAAGTTAATATCGATATCCACACGGCCCATTATTATGGGGCCCTCAACCTCCATCTCCTCTTGAAACTCGGTTGAAATATTATTGACAAATCTGTTGGCAAGCTTGCTCAGCGCATTCTCCTGCGCACGGACAGGATAATAGGTGATGTTTACCGGCACAATATAAGTTTCTTTATTTATAATTTTGTCTACATCTGCAGGATCAAAACCGAAATGTGTCGCGAGCCGGTCAATGGCTGAATCATCTCCCCGGGCACGGAATACTCGTAATTTTTCACGTATAAATTCGGTCCGCAAGGCGATTTGCGCTGCCCCGGAGTGAGGCGGCCGCCGAAGACCTGCGTTGTAAACTATATATTTGCCTTTATCGATTATCTTCTTATCCTTGATTATCTGACCTTCCGGAAAAATAATGACCGGGTGACTGTCGGTGAGAAGCGCGTTGATAAAGATTATGTCTCTGTTTGGGTCAGTGGTTGAAATTGCGCCCACCTTATCCAGAAAAGTGTTCATTTTACCGCTAAAAAAGAAATAGTCGGCCAGAGAGATGGGGTATTTTTTAATGTTCTTTATGATGATATACGGCATTAAGATTGTTTCTAAACGAGTAAAATGATTAATGACATAGAGCACAGGCTGATCAGGCACGTTCTGGTTTCCATGCAGGCGGATATCCGATCCCGATATCTTAATCAAGGTATCAAGAGCAAGTTCAATTATTTTAATCAAAGAGTTTGATATATTCATTATGTTTGATCTTTGCTTTTTTGCATTTGTTGTTGAAACTCCAATTCCGAAAGCGAATAACCTAAAGGTCACTATAGGCGTAGCGGAATTGGTAAGTTGTAATGAGACCCAAACTTCAAAAGCGGAGCGACTTGAAGTTTGTTAGTCGAATTATACCGCATAAGCAGGTATTTAATATTCCGCAGCTTGCTGCGGAATCTGTTACCAAAGCTTGCTTTTGGGTTTATACC
>Ga0075520_1001911_pt1 | contig 10232 bp, 3 predicted proteins | sample NGEPerB_FD_75100 | JGI IMG/M metagenome (GOLD analysis project Ga0075520, IMG submission 75100) | Arctic peat soil microbial communities from the Barrow Environmental Observatory site, Barrow, Alaska, USA - NGEE PermafrostAB12-B | ecosystem: Environmental > Terrestrial > Soil > Wetlands > Peat ...
CCAAGGAGGAGCAGCGTGGTTTGGGAATCTGGAATGAGCCGGCGCGAGCCGGCAGAAAGATAGTACACATCAGAGCTGCCAGCGGTTCTGCATACGAACTGGCTTGGAAGCGGAGTGGATGCCGAGCTCATGGCGTCACCGCATTCGTTTCCTGCGGTTCAAGCAACGCAAGCGCATGCAATGCTACCCGCACAGGTTCGCGCATCAAAATGTAGGCCATGGAGGCCGCGTTTGCGCCCCACGTCACGCCTTCCAGTTGCGGATATTTTGTCGGTCCCGCGACCGGATCGAGAAAGGTTCCAGGGGCAAGATCCTGCCAGCTGAGATCGCTCCAGGCTGGCGGAGTGGAAGCCGAAGGAGATTCCTGGGCTAAGACTTCGTCCGGCTCAAGTCCGAACCGTGGCTCGGTAAGGTGTTCCTCGATCACGAAGTACCACCCTGGCTTCGCCGCAGCTGGATCAGCCGATCCCTGTAGATCGGCAGGCCCCTGCAAATTGAGGGGAGCCGCTAAGGCGGGATCGTCCTTTAGATTTTCGAGTGCGAATCCAAAGAACGTCACATCCAATCCAATCTCACCGCGAAAGTCTGGATAGTTGAAGGGGCCTGCCAGAATACGAATGTGCCCCGAACCGTTGGGACTTGCCACCCACTTCGCCTGGACTAGTGAAACTACAGCGTTCGGATAGCGGCGAAACAGATTTGCCCTTACCAGCAGCACGACAGTCTTGCCGCTCGCAAGACTGTTTACGTGATCGCCCAGATGTGCATTCGGATCGAAGGTTTGGATGGCTGGAATGTCCGGCGTTGAAGAACTCCAGAAATTCCTGAAGTAGGTAAATTGGAGGCTAGCCGGAAACTGCCGCCACAAGAGTTCGCGCGCGAGTTCTTCGTTCAACCCCACCATGTACGACTCGATAAATCGCGCGTTCGACTCCATCAACGTTGCAGTGTCGATCGGAATGGACGAGATGCCAGGCAGCATCCACTCCGGTGAAAGATCTGCAAGCGCCGCAAACATGGGAGATGATGGGAACTCTGGTCCGGTGCGCACAGGTTGTAGCGGATCCGGGCCATTGCCGAGCGGGATACGTGGTCGCAAGCGGGCTGGAATCGTTGTACCCGGATCGAGGCGCGCCTGCAGTAGAGTTTTGGTAGGGGGGAGCGAGGGAGCGGGCGCCTTGGCCGGCGGTGCTGCGCCCAGGTATTCGATGACCTTACCTGCAGCCGATTGAAATTCGGCTTGCATTGAAGCCAGGTCGGCGGCGGCTGTCGGAATAACAAGAGGCGGAGGAAAATTGGCGCTAGTCGCCTTGAGGAAGATCGGTACGTTCGCGTTCCAGTTGGCGAACGTTGTGGCAGCGGCTGTTGGCGCAGGGGCGGGAGGCACCGCCGTTGCTGCTGGGCCGGGCCCTGCAACTGACCCGGGATGTCCAGCTTCACCGAAAGCATCTTTATCCGTGGGGGGGCCCTGAGCGACAGTTTGAAGCTTCACTCCGGTTGCAGATTCGAACTTTCCTGCCATCTTGGCGATCTGAAAGGCATTCGAAGACTTCTGATCCACGCGATCGAATGCGACCATTCCACGGGGCGACGAAATGGGAGCCGCTACCGGCAAAGCTCCTTTTGCTGAGGGCTGAAGGTTCAGTCTCTCGATGATTTGAGGCGTGCCCTTCGTGACCTGCCGTCCAATTGGGCCGCGCGAACGAGACATCTTCCGCATGGCAGCAGAAACCACACCTGCCGGCAGGATGCTGGACGTGACATTTCCACGCAACGTGACGTTCGCGCCGGTCACAATGACTCGGCTGTGCAGCGGTGCCGTCATCTGTAAAAAGACCCCTTCGCCGTTCACAGTCTGAAGATGGCGTTTGAGGAGCGAGGAAGAGACTTCCTGCGCCAGTTGGCCCTGTCGGAGAAGACGATTCACATTGCGGAGTTCGCCCACCTGTTCCCAGGTGGACGCCCCCAGCGCGTCCTGGTTCTTCTGCACGACCTGTGCTCCCGCTGAGGCCACAGCGCGTGTACGCGGATCGAAATTCAGTTCGCCCAACCATACGGGCGGTGAGGTCTTCGACGTCTTCGCGGGAAACAGCGGAACACTGCTCTGCGAGCTGCCGTAAATTGGGGGCGAAACGACCAGTGGCGTCGCGGAAGCTCCTGTCAGGGAAGTAGTCAGATCGGCCTGGTAGGTTGCCTGGAGTCCGGCGGGCCATATCGTGGGTGGATTCCCACTTGTATCGGCCGGGTCAACCTTGCGGAGCGCCCCTTCAAGTTCCAGGGTTGGCCCGGCAAGCCCGGGAGACAAGCCAGGCAGGGCAACAATGCCAAAACCTGGCGCACTCACGTCCACGGTGCGCGTTGCGGCAATACTCGCCGTTGTAGGCTTTATATTTCTCGCCAAGGAGCCGAAATCCCCGCCCTGCCCGGTGTGAAATCGAAAGGAGTAGTACACCGGAAGTTGGAAAGGAGCAGTTACGGAGGAATCCCAAGCGGGCTTGACATCGCTATCGTCCACGGGCAGTCCCAGCGCGGCATTGACACCGGCGTGATACGTCGGGACGACGCACGCAAGATAGCCCTGGTTGGCTTCCAGGCGGCGCGGCGATATCAGTCGCGAAAGCGTGGCCGCCGTATCACCGTCGAAGGCCGAATTCAGGTCGTCGCCAGAGGCACCCGTGCCGACTACCTGCGCATGTGTCCACAAGCCGATCGTCTTGAGGTCTGGAAGTTCCAACTTCGGGTCGAGCGGCGCATCTAGGCTCAACACGCTCAGCCCTCCGGCCTGAGCTACGATTGTCGCCCCCGGAGCGTCGGGAACAACAATCAAACAGATCCACGGTTGAAGATAGCCATTTACATCGCCCGTGGGCGTAAACATCCATGGCAAATCCGGCAGCGCCAACTCGACCATCGCCAGGTAATTCGGTTCGAATGCATCCGCCGTGTCTCGCGGATCGGTTCGGATCACCGCGCGCGCATCGAGTCCCGTCACGTCTCCAGGTCCCAGGAGCCGTATCTGGGGCGCATTGACCGGCGTTCCGTTGACGCTTACCGAGACGGGCAGTGAGGCATAGTTTGTGGCGGGCTGTCCTGTAACCAGCGTTCCGATGCCTCGTCGAACCCAGGAGACGATGGAATACGCCGTTTGCGTTCCTTGTGTCGCACTCGTATCAGGCATGTTAGGCAGCCGCCATTTCGTGCAAGGCAACGATTTGCAACTGATCCCTGCTGCTGGGCTGTGCGGCAACCGCGGTCCTTAGGAGCGCCTTCGCAGCGGTATAAGTCACGCCCGTAGCAGGAGCGATTCCGGCAGACTGCAATGTGGTGGTAGTGGCAATGGTGAAGCTTTGTGGAGTAACCGTGACCGGCTTGCCGGGCGCGCCGTATTTCCGGTTGCCAGCCTTCCAGACTGCCGCACGCCCAGAGGCACCGATACCGAATAATCCGGTCATATTCGTGAACGGGAGCGTCTGTGGCTGCCCCGAATCTTCCCGCAACTCTCCCCCGGCTTCGTCCACATAGAAGGTTTCGTAAGTGATCGCCTTCACCAGCGCGGGCGATCCGGTCTTCGCCGTCGGCGCAATTAAGCTAATCCCGGCGTCGTATCGCTCAAAGGATGGCCCAGAAAGTTTCTCCACGTCAGTGAGGTCAAAGAACTGCGCCGGCGCAAAGTCGTCCTGCAATGTCGTCTTCCCGACAGGTGACTGATTGATGTGAAAATCCGTGATGGTGAAGGTAGTCGCGCCGAAGATCGCAGCTGCACCAAAGCGCGTAATCTGAAGTCCCAGCGGCACGATGCGCTCGTGCACATTCAGCAAAGCGAGCGGATGTGCAATCACAGTCGTCCCATCCCGAGATCGCAGCGACACCAACGCAGGAGCGTTCGCAGGCAGCGACGTTCCCCAGTTCCGTTCGTCCGCGAACGCCGCAGTCAACAGCGGCAAAACCTCAACCGCCGGAATCGGCAACGCCGGCGTACTGTCGCCCCATGTGGCCGAAAACGATTTGTGCACATCGAAGAAGAGCACATGGATCTTGAAATTGCCCGCGATGTGCCACGGCGCCGGACCGTCCAGACTGGCATCCAGCCCAACGGACATCAAGGTGTCCCCTCCGGCCATCAATGCGACCGATCCAGAGATGTCGGCGTCGAAATGGAACGGGTCGATCTGTAGCATCGCGTCGAAGCCGAGATGCCCTGCCAGACCAAACCCCGACACCCCAATAAACACGTCGAGATTGGCGCCAAACTGAACCGTGTTCGAAGTAAGGGCCAGATATGCCGCCAGCCGCAGCTTGCTGATGGCGCCCGACGGCATATCGATCGTGATTCGCTGTAGGGTTGGAAATCCAGTAGGCGGCGTGAACTGGGGATGGAACCCGCCAATGGCGAGCAGAAATTCCCGCTGCGTCCCCCAATTGGCCCGCAGAGCCATATCGCCACCCAGCGTAAATCCTACGATCTTCGAGTCATACAACGTCGCGTCCAGAGACAAGGAATCCTGGGTCAGATCGAGAACACCCAGCGCGTCCATATTGATCTTCACCAGTGGAGCAGATACCGAAGGCAGTCGCGCAGACAGCCGCGCCAAAAGGATGATGCGAACCGGCTCCGGTAGTTCCAGGATGACGGCTAGAGCCACGGTGAGAACCGTGGGCGTGCCCCACCCGATCAGTGCCATCGGACCAAACAGAAATCGTCCTTGCGCCGTGGGAAACAGGGCATCCAGCTGTGCCAAGACCAGTGGGGCGTTACTGATGGCATTCTTCGGAAAGAGGATCGTGGCAAGCTTATCCGCCTTCAAAGCCGCCCGTAGCTTGTCTGTATCGGCAGTCCGGTGTATGGCGAGGAGTCCTCCCACACCATTCAGCGTGAATCCCCATCCCAGCTGCTCCGGCGGAAAATTCGCATCCACCAGCGCCAAGAGCGAATACCCGCTCCCCCCAGCCACCTGCGTAGTAATCAGCCCGTACGCCTGCAGCGCCAGATCGTTGAACTCCAGCTGCAGCATGCCGCTGTACTCGTGCTTGGCATCGTCGTGCGAAAGCACACCGCCGCCGGTGACACCCGCGGAATCGATGGCGAGCCCAACACCGGAGGGAGGTTTGAAACTGAAATCGAGATCCGCTATACCAAGATTTCCGCCGCTGTCGGGAAAGGTGACGTTCGTAGTCAGCCCGAGCCGATCGACAAGTGCCTGTACCGGCCCAATCGAGAGCCCGATACTGGCGGACACTTCAACCAGCACACCTGCGTCTCCGGCTTGGAGTCCGAGGTGAATCGTGGGTATGGTAGCCACCCCACCAATGGAAATTCCAACCGGCAAGGTGGCATCCAGTCCGGCCGCTCCGCTGAACGAAAGCCCTCCCGTATTCGACCACGCAAGCCCAAGATCAAAATCAGCCTTCATGCCCCCGGCAGGCAAAACACTCTGCAAAAAACCATCGCCATCGCCGGAAGAGATCACGATGGTAGATTTGGACACCTCTGCAGAAAGCGCAAGGGTCTGCTTCGCCTCGGTGAGTGACGTTTGAGCCTTAAGAACTGCGCCGCCGATTTCAAGACGGGATCCGTTTGCCGAACCAAAGATGAACGCAGGTCCACTGAAGCCGGGCGGGGCCGCAAGGGTCGCAGTGAAGCTGCCGTCCACTTCAGCCGCAGCGAGGCTTGCTGCGATGGTCACTCCCTTGTGCCCATAGGCGAAGGCCTCGATCTCCGCGGTTAGACTGCCTTGCAACGTCCACTTACCCAACTGCCCGGTCAGCGTGAGAGTGCCGAACGGGCAGACTACAAGCCCAAGGTCGCCACGAGCGGCGGGAGAAAAGGTCAACGTCACGCCGGCATCCGCGGTTGCGCCATCCGCGCCTGCCTGGACGTATACCACGAACGCATGATCGACGAGTGGCGCGGCATCCCCCAGCAACGTAGCTGTCGCCGCGTCAAACCCATAGAGATAGGGCACACCGAGGACGGTGAGCAGCTCAGACAGCCTGCCGAAGAGTTTGTCGGCCATTGCATTAGCATCGTCCACCGTCACGAGATCATTGACGTATTCGGTACGCAACAACCCGACAGGATCGCGAACCAGATTCGGCAGGCGATCCAGGTGAAAGCGCGGAAGAGACACCGCGCTGCGAACTACGTTGCCCCCAACCACAACACTCTGTGTGGTCTTCGCTTCATCTGCGGGGTCAATCAGAGTCAACAGCACACAGACGCTATAAATGAGAGGATGCGATTGTGAGAGATAAAGCCCAAAGAGCAGTTGGACAAGATCTTCCCCTAAGGTGGCGAGGCTCGCGGCCGGACCACCCGATGCGCTCAGAGCGCGAAAGGCGTCGAAAACGCCTTCCAGCGATTTCAGGAGATTCGCAATTCCAGCGAACGATGGCGAAGGGTTTGACGTCAGGCTGTCAATCTGCTGTTTCAAAGTCGCAACAGTCGTCAGCGCAGCGATGAGTTGCGTATCTCCTGCATCGGCGGACGTTGTGCCGAGCTGAACCAGCAGTTGTTCAAACCACCACGGATCGTCGACTCCATCCAGGATGGGTTGGAGCAACTCTGTTAGTTCCCCGGTAAGAACGTCGAGTAGGGTTGAGCTCATACTTCCTGGTCCGCAAGGATCGGTTTGTAGAAGGAGACATCGCCGATATCCGTAGCGACATCGTATGTCGCCGCAAAGACCAACAGATTGGCCGGGGTCGCGCTGTCTGGTTGTTGCCAGCGCAATGTGTGATAAACGTGATCCACTATGCCTTTGGTTGTGTCCCAGTTCAGCCTGATCTCTCCCAGGTTGTTGTGGCCAACACAATCCGGGTTTTTGCCGCCCTTATTGATCAAGTTCAGGTAGGCAGTGGATGCCTTCGAACTAGCTTGGGCGACGCTTGTAGGATTGGTCCCGTCCAATTGAGGAATAGCCGGGGGTGTGGGTGCAACTTGACCGCTCTGGGTCGGAACAAGGTAGTCAAGCCGGTAGCGATAATCAGGCTTTCGTATATTCAGTGAATTGCTCAGATAAAAAGGCGCGAAGTCGCTATTGCTCAAAGTTGGATTCTTTGCATCGACGAATAGCGGAACATCGTTTCCGTCAGGGTCCATCCCGGTACCGATCTGCTGGCCCTGCGTGATATTCCACCCTACGTAGCTCTCCGGCTCATGAGCAGGTACAACCCATCTTTGCCACCACGATGGATGGTACCGGTAACCGACGTTCTGCATCCCGCGTGTGTCCTCGATTTCGTTCTTGAGCGAGCTCGCCACAAGCTGCGCGAAAACCAAACTGGTTTTAGTACCTTGCCCCGGCCCCTGCGGGTCTCCGAGCTGAGCCTTCTCCGCCCAATAAGCAAGGCGCGACGAAAAAGCAAAATGGACGTCTCCCGACAAGAAGACGACCGGCCCTTTAGGCCTCCCAGCCTTGGCTACCTTCTTGCTGAGGCGCACGATCATACGGTCGAAAATATCGGAAGGAAATTGCCAGGAGTCATAGAGGTCATGCTCGTAAACCAAACTCTTGGTCCCGATACCTTCTACGACCCGCACGCTTGAAATCACCGGGATGTTGGTCGTGAACACCAGAAGAAGAAGGCGATTCCCCAAAGCCGGCACATCGGTTTCGAGCTGAGAGTCGAGCGCGCTTCCGGGGATCAATTCAGGGTGCTTGTCTAATCCAGCATCGGGAAAGGACCGCCATGTTCGGCTGTCCGTTACGATCACTTGATAACTATCGCCCTCTATGCTGAAGTTATAGCGAAGCGATGTATCGTTCAGTGGTACTCCGTTGATCTGGATTGGTTTCCCGGGTTCATGGTAAGTGCCGTAGTCCCCTTTCTTCTGTGCCACGATCTCGGAATCGAAGTGAAGACCTACGAGTTTCATGAAAATCGCAAACTGAGACGCATAGACTGCCGGCGCCAGGTCCTTGGTTTGCGAGTTGACAGTCGTCAGAGTCTGCAATAGCTGCAAGCCTGGCGGATTTTGAGCATCCTGCGCGAACTGCTCGGGCACATTCCCCCACGCTTGGCAAACGGAGAAACCGATCAACGCGTTCTGTACAACCCTCATTCCCAGTTGACCGCCATACACGTCCCGGCAAAAGCGCCGCGTCATATTCCAATCGTCTGTAACCTCATGATCGTCACAGATCATGTAGCTCGGAATATTTGCCAGGACGGCACGAATAGCCGGCAGCGTCTTGCGGAAGGTCTCTACATTCGTAGTATCCGCTTCGATGGTCTTTTGTCGGTCGAGCATTATCTGGGCGATCTTGGGTGCGACCACGGGTGGAGGCATGGGTGCACGTGACCCTTGGCCTGTCCCCTGCTGGCTGTCGATATAATTCAAATAGGCCGTCAGATCGAAACCCGGCACAGATACGGCCAGAATTTCATCGAATCTGGCTAGCGGAGTCGCAATGTCAGGCCACAACACGTCCGACCAAACGAACAAATACATCGCAAAGAACTCACCCAACGACATCAAATGGCTGCGAAGATCATCGGAAGTGAAACCAGCGTCTTTGAGGGGCTGTTCTCGCACGTAGGGCGGCAGGGCTGTTGCAGCTTGAGGCGAACTTCCATTGGCCACGGGCAGCAATTCGGTCCACCCCAAAAGTGCTTCGCCGGCGTCGGTCAATAGCAACAAAAGTGAATCGGCCACATCATCCGCGTAGATCTGGTCTCCTGTGAGCAAGAGCTGGTGAGGCCGGTCGAGCGGAGCGGATAGAGACTGCTTGATCAACCCATCCAGAATTGCGAGAGCATCGGGGCCTTGGCCGTGGGGCTTTCGGCACGACCCGTGGATAAGTCGAACCTTCGTCAAATCCTTGGGAGGCAGTACAAAGCTCGGCAGCGTAAAGGGTGGGTAGGCGAATGGGTTCTGCACGGGTGTGGCGTTGGGACGCGTCACTGCAGTTGATAGAGTCCAGGTCCGCAGTGGACTTGCAAATGCCAGATCGTAAAAATAGATGTTGTTTTCGGATAGCGCCCCCGTCTTGCGCGCTGTAACCGCGACAATATGCAGATTCTTACCCACCTGAGTCGTGGGCCGGTTCGCAGTCATGAGAGTGCTGCGGAGCGGCTGGTCAGAATCGTAAACAGTGAGCGTGACGGTTGCACTTTGTTGCAGCGCAACCCACACCGAAACAGCATCTTTCGTGACCTGGCGTAAGATTGGGCCAGCCAAGACGAGGGGCAGTTTCGGCAATCGAGTGAGTAGACCATCCATCGCTAAAGCCAACCTTCAACTTGCTGTTAGCCGGAGTCTATCGAGTGAATGCCTCGCGGACAGACGATAGCAGGGCAAACAGAGGCCACCCTCCAACAATTCCATCGACAGCAAATTACAATGATTGCGAGGCACTTCCAGAGAGTGCCGACAAGAGCGGAAGTTTCAGCAGCTGCGTTCAGCTTCGCCTTGAGTATCGGGAGTATACCTTGAAAGTGCAGCAGTCGTTAGGGAAATCTTTCGACCTATTCTTGAACTCGTGTTTCTGGCATTTTGCGTGACCGTTTGTTTCTCCAACCCCGTCAAAGCAGACGCCCTGTTTATGCGCGGACCTATCTTCGTTGAATGCATGGACGAAGACATGCCAAGCGGCGCGCTTTTTACCAGAACGACAGAATCGGTGACTCGTCCGCCATCAAGCCCTCTCCGAATAACGTGTGTCGCGTGCGCACGAATCTAAGTTCGTTCGGCCTCGATTGGTCGTGCCGGCAAATGAGCCAGAGTCGTTTAACACAGGGCAGTCTCCGTCCGAATTTCAACCCCAGATAATGGATCCACGTTTTCGCCGGCGATCACATTTTCCAACCTCGTACGTTCGGCTGATATCCAGAAATCCAAGTGTTCCACTCCTCAACTGGCGGTAACAGGCCAAGTCACTGATTGAGCCTTTCGGATCGCCTTCGCCTCTGGCAAGTTGACGTATAACGCCCAAACCGCGGATCTGCCCCGGGGAGTGCGGGCCTGACGTCCCCATCGAGGAAGTTGACCAGCCCGATTCCAGCCAGACAACGGCGTACCCGGAAGTTCTCTCGCCGGTTCCGGAGGCGCTAGACGCAACTGGGCAAGGTAGCGCAATTTGTGGAAATTGAGCCCACCGTGCCCGGCATCCCCGCCGCCACCTTTAATTGAGCACCGAAGTAAACCACACCGTTGCCATTCGCCAAGACTCTGCTTCAAGTCACACCATCTGTGCCTTGAAACATAAAATGTCACGGGATTGAAGCATAAA
>Ga0075520_1001912_pt1 | contig 10231 bp, 9 predicted proteins | sample NGEPerB_FD_75100 | JGI IMG/M metagenome (GOLD analysis project Ga0075520, IMG submission 75100) | Arctic peat soil microbial communities from the Barrow Environmental Observatory site, Barrow, Alaska, USA - NGEE PermafrostAB12-B | ecosystem: Environmental > Terrestrial > Soil > Wetlands > Peat ...
CCTTCCAGTAGGCCTCGGCGCCCGACGAGCGCCGGTCGTGAACTATCGCCGGCAGCCCGAAGCTCGGCGCCTCGGCCAGCCGCACCGAGCGCGGCACGGCCGTCTTGAAGACCAGCTCCCCGAAGTGTCGCCGAACCTCCGCGGAAACATCGGCCGAAAGTCTTGTTCGTCCGTCCACCATCGTCAGCAACACCCCACCGATAGCCAGGTGCGGATTGAGACTGCGGCGAACCAGCTCGATCGAGCGCATCAGCTGCGACAGGCCCTCGAGCGCGTAGTACTCGGCCTGCACCGGCACCAGCACGCGGTCGGCGGCGGCGAGCGCGTTCACCGTCAGCGGGCCGAGCGAGGGCGGGCAGTCCAGGAAGACGAAGTGATAGCGAGCGGTGGCCTCGGCCAGCGAGTCGGCCAGATAGCGATCGCCGCCGGTGCGCTGGGCGAGCTCGACCACGGCGCCCGCGAGGTCGGGCTTGGCCGGAACGAGGTCGAGGTTGGCGAAGCGGGTGCGCTTGACTAGTTCATCTAGCGGGGCGCCGTCGAGCAGGTCGTAGGAAGAGGTGCCGTTCGCGCGCGCGCCCAGGCCCGAGGTGGCGTTTGCCTGCGGGTCGAGATCTACCACCAGCGACGGCTCTCCGGCCTCCGCCAAGCAGGCCGCGAGGTTGATCGCCGTCGTCGTCTTACCGACGCCGCCTTTCTGATTTGCGAGCGCGTAGATATGGCCGGGCACGTCCCCACTCTACTGGCGAGCACGGACAGGCTCAGCGGCTCAGATCAGTGGTCTTTTTCTTGCCATTCCCGCTCGGCGCGGAAATCCCTGCGGTGTCGGCTCGAGCTTCGGAACGACCAGTAATCGGCGCTCTCGAGCGCCTTCGACTGGGTGTGACTCGGGCACTCCGCCGCCGAGCCGTTTCGCCACCCCGGCCAAATCCTGCCCGAGCGCACCGACGAAGAGAATCGCGGCGCCACCGGGTCGAACGAGCGGCAGGCACCACTCCAGCGCCACCGGCGGCGGAGCCAGCGCCTTAGCCACAACCACGCCGAAAACATCGACCTCCTGCTCTTCGGCGCGACCGCAAACAACCCGCAGATTCGGGAAGTCACCCCGGAAGCGCTCGAGAAAGCGAACTTTGCGCGCCTGCGACTCGATCAGCGTCACCGTGCGCTCGGGAAAGGCGGCTGCCAGCGGTATCCCCGGCGCTCCTCCACCCGAGCCGACATCGGCGATCGGGCCCTCGAAGCGTTCGGCGAGCGGTACCGCCTGCAGGCTGTCGAGCACGTGCTCGCGCCTGGCCTGCTCACGTTCGCGGATCGCGGTTAGTCCAGGCGTATCGAGCAGCGCGTCGAGCCAGCGTTCGAGCCGTGGATCGAGCTCAGTCGGCATCCGCCGGCAGCACGACCACGTAACGGCTCGGGTCGTTTCCCTCGCTCGCCGTGGCCACTCCCGCGTAGCCCTTCAGGCGCTCGTGCACAAGCCGGCGCTCGTAGGCGCTCATCGGCTCCAGAGCTTGCGGCTCGCCGCTTGCAATAACGAGCTTTGCGGCCTGCAGGGCCGCGTAGCTGAGAGCGGCTTTCTGGCGCTCGCGGTATCCGCCTGCATCAACCGACGCCCGCTTCCCGCCGACGCCGATCTGCCGGTGGACTATCGCGTTTGCGATCTGCTCGATTGCATCGACCGTCTGGCCGCGACGCCCGATCAAAACGCCGAGGTCGCCGCCCGAGAAGCGGATATTCACCGTCTCGTCGTCTTCGCTCAGCTCGACCTGCGTATCCGGCGCGATGGCGCGCGCGATCGATTCCGCGTAGGCACGCAATGAAGATACGAGCTCGCTCTCGTCGCGAGCCGGGGGATCGGGGACCTGCGCGAAGGCCACCGCTCGCGCCGGACGCGTGCCGATGCCCAAAAGTCCTCGCTCGCCTTCTTCTACCACCTGCACCGATATGGACTCCGCCTCGATCCACGGCACCTGCCTCTTTATCTCGGCCAGTGCGCGGGCGCGGGCTTCTTCGGCGTCGGCGCCTTCGGCCTCGACGTGCAGCTCTTCTGTCACCTGCGGCCGCCCTTTTTCTTGCGCTTGACACGTCGCGGCGGTTGCGGAGATCGCTGCTTCGCCTGCGCTTCAGCTTGTTTTGCCGCCGCGGACGGCGTGCGCGACGTTCTCTTCGCCGGCGGCGGAGCCTTGGGGATCAAGCTGCGCGTGATCAGCCCCTGACCGACCGTCCAGAGGTTTGTCGTCGTCCAGTAGATGAGCAGACCGACCTGGAACGTGAGGATGAAAGGCAGGATCACGAAGGGCAGCACCATCATCATGATCCGCTGCGACTTTTGCGCCGAGCCCGACATGAAGTGGGTCGAGGCGACCTGGCTGCCGACATAGATCGCCAGTAGCAGATAGCCACTCCAGTGCTGTGTGATGGGGTCGGCGATGTTGGGGAAGAAGCCGTGACCGAGCCAGGAAAAATCGCCGCGCGCTACGCAGAAATTATGCGGGCCACTCGCAGGGATCGGATGGCCCGGGCAGGGAAGGTGCTTGTTAAAGCCCTTTAGAACATAGAAGAGAGCGATGAAGATCGGGAACTGCACCAGCATCGGCAGGCAGGAGGCCATCGGGTTGATGTTGTTTTCCTTGTAGAAGCGCATCAGCTCCTGCTGCTGGCGCTGTTTGTCGCCCTTATAGCGCTGCTGGATCTCCTTCATCTCCGGAGCGTGCAGCTGCAGGCTCTGCATCGAGTGGATCTGCTTGACGGTGAGCGGGACGATCACGATGCGGACGATCACCGTCAGCACCACGATCGCCCAGCCCCAGGGGAGATGGCCGGTGGCATGCAGCCAGTCGAGGATGGCGCGGAAGAGTTCCTTGAGCGGGCCTAGGACGCTCGTGACGCCGAGCACGGTCACGTTAGCTGCCCTTCGTGCAGGTGATGGCAGGGCCGCCCGAACAGGCGCGCATCTTCGGGCAGGTCCACTCCACCCGCGCTCCAGGGGTTACAGCGCAGCAGCCGCCAGCCGGTCAGCAGCGTCCCGCGAACGAAACCGTAGCGCCTGAGCACCTCGATCGCATAGCTCGAGCAGGACGGGTAGTACTTGCAGCTCGCCGGGAAGAGCAGCCCGAGCGTGTAGCGGTACAGGTAGACGAGTGCGATCGCCGGGTACTTCACGAGCCCGCCTTCTCCAGCACTTCGTCGACCCGCTCGCCGAGCCAGTCGAAGCCGTGCGCCTCCATGGCCTCGACCAGGCCGGGCCGCGCCACGAGCACGTAATCGAAGCCTGTTCCGCGCTCGTTCAAGATCCATACTTCCCGCAGCATGCGCTTGAGCCGGTTGCGCTTGACGGCCGAGCCGACGCTTTTAGGGATGGCCAGCCCCAAGCGCGATTCGCTGTCTGCGTCAGCGCGCGGAAAGGTGTGCAGCGTGAAGAAGCGAGTTGCTGTCGATCGGCCATGGCGGTAGACATTGTCAAAATCACGCGAGCGCGAGAGACGGTGCCGGCGTTCCACTTTGCGAGCTCCGTCCGAGCTACGCGGATAGCCGCTTGCGACCACGAGCTCGCCGACGCTTTAGGACCACGCGCCCGGCCCGCGTCTTCATGCGCGCACGGAAGCCGTGCTTTTTCTTTCGGCGGCGTACGTTTGGCTGATATGTGCGCTTCACGGTTTTGCAGATCCTAGAGAGGTGAGTGCCCGTTCTACGGGCGAGCGCCAGTATAGACGAGGCCCGCAGGAAAGAAGTTATCCACAGTCTCGCCCTCTCTGTCGCAATCGGCTTTCTTCCCGCATCGCGGTCTATAACGACCCTCTTGCGAGACGGTTCTCCACACCTGTGGATTACGGTGTGGACGCATGAAAACCCCTGCTTAACGCACACATATACGCTCACCATGCTGTGGATAAATGCCCGTTGTTAGGCCGTCTCGGCGCTGATATGCTCGCTCTTCCGCCTTGGTCGGCGGTTGGACGGAAAAATTCGTGGAACCCTCACTCCTGGACAACGTCGAGAGACTCTGGGCTGCGGTCGCCGAGCGGCTGCGCGAAGCCTTGAGCGAAGCCACTTTTCAGACCTGGTTCGGGGCTGCGGAAGGAAGCGAGTTGAACGACGACTTCTTCGTCGTATCGGTGCCCAACGAGTTCACGCGCGAGTGGATCGAGGGGCACTTTCTCGACCTTCTCCGCGCCACCGTCAAGGATCTCGTCGGGCATGAGTGGGGCGTCCTGCTCTCGGTGGTGGATCCTCTCGAAACTCTGGTCGCCGAGAAGTCGGCGCCCGAGCCCGCCACTAGCGAGGTGGAGCGAGACGAGGTCGGCACGTCCCCCACGGGCGTCAACCCCAAGTACACCTTCGACCTCTTCATCATCGGCTCCTCAAACCGCTTCGCACATGCGGCCGCTCTTGCCGTTGCCGAGCGACCCGCTCGCGCCTACAACCCGCTCTTCATCTACGGCGGCACGGGGCTCGGCAAGACCCACCTCTTGCACGCCATTGCCCACTACGTCTCCGAGCACTCCCGCAATATGAGCGTTTTCTACGTCACCAGCGAGAGTTTCATGAACGACTTCATCGACTCGCTGCGGGACAAACGCATCGACAGCTTCAAGCAGCGTTATCGCCACTACGACGTATTGCTGGTCGACGACCTGCAGTTCTTCGAGGGCAAGGAGCGAATTCAGGAAGAGTTCTTCCACACCTTCAATGCACTTTTTGAGGCCGGTAGCCAGGTTGTGCTCTCATCCGACCGACCACCCCGCGAGCTTGCAACGCTCGAGCCCCGTCTGCGCTCGCGCTTCGAATGGGGCCTGATCACAGATATCCAACCACCCGATCTCGAGACGCGGATTGCGATCCTGCGGAAGAAAGTTCACACCGAGGGCATACACGTTCCCGATCCCCAGGTTCTTACTTTCATTGCCAGTCTCATCTCGTCGAATATCCGCGAGCTCGAGGGTGCGCTAACGCGAGTCGTTGCCTTCTCTTCACTGACCGGGCGCCTAATGACGGTTGAGTTGGCCCAGGAGGTCTTGAAAGACGTTTTCCCTCCAGAAGCGGCGGAGGTGAGTATCCACCACATCCAAGAAGAGGTGGCTGGACGTTTTGGTCTCTCTCTCACCGAGCTATGTAGTGACAGGCGCTCGCAGAACATCGTCTATCCGCGCCAGGTCGCCATGTACCTCTCCCGCGAGCTGACGGACTCTTCTCTGCCGAAGATCGGTAAGGAGTTTGGTGGTCGCGACCACACCACGGTTATTCACGCGACTTCGAAGATCGCGCGCCTAATAAAGGAAGATCGCTCCGTCTACAACCTCGTCCAAGAGCTCACAGCACGTATTAAGCAGGTGCGTTAACTGTGGGGTCCTGGTGGATGATTGTGGACAGATCACTTGTTTCTTGCGAGACGTGTTTGGGTTCTTCCGGTTCTGCTTTACTTCTCCCCAGCCGTACTCCTCAGGAGAATCCCTCTTCTGACGCGGGGTTGGTCCTGGTTTCCTCGCTCCTAACAGGCCCTACTATGACTACAAGAAAAACTTCTCATGATTGAAACAGATACAAGCCGTACTTCCGGAATAAAAGTTCGCTGCTCCCGAGAGCGACTCGTCGAGACGGCGTCCATGGTTGCGCGTGCTGTTTCGTCGCGAAGCGCGGTAAAAGTCCTGGCTGGAGTTCTCGTTACGGCGGAGAACGGCCAGGTTCATCTCGCTGCGACTGACATGGAGCTCGCGATCACCTCGTCGCTGGAGGCAAACGTTGAAGGAGAAGGGGCGAGTGTGGTTCCGGGAAGAGTGTTCGTAGACGCCTGTCGATCACTTCCGAATAGCGAGAGCGAGGTAACGATCGAGCAAGAGAGCGGCTCGAGAATGATCAGTCTCTCCTGTGGGGCGGCCGCGTACAGGCTCAACGTCTCAACCACCGAGGATTTTCCAAGACTTCCCAAAATGGCTACGGAGGGAGTCTTCAAAGTAAACCGCGAGGTTTTTCTCGGCACAGCGAGCCGCGTGGCGAAAGCAGCGTCGCGAGACGAGTCGAGGCCGGTACTCACGGGCATTCTCATTCAATTCGAGAACGGCTCCAGCGCATCGAAGCGCAAGTTGACGATGGTAGCTACCGACTCCTATCGCCTCGCGGTTCGGGAGACCGAGCTCGACGGTGATACGCCGGAGTTAGAGGCAATTGTGCCGGCCCGCGCGATTGCAGAGCTGGCGCGCATTCCCGCTACCAGCAGCGAGCTCGAACTGGCGATTCAGGACAACCACGTAATCTTCTCGCTCGGCGGTACGACGCTGAGCACGAGGCGAATCGACGGTCAGTTCCCCAGCCACCACCAACTCATTCCCGAGGCCTTCGAGCACACCGTCAAGCTGGCGCGGGCCGAGTTTCTCGACGTCGTACGCCGCGTCGCGGTGATGGCGCAGCGAACCAGTCCGATCAAGCTTCGCTTCGAAGAGGGCACGTTGGCGATCTCTGCGCAAACGCAGGATGTCGGAGAGGCAAGCGAGACGTTGCCGGTCGCGTTCAGCGGCGAGCCGATCGAGATCGGCTTCAACGCGGAGTTCCTGCGCGAGGGGATCGAGTCTGTGATCGGCGACGAGATCGAGCTGAATTTGATCAATCCGATCCGTCCCGGGCTCCTTCGCGCAGAGGGTGACAGCTTCTGGTACCTGATCATGCCGATCCGCCTCGCGGGCTGAGCGTTCGCCAAATCACACTGCGCGACTTCCGCTCGTACGAGCGCCTCGAACTTGAGCTGGAGGATGGGCTCGTATTGGTCGCTGGACCCAACGGCGCCGGGAAGACGAATCTGGTCGAGGCGGCGCACGTAGGCACGCAGGCCTTTTCGCCGCGAACGAGAGCCGATGCCCAGCTGATTCGCTTCGGCTGTGACGGGGCCCGCGTTGCGCTTCAGGCCAAGCGGCGAGGTGGCACCGCCACGGTGGAGGTTGCGGTCGTTCGCAAGGAGGGCAAGCGCGTCCGTCTGAACGGGGCCGCGCTCTCGGCGATCGATCAGCTGAGAAACGAGCTCCCGACGCTTGTGTTCACGCCCGATCGGCTGGTCGTGATCAAGGGAGGACCGGCCGTGCGCCGCGCCTATATCGACCGCACGTTGAGCCGACTTCTTCCGACGCGGGCGGGTCTTCCGCGCGCCTACGGCGAGGCTCTTGGCCAGCGCAACGCGTGCCTGCGAAAGATCGGGCTTGGATTCTCGAGCAAGGAAGCGCTCGCGCCCTGGAGCGAGCAGGTGGCAGTACTCGGGTCGTCTCTACAAGCAGCGCGCCTGCGTTCGATCGAGATGCTCTCGCCGAGTTTCGCCGAAGTAGGAGAGGCACTCGGACTGCGCGATTGCAGGCTCGAGTACTCAGCCGAGCCGCTCACTGTCCAGCTGCTCGAGCAACGGCTGGCGCGCGATCTGGAGCGAGGAACGACCGGCGCCGGCCCGCACCTGGACGAGATCGTCGCTCTAGCCGGGGGACGGGAGCTCCGTTCCTTTGGTTCACAGGGTGAGCAGCGCACAGCAGTGCTCGCGCTCCTACTTGCCGAGGCCGAGTTGCTGACCGAAAGGGACACGGGCGCACCGCTACTGCTGCTCGACGACGTACTCTCAGAGTTGGACATGAGCAGGCGCGAGGCGTTGGTCGAAAGGTTGAAGGGTCTGGGCCAGACGATCATCACGGCCACCAGCGACGGCGCCCTGCCCGAGCCGGCAGATCAGATCATCCGGGTGAGCGAAGGAAGCGCGAAGGCGGAGTGATGGACAGGCTCGAGCGAGAGATCAGAAGGGCGGCGAAGCGCGTCGGGCTTCCGGCAGCGAGCGAACTGGTCCGAATCTGGCCGCAGGTAGTCGGCGAGACAATCGCCGCCAACGCCTGGCCGGCGCGAATGAATCGCAAGCGGATACTGCAGGTCAACACCAGCTCGGCAACCTGGGCCTTCGAGCTCAAGCACCTGGCGCCACAGATACTCTCCAAGCTCGAGCAGGCGCTAGCCGGCGAATGCCCGAGCGAGTTGCACTTCGTGCCCGGTCCGGTCCCCGCCAGAGGGCCGGAAGGCGACCCCTCGCCAGTTGTGAATGAGCCTGTGGCGACAGCGCGCGAACGCGCGCAAGGCGAAAAACTGGCGGCCGCTATCGCCGACGATGAGCTGCGTGCTCTGGTTGCTCGGGCAGCGGCGGCGAGCCTTGCTCAAAACAGCCGAAAAAGCACACCTTAGGCGCACTTCCGACCGCTCTTTCTGATAGACTTTAAGAAGCCCGCAAGCAGGCTATTTGCAGGGCTTTTTTCATGGCGGAGACATCTTATACAGCTAAGGACATCACTGTCCTCGAAGGGCTTGAGCCGGTCCGGCTTCGTCCCGGGATGTATATCGGCTCGACGGGCTCTCGAGGCCTTCACCATCTCGTCTACGAAGTCGTGGACAACTCGGTCGACGAGGCTCTTGCGGGTCGAAACGACCGCATCGAGGTGGTCCTGAATCCGAACAATTCCGTAACCGTTAAAGACTTCGGCTCCGGTATCCCCGTCGATCTAATGCCCGAGCAGGGAATGTCGGCGCTGACCGTCGTTCTGACCAAGCTTCACGCTGGCGGAAAGTTCGGCGGCGAAGGGTACAAGGTCTCGGGCGGGTTGCACGGCGTCGGGGTCTCGGTCGTCAACGCACTCTCGGAGTGGATGGTGGCCGAGGTGCGGCGCGGCGGCAAGCTCTATCGGCAAGAGTTCGCGCGCGGTGTCCCCACCAGCGAAGTGAAAGTCGTAGGTAAGGCTTCCGACACCGGCACGACGATCACCTTCCTGCCGGACTCGGATGTCTTTGACGAGCTCGAATACTCGACACAGCTTCTGGTGCAGCGCCTGCGTGAGACGGCCTTCCTCACCCGCGGGCTGAAGATCGTGCTGATCGACGAGCGCACCACCGAGGAGAGATTCGAGTTCCACTACGAAGGCGGGATCAGAGACTTCATCGGCTACGTAAACCAGACCAAAGACCCGGTGCACAAGCATGTCGTCTATTTCGAGGGCGGAAACGACCAGGGCACCGTCGAGGTGGCGATGCAGTGGAACTCCTCCTACGTCGAGTCGGTCTTCTCGTTTGCCAACAACATCAACACGCACGAGGGCGGCTCGCACCTGACGGGCTTCAAGTCGGCGCTGACGGCCAGCATGAACAAGTACGGGCGGGAGAAGGGACTAATCAAAGAGAAGGAGCCGAACCTCGACGGGGAAGACGTGCGCGAGGGCCTGGCCGCGGTGATCTCGGTCAAGCTGCGCGACCCCCAGTTCGAAGGTCAGACGAAGACCAAGCTGGGCAACCCCTGGGTCGAAGGCCTCGTCAAGCAGGCCGTCAATCAAAAGCTGGCGGAGTTCCTGGAAGAGAATCCGAACGATGCTCGCCAGATCGTCCTGAAGACGATCTCGGCTTCACGCGCGCGTCAGGCGGCTCGCAAGGCGCGCGAGCTGACGCGGCGCAAGAGCGCACTCGAGAGCTCGTCGCTCCCGGGCAAGCTGGCCGACTGCACTATCCGCGACCCGGAAGCGGCAGAGCTCTTCATCGTCGAGGGCGATTCCGCGGGCGGCTCGGCAAAAGGCGGCCGCGACCGCACCTACCAGGCGATTCTCCCCTTGCGCGGCAAGATCATCAACTCCGAAAAGAACCGCATCAACAAGGTTCTCTCCAACGTCGAAATCCAGGCGATCATCACCGCGCTGGGCACGAACATCGGCGAGGAGTTCGACATCAGCAAGCTCCGCTACCACCACGTGATCTTGATGAGCGACGCCGACGTCGACGGCGCGCACATCCGCACGCTTCTCCTCACCTTCTTCTACCGGCACATGCCGGAGCTGTTCGAATACGGGCACGTCTACATCGCGATACCGCCGCTGTATCGGGTGAAGCTCGACGGGCGCGAGTTCTACTTCGAGAAGGACGCCCAACTCGAGGAGCTACTTGTGCGCGAGCGGATCGGAAACATCGAGGTGCGTGATCGCGCCGGAAGCGGGCTGAAGATGAGCGAAGCGCGCTGGAAGAAGCTTTCCGGAGGTTTGCGCGCGCTCGACGGGCAGATCGGACGTCTCAAGGCCGACTTCGGTACGCCGGCGGCCGACTTTGTCGTGGCCCACAGGCTGGTCGAGCTCGAAGACGAGGCCGCGAAAGACATCAATAAGGCGCTCAAGGCCGTAGGTAGCAACGGCTACGATTTGAAGATCGAATCGACTGACGCCGAGGGCTCCTGGGTCAAGGTGACCGAGAAGGA
>Ga0075520_1001913_pt1 | contig 10225 bp, 10 predicted proteins | sample NGEPerB_FD_75100 | JGI IMG/M metagenome (GOLD analysis project Ga0075520, IMG submission 75100) | Arctic peat soil microbial communities from the Barrow Environmental Observatory site, Barrow, Alaska, USA - NGEE PermafrostAB12-B | ecosystem: Environmental > Terrestrial > Soil > Wetlands > Peat ...
ATTAGTTGTTTTATCATCTCATGTAATTGTTTATCAATTACTTAAAGATAATAAACAAGCTTCACATTAACAAGGAAAAGAATAACTTATATTCCTGTATATCAAATAGTTATTAACAATGAGATGTTGATTGTTTATCCCCAAATTTGACGAAGAACCAATAAATTGACCACCTAAAACTGTAGTTAAATATTTGTTGTTTAGTTATGTATGTTAATTGTAATCTGACCGGAAAGATATGGTCATGAAGTCCGGTTTTTCCAATAAGATACATATTCCTCAACGAAAGCTATGCAAAAATGTATGAAGATGTAAAAAGACTGGTAAACATTATCACCGGTTTTGCAATACTGGCTATTATTATTGCCTGTTTAGGCTTATCAGGATTGTCTGCATTTATGGCTGAACAACGAACAAAGGAAATTGGGATAAGAAAGGTAATGGGTGCAAGCATAGGCACCATTACCGGACTAATGACCAAAGATTTTATAAAGTTGATTGGAATAGCCTTTATTATTGCATCACCTATCGCCTATTGGGTTATGAACAAATGGCTTCAGGATTTTGCTTTTCATATAAGTATTGGCTTTTGGGTATTTGCATTTGGTGGATTTGTTGCTGCATTTATAGCATTAATTGCAGTAAGTTTTCAAAGTGTTAAGACAGCTTTGATGAATCCGGTCAAAGCTACTGGTTTTTCCAAGCTTAATAATGTCGAATTGATCACAAGTGAAATATAGTTTAACAGCAACCATTCGGAAATTAAATATCTTTGCTGCTTCGTTTTTTTAAGGGTCTGGTATATGCATGAACGGATATGGAACAGAGATTTTATTCTCCTTATTATTTCAAATTTTTTGATGTACATAACATATTATGCTGTTATTTCGGCATTACCAATCTATCTGGTAAGTGACCTTCATGCAACTAAAAGTCAGGTAGGAGTAATTGTAGCAGCTTACACCATAGCTTCAGTTCTTATTCGTCCTTTTTCAGGATTTACGCTCGATAAATTTAGTCGTCGGATGGTGTATTTATCGGCTTTGGTATTGTATTCGTTCTTATTTGTCGGGTATATGGTTGCCTTGACCATTGCATCACTAATAATCCTTCGTTTTGCACAAGGACTTACCTGGGGATTTACTACTATTTCAGGATCAACTATTGCTGTTGACATTATTCCCGAATCTCAAAGAGGAGAAGGAATTGGGTATTTTGCATTATCAACAACAATGGCGATGTCGGTAGGCCCTGTTATCGGATTATATATATGCAATCAGTGGGGATACAACGCAATGTTTGAAGCAGGCCTTTTTATCAGCCTTGCCAGTCTGATATGCGCATCGACCATCCATCTTCGCAAAAGGTTTCTGGTTGGGAAACGGATTAAGTTCAACCTCAATAATTTGTTTGCCAGAAACTCTATTCTCCCTTCAGTGAATCTTATGATAATCATGATCACCTATGGTGGTTTGATTTCGTTTATCGCACTTTATGGTCGCGAGATAGAGATAAAAAACACTTCATTATTCTTTCTGATATTTGCTATAGGAATTGGATCATCACGATTTATCTCAGGCAAGGAGTTTGATAAGAATGGACCTCGCAGGATACTTACACTATGCCTGATTCTGCTCATTCTTGGGTTTCCGTTGCTGGCTTCTGTAAAAAATGCAACTGGTTTCTATATATCGGCTATTATTATCGGTTTTGGTATTGGTGTTGTATTTCCAACTTTCCAATCAATGGTGAATAACCTTGCCTCAAATGAACATCGTGGAGCAGCAAATTCAACCCTTTACACTTTATTAGATATCGGAATGGGATTCGGTATGTTAATGGCAGGCTTAATTGCTCAGCATTTCTCCATATCAGCTATCTTCATGATCAGCTCAATAGTATGTGTTGCCGGATTGGTTTTTTTCAGGTTATATGTGCTTAAATCTTATGAGAATAAGATGAGCCTGAATAAGGATTTATAAAGCAATGAGTTATAAGTTGCCAAATTTTTGAAAACCGTGTAACTCTTGGTTTGGTTCAGAGATTTGACCATCATCAACCTGAGTTAAATGTCTTTTGTTTAGTCAGGTATGTTAAGGGTATCCGATCCGGTCAATTATGACCAGGACTCCCGGAACTTGCATTGTGAAATTGAAAGAGCTGCATTTTGTCGTGGGACGTACTGGATTCGAACCAGTGACTTCTTACGTGTGAGGCAAGCGCTCTGAACCAACTGAGCTAACGTCCCCTATAAAACAAAGATAAAAAAAACCTCCGGATGAAAATTATGTATTCTTGAATTAATAATCAACCACTTACATATTAGTCTAATTAGGTGTAGATCCTAGCAGACCCGCACTAATCAATAGTGAGTGTTGATGTTTCTGTTGCTTGCCTTAAGCCCAAGGTTCCTTCAAAGCAATCTAAAGAGAGCAAACCGGACACCTATAACCTGAATAAACAAACCGTGATATGTATCTTCAGCAATTGTAATAATCCTGTAACCTTTTATTACATATTTCTTATTAATTCAGGAAAGTGGAATTTCTTATGTAACTGATACTGTATCCGAAGAATTTCCAAAAATCAAATATCCTTTATACAACGAACCGAAACTCCGGCTGGCTTATTATAGCCCCCCCTGAGCAAAATGCCATCATTGTTGTGCATACTTTGGCCCCAGCCCAATGGAGAGTCGTCAGAAGGACTCCATAGCCAACAGCTTAGATTGAGACCGGAATATGTTCCATTAAGAGTACGATAACCTCCGGGAAGAGCTGTAAAACCTGTTATGTTATTCGCTCCGGTGTTTGGAGTTAGCCAATGCATGGTACCTGTTCTTTCAATTTTCCCCCGGCAATAGTATCACCCCCAAGATTTGTTTTTAATGTTTCCCATTCTGCATCTGTAGGGACATGCCAGCCTGTTGGACATATATTACGGCTATCAATTACTGCATACCATGTATATAATCTGCCATAAGTAGCTATATTGGTTGAATCATCACCATAAGCCCATTGGTATTTGGGCGTAGATTCATGTGATATATCAAGGGTCGTAGTTGGTATTGCATCTCCATTACTGTACTTTGTGGTCTTCAGGTTCTCTGCCATCCATATCTGGGTGTCAATAGTTACAATGTTGTAAATATTGCCGTCTTTGTCAGTTATCTGATTAGTAGACACTTTATCCACCGGTGTATTATTAGCTTTTTTACAACCATAGTTAAAGATTAATAGCAATCCTGTTACTAGGAAGTAGCAAAGCTGAATTCTGTTTTTTTGTCTCATTGCATAGAAGTTTTAAGGTATCACATTTAGTATGATAAAGATATGAAGTAACCTCAGGACAACCGTTACACAATTTCTTATAAGAGTTACAACATTTACATGTATCAATTAAAATCTCTTTTTCTTGACCTCCTGCAAACATGGTCAAGGAGTCCGACTATTGTAACTCCTGCATTTCGGTCTGATTACAAGGATATTACAATTAATGGCAAAGAGACACGAAGAGACTTAGACAGATAATTTCTTTAATTGAAAACCTAAACTTTCAAAGTTTGTTTAACCATAGTAACTATTTTTACAAATTATAAAGATTGAAACTATGAAAATTTCATCATGGAACTTAAATGGAATTCGTGCTATAGCAAAAAAAACCTTTTTTACTGATCTGGAACGTCTGGGGTCAGATATCTTATGCTTTCAGGAAACCAAAGCTCAGGACGATCAGGTTAATGAAACTCTTAAGCCACTGAACGGATATCATATCTATTCAAATTCTGCGGAGAGACCGGGTTACTCAGGAACTGCAGTCATATCAAAGATCAGGCCACTGAATGTGACAAAAGGAATTAATACTGCCAAGCATGATACCGAAGGCAGGGTAATATGTCTTGAGTTTGAAACATTTTTCCTCATAAGTGTCTATGTGCCGAATTCAGGCAGTGAACTTAAGAGATTAGGATACAGGCAGGATTGGGATAAAGCCTTTTTTGATTATATGAAAAATCTTGAAAAACTCAAGCCTGTTATTATTTGTGGTGACTTTAATGTGGCTCATAAAGAGATTGATCTGGCACGACCGAAAGCCAATTATAATAAAACAGCCGGTTATATGCAGGAAGAGATAGATGGTATGGACAGGTTTATCGGAGGCGGCCTTGCAGATACATTTCGCCGTTTGTATCCTGATGAGACTGAGAGATACTCGTGGTGGAGTTACAGAACAGATGCAAGATCAAAGAACATTGGCTGGAGAATCGATTATTTTCTGGTCAGCGAGTCCTTCATGCCATCAGTAAAAAATGCCTATATTCTTGAAGACATAACCGGCTCTGATCATTGTCCGGTAGGAATTGAAATTAAGTTGTAAAAACAGGTACAGGTTAAGGCTGAGGTTGAGGTAAAGGCATTCCTTTTCGGGATCAAGTACGCTGTTGCTATGGCCTATTATTATATTCTCTTAATCTGATATGTCTGACGTATCCTTATGCTCCATTAGAAATAGTTCGGAATATCTGATTTTTATATAATGCCCTGAAAAATGCTAAATTGCATATTATAAATAATAGAATTAAGACCATCTTTTAAACCATCTGAAATGAAACGACCCCTCTTAATCACCATATTTCTTTTATTCACTTTATATAGTGTTGGACAAACCGGAACAGATACCCTGACATATTCACGGCATGAGCTTCTTATCCCCATGCGCGACGGAATCAGGCTTAATACAGTTATCTATTCACCTCTTGGAATTTCAGAACAGGTGCCTTTCCTGTTCCTGCGGACACCATACGGTGTAAGCAGGATACTTTCGCCTAATAAGGATCCTTATATCAGCGACATGGCTAAAGAAGGCTATATTTTTGTTTTTCAGGATATACGGGGCCGATATAAATCTGAAGGCACATTTGAAATGCAGCGCATTATGAGGGACAAGAAAGATCCAAAATCAATCGATGAAAGTACCGATACTTATGATGCTATTGAGTGGATGCTTAAAAATGTTCCGTTGAACAACGGGAAAGTAGGAATGTATGGAGTCTCTTATGATGGGTGGACAGCATTGATAGGAACAATCGATCCACATCCTGCCCTGAAAGCCGTATCGGAACAGGCTACGCCGGCAGATATGTTCCTGGGAGATGATTTTCATCATAATGGTGCTTTCAGGCTCAGTTATTCTTTCGAATATGCATTCATGGAAGAGTTCTCAAAAAAGGACACCTTGTTCCCATTTGATAAGTATGATACGTATGAATGGTATCTTAACCTCGGGCCTCTTTCAAATGTGAATGAAAAGTATTTCCATGGAAGTATACCTTCCTGGAACGATTTTGTAAACCATCCGAACTTCGATGAGTTCTGGCAGAAACAATCTATGGCATACCGGCTCGGAAAACCTACTGTGCCTGTATTACATGTGGCAGGATGGTGGGACCAGGAAGATTTTTACGGACCCCAGAAAGCATATGAGGTACTTGAAAAACAAGATAAACTAAACAAGAATTTTATAGTTATCGGCCCGTGGAATCATGGAGGATGGTCGAGGGGTTCAGGATCAGGCCTTGGAAATATTAAATTTGGAAGCCCGACTTCAGAGAAATTCCGTAAAGAAATTCAGTTCCAATTTTTTGGATATTATCTTAAGGGGAAGGGAAACGGCATTTTCCCGGAAGCTACAACTTTTCAAACTGGATCAAATACATGGAAGGAGTATAACAGATGGCCACCTCTGAATCTGACTAAAACTGAGAATTTGTATTTATGCAGCGATGAAAAGCTCTCATTTACACAACCTCAGGATACTCTTGGTTTTGATCAATACTTATCTGATCCGTATCATCCGGTGCCATATCGGCCGAGACCTGTTGAAGAAACATACGGACCCGGTTCAAGATGGTATACCTGGCTCGTACAGGATCAACGGTTTGTACAAAACCGCCCTGATGTGTTTAGTTGGGAAACTAACGCTTTAACATCTGATATTGAAGTCACAGGAAGCCTTTTAGCAGACATTTTTGCCTCTACAACCGGCACTGATGCCGACTGGATTGTAAAGCTCATAGATGTTTACCCTGAAACATATCCTGATCAATTCAATATGGGAGGCTATGAACTTATGATTGCCAATGATGTTTTCCGTGGTCGCTTCAGAAACGGTTTTATCATACCCGAACCTGTTAAACCAGGCGAAGTTTATGAATACAAAATTGATTTGCATGCCATAAACCACGTATTTAAAGCCGGCCATAAAATAATGGTGCAGATCCAAAGCAGCTGGTTCCCGGTTATAGACCGGAATCCACAGAAATTTGTTGCCAATATTTTCGAAGCCAGGGAATCTGATTTCATTTCTGCCACCCAGCGAATCTACCGGACAAAACAATTTTCATCAGGCATCTTACTTCCTGTCGTTGTAAAATGAGTTATATTAATTTCCTCTCTGTTCTTCAACGATTACCGCTGTGCCATAACATAACACCTCTGTAACGCCCTGGTAAATTTCAGTAGATTCATACCTGATGCCAATAATAGCATTAGCTCCAAGAGATTCAGCGTGTCTCATCATAATATCAAACGCTTCTTCCCTGGTTTTTTCACACAGTTCAGATAAAATTGTAATATTCCCTCCTATAAGTGTTTGAAGTCCGGCTCCAATACTGCCGAATATTGATCTTGAACGCACAAGGATACCTCTTACAACACCCAGATTTCTGATGATGTTATATCCTCTAATTTCAAACGCTGTGGTTGTCTTGTTGTGATCCATAATCTTTTTATTATTAAAATTATACTATTCAATTTGCACTTACCGGCATCCCTGAGTAATGTACATGAACCAGCCTCCATTCATGATTTATTTTTCTCCAGATCTGAGTTTCCCTTCCTTTTGACTGAGCTGGTGTATTAGTTCCTGAAGTTGCATCGAACATCCAGTAATAGGTTAACCAGGAAATATCATTTGAATAAAAATATTTTAGATTGGAAAAAGTCAGCTTCCTTGCAGAGAAATTATCTCTGAACCTCTGGTAAATTTTTTTCACCCCATTCCATCCATATTCAGTTTCCGTTGGCCCTACAAAGGAAATCTCGGCCGTATGTGACCACACTTCTGATGCAAGGGTTGTGTCCGCCTCATCAACGGCTCGGGCATAAAGAGCAACAAGAGAACTAAAAAACAGACTGTCAGGCAGTGCATTTTCTGCAGTCATTTTTTGTTGTTGTCCTGATTGTGAGCTTGCCGGACTGTTTACAATCATAGTTGCAACAAAAATTATCACCAGATTGTATACAAATGATTTCATTTTCTTATTTATAAGATGAATATACTAATTATGAATAGCTATAACTTATTATTCGATAATCTGTTTTAATCAAGTGCTAAGTTAATCATATTCAATGAATTTTCAATGAAAAGGGAGTGCAAAAAGTCAAGACATCTTTAATTTTCCTATGTCAACCTTAGTATAAAGATTAACAGGAGATGAGGTATCCTTAAACATCCTTTCGTTGGTAGTAATTTTTATATCTTTACTGACTGAATAAATATATTGCTTATGAAAAACTTAAAATTTGTATCCATTCTGATCATTATGATGATAACCGGTGGCATCGCACTTATTGCCCAGAATAGTTCTGCCAAGCCTACCCAGGCTCAGCAGGATGCCTGGAAAAAGGCAGAGGAAGAGCGTTTGCATAATGACTGGCCAAATCTTGCCCGTTTTCACGACGACAACATAAAAATCGGACTTCCTGCTGCTAATGAAAAACGCATTGTTTTTATGGGCAATTCCATTACCGAAGGATGGAGCAATCTGCATCCTGATTTCTTTGCAGGCAAACCGTATGTGAATCGTGGAATCAGTGGCCAAACCACACCACAAATGCTGGTCAGATTCAGTCCTGATGTAATTAACCTGAAACCGGCAGTAGTGGTGATACTCGCAGGTATAAATGATATAGCAGGCAATACCGGTCCCAGCACACTTGAAATGATTGAGGACAATCTCGCTTCAATGGCAGAACTGGCAAAAAATCATGGAATCGCGGTAGTTCTTTCATCCGTTCTCCCCGCTTTCGATTTTCCGTGGCGTCCCGGCATGCAACCTGCTGAAAAGGTGGTACAACTGAATGGCTGGATTAAAAAATATGCTGAAACCAATGGCTGTATTTATCTCGATTACTTCACTCCCATGTCTGATGAGCGTCATGGACTGAAGACCGAACTTACCTCTGACGGAGTACATCCGAATCTTGCAGGTTATAAAGTCATGGAGCCACTGGTTGAATCATCAATCCAGAAAGCGCTGAATGTAAAGTAATTTAAACTTTGACTTTATCCCAGAATTAAATTTCTTTGGCTGAGTCTGTGAAAATTGCAAACTGTGAAAACACGATCAAGAAGAGATTTCATTAACCATGCAATAGGCGGTATTGCAGTCATGGGAATTCCCGGCGAAGGAGTTATAGCCGGACAACCTCGACAAAATATCACCGGGAAAACAATCAACAAAAAACTTAAGATTATAGTTACCGGTGGACATCCTGGAGATCCGGAATCCTGTAAACAGGAATCCTGCTTTGCACATGCATCACAATCGCCTGAAAAGTTTTATTCTCTCCAGGAACAGGAATGGAAATTCTTATAAAGACACTAGAATCATTCGGTAAAGCTTATAAAGGATTTAACCGATTAACTTTATTAGCAAAATAATATCAACTATAATTTCTTCATTATGTCACGACTGTTTTCAACTTTAAACATAAAGAACATCGCCTTAAAAAACAGAATAGTTATGTCACCGATGTGTCAGTATTCATCAACAGACGGATTTTCAAACGATTGGCATATGGTACACCTTGGAAACAGAGCGATTGGCGGTACGGGATTGATTTTTACAGAAGCTACAGCGGTGTCACCTGAAGGACGAATCACCCCCGGTGACCTTGGTCTCTGGAAGGATGAGCATGTCAATGGGCTTAAAAGAATTGTCGACTTTATACATTTACATGATGCTGTTGCAGGAATCCAGATTGCCCATGCAGGCAGAAAAGCTTCATGCTCTGTTCCTCAGGAAGGAGGCAAACAACTTGATGAAATACATGACGGTTGGAAAACGTTTGCAGCAAGCGATATTCCTTTTAGAGACGGTGACAGGGCTCCTGAATCTTTGAACAAGGAAGGTCTCGCTAAGGTAATTTCCGATTTTAAAGCAGCTGCCGGACGTGCCCTTGAAGCAGGTTTTAAAGTGGTTGAAATTCATAGCGCCCATGGTTATCTTCTTCATGAATTTCTTTCTCCACTCAGCAACCATCGTGCCGATGAATACGGAGGTTCATTTGAGAACCGCAGTCGTCTGTTACGAGAGGTTATTGATGCAGTTAAATCGATATGGCCCGATGAAAATCCGCTTTTTGTCCGAATCTCTGCAACTGACTGGACAGAAGGAGGATGGACTCTGGAAGAAAGTGTAAAACTGGCTTATATATTAAAAGATACAGGCGTTGATCTGATAGATTGCTCTTCAGGTGGCAATGTAAATAATGCTAAAATACCTGCAAATCCCGGATACCAGGTACCTTTCGCTGAAGCAGTGCGAAAAACTGGAATAATGACAGGAGCTGTTGGATTTATAACAACTGCCAGGCAGGCAGAATTAATACTGCAGGAAGAAAAGGCCGATCTGGTGTTTTTAGCCAGGGAATTACTAAGAAATCCTTATTTCCCATTACTTGCCGCACGGGAACTGGGAGAGGATATAAAATGGCCTGTCCAATACCTCAGGTCTAAATAAAACCGTTGTGATTTACTATTAATAAAATAAGGAAAATTATTTTATTATGATTACGACACAGAAAATTATACTGATTTCATTTTTGCTTCTTCTGAGCAGCTGTGTCACACAATTTATTCCAAAGGTAAATGAGGATAAAGAATTACTTGTTGTTGAAGGTTTAATTACTGACCAGCCTGATACAAATATTATTAAACTGTCAAAATCTCTTTCACTTGGAACGAGAAGCGTTTCAAATCCTGTAAAGGGATGCACTGTCACAATCTCCGATGATCTTGGTAATATATTCGATTTCACGGAAACATCTCCGGGAACCTACATTACAGACCCCAGTATATTTCAGGGTGCAGTTGGCCGATTTTATACTTTGCATATCAAGACAAATGCTGCTAACAACAATCTTAATTACGAATCATTCCC
>Ga0075520_1001915_pt1 | contig 10220 bp, 8 predicted proteins | sample NGEPerB_FD_75100 | JGI IMG/M metagenome (GOLD analysis project Ga0075520, IMG submission 75100) | Arctic peat soil microbial communities from the Barrow Environmental Observatory site, Barrow, Alaska, USA - NGEE PermafrostAB12-B | ecosystem: Environmental > Terrestrial > Soil > Wetlands > Peat ...
CGGGCGCCGGGCGGGCCTTCCGCCGTGGCGCTCGCAGGGGCGAAGAAGAGGCCCGGCACCGGGCCGTGGTCGGTGTCCGCCCGGAACGGCTGCGCCACGGAGACGTCCGCCCGGGCCACCGCAACGCCGGGCGGTTCCGACAGCTGCCGGGCTGGGAACCGGCCCTCCGCCGAGATCTCGAACACGCTCTGCGCCTCGGTCTGGGTCGACCCGAGGACACAGACCCGTTGGCGGCCCGTTTCGGCTGCGGCCGGGGATGCGGCCACCCCCGAGATCGTCACGCACGGCTGGTCGATCTCGGTCATCAGCCAGCCGGGTGCCTGGGGGCCCTCCGGCCCCTGCTGCAGGTGGACCAGTCGATCGCGGCCGTCCCTGCGCATCCGGCAGACGATCGAACCGTCCGACAGTTCGGCCATGGTTGCCTGGCCCAGCACCCAGTCCGGAGCGTGGAACTCGGCCTCGACGTCGACCAGCGGTCCGGTGGACTCGGCGCCGAGGTGCTCCCCGTGACCGGGCGCCAGCCGGTAGGGCAGCCACCATCCGCTGCGGTCATCGACGAACAACAGGCTCCCGTCGCGGCACCACTGCGGTTGCCCGACCGCCACCCCGTCGCCGCCTGCCACCCGCACCGGCCTGCCGATCGCGAGGGTCCCGTCCGCCTCGTGGAGGCGGGCGACCCGCACCTCCGAGCTGTCCCAGGACATGGACGGGTGATCCCAGGTCACCCAGGCCAACCACCGCCCATCAGGGGAGAGACGGGGGGAGCTCACGAAGTCCCCGTCGCCCACCAGGGGCACGACCCGTTGGGAACCGTCGACGGCCACGGCAACCAGGCGGTGCTGGGCTCCTCCGTCGCAGAGTCGCTCCTCCACCGACACCAGCCACGTTCCCGAACGGGTGACCCGACCGTCGGCGTAGCGGAGGGTCGGTCCCCCGTGCGCCTGTTCGGGGGTGAGCGGGAAGGCGTCGGAACCTTTGCCGACCGTGGTCCGGTACCAGCGCTGATCGCCCTGGTCGACGAAGTACAGCCGACCGCCCACCACCGTTGCGGCCGCCCCGCCGTACTCGTGCACCCGGCTGCGGACGCTCACCCCGGCCGGGGAGACATCAGCCACCGGCGCCCCCGGCACCGAGCGGACAACCACCTGGCGGCCTCCCTCTCCCGGGCGGCTCTCCGACCAGTAGACCGAGTCCCCGTCGGCCTGCAACCCACCACGGGACACCTTGCCGGCGGCCACATCCGACGCCGACCATGGCGACGGCCACCAGCCGAATGCCAACTCCAATGGGGGCGCGGACGCTCTCGATGGGCCCGTCGCTTCCTCGTCGCTCATGGACTCAGTACGGTACCCGGTGTGACCTCCTCCCCACCGGTCGGCGCCGGACCGACTGCGGCCGACGTGGGCCAGGTCCCCGCCGCCTACTCGGCCTTCGTGGTGACCCGCAACGGGGATGCCGTCGATTCCGGAGTCATGATCCGGGCGTTCGACGAACTGCCCGGGGGCGACGTCGTCATCCGTGTCGACTGGTCGTCCGTCAACTACAAGGACGGCATGGTCCTCCGGCCCGGCAACCGCGTGGCAAGGGCCTCGCCACTCGTACCCGGCGTCGACCTGACCGGCACGGTCCTCTCCTCGCAGGATCCCTCGGTCGAGACCGGCATGCAGGTGCTCGTCCACGGCTATGACCTCGGCGTGGCCCACGACGGCGGCTTCGCAGGACTGGCACGGGTCCCCTCGGGATGGGTCGTCCCGCTGCCGGCCGGCCTCAGCACCCGCCACGCGGCCATCATCGGGACCGCCGGGTTCACCGCGGCGCTCTCCCTCCACCGGCTCGAGCAGAACGGGCTCGCACCCGGGGACGGGCCGGTGGTGGTGACCGGCGCCTCGGGAGGGGTGGGCAGCATGGCGGTCCTCCTCTTCGCCGCCCGCGGATACGAGGTGGTGGCCAGCACCGGCAAGACGGCGGAGCGCGACTACCTGGTCGGTCTGGGCGCCTCGGAGGTGGTCGGCCGCGAGGCACTGGTGGCCGCGCCCGGACGGACGTTGGCCCCCGAGCGGTGGGCCGGGGCCGTGGACTGCGTTGGCGGCCCCGCCCTCACCGCCGTGCTGCGGTCACTGCGCTACGGAGCCGCCGTGGCCGCCAGCGGCCTGACCGGGGGCAACACCTTCGAGTCGTCCGTCTTCCCCTTCATCGTGCGCAACGCCTCCCTCATCGGCGTCGATACCGTGCGCACGCCGATCGCCCAGCGGCGCCGGGTGTGGGCGGAGATCGCCACCCGATTCCCGATGCCGGCCCTCGAGGCCATCGTCGACTCCGAAGTGGGCCTCGAGGGAGTGGCACCGGCCCTGGACGCCATCCAGGCCGGTACGGTGCGGGGCAGGATCCTGGTTGCGCCGAACGGATGACCGGCCGGAGCTCGGGTGGGTCCGGGCCGGTCGGGCGGGATCAGGCGCCGGGTGCCGTCGACTGGCTGTTCGATCCCGTGGCCAGGAACACCGCGGACACCACCAGGGTCCCACCACCGCACGGCGACAGCGCGGCGGTTACGACCAGATGGTCGGTCGCGTTGGGTGGCGTGACCTCGAGGGAGGCAGAGGTCGGGCACGATGTCTCGTTGCCCACCGGCACGTCGGAGTACCCGATGTTGAAGTAGGCCGACTGACCGCCGGCGAGTGTCACCGTGGTCGGAGCCATCGAAGTGAAGCTGTAGTTCCCCTTGCGGACCACGTTGGTCGGCAGTGCGGCCCCTCCCGGCCCGAGCATCTGGAGGCCCGGGTAGCCACCGAGGATGCAGGGTGTCGCGGCTGTGCTCCGCAGGCCCACGGTGGTCTCGATGGTCCCGGCCGCCCCGCTGCTTCCGACGATCGATCCGGCAAGGTCGGCCGTCGCGCATCGCTTCGGGCCCGTCGAGGTGGTCGACGGAGCCGACGTCGAGGCGGTGGACGGAGCCGACGTCGAGGCGGTGGACGATGTCGACGGGATCCCGCTGGTCGACGATGACGACGACCCCGAAGAGCACGCCCCGAGTACCGCGCCCCCGATGGCCAGCGCGGCCACCAGTCCGACGCCGCGTACTCCCCTCGCTAACCTCGTCACCCTGCTGGCTCCCTCATCTTCGGCAATCGTCGAGCGCGTTCACGGGGAGAAGTCCTCCGGTCGGATGGTATCGAGGAAGCTCCGGAATTCGCCGACCAACTCGTCGGGGTTGGCATTCTCGTCCTCTGCGTCGGACTCCTCTTCCTCCTCGTCCACGGCGAGCATGATGCCCTCGGCGTCCATGAGGTCGTCGGCCACGAAGAGCGGGGTCCCGGTGCGGACCGCCACCGCCACCGCGTCCGAGGGGCGGGACGACACCGGGATCTCGCGATCCCCGTGCCGGAGCACGATCTCGGCGTAGTACGTGGCTGTCCGCAACTCGGTGACCACGATCCGGATGACCTCGGCGCCCAGGGCGTCCAGCAGGTCCCGGATGAGATCGTGGGTCATCGGTCGGGGCGTGTCCATGCCCTGGAGGGCAAAGGCAATGGCCGTGGCCTCGGGTGCGCCGATGAAGATCGGCAGCGTCCTCCCCAGCCCGTCGGACTCCTGGAGGAGGAGCACGGGCGTGTTCGACTGGAGGTCCACACGCACCGCACGAAGCCGCACTTCGACCATGGACCAAACCTACTCGCCACCGCGGTCCCTCGCGTCGGAATTCGACCGGTTACGAGGCCGGCCCGAGGGCTCCGTCGCCGCTCGGAGCCCTCGACGGTGGTCGGTCAGCCGTTGAGCAGGTCTCCGAGGGCAGACCGCAGCAGGGAGCCGCGCAGCTGCTGACCCAGGCGGGCCAGTTCGTCCGCCGTTTCGCGGGCCCGTTCCCTCGCGTCGGGATTCCTCTGCCGGACCAGCGGGATCACGATCTGCTCGATGAACCCGGCCTCGCGATCGGCGGCATTCTTGTAGAGCCGCAGATGGCGGGGTTCGATGCCGAAGCGGGCGAAGTGCGCCGCGAGGTTGGCGACGGTCAGCGCCTCCTCGTCGAAGAACTGCTGGCCCGCCACCGTGTTCGCGGCCAGCAGCCCGTACTGCTGCAGCTCACGGAGGATGTCGACGGAGAGGCCGCACGCCGCCGATAGGTCGTCGAGGGACAGGCGGGCCCCGTTGAGGTCGACCGGGGCCGCTCCCGTATCAGGGGACGCAGCGGTACCCGGCGACTCCCCCGCCGGAGGGGTCGGTGCAGCCGCCGACGCGCCTGGCGAGGCAGGCTGGGTGGTGGTCGGTGTGGTCGGTGTGGCCGGTGTGGCCGGTGTGGCGTGTGTGGTCGGTGTGGCGTGTGGCGTCGGCGCCGCGGCGTGTGGCGTCGGCGCGGCGTCTGTCCGGCCCGCCCGTGCCGTCGACGCCGTCGCCTGCTCCGCCTTCACCGCACCCGGCTTGGAGGGCGGCTTGCGCCTGGCGGCCGGATCCCGAGCGGAGGAGTGCTCCGCAGTGGGGGTATGGCCGGCCGGGGTGGCACCGGATGCACTGGTGCCGGGCGCCGATACCGCCGCGCCGCCGTGGGAGGTGGTGAGCTTCGGGACCCTGGGAGTGGCCGCGCCATGGGAGGTGGGTTCGATCCCGGGGAGCGTCGGTCCGTCCACGATCGCCGGCGTGGGACCGTCGACGGGCAGACCTGCGTCACCTGCCCCGAGGGAACTTCCCGCAACTGACGTCCTCTGGCCGACCAGGACCGGCTCGTCGGGGCGGTGGGTGCCGCCCGCCGAGCCGGCGCCGTGGGTTCCGGCTGCCGACCCGGAGCGGACCTCGCCGGCGCGCGCCGGAGCGGGTGCGGCCTGCGCCGTGTCGTGGCCCGGTGCCGAAGGGTCGGCATCCTCGTCGAGTCGGTCCTTGATCACCTTGAGCGGCAGGAAGTTCTCCCGTTGCTGGCGCAGCACCCAACGCAGTCGTTCGACGTCGTGCTCGTAGAACTTGCGGTAGCCCGAGGGCGTCCGTTCGGGATTGACCAGCCCCTGGCTCTCGAGAAAGCGGATCTTCGAGATGGTCACATCGGGGAACTCCTGGCGGAGCAGGGTCAGGACATCACCGATCGACAGGTACGACCTGGAACTCACCGTTGTCCCCCGTTGCGAGATCCTGCGTGCTCTGTCACTCTCACTCGCCCGTCGCCACCAGATACAACAGCTTGAACTTTCCGATCTGCACTTCGTCGCCGCTGGACAGCCGCGCTTCGTCGATCCGCTCGCGGTTCACATAGGTGCCGTTGAGCGAACCCACGTCCCGGATGGTTGTCACCTGATCCCTCGTCACAAACTCCGCATGCCGACGGGACACGGTGATGTCATCGAGGAAGATGTCGCTCTCGGGATGCCGACCGGCCCGGGTGAGGTCGGACTCGAGCACGAACCGGACGCCTTGGTCCGAACCGCGCTTGACCACGAGCATCCCCACGCCGCGGGGCAGCTCCAGTAGCCCGGCCGGGGTCTCGATGTCACCGGCGTCCGCCGGGTCGTCGACCGGATGGACGGACACCGACGTGTCCGGGGCGGAGGTCACCAGGGACGCCCCACACGAGGAGCAGTAGTTGACACCGGCCGGATTGCGATGGCCGCAGTTGTGGCAGAACACGACAACTACGGTAGCCGCTCTCACCCGTGCGCTCTCCTGGTCCGACAGCCTGCTCGGGGATCAACCGTCGGTCAGTTGCCGATAGGCGCCCGAATCGAGCAATGCGTCCAGCGAGGACGGATCTACCGGGACGATCTCACAGACCCACCCCTCGCCGTACGGGTCGGCGTTCAGCTTCTCGGGGGCGTCGGACAGTGCGGAGTTGGCCGCAACCACCTCACCGGCGACCGGAGCGTAGATCTCCGAGACCGACTTGGTCGACTCGACCTCGCCGATCAGCCCGCCGGCCTCCACGGTGGTGCCCGGGGTGGGGAGCTCGACGAAGACCACGTCCCCGAGCGCATCCTGGGCGTAGTCGGTGATCCCCACCGTGATCCGGTCCCCGTTGGGCCGGGCCCATTCGTGATCGGTGGTGTAGCGCAGTTGGTCCGGCACGTTCATAGCTGCGGACGATACCTGACACACGGCGGCGGCGCCGATGTGCTGGTCAGGTGGGTGATGTGCGTGGAGCGCCCGGCGGCTCAGCGCAGCAGTTGCTCGAGGCGGACCGCATACTCCTGCACTCTGGCCTCGGCGTGGGCGTCGCTCGGGGCCTCCGCCCAGACGTGGGTCACCGGCTCCTCAGGATCGGGCAGCACCAGGGCCCATCCATCCTCCTCGATGACCTTGACCCCGTCCACCAGGACCAGCTCGCGGCCCTGGGACCGCTCCACCAGCGTGCGCATGACCATCCCCTTCTGGTCCCATGGGGTGTGCACGGACTGGTGGGCGATGTGGACAGCGGGCAGCTCCGCCACGAGATCGGAGAGGGTCCGTCCGGCGGTGGTGAGGAGGGCAATCAGGTTGACCAGGGTGGCCGCCCCGTCGAAGGCAGGCAGGAAGTGGGGGAAGATGAATCCGCCCGACTGACTGGCTGCCAGGGCCACCTGCTCCGAGTTGGCCACCTCCATCAGGTGGGAGGCGGAGAGCTTGGTCCAGACGATCTCGGCCCCCGCCTTCCGGCAGATCTCCTCCGCGGCCCCGCTGGCGGCCACCGGCAACGCCACCCGGGCGCCGGGCTGCGCCTCGGTCACCAGGGTAAGCAGTGCCAGGAGGGCCTCGTCGTGGGTCAGCGCGTGGCCGAGGTCGTCCACGATGGTCACGAACTCTCCACCAGGGTCGAGGACCGCCCCGAGGTGGGCACCGGATGCCCGCACCAGATCGGAGACCCGGGCGGCGCTGGCCTGGCGGTCGAAGGTGAGCACACTGGCCGTGTTGGCGTAGGGATTGACCACCAGTACCTCCGCCTCCAGCTTGGCCAGAAGGTTGGGCATGACGAAGCTCGTGGTCCCGAACGAGTAGTCCAGGACCAGCTTCAGATCGGTCGACCGGGCTGCGGTGAGGTCGACCGAATTGATCAGCGCCGCCGTGTAGTACTCGAGCGAACGGGGCGGAAACCCGATGTCGCCGATCTCACGGGCCAGCACCCGCCGGAAGTCCTCACGGTGGTAGAGCCGCTCGATCTTGCGTTGAGTGCCCTCGTCGACGTCGATCCCGTCCTTGTCGAAGAACCGGAGCACCACCGACTGCGGGTCGTCGGGGACTAGGCGAACCGTGATGCCGGCCATGCTCGACGATGACGTGATCTGGAACCTGGTCACCGGCACGGTGGCCGCCTCGAGGTCGTCGACGTTGACGCCGGCCGCGTTGCAGCCCACCATGATGGCCCGCTTCAACACCCGCGCCGCCCGGCTCGTGTCTCGCGACGTGGTGACCGTCGCCCCCTTCTCGAAGGTCGACGCCCAGGCCATCGAGAGGCGGACGGCCAACTCGGGGCTGATGTCCACGTTGGCCAGTCCCTGCACCCCGTCACGGCCGAACAGGGACCGCGCTCCTCGTGACTCCCACACGATCGACGAGTTGACGATGGCACCCGCCTCGACCGTCTTGAAGGGGTACACCTTGACCCCCGCCCTGATCTCGGCGTAGGCGCCGACGAAGCACTCGTCTCCGAGGACGACCCCTTCCTCACACCGGACCCCCTGGCGCAGGTCCGACCCACGGCCCAGCACGCTTCCGTCGATCCGGACCCCCGAACCGAGGTAGGTGTTGTCATGCACCACCGACCGCTGGAGCACGGCGTTGTCCCCGATCCGGATGTTGCGCCCCAGGGTGCAGTGGGAACCGAGCCGGGCACCCGGGCCGATCATGCAATTGTCACCGATGACCGCAGGGCCCTCGATCACCACGCTGGGGTCGATCTCCGCCCCCTTGCCCAGCCAGACGCCGGGCAGGAGCTGGAACCCGCTGATGTCCACCTGCACCTTCTGGTCGAGGATGTCCTGGTGCGACTTGAGGTAGGCCTCGAGGGTGCCCACGTCCTCCCAGTAGCCGTCGGCCACATAGCCGTAGAGCGCCTTCCCCGCGGCAAGGGCCGCGGGGAAGGACTCGCCCGAGAAGTCGACCGGCTGGCCCTCGGGGATAAAGTCGAAGATCTCGGGCTCGAGGACGTAGATGCCGGTGTTGATGGTGTCGCTGAACACCTGCCCCCAGGTCGGCTTCTCCAGGAACCGCTCGATGGATCCGTCCTCACGGGTGATGACGATGCCGAATTCGAGCGGGTTGTCGACTGCCTTCAGGGCAAGGGTGGCCAGACCGCCCCGGCGGTCATGGAAGTCGACCACCTGGGTCAGGTCGATGTCGGTAAGCACGTCCCCGGAGATGACCAGGAACCGCTCGTCCAGCTCGTCGCGGGCGTTCCGGACCGAGCCGGCGGTGCCCAGGGGGGTGGACTCGGTGGCGTAGACCATACGGACGCCGAACTCCGATCCGTCCCCGAAGTAGGTGCGGATGGCATTGGCCATGAAGGCCACCGTCACCACGACGTCCTCGAAGCCGTGCTGGCGGAGCAGATTGACGACGTGTTCCATCATGGGGATGTTGACCATGGGGAGCATGGGCTTGGGTTGATTGGAGGTCAGGGGGCGGAGCCGTGTTCCCTCGCCACCTGCCATTATGACTGCCTTCACGATGCCACTCCTTCTGTTCTGGCCCTCCGGCCGGCCGCCAACGCCTTCCTCGCCACCGGCAGATAGGAGCCGGCGGCCACCCACGCCAGGGTAAGTCCGATGATGCCGGTGACCCAGGCGAGGACGAGGAAGGGACCCTGCCAGCGCGCGTCGCCGTCGCCGAGGAGAAAGGCCGGATAGGAGAACATCAGCGCGAACGTACCCGCCTTCCCCACCCACAGGACGTCGATCCGCTTGGCCCCCAGGGATGCCAGCAGGAGCACCGCTACCGACACGACCACCTCACGGGCCAGGGTGGCGGCACCGAACCACACCGGTACCGCTCCGTGGATGGTGATGGTGATCACCGCGGTGACCACCAGTACCCGGTCTGCCACCGGGTCGAGCACCTTGCCGAACGTGGAGACCTGGTGGTAGCGGCGGGCCACGAAGCCGTCCACCCAGTCGGTGGCCCCGAGGGCGGCCAACAGCAACGCCGCCGCGGTCTGACGGTCGGCACCGAACAACAGCCACACGAACAGCGGGATGCAGGCCAGCCGGACCAGGGTGATGGCATTGGGCACGGTGACGATCCGGTCGAGGCCCGGGTCCTCGGGCGCGGCGTCGTGTCCCACCGTCGAAGTCACTGCGCCTCTGGTCCCCGGGTCCACGCCATCCACGCCATCCACGCCATCCACGCCATCCACGCCGTGAGTCTACGAGCAGGGTTGCCTCCAGCCGAACCGGAGCATCCGGAGCGTCGCCGGTGGTCACCCCTACGCTGTCTGCACTCCCTCTCGGCGCCACCTTCCATGAAAGCCACTTCACCCCGATGAGCCCACCGGACGCACAGACCACCATGACACCGGGCATGGTGGCACTGTTCGCCGTGGCGTGTGGCATCTCGGCAGCCAACCTCTACTACGCCCAACCGCTTCTCCCGCAGATCGCCCGCGACCTGCACGCCGGCTCCGGCCGCACGGCCCTGGTGGTCACGTCCGCCCAGATCGGTTACGGGATCGGGCTGGCCCTCATCGTCCCGCTCGGCGACATCTTGATCCGGCGGCGCCTGGTCCCGGGAATCCTGCTGGTGGCGGCGGCGGCGCTGCTGGTGGCTTCGGCGGCACCGGACATCACCGTCCTCATCGTGGCCGTGGCCGTGGCGGGCCTGTGCTCGGTGGCAGCTCAGATCCTTGTCCCCTTTGCCGCGTCGCTGGCCACCGACCGGCAACGGGGGCGAGTGGTGGGCACGGTGATGAGCGGCCTGTTGCTCGGGATCCTGTTGGCCCGCACGTTCTCGGGGCTGATAGCGCAGGCCGCCGGATGGCGCACCGTCTACGTGGTGGCCGCCGTCGTCGTCCTGGTGCTGTCCGGCCTGCTCCACCGTCGCCTGCCCGACGAGCACCCGCGCCCGCGCATCCTCTACGGGCAGCTGCTTGCCTCGGTGGTCCTCCTCATGCGGGGCGAGCCGGTGCTCCGGCTGCGCTCGGCACTGGGCGGCCTGGTCTTCGCCACGTTCAACGTGATCTGGACCAGCCTGGCCTTCCTGCTGATCGGTCCGCCCTACCACTACAGCGAGGCGGTCATCGGGTCGTTCGGCCTGCTCGGCGCGGCCGGGGCCCTGGCCGC
>Ga0075520_1001916_pt1 | contig 10217 bp, 8 predicted proteins | sample NGEPerB_FD_75100 | JGI IMG/M metagenome (GOLD analysis project Ga0075520, IMG submission 75100) | Arctic peat soil microbial communities from the Barrow Environmental Observatory site, Barrow, Alaska, USA - NGEE PermafrostAB12-B | ecosystem: Environmental > Terrestrial > Soil > Wetlands > Peat ...
CCAAGAACTCGGTCGTCTCGCGCGTGCTCAAGGTGCTGAGCGTGGCGGGCCGCATCGGCCTCGGCGAACTGCACGCCGGCATCCGCCGCGACGAGCGCATGAAGGACTTCGTCATGCCGGAATACATCCTGGCTGAGCTCTGCGAGCGCATCCCCGACGTCGCGGTCCGCGGCGACATCGTCGCGCTGCTGCGGCCGGTCGCGCCGGACGACGTCCTCGAGACCACGGAGCTCACGCTCGTGCGCGTGCTTCGCGAGCACGGGGGGCCCATGGAGCGGCGCGAACTGGAGAGCGCCTGCGCCGCCGCCGGCATGAAGGCGTCCAGCTTCAACAACCGAATCGCCTACTCGCCGATCATCGCAGAGCGCGGCCGCGGCCTGTTCGGGCTTCGCGACGGACGCGCCGCAAGAGGGGACGAGGACGCCTGGCAGGAGTCTCCCCGCACGGGCGGGATCGACGCGTCCCGGACCGGCCACCGGCGCTGAGAGCCGGCCGCCAGGGCGCCCCGAACGGCGCCCGCCGAAGACCCGCAGTACAATCGCGGCATGAACGCGGGTCCCACGTCCACACCCATGGCGCCGGCATGAACGAACGCGTGGGCCGGCGCTTCCCCTCCGTCGCCGGTCAGGCGCTCTCCGGCGAGCCGGTGCGCATGCCCGAGGACCTGCTCGGCGCGCCGGCGCTCCTGCTCTGCGCCTACCGACGCGGCACGCAACCCGACATCGACCGCTGGGCCGCGTTCGCCGGCCGCGAGTTCCCCTGGCTCGCGGTGTACGAGCTCCCGATCATCCCGTCGATCGTCTGGCGTCCTTTCCAGGGCATGATCGACGGAGGCATGCGCGGCGGGGTGCCCCGGCACCAGTGGTCGCGCGTGGTGACCTTCTGCGAGGCCGGCGGCTATCGAGAGGTTACGGCGCGCGCGCTGGCGCAGGCGCTGCGCGCGCTCGACGAGGCGAGTGACGTGCCGGGCGGCCAAAGCCCGGGGCCTCGGGACGATCGCCCCTAGCCGAAGCCGAGGAAGTCGGCGCGCAGCTCCGGCGCGACGATCGCCAGCAGATCGGCCGGCGTCGCCGCGACGCGCTGCGCGCCGGCCGCCGCGAGCCGTTCCGGGTCGTGCCACCCCCAGGCGACGCCCACGGGCACTACGCCGGCGAGCCGCGCTTCGCGCATGTCGCCGGCCGTGTCGCCGACGTACCAGACGGTCTCGTCGCCGGGGAAGCGCTCGAGCAGCGCGCGGATCTTGTCGACCTTGCTCTGGCCAGCCTCCGCCCCGGCGATCTCGGCCACGCCGCCGATGTCGTAGCGGCGCAGAAAGCCCCCCACGACCGCGGCGGTGTTGGAGGAGACGACCACCAGGCGACGGGCGTCGCTTAGCTCGCCCAGGACTTCGGGCATCAGCGGGAACGGCCTGACGGCCGCCGCCCCCATCTGCAGCGCCTGGGCCGACCGCCCCACCGCCTCACGGATCTGCTCTTCGCCGGCTCCAAGCGCGCGCATGCGCTCATACACGTTTCCGTCGAAGAGATCGACGACGTCTTCCGTCGTCGCGATGCGCACGAACCCGGCGTGGCGGCAGCCCTCGAGGAAGCCCGCGCAGAACACCTCGAACGAGTCGGCGATCACGCCGTCGTGGTCGAACAGCAGGAGGGGTCCGTGCACGGAGTCCACGGCGGATAGCCTATCGCAGTGGGCTGCGGCGTGCCTGTACGGCGCGGGGCGCCCGGGAGAGACCCTGCGATCGGGTCCCGCCCCGGCGCCCCATCGGACGCCAGACGCGTGCGGCGCTTACCTGGACAGCAGCGCCTTGGCCTTGGCGTACACGTTGTCCGCCGAGAAGCCGAACTGCTCGAACAGGATGCCGGCCGGCGCCGAGGCGCCGAAGTGGTCGAGGCCGATGACCTGGCCGCCGTCGCCGACCCAGCGCTCCCAGCCCATGGAGACACCCGCCTCGACCGCCAGACGGGTGCTGCAGGCCGGCGGGAGGACGCTCTCGCGGTAGTCCCCGTTCTGGCGCCGGAACAGCGCCCACGATGCCATGTTGACGAGGCGTGAGCGCACGCCTTCGGCAACGAGGCGCTCGTGCGCCTCGAGCGCCGGCGCGACCTCGCTGCCGCTGCCGATGAGGATGATGTCCGGCGCGCCGCCGTCGGCGGCGTCGGCGAGCACGTAGGCGCCCCTGGCGATGCCGCTCGCGGCCGCGTACTTCGTGCGGTCGATGGTCGGCAGGTTCTGGCGCGTGAGCATGAGGCCCACAGGGCCGTCGTCGTGCTGCATGGCGATCTTCCACGCCTCGATGGTCTCGTTGGCGTCGGCGGGACGCAGGTCCGTGAAGTTCGGCGTCGCGCGCAGCATGGCGAGGTGCTCGATGGGCTGGTGCGTCGGCCCGTCCTCCCCTACGCCGATGCTGTCGTGCGTGAGCACGTACGTCACCGGCACGCCCATGAGCGCGGCGAGACGCATGGCGGGGCGCATGTAGTCCACAAAGACGAAGAACGTGGCCACGTACGGCCGGATGCCGCCGTGGACCGCCATACCGTTGCCGATAGCGGCCATGGAGAGCTCGCGCACGCCGAAGTGGAAGTTGCGCCCGGCCGGCGTCGCCGCCTGCTGGTCCGGCACATCTTTGATCCAGGTGTTGTTGGATGGCGCGAGGTCGGCGGAGCCGCCGATGAGCGTCGGGACGCGCGGCGCGAGGGCGTTGATCGCCTTGCCCGAAGCCGAGCGCGTCGCCACGGCCCCGTCCTCCGGCTTGAACACCGGCAGATCGGCGTCCCAGCCGGCCGGCAGCCCGTGGCTCCAGGCCGTGTCCCAGGCGGCGGCGCGCGCCGGGTCGGCCGCGCTCCAGGCGGCGTGGCGCGCGCGCCACGCCTCGTGCACGGCCGCTCCGCGCGCCGCCGCGTCCTCGTAGAACTTCCTGACCTCGTCCGTCACGAGGAAGGTGGGCTCCAGAGGCCAGTCGCAGGCCTCCTTGGTCAGCTTGACCTCGTCGTCACCCAGCGGCGCCCCGTGCGCGCCGGCGGTGTCCTGCTTATTGGGCGAGCCGCAGCCGATGTGGGTGCGCACGGCGATGAACGACGGCCGGCCGGTCTCGGCCTTGGCCGCCGCGATCGCTTTGTCGATCGCCTCGACGTCGTTGCCGTTCGCGACCTTCTGCACGTGCCACTCGTAGGCCTCGTAGCGCTTGCAAACGTCCTCGGTGAAGGCGAGGTCGGTCGTGCCGTCGATGGTGATGTGATTGTCGTCGTAGAGGACGATGAGCTTGCCGAGCTTTTGGTGCCCCGCGAACGAGGCGGCCTCGCCGGTGATGCCCTCCATCATGTCGCCATCGCCGGCGAGCACGTAGGTGAAGTGGTCCATGACGCTCGGTCCGTCACCGTTGAACGTGGCCCCGAGGAAGCGCTCGGAGACGGCCATGCCGACGGCGTTGGCAAAGCCCTGGCCGAGAGGGCCGGTGGTCGTCTCCACGCCGGCGGTGTGCCCGTACTCGGGGTGGCCCGGCGTCTTGCTCTGCCACTGACGGAAGGCTTTGAGATCGTCCAGACTCAGGTCGTAGCCGGTGAGGTGGAGCAGCGAGTAGAGGAGCATGCTCGCGTGGCCGGCGGAGAGCACGAAGCGGTCACGGTCGGGCCACTTGGGGTCGGCCGGGTCGAAGCGCAGGTGGCGCGTGAACAGCGTGTGCGCCACAGCGGCGGCACCCATGGGCATGCCCGGATGGCCGGACTTGGCTTTCTGCACGCCGTCGACGGCAAGAAAGCGGATGGTTTCGATGCAGCGCTCTTCGATGGTCTGTGCGCTCGCCATTGAGCTCACCTGCGTCCTTTCGTTCCCGCTGTCGGCGGAGAGATCAGGTAGTGGTTCGCCCGTGTGCTACGGACTCGGAAGCCCGCCGGCCTCCGCCCGCTCGCCGTGCGGCGGGCGGGCGGAGGCTGATGGCAGGCGTCATGGACGCGCGTGTCGGCTCAGAAGTAGGCCTCGATGAACGCCATGAAGCGCTCGCACTCCGCGGGAGTGCCGGGAGTGACGCGGAAGTAACCTTCCTTGCCGTTGATCGGCTTGATGGTCTTGATGATGACCTGCTGCATGTCGTTGGCGGCCTGCACCATCTCCGCGCTGGTCTTGCCGCTCGTGGAGGCGTCGACGAGCATGTAGTTGCCGTGCGCCTCGAACGGCTTGAGGCCCTTGGCCGAGAGTGCCGCGGCGAACTTGGCCATCCAGTCGTTGTTGTAGACGACCTTCTGCTTGACCTCACCCGTGTCCAAGATGGCCTCGGCCGCGGCGATCGCCATGAGGCTGAGGTTCCAGGGCAGGTACATGAGGTTGAAGGCGTCGACCACGGTGGGGCTGCCGACCATGTAGCCCATACGGATGCCGGCGAGACCGAACGCCTTGGAGAACGTGTGCGAGAGGAACACGTGCGGATACTTCTTGACGAAGTCGACCTTGGCCTCGACCTGCGGATGGTAGTCGAGGTAGGCCTCGTCGATGCACAACGGGATGCCGAGCTCGGCGAAGCGCGTGAGGTCGACGTCGTCGATGAAGATGCCCGTCGGGTTGTTCGGGTTGATGATGAGGATCAGCTTGGTCTTGTCGTTGACGGCGGCGAGCATGCCCTCGACGTCGTACTGCAGGTCCTCGTCACGCAGCGGGACCTGCACCGTCTTGGCGTTGCAGTAGCCGGCGCGCGACGGGAACATCTCGAAGGTCGGGTTGGAGCAGAGGAACTCGTCGCCCGGCTGCAGGAAGATGCGCATCATCGCGTCGATCGTCTCGGAGGAGCCGTTGGCGAGGGCGATGTTCTCCGCCGCGACGCCGTGCAGCTTGCCGAGCTTCTCGCGCAGGCGATAGGCGCGGTCCGGGTAGCGGTTGCCCTTCTTCGCCATCTCGGTGATGGCGGCGACGACCGCGTCCGACGGCGGTACCGGGTTCTCGTTGAGCATCATGCGGCCCAACTCGGGATGCGCCCACGCCATGTCGAGGACCGATGTGTTGTAGTCAGGAGCCGTCCATACGTACGGGTTGATCTTGTCTTTGATGTCCGTCATGCCCATCGTCCTTTCGTCAATAAGCCGAAGGTCTCGGCGCAGCTCAGTCGGCGCGGCAGTCGCCCTTGAGGCAGCTGTCGGCGAACGCGACCATCTCGTTGGTGGCCTTGGAAAAGGCCTCGTGCGTCTTGACCAGCGCCGGATGCGTGTTGTACTCCGCCCGCGTGTAGCCGTTCTCGTCGTAGGCGCGCTCGAAGTACGGGATCTTGAGCAGCTTCTCCATCACGTCGGCCGGCGGGTCCACGTCGATCTGGTTGGGCTTGAACTTGATGTCCTCGGGATGCGGGAAGTTGATGACCTCGTCGATGAGGCTCGGCGGGCAGGTGACGACGCAGTTGGCGCCGGCCTTCTCCTCGAGGTGCCAGATCTGCTGCTTGCCGTCGATCGTGGGGCCGAGACGCAGCGAGCAGGAGAGCATCTTGCTCTGGTAGTTGCGCTCCTTGAGGGTGCGGTAAGCCTTCTTGAAGATCGCAAGCTCGGCGTACCGGACGTCGGCTTCGGAGACCTCGATGCCCTTCTCGGCGCCGAATTCGCGCAGGCCGCCGAGGTCGCCGTAGCGGGCTTCCATGTGCGTGATGACCGAGCGCCACTTGCTGAGGTCGACGCCGTTGGCCTTGGCCTTGTCCAGACCGCGCATGACGGACTTGGCGCAGTCGAGCAGCTGCGAGAGCACGAAGGTGAGCGTGTTGTTGGTGGCGATGCCGCGCGAGGTGAGCTCTTCGATGATCTCGTAGCCCTCAGCGGTGCCGGGGATCTTGACCATCACGTTGGGGTTGACGGCGTGGATCTCGAGAGCCTGCGCCAGCATGGCCTCGCCGTCGAACGCACTGCGCGGGTCGACCTGACCGGAGAGGAAGCCCTCCTTGTAGCCCGACGCCTCGAACAGCGGCAGGAACATGTCGGAGCCCTGCCTGACGACTTCCTTGTAGAGCACCCAGAAGAGGCCTTCGGTGTCCAGGCCCTTGTTGTCGGCCAGCACCTTCTGCGCGACCTTCTCCCAGCGCGGCGGGTCGTCCTTGAAGGCGGCCAGCGACAGCGGCGGGTTGGTAGTGACGCCACGGAACAGCTGGCCCAGCGGGGCGGCGGTGTCGTACATGCGCGCGAACTGGGCCTTCAGCACGTCCTTGTCGGCGTCGTCGGCCTTGGCGAGCATCTTCTCGCACCAGTTGCCGAAGATGACCGGCGAGCTGTCCCACCAGATCTCCATGCCTGGACTGACTGCGACCAGGTCTTCCAACAGATTAGGATCTTTCATGTCTCCTCCTCAAAGCCCAGAGTCACACACACGGCCCGTGACGAGAACGCCAAGCCACGCGGTCGCCGCCCATCAAGGCTACATTGCTGGATTCGCACACGCAAGCACGTAATCGCACATTCCAGCGCACAAATCCGCGCACCCTCCGCGTATGCCGGATGTGGCCGGAGACGTTCGTCTCGAGCGCTCGGGACTCATGCTCATAAACTGAGCGACGACAGATCCGCCCCCCGGGCACTCCTCCTTGGAGGGTCGGATCACATCGTCTCGCTCGGTCAATTGCCGGCCGATTTCGGGCCAGTCACCAGGCCGGTCTTCTTCTTGAACTGCTCGACGCAGTTGATCTGGATGTCGAGCAACTCCGCGATGCGTACCTTGGCGGCCATGCCCTTGGCGATGCCGGGCACGCCGGTGATGACGCCGATGTCCAGCTCTTCGCGCAGCTGACGCATCAGGGTCGGGTCCGACAGGTCGAGCGGCGTGACGTGAAGCTTGTCGGCCACATACTCCTTGGCTTCCGTGATCCTCATCTTCTTGCTGAGCTGCATCCGTGCCACCAGATCTCCGGCGGCGCGGATCCCACCCATTGACGAGGCCAGCAGATGCGCGATGTGCATGCCGGCGGGGTCACCAGTACCCACCTACAACCCGTCCGCGTGGCCGATCTCGATCATCGCGGCGCTGCAGCGCGTCACCACGTCGACGGCCGGCGTCTCGAACATCGGTACGCCGCCGACGCCCATGCCCACGTTCGGGTGGACGGGGATCTTGGCGATCTCGGTGCAGGCCTTGACGAAGGTCAGCGCCTTGCCGAGGTTCCAGGGGACGGTCTTCTTCGTGTTCGTGTTGGAGACCGGGCCGAAGATGGCGCAGCCGGCCTCCTCGCAGATCTGGAGCTGCTGGTGTGGCCACATGCCGGCGAGGCGCTTGCCGTTGTACTCGAGCTGGCCGTGGAAGCCGAGCACCATCTCCGCCGACATGCCGATCTCGACCGGCAGTCCGGTATCGTTGGCGACGTGATCGCAGGCCTGGAGAACGCGGTAGAACTCGGCGTCCCCGGTGGACGCGACGGTGTCGAAGTCGATGCCGTCGGCGCCCATCTCGAGCATGCAGTCGCTCATCTCGATACAGTCGTCAAGACAGGCCTTGCCCGCCTCTTCCTGCGTCTGGCGGGCCTCGTCAATCTTGCCGATCGGCAGGAGGTCGCTCGGGTTCTCGAACGATCCGTCCGGGCGGTAGTACAGCCCCAGGTTCGGCATGAAGCCGTAGAGGAGCGGGAAGATCGTGGTCTCCATGAGCAACTCGACGTGCAGCATCTCAAGCGCCTTGAGAAAGCGCTGCGGCTTCACCGAGTAGTCGTTGTGCGAGATCTCCATCGAGTCGAAGCCGAGCATCGACTCGAAGAGGCGCACGCCCACCTCACGGTTGACCGGCGCGACCACGCCGCTCGACATGCGTGAGGAGTTGAGCGCGTTGACGCAGCCGTCCTTGGTCATCACGACTTCGTTGCCGCGCTGGCAGCCCCAGATGCGCGTGGGGGCGGCGAACATGTCGACCAGGTAGTCGACCTCGTTCTCGGTGAGGACCGGTACCTTGGCCTTCTTCGCCGCGTACTCGGAGCCCTGTTCGAACTCCGTGCGCAACTCCTCTTTGGTGAGCTCCACGTTCGAGGAGTCACCCATTCTCGTGAGTATCTTCATCAGTACGCAGCCTCCACTGCTTCTTGGCTGTTGATGCGTTGGTGCCGCCGCGCGGGCTGGCGGCGTCCCGGCCGGAGCCGGAACGCCGCACGACCGCGCGACACGTGCGTCGCAGGCCTCGGGAAACGGCCTGCCTCGTTGCGTGAGCTACTCGACCGGGATCTCCTTGGCGACGGCCTCCAGCTCCATGCCCTGGCCCTTGCGCACGAAGTACGCGACGACCCAGATGACGATGGCGGCGACGTACAGGATGGCCATGAAGATCATCGAGTTCTTGTTCTTGTAGCCGACGCCGTAGACGTTGGCCTTGTCGTAGAACCAGAGGAACAGGTTGAAGCCCATGAAGATCGCGTAGACGAGTGCGACGAGCGACAGCCACGGGATGCCGAGGATCTTGCCCTTGGGCAGCGCCGAGTTGTCCCAGATCGCCTTGGCGCGCCACGGCATGACCATGAACGCGAGGCCGGTGACGAAGAACATGGCCGCAATCACCAGGGTCGCGTCGTAGGTGAGTTGCACGAACGTGGGCGAGTAGGCGTAGAAGGCGGAGACGACGATCGACGGGATGGCCATGAGCAGCAGCGCCACGTAAGGCACGCCGCCGGACGTCACCTTGGCGACACCCTCAGGCAGGATGCGGTCGAAGGCAGACGCGAAGATCATGCGCGTCGACGAGAGGAACACCGTGCCCCACCAGCCGAAGACGATCAGTGAGATCGCAGCGATGAGGATGACCTGCAAGGCCGCGTTGTTGACGAGCCAGGCGGTCATCGCCGTCGGCGAGAGGTAATCTCCGCCGCCCAGGACCTTGGCGGGCTCGATGTACGCGTACAGGACACCCATGTAGCCGTTGGCGCTGGCCTCGAAGAACGTCCAGCCCATCGTCTTGGTCACAAGGAACAGGAAGGCGATGACGATCGCGACCGCGGCGAGGAGGCCGCCGGCCATCTGGTAGATGTTCTTGCGGAAGTCCTTGGCGCCGCGCACTTCGCCATAGAGCGTCGCGCCCCACACCGGCCAGAGGAGCCAGAAGGCCATGATGGGGATCAGCTTGAACGTGTCTTTCAAGGTGCCTGCGAACATGGAGGACGGCATCCCGTCCCCGGCGGCCTTGATGGTGGCCTGATACGCGTCCTTGGTGCCGTAGAGATGGAGCGCCTCGCGGTTGAAGGACGTGATGAAGCTGGCCTTCGACGTCACGAGCAGCAGGATCGCGGCCACTGCGCACCCGGCAAGGCCGATCCAGAGGGCCCACTTCTGGAACGAGGCGTAGGCCTTCATGCCCACGGCGACCAGGTAAGTGGCGAGGGCGATCGTGGCAAGGGAGGCCACGAAGATCCCGTTGTGCGTGCCGAGCCAATCGGCGGCGCCGGCCCAGCCCACGATGCGGAAGATCGGCTTGATGAACGAGTTGACGCAGAGGGCGGCGTAGATCGGGATCCAGAGCCAGAGGATGAACCACCATCCCGTCGCTCCGAACACGAAGCCGACGGAGCTGTGGAAGATGCGCGATTGCCAGACGTAGTCACCGCCGGCGCGCGGCATCGCCGAGATCAGGCCGGCGTAGACCACGACCTCGAGCAGCACGAACGCAGTGGTGATGATGATGCTCCAAAAGACGCTGCCTCCGGGGATGAAGACTGCGTAGAGAAAGCCCCAGATCCCCAGGAAGATGTTGGTCGAGAAGAACGAGTACCTGAAGCCGTCGGTCGTCGACCAGCCCTTGACGAGACCGCTCGCCTTGCGCACGAACAGTGTCTGTTCCTGCGGTGTGCCGGCGTTTGTCGCCATCTAGTGGACCTCCTGTGACAGTCCTGTTGTGGACGGCGCGTCGCGCCGTACCCCCCATTGTTCACGCTTGACCACGTTCACCCCAAAGTCAGGCGGTAGCGCTTGACCTTACTCTTGCCGTCCAGTTCCACGACGACGCCCGAAAGCGTCCCTTCGACGTAGGAGCTGCCCGGGTTGATCGCCAGCGTCCGCCCGATGCGATCGGCGGCGCGGCTCTCGTGGATGTGGCCGTGCAGCGAGAGGATCGGCTGCACCTCCTGGATGATCTCCCTGACCGCCGAGGAGCCCACGTGAGCCGTGTCCTGGCCCTGCACCGTGAGCGTGTCCCAGTCGATCTTGGGGGCCACGTCGAGCTGCGTGTCGTAGGGCGGCGCGTGAAGCCCCATCACCAGACGCTCCGGGGGCGCCGTCACCTGGGCCATCACCGAC
>Ga0075520_1001919_pt1 | contig 10212 bp, 8 predicted proteins | sample NGEPerB_FD_75100 | JGI IMG/M metagenome (GOLD analysis project Ga0075520, IMG submission 75100) | Arctic peat soil microbial communities from the Barrow Environmental Observatory site, Barrow, Alaska, USA - NGEE PermafrostAB12-B | ecosystem: Environmental > Terrestrial > Soil > Wetlands > Peat ...
AGCTCGCGGAAGCGCTCTCCCCGCTCCTGGAAGTTGCGGTAGTTGTCATAGCTGGGAGCGGCGGGCGAGAGCAGGACCACGGCGCCGGGCCCCGCCAGCGTCCGCGCGAGCGCGACGGCGGCGCGAAGGTCGGCCGCCTCGACGGCGCGCGCGGGCGCCACGCCGGCCCGGTGCGCGGCGGCGATCAGGCGCGCGCCGGTGGAGGGCACGCCGATCGCGACCACATCGGCCGCGGCGATCGCGCGTCCCAGCTCCGCGTGGTCCTGGCCCCGGTCCTGGCCGCCGCCGATGAGGACGATCTCGCGGTCGGGGAAGCTGGCGAGCGCGGCCACGGTGGACTCGGGCGTGGTGGAGATGGAGTCGTCCACCCAGATCACCCCGTCTCGCTCGAGCACCGTCTGCAGCCGGTGCGGCAGCTGCTGGAAGTCGCTGAGCGCGGCGGACAGCGGCGGCGGGGCGACGCCGAGGGCCTGCAGGGCGGTGAGCGCCCCGCACAGGTTCAGCGCGTTGTGCTCGCCGGGGAGCGCCAGCTCGGCGCGCGCGAGCGCGAGCTGGCCGTCGAGGGCGATCCCCTGCGGGCCGGCGTCCCAGCCGTCGCGCAGGCCGTAGCGGCGAACCTCCACACGGGGACGCAGCTCGGCAAGCCGCTGGTCGCGGGCGTTGAGCACGGCGACGCGCACGCCCGGCAGCTCGAGCAGCCGCAGCTTGTCCGCGCGGTAGGCCTCCTCGGAGCCGTGCCAGTCGGCGTGCTCGCGGAACAGGTTGGTGATCAGCGCCACCTCGGGACCGGCTTGAAGATCTGCGATCTGGTAGCTGGAGAGCTCCAGGACGACCAGCTCCAGCGGCTCGGCGTCGAGCAGGTCGAGCGCCGGAGCGCCGATGTTGCCCGCCAGGCGCACGCTGCGCCCGGCGGCGCGCGCGAGGTGGAAGGCGAGCGCGGCGGTGGTGCTCTTGCCCTTGGTGCCGGTCACGCCGATCACGCCCCTGCCCTCGCGCTCGGCCAGCCACAGCGCGGTGGCGGTGGTGACGGTCACGCCCGCGCCGCGCAATGCCACCAGCTCCGGCCGGTGCGCGGAGACTCCGGGGGAGCGCACCACGACCTCGCAGTCCGACAGCGTGGTGAGCGCGTCGGACGCGCTCACCACGCGCGCCTGGGGCGCCCTCAGGATGGCGCGAACGTCGGCGTCGGGAAGGGTGTCGAAGGCCGCCGCGAGGATGCGGGCGGAGGGCAGGCGGCGAGCCAGCTGATCGGCGAAGGAGCGGATCTCTCGTCCGGCGCCCCACACGCCGATCCGCGCGCCGTCAAGCTCCGAGAATCGCACGGACGTCCGGCATCAGGGCCGCGGGCACGTGGTGCTCGTCGCTGAGCGCGAGCACCTCCTGGGGATCGCCCGTGGCGGATGGGTGTTGCGGGAGCACCTCGGCTGTGAGCCTGCGCACCACGCGCTGGGCGCTCCAGCGCGGGTCCCCGGCGAGCAGCCGCATCGCGGCGAGGCTCTCCTGCTCCTCGCCCACGCACTCGAACGGCTTGTGGCCGCCGGTGGCGCTCAGCAGCGCGAAGCCGGGAAACTGGCGCTCGTCGTCCAGCAGATCCGCGCCGAAGACCTCGCGCAGGTGCTCCGGCGAGCTGAAGGGCGCCAGCGCGAGGAACACGAACCGGCACTTGGGGCAATCGCAGCACCACGAGGCGGCACGCAGCGCGGGGTCGATCCGGAAGATGGCGTTGCAGCTGGTGAACGCCGGGTGGTAGGTCTGCATGCGCGCGAACGCGCGCGCGATGGCAAGCTCGGATGCGGGACGCAGGATCGAGAACACCCGTACGCCCGCTCCGAGCTCGGCGACGGCCGCGCTCAGCAGCCGCTCGGCGCGCAGCCCCTTGCTGAACTGGTGGTTGACCTCGATGCCGTCCCAGGCGAGGTTGCCGCTGGAGGCGGATCGCTCGTTGGCCATGGCCACGGAGTCGAAGCCGTTCAGCGCGGCGGTGAGCAGGGCCACGCACGAGACGATGGCGGTGACGGGCACGTGGCCGTTGAGCGCCCCCGCCCGGTTCAGCGCGGGCAGGCCGGGGTCCAGGCGGCGCTGGGCGATCAGGTGGGGAAGCCCGGCGACGGCGACGGTGCGCGCGATCGGCGGGGCGTTGCCGACGGAGAACAGCGCCAGCTCGCGGCCGGAGCGGCGGACGATCTCGAGCGCCACAGCCGAATCCTTGCCGCCGCCCACCGGGACGAGCACGCGTGTGGGCTCCGCGGGTCCACCGGCGCCGGTGCGCGCGGCGCTCCGCGCCCCGGCGGGGAAGCTCGGACGCGGCAGCTCGGGCAGCGCGTTGGTGTATGCGAACTCGCCGAGCCCCTCGGAGTAGAGGGCCTCGAGCAAGGCCGCCACGGCGGGCGTCGGAGCAGCGTCCTCGCAGATCACCTCCAGGGGGGCGGCCACCTTGAAGTAGCTGACGCCGGCAACCCAGTGCAGCAGCGAGAGCAGGCCGTCGACGCGCTCGCGGTCGGCTTCGCCCAGCTCGCCCTCGATCGGCAGCTGGAGCTCCTCCACGAACGTCAGCTCCCCGTCGAGGGCGTAGCGGAGCGTGACTCCTCCGCGCGCGTCCAGCTCCCTGGAGAGGAAGCGGAAGCTCTGGAACGCGGTGGGATCGAACGCGCCGCGCAGCTTGGCATCGGCCGCCATCGCCCCAGCCTAGAGCGCGGCGCTAGTCGTTGGCGGTGACCGCCTCCAGGAGATGCGCGAAGCGCTCGCGTGCCTGCTCGCGGCGCGTGGGCAGGTGTTCGCTCGGGAGATCATCCGCGGGCGGCTGATAGCCGGCCAGGATGTGCCGCGCGACGGTCTGGCGGTGGACCTCGTCGGGGCCGTCGTAGATGCGCGCGGCGCGCGCGAAGCGATACATCTGCTCCAGCGGCAGGTCGGTCGAGTAGCCGAGCGAGCCGTGCACCTGCAGCGCCCGGTCCACGACGTCGTGCAGCACGTTGGCGCCGTAGAACTTGATCAGCGCCACGTCCGTGCGGGCGGCGCGGTGGCCCTCGGTGTCCATCACCCAGGCGGCGTGGAGGGTCATCAGGCGTGCCGCCTGCATCTCGGCGGCGCTGTCGGCGATCCAGCTCTGGACGGTCTGCTTCTGTGCCAGCACCGAGCCGTGCGCCTGGCGGTAGGTGGCGCGCTCGCACATCATGTCGAACGCCCGCCGCGCCACTCCCAGCCAGCGCATGCAGTGGTGGATGCGCCCGGGGCCCAGGCGCTGCTGGGCCAGCACGAAGCCCTCGCCCTCCCCGCCGAGCAGGGCCTCGGCGGGGACGCGGACGCTGTTGTAGGTGATTTCCGAGTGCCCGCCGTAGCCGCCGAACTGCTCCCACGGGTGCTCCATGGTGGGGACGTCGCGGAGGATCTCCACGCCGGGCGTGTCCACGGGGACGATGAACATGGACGCACGCTGGAAGGGGCGCGCGTCGGGGCTGGTGACGGCCATGACGATCAGGAAGTCGGCGATGGAGCCGTTGGAGGAGAACCACTTGTTCCCGTCGATCACCCAGTCCTCGCCGTCGCGCACCGCGCGGGTCTGCAGCTGCGTGGGGTCCGAGCCGGGGGTATGCGGCTCGGTCATGCTGAACGCGCTGCGCAGGTCGCCAGCGAGCAGCGGGTGCAGCCAGCGGTCCTTCTGCTCGGCAGTGCCCGCCATGGCGAGGATCTCCGAGTTGCCCGAGTCGGGAGCGGCGTTGCCGAAGGCCAGCGGCGCGATCGGCGAGGTGCCGAGGATCTCGTGCATCAGCCCCAGGCGGACCTGGCCCATTCCCTGCCCGCCCAGCTCGGGCGGCAGGTGGGCGGCCCACAGGCCGCGCGCCTTGACCTGCTCCTGCAGCGGCGCGATGGCCGCGGTGAGTCCGTCGAGCCCCAGGTCGTGCCAGATCGCCTCCAGCGGCCAGATCTCGCGGCGGACGAGCTCGGCCATCCAGTCGAGCTGCTCCTGGTAGTCGGGGTCGGTGGAGAAGTCCCAGCTCATGGCATCGCGTCCTTCCGGTCGGGAACACGCATCGGCGTCGCAGGCAAGCCTACGCGCTCGCCCCGTTCCTCGGCGGCGATGAGGCCGCGCGCCTGGCGCTCGAGCCCGAGCCGAGCTAGAGCCGCCCCGCCCGTATATTGAAGCGATGGCGAGGCCAGCAGCGCTGGACATGAACCTCCTGCCGGGCGCCCGCCGGCTGCTGGAGATCCACGCCCGCGAGCTGCCCCAGCGCGATGACCTGTGCGGCGCCTTCTGCGGGGCGCTCGCGCTGCGCGCCGCCGGCATCGAGCAGCGCGCAGGTGAGCCGCTGGACCAGGATGCGGTGGCGCTGGCCGCTGGCAGCGTCGTGTCCTCCATGCGCGAGGCCGGCACCCTCCCCCACGGCGAAACCGGCCGGCGCGACTACCGGCTCTCGATCCCCTCGATCGATGACGGGAACGTGTCCGGCACGACCGCCGCGGGTGTCCTTGAAGCGGTGGAGTCGCTCTCCGGCGGAGCGCTCGCCGCGATCCCCTGCGCCGGGCCGTGGACCGCGGAGACGCTCGGCGGGCTGTTCGACCTGGCGGCTGGGCTCTCACGGCCGGTGACGCTGGTGGCGAACCTCGCCACCCACCACCTGTGGGGTTCGCGCGCCAGCGTCAACCAGCTGTTGGACTACCTGTTCGAGGGCGAGCAGACGGGCCCGCCGCCCGATTGGCACGTCGGGCACTTCGCCTGCGTGGTCGGCCGCGTGCGCGGCCCGCGCGGGAGCCTCTACGGGGTTGCCGACACCTATCCCGCGCTCGGCAACGGGGGCGTGCACATGCAGCCGCAGGAGCGCCTCGCCGCGGCGCTGCAACGACGAGACATGCCCGCCGGGGGCATGCTCGTGATCGCCTTCACGGATGACGCGGCAGCGGTGCGCGCCGGCGCCGGTGCGCTCGGATTGGAGCAGCGCGTGTGGAACAACGGGACCGTCGCGCCGGGGACGGTCGCGTGAGCCCGGGCGAGCTCGTCGCGCTCGTCTGCTGCGACCTCGGCGCGATCGTGCGCGGCCGCTCGCTGTTCTCCTCCGAGCTCGACGCGCACCTCCAGCAGGGGGTCGGCTGGGTGCCGGCCAACCACTCCCTCACGCCGCTCGGACCCGTGGCCGAGCCGAACCCGTTTGGCTCCACCGGCGACCTGCGCCTGCTGCCGGACCCCGCCACACGCGTGCGCGTCGAGGGCGATCGGGCCGAGGAGAGCGCGCTGGACTTCGTGCTGTGCGACATCGTCCACACCGACGGCAGCCCCTGGGAGTGCTGCCCGCGAAGCTTCCTGCGCGATGCGCTGGAGGAGGTCCGGGAGCAGCTCGGCGCGCGCGTGATGGCGAGCTTCGAGCACGAGTTCCAGCTGTTGGGCTGGCCGATCTTCGATCGGTCGCCTCCGGCGCTGCCCTTCTCACTCGAGGCGCAGCGGCGCGGCGAGCCGTTCGCCACCCGCGTGATGAACGCGCTGGTGCAGGCAGGCGTGGAGCCCGAGCGCTTCCTGCCGGAGTACGCAGCGCACCAGTTCGAGATCCCGGTGGCCGCCGCCGAGGGCCTGGCCGGCGCGGACCGCAGCGTGATCTTCCGCGAGGTGGTCCGCGAGCTCGCCCGGCGCCTGGGCACGCGCGCGAGCTTCACCCCCCTGCTCGACCCCGCCGAGGCCGGCAACGGCGTGCACATCCACCTGAGCCTGCTCGACGGCGGCGGGCGGTCGCTGCTCTACGACGCCGCGCGCCCCGCCTGCCTGAGCGAGCTGGGCGCGCGCTTCGCCGCCGGGATCCTCCGCCACGCGCGAGCCCTGAGCGCGCTCAGCGCGCCCAGCCCCGTGTCCGCCGCGCGCCTTCAGCCACACCGCTGGGGCGCGGGCGCCCTGTGCCTGGCGCAGCGCAACCGCGAAGCGCTGCTGCGCATCCCGCCGCTGGTCGCGCTCGGCGGCGGCGAGCCCGAACGCCAGCTGCGCCTCGAGTACCGCGGCGCGGACGCCACCGCGAATCCGTACCTCGCGCTCGGCGCCATCCTGCGCGCGGGCCTCGCCGGCGTGCGCGAGCAGCTGCCCGCGCCGCCCATCCTCGAAAGCGACCCCGCCCAGCTCGACGCCGCCGAGGCGAGGCGCTACGGGGTCGGTGCCCTGCCGGCGTCGCTCGCGGAGTCGCTGCGGGCGCTCGCCGAGGACGACACCGCGCGCGCGTGGATGAGCCCGCTGCTCTACGACGCCTACCTGAGCGTCAAGCGCGCCGAGGTGCTGGCGGCGGACGGAGCGGAGCTCCAGGAGACCTGCCGGCGCTATGCCGCGATCTACTGAGGAGCTGCTCAACGCACTGCTCGAAGGCATCGAGCGCGAGCTGCCGCGAGCCGTGGCGCTGCGCCGGCGCCTGCACGCCCACCCCGAGCTGGCGCACGCGGAGGAGCAGACCGCGCAGACGATCGCCTCAGAGCTCCCGGTGGAGTGCATCACCGTCGCCGGGACAGGGCGGGCCGCCGTCGTCGGCGCGGGCAAGGGAGCGGGCGCGACGGGGAGCGACGCGGCGCCGGTGGCCGTGCGCGCGGAGCTGGACGGACTGCCCGTGCGCGAGCGCACCGGCTCTCCCTTCAGCGCGGGTGGCGCCACTATGCATGCCTGCGGGCACGACGTGCACATGGCGGGCCTCCTCGCGCTGGCGCGCGCGGCGCACGGGCTCGAGCAGCCGCTCCCTGCTCCCCTGCTGGCGATCTTCCAGCCCAGCGAGGAGGCATACCCCTCGGGTGCCGAGGAGCTCGCCCGCGGCGAGCTGGCGAGCCTCGCTCCGGCCGCCGTGGTGGCCGCGCACGTGCATCCGGAGCTGCCGTGGGGGACGGTGGCTCTTGACCCTGGCGTGGTCAACGCGTCCTATGACTCCGTCACCGTCACCGTCGAGGGCGAGTCCTCCCACAGCGCCTATCCGCATCACGGGCGCGACCCCATCCTGGCGCTCGCCGAGATCGTTCTCGCGCTGCACGCCCAGGTGGGCAGGAGGATCGACCCGCTGCACCCGGCCGTGCTCACCGTCGGGCAGCTCGAAGGGGGCAGCGCCGAGAACGTGATCCCGGAGCGGGCGCGGGCGCGGGTCGGGCTGCGCTGCCACCGGCCACAGGACCGCTCGGCGCTGCGCAGCCTGGTCGAACAGGTCGTGGCGGGGGTGGCCGCGGCCCACGACTGCCGCGCGAGCATCGAGCTGGTGGCCGGCGAGCCGGCGCTGGAGAACGATCCCGCCATCGTCACGGCCGCGCGCAAGCTGCTGGCAGGCGCCGGCCTGGCCCCCGCCGTGGAGTGGCGCTCGTGCGGCTCCGACGACTTCGCCTTCTTCGGCGCGGTGGCGCCGCTGGCGATGGCGTTCGTGGGCCTGCACGGGGCGGAGGGCTTCGAGCCGCGCCCGCTGCACCACCCCGAGCTGCTGCCCCCGGATGAGGCCGTCGGCGCGGTGGCGCGCGTGCAGGCGGTGCTCTACGTGGCGGCCGCGTCTTGCGTGGTGCACTCCGGCTGAAGGAGGCGCGGCTACGATTCAGGCGTGCCTGACCGCCTCTACTTCACCGACTCCGACGAGGCCAACGAGCTGATCGCCACCGATCCGATGGCGCTGCTCGTCGGGTTCGTCTTGGATCAACAGGTCAGCGTGCAGAAGGCGTTCTCCGGGCCGCTGGCCGTGCGCGAGCGCCTCGGCTCGCTCGATGCCGCGACGCTGGCCTCCGCCGATCTGGAACCCGTGTTCCGCGCCAAGCCGGCGATCCATCGCTTCCCCGGCTCGATGGCCCAACGCGTGCACGAGCTGGCCGTGCACGTGCGCGACGAATACAGCGGCGACGCCTCGCGCGTCTGGTGCGACGCGCCGGACGCGCGCACGCTGCGCGCCAACCTGGCCGCGCTCCCCGGCTTCGGCGAGATGAAGATCAAGTCGCTCGGCGCCGTGCTCGCCAAGCGCTACGGCGTGGGCGCGGCCGCCGATCTCGTGCCGCCGCATCCCACGCTCGGCGACGTGGACTCTCCGCAGGCGCTGCTCGACTACCAGGCGGCCAAGCGCGCCCACAAGGCGGAGTGGTCGAAGCGCAAAGCGCCGCTGTAGGCGCTCGGTGAGCGCCCCTCCCCCCACGCTCGCCGCGCAGCGGCGCAGCTCCCGGGACGCGCTCGCGGCACGGCACCCCGGGATCGCCGCCTCGGCGGGCGTGTTCCTGGCCTCGCTGCTGGCGTTCCTGGCGATCGGCGCGGCGCTGCCCGTTCTGCCAGCCTACGTCCGCGGCCCGCTGCACGCCAGCGACCTCGCGGTGGGGATCGTGGTGGGGATCTTCGCGCTCACCGCCGTGGTCTGCCGGCCGATCGCCGGACGCCAGGCCGACCGGCGCGGGCGGCGCATCGTGCTCGTCGCGGGGGCGCTGGCGATGACGCTCGGAGGCGTGCTCTACCTGCTCTCCAGCGGCGTCGCGTCGCTGATCGCCGCGAGGCTGGTGGTCGGCGCCGGCGAGGGTGCCGTCTACACCGCCGGTGCGACCTGGGCGGTCGATCTCGCCCCCGCTGACCGCCGCGGTCTCGCGCTCGGCCTGTTCGGCCTGGCGGTCTGGGGCGGGCTCTCGCTGGGGCCGGTCGCCGGCGAGCTGCTGCGCGCCAACGTCGGCTACGACGCCGTGTGGGCGCTCACCGCCGCGCTGCCGCTGGCGGGCGCAGCGATCGCCATGCGCCTGCCGGAGCCCGCGCGCCCCGCCGTGGCGGCCCACCCCGGACCGCTGGCGCTGTTCCCGCGCTCGGCGCGGCGCCCCGGCGCGGCGCTGGCGCTGGCCAACATCGGCTACGCCGCGCTCGCCGGCTTCGTGATCCTGCACCTGCGCGCGCGGGGGATCGGGGGCGGCGCCACCGTATTCACCGTGTTCGCGCTCGCCGTGTTCGCCAGCCGGCTGGTCCTCAGCCGGGTGCCCGACCGCGCCGGCGCGCGGCGCACGGCGACCGCCGCCGGGCTGCTTGAGGCGCTCGGCCTGAGCATCATCGCGCTGGCCATGTCGCTGCCCGTGGCGCTTGCCGGCGCACTGGTGGTGGGCATCGGCTTCTCGATGCTGTTCCCCTCGCTCGCGCTGATGGTGGTCGGCCGCGTGGGCGAGGACCGCCGCGGCTCGGCGCTCGGCGCGTTCACCGCATTCTTCGACATCGGCGTCGGCCTCGGCGGTCCGCTGGCGGGAGTCACGGCATCGCTGGCCGGCTACCCGGCGGTGTTCTTCCTGGCCGCCGCCGCCGCGCTGGGCGCGGCGCTGCTCGCCGCCATGCCCGCGCGCGAGCAGTCTCGCGCCCGCTCAGTCCAGCCGCGGGGGTAGGCCGAAGCGCCCTACGTCTCCGGCAGCACCCGGTCGAGCAGCGCACCGCACGCCCGCGCGGCGATCTGCGGGCGCAGGTCGGGGCGGTAGGCGAGCAGCGCCAGGCTGGGCGCGATCATGAAGTCGGCGGCGTTGAGGGCCTCGCCGCCCAGCACACCGGCCTCGATCCACGCCTCGATCCTGTCGAACGCGGCCGGCAGCATGCCCAGCAGCTGCGCCTCGTTGCCCCGGTTGGCCCGAAACACGAACGCGGACGCGCGCGAGGCGAGCGCTCGCTCGCGCTCGCTCGGGGCGAGCAGCGGGCCGAGCCTGCCGTCGTTGGCGCGATCGTGCAGCGCATCCAGGCCGTGCGCCGAGGTGGCGAGCGCCACGCGCCGCGCGAGCATCTGAAGAGCCTCATCGCCCCATCGCTCGGCCTCCTCGACGGCAGCTCGGCGCCCTGGATCGGCTGGCAGCAGCGGCGGCTCGGGCTGCGCGCGATCGAGGAAGCGGGCGATCTCGCGGTTAGTCCGGATGCGTTCCCCGGCGAAGCGGAGCGCCGGCACCGTTCCGCCACGGTCCAGCATCGCAAGCGTGCGATGCGTGCCGCCGTCAACCTCGCGGATCGGGACCCGGTTGCCGGCGAATCCCCGCAGGCGCAAGCTGATGGGATGCGTGCCCGTCCGCAGATCGACGCGTCGGTAGGCGATGCCCTTGTGTTCGAGCATCAGCATCCCCGTCCGGCAGGCGTGGGAGCCGTGGATCACATACAGCGTCGGCAGCTCGGTCGCGGCCATCCGCGGCTCAGCGCTCCGGGGCGGGGAGCCGCGACGCCAAGTCAGGGCCCGGGCCCGGGCCCGGGCAGGTGTTCGATCTCAGGCGAGCGCAGCGCGATGCCGAGGCCGCGCAGCGACACCC
>Ga0075520_1001920_pt1 | contig 10209 bp, 4 predicted proteins | sample NGEPerB_FD_75100 | JGI IMG/M metagenome (GOLD analysis project Ga0075520, IMG submission 75100) | Arctic peat soil microbial communities from the Barrow Environmental Observatory site, Barrow, Alaska, USA - NGEE PermafrostAB12-B | ecosystem: Environmental > Terrestrial > Soil > Wetlands > Peat ...
CATCACGGCCCTGCTCAAACCCGGCCACCATGTGCTGGCAGTCGAAGGTTACAACAGTTCGCGGGAGGCGGGCATGTTGCTTGGCCTGCGCATCGGCCTCGCCGATGGCCGGGTGGTGGGGGTGAAGTCCGACGAAAGCTGGCGGATAGTTCCCGAGAACGTATCCGGCTGGCAGGCAAAAATTGAGGCGGCGGCGGCCTGGACAAACGCCACGGTGGTGGGCAAGCTGGGTTCCGGTTACTGGGGCATGCCCAACATGATCAACTTGGTGCCGCCGCTAGCGCCCGTCATCATCCCGTTCTGGAAAACCGGCTGGTTCCAGCTGACCCTGCTGGCGGTCTGTGTGATGGTCACGCTGATTAGTTTCCGTCTGCTGGCCCAGGTGGTGCTCCAGAAAAAAGAACAACAATTGCTCCGCCGGGAGCGCGCCCGGATCGCGCGGGACATCCACGATGATTTGGGAACGCGGGTGACGCAGATCGTGTTGCAAGGCGAGGTGGCCTTAAGCGAACAGCCCCCCGGTTCACAAACCCATGCCCAGCTTGACCGGATTTCCGAGGAGGCGCGCGAGGCGTTGGGAGCGATGGATGAAATTCTTTGGGCGATCAATCCCCGGCGCGACACGCTGCACGAGTTTGCCACTTTCGTGTGCGCCCATGCCCAGACATTTTTGAAAGCCACGCCCATCCAATGCGTGCTGGATGTGGAGCCGGGAATGTCAACGGTGGCCTTCGATCTGCCATTTCGAAGAAGCCTGCTCCTGGCGGTCAAAGAGGCGATCACCAATGCGGCCAAACATTCCCAGGCCACGGAACTGCTGCTCCAGATTCGCCGGCAAGGCGATGGATTAACCGTGGTGGTGCAGGACAACGGCAAAGGTTTTGATCTTGCGCAGGCCGGATCGGAACGCAATGGTTTGGATAATATGATCCAGCGCATGGACGAGGTGGGCGGCACTTGCATCTTTACCAGCCAGCCAGGCAATGGTTGTCGGGTTGAGTTTTACATTCCATTCATCCAAATGCGCCGGCGCTCCTGGTGGTTGGACTGGCATCTGGGCCAGTCGCCAGACCAAACGACAACCCGGCCAGACTAAATAATTAAAATGACCAAGCCAGCCAAAGCAAGTCACCCGCTTAAAATTTCCGCCAAGACTCCGCTCAAGATTGCCCTGGTGGAAGACCAGCCGAAGGTTCGCGAGAACTGGAGCCAGCTCATCAACTCCTTTCCTGACCTGTCCTGCAGTTGCATCTGCAAAACCGGCGAGGAAGCCTTGCGGGTCATTCCAGACGTTCAGCCCGACGTGGTGCTCATGGATATTTTCCTGCCGCGCATGTCCGGCATCGAGTGCACGGCGCGACTCAAGGAACTCCTGCCGCAAGTCCGGATTATCATTCTCACGGCCATGAACGACGAGGAGCTGGTTTTCATGGCCCTCGAAGCCGGAGCCGACGGCTACTTGTTAAAGCGCACCAAGCCGGCGGATTTGCGGGCGGCTTTGCTGGACGTATTAAGTGGCGGCGCGCCCATGACCAGCGAGATTGCCCGGCGCGTCATTGAATCCTTCCGGCTCAAAGCCAAAGCGCGGGATGAGTCGCTGCACCTGTCGGTCCGGGAGGAGCAGATCCTGCTGCTGTTATCCAAAGGCCATGCCAACAAGGCCATCGCTGAACGTTTGGAGATCAGCGTTGATACCGTGTGCCATCACTTGAAGCATGTCTTTGAAAAAATGCACGTGCAATCCCGCACCCAGGCGGTCGTCCGTTACATGGCTTCCAAAAGCCCGGCGGCATGACCAGGTTGGTTCTGGTTAGGCTTCCATTCAGCAACCAGCGCCGGGTCAGTGCGTTTATCTCGCAAGCCTTTCCTTTCATCATCCCCTGTTTCGGTGATGGCATGGCTACACTGTCTGGGTATTTACGTTTTCTCTTTTCGCGGTAGAGTTTTAAGACTGCCATGACTTTTGACGCATTGCTGTCGCTTGTGTCCGTGGCGCATCAACGATCAACCCAACCAAAAATATGTCAGGATCAATCAAGAAGGTATTCGGCCAAACTGCGGCCGGATTGCTCGCCATCGCCGCCGCTGCACTCGCACCGCTCACGACGCACGCGGCGACCACAAACATATTCGTTTTCAATGACACCGCCCTTGCGGCTGGCGCGGGACCGGTGGTGCCCGCCAATGGTCCAACGGCCGTCAGCGGTGCCGGACTGGCGGTGGGCGACAAAGTGGTGTTCGATGGCATTGTGATCAACGTGCCGGGTTCGACCACCGATGGCTGGGGCTCCATCAACTTGAACCAGAATGGTGGCACAGCGGGAGTGACCGCCGCCGCCTTGGGTGTGCTGGTCAGAACGAGTGCCGCCAATCCGTGCAGCCTTTGGGTCAACGGCGTGGGCGCGCCCGACTTTACACCAAGCACCGGGGTCCAGACCAACCGCGTCCGCATCGAACTGACCGCGACCGAGGCGGGTTCCACCACGAACATGGACTGGCTGGTGGAAATTGACCAGGGCATCACCGGAGCATTCACCACTTCGCAGTCGGGATCGGGAGTGAACTTCAACAGCAACTCCATCGCGCTGACTTTTGGCTGCCGTAATTTCCAACACCTGTTTATTCAGAACCAACCAGTGATTACAGTGGGGGCGCCGACGCCGGCGGCCAATACGGTGGCTACGGGTGTGGCGGCGACATTCAACGTCAATTTCACCGGCGGCTTTCCGCGCAGCACGACCCAGCAATGGCGCTCCAATGGCGTGCCCATTGCCGGGGCCACCGGCCTGGCTTATACAACTCCGGCCACAACCGCCTCCTATAACGGTGCGCAGTATAGTGTCATCGTCAGCAACCAGCTTAACCCGGCCAACGTGGTGACCAGTTCGGTGGCCACCCTGATCGTCCGCAGCGTGCCGGGTAGCGTCACTTTCGATTTCAACGATGTGTTCACCCCAAATTCCGGCATGGCCAGTCCTAATCCGCCCGTTTCCGTCAACGGCACGACCTTGCTCGCGGGCGATACGCTGGTATTTGATGCCATCGTGCTGACGAATGGAGCATTGACCGGCTCTGGCGATGGCTGGGCCGCAGTTAATTTCGCGGCGGGCGGTTTTCAGGGAGTGACCGGCGCGCAGCTTGGCGTGCTGGTCAGGTTAGGCGCAGGCCCCAGCCAGCTTTTCATCAATGGCGCGGGATTTCCAACCAATCCGACCGGTTCAGGAGCACCCGTCAACCGCGTGCGGGTCGTGTTTTATCCATCCGTAACCGGTAGCACCACCAACATGGGGTGGAGCGTGGCGATTGATCAAAATCTATCGGGAACATTTCTGACCGCAGTCACCGGGACGAACCTGACGTTCGTCAACAACACCATCCCGTTGAGTTTCGGTGCGAACGCCATCGCCAGCCGGATCACTCAGAATCCGCAGGCCGTTTCAATTTTCTCCGGCCCCACACCGGCATCCCAAGTGGTCGGCGTGGGTTCACCCGCCACGGTCGGCGTCACTGTCAAAGGCTGGAATCCCGCATTTCAATGGCGTAAGAATGGCAGTCTGATTTCTAACGCCACCAACCGGAGTTACACGCTGCCCTCCGCCACCCTTGGCGACAACGGCGCGCAGTTCAGTGTCGTCGTCAGCAATCGTCTTAATAGTGCGAACGTTGTGACCAGCAGCGTGGCCACGGTTACGGTGCAAATTCCTAACAATCTTACCTGGTATCCGTCGGTGGATTTGACCACTTGGGATACGGTGACCGCCAACTGGACGACCAATGGCGGCACCAGCCAGACGCTTTTCTCCAGTGGCAACAATGTCACCTTGGATGCGCTGGGTTACAACCTGAGCGGCGGCACTCCTGTCACGGTGACAAATTCCATCAGCGCCAATGCGGTGACCGTAAGCGCCACGGCAGGTGAGCAATATGTTTTGACGGGCAGCGGCGACGTCAGCGGACAGAGTCTGCGGCTCACGGGTGATGGCACGGGCGCGCTCGGTTTGCAGACGACGGCATCATTCACAAGCGCCAACATAGATTCAGGCAGCACGCTCCAAATGGGATACGGCGGGATCAACGGCTCCGTTCAAGCGAACAACATCACGAACAACGGCACAATTGATTTTCAGAATACCACGGGGACTCTGCTCATTCCCGGTCGCCTGACGGGTTCGGGATCAATCATTCAAAGCGGAGCGGGCACAACGATTCTGACGGCCACCAACAGTTCCTACAGCGTCAGCGCGGTCAACGCCGGTGCCCTGGTCGTTGCCAGCGCGCCCAATCCCGGCACCATCATCAACAATGCCGAGTTCAGGCCGGACAGTGCCGTTGACCTGACCATTGGAAACTCCTTTACCGGCCCGGGGCATTTCTACTTCACCGGCTTTCAGAAAACCAGGCTGACCGGAGTCAGCGATCAAACTGGCGTCAACCAGATTTTCTGGTCGCAGGTCACCGTGGATAATCCCTCGGCGTTGGGAGACCCGAACTTGGGAACGAGCATCAGCTCCGGCGCAGACCGCTACGGCGGACTGTATCTCTCCAACAACATCACTTGGACGCAGCCGCTCATCCTCGAACCCCGCCTTGGCGCGCCCCCCGCCGCCACCGCACCGCATGTGGCCAACGCCAGCGGCAGCAATGTCATTGGCGGCCCATTGTCATTCAATACCGGCCAGGGCGGCTCAGAACTCAATGTGGAAGCGAGCGCGGGAATGTTGACGATTGACAGCACGGTCTTGAACAGCGCGGCGAATACGAACACGCTGAACCTGCAAGGCGCAGCGACCGGCGTTTGGAATGGTGCGTTGTCGGACAGCGCCGGTCCTTTGAATGTTTTGAAGCGTGGTTCCGGAACCTGGACGCTCAACGGCGCAAATACCTACAGCGGTTTAACGACTGTGAGCAACGGCACCTTGGTCATCAACGGTCAGGTCGGCCCTGGCGATGTTTCTGTTCTCACCGGTGCGACGTTGGGCGGCACGGGCGTCATCAGCAGCCTGGTTACAATCGCGGCCGGCGGAACCATCGCCCCGGGCGCGAGCATTGGCACGCTCACCATCAACAACAATCTCACGTTGTCCGTCGGCAGCATCACCAGCATGGAGATCAACAAGACCGCCGGCACCAGCGATCAAATCGCCGGACTCACCAGCATCACCTACGGCGGAACGCTGGCCATCGCCAATCTGTCCGGCACCCTGACAACCAATGACACGTTCAAGCTGTTCAGTTCGACAAGCCATGCCGGGGTGTTCTCCGCCATCAGCCCGGCCAGTCCCGGCGCTGGTCTGGCGTGGAATACCAACACGCTGGCCACGGATGGCACGCTGAGAATCAAAGCGGGTTCCATCGTGCCGCCGGTTCCAACCATCACCAACTCGGTGGTGGGCAACAGCCTGCAGTTAAGCTGGCCGTCGGGTTACGGCTACACGCTGGAAATTCAGACCAATTCGCTCAGCATCGGATTGGGAACCAACTGGGTTCGCGTTTCAACTTCCGCCACCACGAATCAGGTTACCGTGCCAATCGTCACCGGCAACGGGTGTGTGTTCTATCGTTTGGTTTATCCATAAGGTGAAAGCAATTTTGACGGTCATCCGGCACCAGCCGGATTGAGCGTGAAAATTGAAATTGGGTCGGAGGGGGGCGGGAATGTCCAGGACGTTCCCGCCCCACCTAGTCTGGCGCGGGCCAGGTTTGCAGATTTTGAATGATGAAACGTTTGAATGAAATACCAGTTCGATTGCGGAAGCCCGGTGCCTTCACGCTGATTGAACTGCTGGTGGTTATCGCCATCATCGCCATTTTGGCGGCCATGCTATTGCCGGCCCTGGCCAAAGCCAAGCAATCGGCGCAGAAGGCACAATGCGCCAGCAATCTCAAACAGTGGGGCATTGCCGTCACGATGTATGCTGGTGATTTTGGCGATTTCTTTCCTGACAGCGGTGCCGTGGTTCCCGCCAACACGCCGGCCAACTTTGGAGATGGCTGGGTGGGGATGAATTTCACAAATTTTTACAATTCATATTTATACAAAACGAAACCGGGCACGCTCGCCACGGGAACCCGCAGCCAGAACGATGTGATTTACTGTCCGACCGATACCTGGCACCGCATTGCGGAAGTCGCCATGGGGGCGGCCAATTTGATTGGCTACCATTGGCTGCCCTCCCGCCCCGCCAACGGCAATTACCTCGCGCCCTATGCCCAGTGGTATTACCGCAAAAAACTTGGCGGGCAATATCGCAACGCTCCGGTCATGGCCGATGCCATCGAAACCAGCGGAGTTAATAATTGGAACATCAGAATCGCCGGCCCGCCCAGTTTCAGCGGGGCCATGTCAAATCATGCGGGGAAAAATTCGGTGCCCTTTGGCGGGAATTTTCTTTATGAGGATGGCCACGTGGAATGGACGAAATTTGGTGGGAATACGAATTCTATTGCAAAGTCGGCAGACAACGCCGGCCAGTCGTATTTCGATGCCCCGGTTGCCATTGGCAAAGGCCCGTGGTAATTGGTTTGGTTTGCAGAATCAATACGATTACGATGAATACAACCGTCCCGCCGGCTTGCCGCCCGGGCCGTGGGAAGCCGAAGACACTGAAATGTTCAGCCCTCGCGATGCCCCGGTTTTAGCAACAATTGCTTCTCCGGCTTTGCGGTTTGCCCCGGACGCATTTTTATTTTAAAACATGAAATTCATTCCTCTCTTCGCCCACTCGTATCGAATCTTTACGGTGCTGCTCGTGCTTGCTTTTGGAATCATCCGGCTTCCCGCCGCCGATAATCCTTCCGCCTCAAGCAGGCTCGTTCCGGCAAAATTGAGTTGCGAATATGCGGCGAATCCCACCGGCGTGGACATTGCCTCACCGCATTTGTTTTGGAAACTGGAAAGCAACGAACGCGGCCAACTGCAAACCGCCTATCAAATCCTCGTCGCCTCCAACGCCGATGCTCTCGCGAGGAACAACGGCGACCTGTGGGACAGCGGCCGCGTGCGCTCCGCTGCCACCCTGCAAATTGCCTACGCTGGAAAAACCTTGAAGTCGTCACAACAAGTTTTTTGGAAAGTCCGCGTCTGGGACAAGTCCCGCAAAGTTTCCGCGTGGAGCGAGCCGGCGACGTGGACGATGGGAATTTTGTCCGACGCCGACTGGCAGGCAAAATGGATCGCCTCGCCGACCAATTGCGAAACGCTGTTGCTGCGCCGCCAGTTCACCGTTAAACCCGGACTCCGCCGCGCGCTGATTCACGTCTGCGGTCTGGGGCAATACGAACTCACGCTCAACAGTTCAAAAGTCGGCGATGATCTGCTGTCGCCCGGCTGGTCGAAGTATGACAAGACCTGTCTTTACGACACGCATGACATTACCGCGCAATTGCAGCCGGGCCAAAACGCCGTCGGACTTTTTCTTGGCAACGGCATGTATAACGTCAAGGAAACCGGGCGCTATACGAAATTCGTCAACTCGTTCGGCCCGCTCAAAGCCATCGCGCAAGTGCGATTGGATTATGCCGATGGCTCAACAGAAATCATCGGCACGGACGGACAATGGCGCGTCGCACCCGGCCCGATCACCTTTTCCAGCATCTTCGGCGGCGAAGATTTTGACGCCCGCTTAAATCCCGTCGGCTGGGACAAACCAGGATTCGATGACGCCGCGTGGAGCCCAGCGCAAGTCGTTAACGGACCGGGCGGAAAACTCGCCGGACTTTCCTGCGCCGCGCCGCCATTGCGCGCGTTTGAAATTCTAAAGCCCGTCAAAACAAATTCTATCCGCACCAACACCACGATTTATGACCTCGGCCAGAACGCCGCCATCATGCTCCGCCTCAAAGTCAGCGGAAATCGCGGCGACATCGTCAGAATCACCCCGTCCGAATTGCTCAAGGGTGATGGTTCGCTCGATCAACGTTCCACGATGGACGGCCGGCCGATCTATTGGCAATACACGCTGGCCGGGAATGGCGTGGAAAGTTGGTTTCCGAAATTCTTTTATCAAGGCTGCCGTTATCTGCAAGTCGAGTGCATTCCTTCTGCACCTGACAGCAAGCCGCCGGTGCCCGAAGCCATCGAAGGCGACGTGATCCGCACCGCTTCCGCCTCTGTTGGCGAATTTGAATGCTCGAACGATTTGTTCAACCGGATCCACACGCTCATCCGCTGGGCGCAACGTGCAAACCTCGTCAGCGTCATCACCGACTGTCCGCACCGCGAACGCCTCGGCTGGCTGGAGCAGTATCATCTGAACGGCCCGTCACTGCGCTACGAATTCGATCTCGCGCAACTCTTCACCAAAGGCATGAACGACATGGCCGATTCGCAGTTGACCAACGGACTGGTCCCGTCCATCGCGCCGGAATACCCGGTCTTCGGCGGTGGCTTCCGCGATTCGCCCGAATGGGGCAGCGCCTTCGTGCTCGTGCCGTGGCAGCAATATGAATTCACCGGCGACCGGGAATTGCTCCACCGCTACTACGACGGCATGAAACGCTACGTCGCCTATCTCGGCACCAAAGCCAGAGCGAACATCGTCTCGCATGGCCTCGGCGATTGGTATGACATTGGTCCGCGTCCGCCCGGCCCGTCGCAACTCACGCCCAATGCGCTGACCGCCACGGCATTTTATTATTATGACACCTGGGTTCTCGCGCAGACGGCGGCGATGATTGGCAAAAAAGATGAGGCAAAACAATTCACCGCCCAGGCAAACGACATCCGCGCGGCATTCAACCGGAAATTTTTCAACGCCGCGAAAGGCAGCTACGCCACCGGTTCGCAATGCGCCAACGCCATTCCGCTCGTGATGAATCTTTGCGAACCAACCAATCGCGCAGCGGTGCTGGATGCCATCGTCGCCGACGTGCGCAGGCACGGCAACGCCATCACCGCCGGTGACGTGGGTTATCGCTACCTGCTGCGTGCGCTGGCGGAAGGCGGACGTTCGGACGTGATTTTCGACATGAACAATCAGTCGGAAAAGCCCGGTTACGGTTACCAGTTAAAAATGGGGGCCACCAGTTTGACCGAGGCGTGGAATGCGAATCCGTCGTCCTCCCAAAATCATTTCATGCTCGGCCAGATCATGGAATGGTTTTTTCATGACCTCGCCGGCATCCGGCCCGATCCGCAATCGCCCGGCTTCAAACATTTTTCCATTCACCCGGACGTGGTCGGCGATCTGACTGAAATGAAGGCCAGCTATGATTCCGTTCAAGGGAAAATTGTCAGCGAATGGAAGCTCGCGCAGAACACCATCACGTTGCACGTCGTCGTTCCGCCCAACACGACGGCGACCATTGACATTCCAACCGCCAACAGAAACTCTGTGACTGAAAGTGGAAAACCCATCGTGAAATCAAGCGGGATTGCGTTTTTAAATTTCAAAAAATCGCGCGCGTCCTATCGAGTCGGTTCGGGCGATTACCTTTTCCGAGCCGAATTTCCATCAAAATAATTGGCCCTGTCCTAGATAACGCAAAATGTGGTAGCTAGGACGGCCCCTTGATTTTCATGGTTGTTTTGTTTGAATAACCGCAGCAAACGCCGGTTTTGGATGACAACTCCGGTCAAACAAAAGCGGATAAGCTGTGCGGCCTTTGACCGGCCAGTTGTTGAGCCACGAATCCGCATCCGTCACGCCCCAGAACGTCACGCGGCTGATGCTGTCGCGGTGCTTCACGAAAACGGAAAACAAATCCGCGTAGCGTTGCGCGAGATTTTTCTGGACGGAATCCGGCAGGCCGTTCGTGTATGGATTCAGTTCCGACTGTGCCGCAAAATTCATCGCGACGTCCGCACCTTGATTTTTTGTCGGCGCGGGCAGCACGTCCAAATCCAGTTCCGTGATCATCACCTTCAAGCCAAGTTTGGAAAACGCGGAAATGGTTTCGTCCAATAAATTGGTGGCCGGCCAGTCCATTTTGTAATGACCTTGCAAACCGACGGCGGAAATTTTCACGCCTTGCGACTGGAGTTTGCGTATCAAGGCAATCGCGCCATTTCGTTTCGGCAAATTTTCGAGCGAGAAATCGTTGTAATAAAGCTCCGCCGACGGATCGGCTTCGCGCGCGAATTCATACGCCTTGAGCAAATAATCTTCGCCGATGATTTTGCGCCACGGCGATTCGCGGAGCGAGCCGTCTTCGTTCAAGGCTTCATTCACCACGTCCCAGCCGCCGATTCTGCCTTGGTAGCGTCCGACC
>Ga0075520_1001923_pt1 | contig 10202 bp, 9 predicted proteins | sample NGEPerB_FD_75100 | JGI IMG/M metagenome (GOLD analysis project Ga0075520, IMG submission 75100) | Arctic peat soil microbial communities from the Barrow Environmental Observatory site, Barrow, Alaska, USA - NGEE PermafrostAB12-B | ecosystem: Environmental > Terrestrial > Soil > Wetlands > Peat ...
GTCGGCGGCGGATGCACTAAAAAAAAGCGCAAAGATTCCAAACAAGCTGGAAAGAAAGCGGTTCATGACGGAAGTTTTAGTTGCAAAATGACAAATGGCAAGCGCCTTCTCGAACACCCCCCAGATGCAGCACTGCGCAGCTCTTGCGGCACTTGTCTCGAAATTTAAATAGTCGGTTCCGTTCGCTTGGACGATTTTACATTTCAAGGCGGCGGTTCGATTGCGGTTTCAGGTTGGCCCATCTCTTTCTCCTTGAGCTGCTGGAGATGCTTGAAAAAGAAAATCCAGTAAAGCGGCGCAAAAAAGGCGTAATTGGCGAGGGAATAAAATAAATAGCCGATAATGGTCAACGGATCCGCCCGCACCTTGTCGTTCACGCCATTTCTGAAAACTTCGCCTTGGGAAAAAATACAAACGTAAGGCATCAAATTGTTGTAAGGGCCGACGGCACAGCCGCAGCGGGCGCAAAACCATGCGCCGGGTAGTTGTTCCGTAAAGCATCGGTGACAGACTTCCACCGCCTCCGGCTCCGACAGTTTTTGTTCAACTTCCGCGCCCCATGGATCTGGCGTAATCGGCGCATCGCGAACCCAGACAACCAGCCGCCATAGGCCCGCGATAATCAGCCCGCCCACGGCAATTCTGCCAAGAATCAGATTGGGATCGCTGGCGGCAAACATAAGCAACTGCCGCACTCTCCCATTTCATTTCCGGCTGGTCAAGCGAGCAACCGAATTTTGATCAATCATTATCTCGCCCGCCGTTGGTTGCCTTTCCGATAACTCACCGGCTTGGATTTTTCCGCCGGCTGGCCACCGTCAATCATCCGCCTGAGTTCCTTGATCTGGTCGCGCAGCAGCGCGGCTTTTTCAAACTGCAAATTTTCGGCGGCAACGAGCATTTCACCTTCGAGTTCGCGGATGGTCTCGGTCACATCCACGTCCATTTTTGCATCGTGCAAAACGGAATCGGCCTCGTCACGAGTCGTTCGATAAACCGCCAGACTTTCCTCGACCGCACGGACGACGCTGCGTGGTGTGATGTTGTGTTCGACGTTGTAAGCAATCTGCCGATTGCGCCGATACTCGGTGACGGCGAGAAATTTCTGGATGCTATTCGTCATCACGTCGGCGTAGAGGATGACTTCGCCGTTCAGATGGCGCGCGGCGCGGCCGGCGGTCTGGATCAAACTGGTTTCGCTGCGGAGAAAACCTTCCTTGTCCGCGTCCAGAATTGCCACGAGCGAAACTTCCGGCAAATCAAGTCCTTCACGCAGCAAGTTGATTCCGACGAGCACGTCGAACTCGCCTTTGCGGAGCGCGCGCAGAATTTCCACACGTTCGATGGCGTCAATTTCGCTGTGCAGGTATTGAACCCGAATGCCAATGTCGCGCAGGTAATCTGTGAGTTCTTCCGCCGTGCGCTTGGTCAACGTCGTGACGAGCGTGCGTTCTTTTTTGTCGCCGCGCTGGCGGACTTCTTCGATCAAATCGTCAATCTGACCTTTGAGCGGCTTGAGCGTGACCTTCGGATCAATGAGTCCGGTCGGACGCACAACAAGTTCCACCACGCCGGGCGGAACGCCGATCTCCTGATCGGCACGAACTTTCAATTTATCAGAACTGGCCGAACCGGAGGCCGGCGCTCCGGCGCTTTGGCGCGACCATTCGATTTCGCGTGACGACGGCGTGGCACTGGCGTAGATCGTCTGGTTTTGCATGGACTGGAATTCCAGAAAATTCATCGGCCGGTTGTCCAGCGCGCTCGGCAGCCGGAATCCGTGTTCGACCAGAACCGTTTTGCGTGATTTGTCGCCTTCATACATCCCGCCGATCTGCGAGACGGTGACGTGCGATTCGTCCACGACGAGCAGATAATCTTTCGGGAAAAAATCGAACAGCGTGTTCGGCTGCGAACCTGGTTTGCGCGCGGCGATGTGGCGCGAATAGTTTTCGATGCCGGAACAAAAACCCATTTCTTCCATCATCTCCAGGTCGTATTCCGTCCGCATCTTGATGCGCTGCGCTTCGAGCAATTTCCCGTGCTGCTCAAAAAAAACGATGCGTTCGCGGAGTTCCTCGCGGATGCCGAGAACGGCGCTTTTCAATTTGTCGCCGGTGGTGACGAATTGTTTCGCGGGAAAAATCGTTTCGGCGGCGAGCGATTCAATTTTGTTGCCGGTCAACGGTTCGAAGCGCGTGATGCGTTCGATTTCTTCGCCGAAAAATTCGATGCGCAGCGCGTCTTCGCGGCCGGCGAGGCAGATTTCCACCGTGTCGCCGCGCACGCGGAACTGGCCGCGCTCGAACGCGATGTCGTTGCGGTTGTATTGCAAATCCACGAGGCGCGAAAGGAGTTGCTCGCGCGAAGTCGCGCCGCCCACGCAGACCGGCAGGATAATCGCGGCGTAATCTTCCTTGCTGCCGATACCGTAAATGCAGGAGACGCTCGCGACGACAATCACGTCGCGCCGCGAGAAGAGCGAACTCATGGTCGAGAGACGCAGCCGCTCGATTTCCTCGTTGATGCTGGAATCTTTTTCGATGAACGTGTCAGTGCGCGGGATGTAGGCTTCCGGCTGGTAATAATCGAAGTAGCTGACGAAGTATTCGACGGCGTTGTTCGGGAAAAAACTTTTGAACTCCGCGTAAAGCTGTGCGGCCAAAGTTTTATTGTGCGAAATGACGAGGGTTGGCTTGCCGGTGTTTTTGATGACATTCGCGACGGTGAAAGTTTTCCCCGAACCGGTGACGCCGCGCAGCGTCTGGTTTTTCGCACCGGACAAAATGCCTTCCGTCAGCTTCGCAATCGCCTGCGGCTGGTCGCCGGCGGGCGCGTAATCGGAGACAAGTTCAAACATCGCGATGAAATTAGAGGCGGATGGCGCGGGCGTCAAACGCAGCTTCGGGATTGTAACTGTAACCGCAGCCTCTAAATTGCGTCTCAACCCACATGAAAATGATTCCATCCGTCTTGAAAATTTGCGCGGTCATGATAGTTTTGTTTTGCCGGCCGGCTACGGCGGCGGAAACTTTCAAACCCGGCGAAGTCTGGCCGGATAATCGCGGCCAACATATTCAGGCGCACGGCGGCGGCATCCTCAAACTCGGCGACACGTTTTACTGGTTCGGTGAAGACCGGGGACAAACCAACGAACGCGGGCTGCGTTGCGTCAGTTGTTATGCCTCGACGAACCTGGCGCAGTGGACTTTTCGCAATCAAGTGGTGAAGCTGGCGAACCCGGAAAATTTCGGGCGCGGCTGGGTGCTGGAACGGCCCAAGGTTTTTTACAACGCGAAGACGAAAAAATTTGTGATGTATATGCACATTGACGGCCCGCTGCCAGGCGAGCGCAGCGGCTACGGCCTTGCGCGCGTCGGCGTGGCGGTGTGCGACACGGTGGATGGCGATTACCAATACCTGAAAAGTTTCCGTCCGCTCGGCCACGAGAGCCGCGACATCGGGCAGTTCATTGACGATGACGGCGCGGCGTATTTGATTTTTGAAGACCGGCCAAACGGTTTTCACATCGCCAAACTTTCAGAAGATTACCTGACCGTGGAAAAGGAAATCTGCCTGATCCCGGAGCACATGGAAGGCGGCGCGGTGGTGCATTACAACGGACTTTATTACGCCATCGGTTCAGCGCTGACTGGCTGGAATCCCAACCCCAATAAATATGCCACGGCCAAATCGCTCGCCGGCCCGTGGTCGGAATTCAAGGACATCGCGCCGCCGGTAAAAAACACCTACGGCGCGCAGTCCACGATGATGTTGAAGGTGGCTGGCACGAAGGCGACGACGGTGATTTTCATGGGCGACATCTGGAAACCGCAGACGCAATGGGACTCGCGCTACCTCTGGATGCCGCTGGAGATCGGTGATGGAAAACTGTCGTTGCCCGAACCGCGCGAATGGACTTTGGACGTGAAAACCGGCAAGGCAGAAATCAAAAAATAATTTTCCGTGAAAATACTTTCCGCCCCGGCCATTTTACTTTTGTCACTCGTTTTATCCCGTGCTGAAATGACAACTGCCATTCCGCTTTGGCCGGACGCCGCACCCGGTGCGCTCGGCCATTCCACCAACGACATTCCCACGCTGACACCGTATTTTCCCGACGCCACGAACGCGACGGGTGCGGCGATGGTGATTTGTCCCGGCGGCGCTTACGCCCATCTCGCGCCGCATGAAGGCAATGATTACGCGCTCTGGCTAAACCAGCATGGCGTCACCTGCTTCGTCCTGAAATACCGGCTCGGCTCCAGCGGCTATCATCATCCGGCAATGCTCAACGACGCCGCGCGCGCCGTGCGCATGGTTCGCGCGCATGCTGCCGATTGGAAAATTGATCCGCAACACGTCGGCATCATGGGTTCCTCGGCGGGCGGACATCTGGAGGCGACGCTGCTGACACATTTTGATTTTGGGAACACGAATTCCACCGACGTGATTGAGCGGCAAAGTTCGCGCCCGGACGTCGGCATTTTATGTTACGCGGTCATTTCAATGGGCGAGTTCGCGCACCAGGGTTCGCGGGAAAATCTGCTCGGCAAAAATCCGTCGCCGGAACTGGTGAAGCTGCTCTCGAATGAACTGCAAGTGACGACCAATACACCGCCGGGTTTTCTGTGGACGACGTTTGAAGATAAAACTGTGCCGATGGAAAATACGATGCTCTTCGCCGAGGCATTGCGGAAAAATCAGGTGCCGTTTGCGCTGCACGTTTATCAAAAGGGCGGTCACGGCCTGGGGCTGAAAGACAAACCGCCGTTCACCAATCCGCATCCGTGGGCGAACGACTGCTTGTTCTGGCTCAACGAGCAAGGTTTTTTGAAATAACTTTTCCGCCCTGGAAAAATTTTGCGGAAGCAGCGGCGCAGCGGCCTGGCCGGCCGGCTAAAACCTGCGCAAGTCGGTGCTCGAACGCTTCGGCAATCCCGGTGCGGGCGTGCGTTTGAGCACGAGGTATTCGATGCCGAGTTTCTCGCAATAGTCACGCTTGCCGCCTTTGTCACCGTCTTCGTTCACGGCGTAAATGTCCGGCTGCAATTTTTTGATTTCCGGACCGGCATCGAGCCGGCCTTCGCCGCTGGAAATCAACGCCTGCTTCACAAACTTGATCGAGCCGGCGACGTAACGCCGTTCGGCTTCCGGCAACAGCGGATGGCCTTCGCCTTTCAACAAGCGGATGTTCGCGTCGTGGCCGACGATGACGTAAAGATCGCCGAATGCGGAAACTTCCTCGCAGAAGCGGACGTGGCCGGAGTGAAACCAGTCGAAGCTGCCGGTGACGACAACTTTTTTTCGTCCGGGAATTAAAGGCGGCGGCGGCGGTTCCGGAAAACCTTTCAACTCGTCCGTTTTGAAAACGCGATAAGAAATTTTCCCCGCGCGACAAAATTTTTCCCGCGCTGTGTTTTCATCCGCTTCGACATCAGCCCAAATGTCCGCGCGCAAATCCGTCGGAAGTTCGTTCGGATTGATTGAGTCATTTGCTGGAATCACGCGGCTGACGTAACGGACGGCGTTTAGAAAATAAAACCGTTCGCCCAGCGGAAATTTTGCCGCGTTGCCGGTGAGTTTTTGCAGCGTTGCATCCGGCCAGAGCAGCACAGAAAGTTCGCCGAGCTTCGCGGCTTCTTCCAGAAAACGCAGGTCGCGTGACTTGATGTCGTCAAACCCGCCGCTGACGACGATTTGTTTTTGAGAACTCATTTAGCAGTGGTGCGCACGGTGACTTGCAGCGCGCCGGGAACTTTTCCCTTGGACACGACGAGCAGATAACCGCCGCCGCAGCCGGAGAACATCGCGCCTGAAAAATTCTTTTGATAAACCTTAAGAATCGCCTTCAAGTCCAATTTGATCAGCGGATGCGCGACAACGTGCGGTAAAAGTTTTTCCCAGCACCGCATCGTTTCGTTGAACGATGCGCCCAGCGCGTCCACGTCCATTTTGCGGATCGCTTCAAAACAATCCGTGCCGCTTTGGCCGAGGCGTGCGACCCATTTCGGCTCCAGATTTTTTACGCCGAGCGGACTGTAACCGTCGGGACGCGGTTCGATCGGCAGCAGGTGCAAAACTTTTTCCAGCCAGCGCGCGTGCTTCGCCGAATTCAGCGTTTCAATGTGCGACGGAAAAACGCCGCCGTGAATTTTGAAATCATAATCCAGCCGGTTCACGCCGGGATAAACCAGACCGATCATGTCCTGCGAACCGCTCGGCTCGGTCTTGCCCTTGTTTTCGACTTCGTAAAGTTCGCGCGCCAAATCCTCCGGCGGACGGTCCGGCAGTTTGCCTTTCCAAATCTTCATCGCAATGGCGCGTGTGCCGCTGGCGATGCCGGAACGATCCATCGGGCGAAAGTTTGGTTCAATCTGCACCACCACCATTGCGCCGGGCGGCTTCGGGTTGTGCTGCGAAACGAAAGGCTGGTCAATCCAACCGCCCGCGAGCTGCAGGCGGTTGGGAATTGAGCCGAGCGCTTTGGCGACGAACGAAGGCGTCTTACTTTTCATTAGCCGATGCCCACGCGCTTGCCGGCTTTGCGATAATTGTATTGCTCCTTGATCCACTTGTAGGTGGTGGCGAGTCCTTTGTCCAACGGCGTAGACGGTTCCCATTTGAGAACTTTTTTGATGAACGTGTTGTCGGAATTGCGTCCGGTCACGCCGAGCGGCGCATTCAGATTGTAGGAGCGTTTGAGTTTCACTCCGGCGATTTTTTCCACCTTGCTGACCAGCGTGTTGATCGAGACCAATTCACTCGAACCGAGGTTGATCGGCGTGGCGATGAGGTCATCGCAATGCGTGATCGCGTCAATGCCCTTCACGCAGTCGTCAATATACATGAAGCTGCGGGTCTGCTCGCCGCTGCCCCAGATGTTGATGCTCAAATCTTTTTTATCAATCGCCTCAATCACCTTGCGGCACATCGCGGCGGGCGCTTTTTCGCGGCCACCATCCCAAGTGCCGTTCGGGCCGTAAACATTGTGGAAACGCGCAATGAAAGTTTTCATGCCGCGTTCATGCCAGTATTCCTGGCAGAACATTTCGGAAATCAATTTTTCCCAGCCGTAGCCGCGCTCGGCCATCGCCGGATAAGCGTCCGACTCCTTGAGCGCGCGGACATTCGGATCTTTTTGCAGCAACGTGTTGTAAGCGCAGGCCGAGGAGGAATAAAAATAACGGCGGGTGCCGGCTTTGTAAGCGGCCTCAATCATGTGCGTGTTGATCAAAATACTGCGCAGGCACTCGACGCGAAAACGCTCGATGAAACCCATGCCGCCCATGTCGGCGGCGAGGTTATAGACTTCGACCGCGCCTTCGCAAACGCGATGGCAGCTGGCCTCGTTGCTCACATCGAGGCAAACATTCTCGACGCCGGGAACGTGCTGATACCATTCGTAAAGCGGCTTCTTGTCCACCGCGCGGATGTTGGTAAAACCTTTTTTCTTGAAATGCAACGCGAGGTTGCCGCCAATGAAGCCGCCTGCGCCGGTGATGACGATGAGGTCATCTTTCTTGGTGGCCGGGCCTTTTTCTACGAGTCGTTTTGTGTGTTCCATAATTTTTAGTTTATCAAAAACGGCGTTGCCATCGCCATATCAATTTTTGCTGCGACTCAAAATGAACGCCGCCGCCGAGCAACTGGCGCAGCCCGGCGCGCTGGTGAAAAACGTCGCCGCCGATTTCAGCTTCACGAATCCTTTTCATTTTTCGCGCGTGTTCAAATCCGTGTTCGCCGTCTCGCCGGAAGCGATCCGAAAAATGCGCTGAACGCCCGGCTTCGGCGGAGCGCGGCGTTTCACGCCGCCTGCTTCAGTGGACAAAAACAAGGCTGGCCAGGAATTTCCAGCGCCCGGCATGGCGGACAGTGAAGCGGGCTGAAGCCCGCGCTCCGCCATAGCAAATGAATGCGTTGAACGCTCGACAATCGCGCTGGAAAAATTAAAATTTTCGCGCATGACAAAACCGACTTTGCTCGTTCTCGCGGCCGGCATGGGCAGCCGCTACGGCGGATTGAAACAGATTGACCCCGTCGGTCCGGCGGGCGAGACGATCATTGACTACTCGATATATGACGCAATGCGCGCGGGCTTCGGCAAGCTCGTTTTCGTCATCCGCAAGGACATCGAACAGCAGTTCCGTGAAATCATCGGCACGCGTTTTGAAAAGCGCATCGCCGTGGAATATGTTTTTCAGGAACTCGACAAACTGCCCGCCGGTTATTCCCTGCCCGCCGGCCGCACCAAGCCGTGGGGCACGACGCACGCGATTTTGATGGCCGACGGCGTCATCAAAGAACCGTTCGCCGCCATCAACGCCGACGATTTTTACGGCGCGGAAGCGTATCGCCTGCTCGCGCGGCATCTCACTGCCGGCACGATAGACTACGCGATGGTCGGATTTATTTTGCGCAACACGCTTTCGGATTTCGGCAGCGTCGCGCGGGGCGTCTGCCGGGTGGATGAAAATAATCATCTTAAATCCGTTGTCGAAATGATGAAGATCGAACGCGCTGGCGGCGGCGCGAAAAACACGGACGCCGCCGGACAAATCACCCAGCTTACCGGCGACGAGGCGGTCTCGATGAATTTCTGGGGCTTCACGCCCGCGCTGTTCCCGCAGTTGAAGACGCAGTTTGACGCGTTCCTGAAAAAGAGCGGTCACGAATTGAAATCCGAGTGCTACATTCCCAGCACGGTGAACGACCTCGTCTTGGCGGGCCAGGCGAAGGTGAAAGTTTTGCGCACGAACGATTGTTGGTTCGGCGTGACCTATCGCGAAGACCGTCCGCAAGTCGTCGAGAGCATCCGCCAGCTCATTGCGCAGGGCCAATACCCGGAAAAATTGTGGGCGTGATTCATACCGGTCGCCGCACCACGCTGTCGCGCTGCGCCCACTCGGGATTCGCCTCGGGATAATCCAGATTGTAATTCAACCCGCGACTTTCAGGACGCATCAATGCGCAATGCACAATTAATTCCGCCACCGTCGCGATGTTGCGCAACTCAAGCAAGTCCGCCGTGAGATTAAAATTCCAATAGTAGTTGTGAATTTCCTCCTGCAAATTCGCGATGCGTTTCTGCGCGCGCTGCAACCGCTTGTTCGTCCGCACAATCCCGACGTAATCCCACATCAGCCGCCGGATTTCATCCCAGTTGTGCGACACGACCACCATCTCATCCGCATCCGTCGCTTTGCCGGATTGCCACGCCGGAACTTTCAAATTCGAGTGCGGCTGCGGACTGGAAATAATTTTTCCCGCCGCGCGATGCGCGCAGACCAGCGCCTCCAAAAGTGAATTGCTCGCCAGCCGGTTCGCGCCGTGCAAGCCCGTGCAGGCGACTTCGCCGACGGCAAAAAGTCCCGCGATGTCCGTCTCGCCGTCCACATTCGTCACCACGCCGCCACATTGATAATGTGCTGCGGGGACAACGGGAATCGGCTCCTTCGTGATGTCAATGCCGTAGCGCAGACACGTTTGGTAAATGTTCGGAAACCGCTCGATGATGAATTTCGCCGGTTTGTGCGTGATGTCGAGCAGCACGCAATCCGCGCCGGATTTTTTCATCTCACTGTCAATCGCCCGCGCCACGATGTCGCGCGGTGCCAGCGATTTTAGCGGATGAGCGCCGTCCATGAATTCTCTGCCGTCGAGCGATTTCAAAACCCCGCCTTCGCCGCGCACGGCTTCGCTGATTAAAAACGATTTCGCCTTTGGATGATACAAACACGTCGGATGAAACTGCACGAACTCCATGTTCGCGATGCTTGCACCGGCGCGAAACGCCATCGCCACGCCGTCGCCCGTCGCAATGTCGGGATTCGTCGTGTAGAGATAAACCTTGCCGCAACCGCCCGTCGCCAGAATTGTCACCGGCGCGGAAAAAATTTTGACGCGCCCGGATTTTTTATCGAACACATACGCGCCCAAACAATGGTTCGTGCCGACGTAACCGAGCTTCTGGCTCGTGATCAAATCAATCGCCAGGTGATTCTCAAAAATCTCGATGTTCGGCTGCGCCGCCACCGCCGCGAGCAACGCGCGTTCAATCTCACGCCCCGTCACGTCTTTTGCGTGCAAAATGCGGCGTTCGGAATGTCCGCCTTCGCGCCCAAGATCAAGCTGCCGGCCGCCGTCTTCGCCCGGCGCTTCGCGCTCGGAAAATTTCATGCCCAGTTCGATCAGTTCCGCGA
>Ga0075520_1001924_pt1 | contig 10199 bp, 10 predicted proteins | sample NGEPerB_FD_75100 | JGI IMG/M metagenome (GOLD analysis project Ga0075520, IMG submission 75100) | Arctic peat soil microbial communities from the Barrow Environmental Observatory site, Barrow, Alaska, USA - NGEE PermafrostAB12-B | ecosystem: Environmental > Terrestrial > Soil > Wetlands > Peat ...
CAGGGGCGTGAAATCGACGACGGTCGTGACGTCCGCATCGAATCCGGCGACCGCGACATCCAGCGCGATCTGGTTCTTCTCCAGACTCTCGGACAGTCGGGTGAGAAGCAATGTGGCTGCATCCACCCGGACCGCACTCGGGTCCGAAGCCGGCGCTTGGTCGTCGCCGACGGCGAGGCTTGCCGAGGTATCGATCAGCAGCACAAGATCGCCGCGTTTCTTCTGCGCCAGGCACGTCTTGAGATCGGCCAACGCGGGAGACGACGCCGGGTCGGTGCCAGCCCGACCAGAGCTGAGCGGGGCGGAACCCCGGCCCGCGGAATCCGCAGTTGCCGCCGAGGCCGTCAGAGCGAGCGGCCCGAGCATCAGCGCTGCGACCACCGAGCCGATCAATGCCAGGCTGAAGGCCTTACGGCGCGGCAACTTCGGGCCCGTCATGCCCAGTGGTCCGATCTCGCAATGAGGTCGGCGACCGGGTACACCTGAAGGGCCGCGACGACAATTCCGACGACGGCCACCGCAATTCTGAGAGTAGCCAGGAGTGCAGGCTTGTCGGCATAGGACCCCTTGGCCCGACGCTGCAGGTCCACGACGGTGAATGCGGTGAGAAATCCGAGACTCCCGGCGATGGCGATGAACCACCCGAGTACGTGGACGGCCGTACCTGACAGCAACAGCAAAGGTAGCGTGGCGAGCGGAATCAGCAGACCGGCGATCAACATCCAGACAGGCGGGCCGTTGCCGGTGGCGGAGTCGTCGTCGGCGGCAGCAGTTATCTCTTCCGCTGGACCCGTCCCGAACCCGGCGGCCCACCCTGGTTCGCGCGAAGGTTCTCGTGCGAAGGGGTTTTCGGTGGAAGCACCGGGAAAGCCACCGGATGCCGAAGGCCCAGTGGATGCGGTCGGGTCCGCCGATGCGCGAAACGGATCGCCACCGAAACCGCTCGGGAAGCCCGATGCTCCCTGGGCATCTTGGGAAGCTGAGCCGCCGGACCAATCGTCGGCGGTGGGCCCTGAGTCGGGCGTCATCGCGGTTCTTCCGACCGATCACCCTGTGTGGTCCATTTGCAGACCATCCGAACCAAGATCATTCGTTTGCCGGGCAAACAGCCGGCGCTCCACGTGTGCGAGCGGTCGCCAGTTGCATCGTGGTTCACCCCCTTGGTGGTCGCCAACCAATTTCCCCCGCCGGTCGAATGATAGGCCATCGGAAGGATCCCGTAGTCCGCGGGGAAAGGAACCGATCAGCAGGCATCCGATTCGGCGGGTCCGGCTGCTCGGCCGCTGGCGAAATTGGTGACGCAGACCATCATGGCGGAGTTGGCTATTGCCCGATCTAGCGCTGCCAGGGCGCGATGCTCGGCAGCACCCGGTCGTCGCCGATGGGTGCGGGCCGCCCGTCGACGGTGACATAGACCCGCCGCGGCCCACGATCAACAATCGATGCCACGGCCGCGATCAGCCGGTTCACGTGTTCCGTCGTCGTCGCCAGGCCCACCGACGCCCGCAGTGCCTGGCCGGCGGCGCCGTCCTCGACCGCGCAACCGGCAGCGCCGAGCAGATGCCGGACCAGCGGGTGAGCGCAGAACGCACCATCCCGCACGCCGATGCCGTGCTCGGCGGACAGCGCCGCGGCGACCACCGCGGGTTGTTGGCCGGCGATGGTGAACGTCACCACGCCGATGCTGTCGACCGCGCCCCGGAACAGCGAGTGCACGGTGACCCCGGGGATGTCCGCCAGACCCTGCCGCAAGGTGTCGGTCAGTGTCGCCTCGGTGTGGGCCAGCTGGGCGCGGTCGGCGCCGGCCAGCACATGGCAGGCAGTGGCCAGCGCGACGGCGCCAACGACGTTCGGCGACCCGGCCTCGTGGCGATCGGGGACCGGCTTGTAGCTGGTCTCGTCATCGGTGACGGCCGCGGTCGCGCCCCCGCCGATCAAGTAGGGGCGTGCCTGTTCCAGCCAATCGCTGCGGCCGATCAACGCGCCCGCGCCGTACGGGGCGTAGAGCTTGTGGCCGGACAGCGCCACGTAGTCCACGCCCAGTTCGTCGATCGAGAACGGCCGGTGCGGGGCCAGTTGAGCGGCATCCAGCGCCACCCGGGCACCGCGGGCCCTCGCGATCCTGGCGAGTTCGGCGACCGGCCACAGTTCGCCGGTGACGTTCGACGCGCCGGTGATCACCAGCAGCGCCGGGCCGGCCGGCCGCCGGCGGAGCGCCTGGTCGACCGCCGCGACGGCCAGCCGCGGCGTCGCGGGAGCAGCCAACCGCACGGTGCGGTCGGCCGGCCAGGGCAAGAGCGCGGCGTGATGCTCGGTCTCGAACACCACCACCGTGGTGCGCGGCGGCAGGCAGTGCGCCAGCAGGTTGAGCGAGTCGGTGGTGTTCCGGGTGAAGATCACCGCGTCGTCCGCGCGGCCGCCGACGAACGACCGCACCGGCTCGCGGGCACCCTCGTACAGCTCGGTGCACACCTTGGAGTTCCAGCCGGCTCCGCGGTGCACGCTGGCGTAGCTGCCGAGCAGCCGGTCGACGGTGTCCTTCACCGCGCGCAACGCGGGCGCAGACGCGCCGTGGTCGAGGTTGGCGTACGAAATGCGACCACCGCCCGCCAATGGGACAAGCGTTTCCGCACCGACGATCTCCAGATTCGGCGCATGCGGGTGGGAGACGATGGCGCGCCCCGCGGCCGGCCGGTAGGGCTGTTCGACACGGCGGGGCGTCACCCGCGGCGCGAGTGCCGAGATCAGGTCGGGACGTTCCAGCAGGATGGTCATTCGGGTTCCCCTACGGTCCATCGGACCGCCAGGGTGACTGGAAGCCCGCGCTTGCCAGGCGCACCTCACGCCCGGCCAGGTCTTCACCCGGGGCACCCCACCGCGGAACGAGGGTTGCCGGCCAGCAAGCCGGGGCTATCTGCTGGCACTCATGACCTTGCGACGGACAGTAGCAGGCGCCGCGCGCCCTGTCACGGGTGGTGGCGGTGACGGTCGGCACCGTGCTGGCGTTATGGGGGCTGAAGCGATGCGGGCTGGGACCTTTGGCGCTGGTCGCAACTCGTCCGGCTGACAACAGTGAACGGCAGGCCGAGTCAGCGCAGGCCCGGCGGTACCGGTGGACTTCGCGGTGCGCCATCGGGTCAGCTGGGACCGCATCCAGCGGGAGATGAACCGGCTGCAGCGGTCCGGCTGAGCCGTCACAGCTGAAGGTGCAGGCGAAGCGCGTCGTCGAGCTGGGCCATCACCGGCGCCGGCACCCGACCGACAGCAGGGCCGATCCGCTCCACCGACACCGATCTCACCTGCTCCGCCTGAGCCTTGGAGTCCACCCTGAGCCCGACTGCTTCCGAGGGCAGCAACACCTGGAACGGCAGCACCCGACTGACGTTGCTCGTGACCGGCACGACCGTCACCACGCCCCGCCGCAGTCTGGCGGCGGTGGCATTCGCGCTGTCATTGCTCACGATCACCGCCGGGCGCCGTTTGCTGGACCCGCTGCCCCGCACCGGATCCAGATCAACCAGCCGGATCTCACCCCGACGCATCGGGCAGTCCGTCCGCGGTCACGGTCTCCCACGAAGCCTGGTCACCGGACGATTCCCACTCGTCCCAGGCGCTGGCGTAGTCGACTTCGAGCTCCACCTGACGCAGCAGGAGCACCGCCTGGTGCAGGGCCGCCGAGCGTGACGGCAGGCCGGCGCGCCGCGCGTGCTCGTCGAGCAACTGCACATCCTCGGCCGGCAGGCTCACGCTGATCTTCACCCATCGATGCTACCCGGGTAGGAATCTCGGTATGACCCCCGGTCGGTCCGAGCGGGCCCGCCGGGGACCTGAGGCTGAACGCACAGCTCCCCGGTGAGCGCTCGGCCGTGCTTGGTGCGAATCTGAAGGTGGTCGACCCCGGGTGATCGCACACCCGCGCGCGACCGTGACAAACGCCATCAGGAGTCTGCAATGACGCAGCCGTCGTTACCCCTGGACCATTCCGGTCTCGGCGTGCTGTCCGCCCGGGAATGCTTCGACCGCATCGCCCGGACGCCGGTGGGCCGGATTGCCTTCGTCTCCAACGGGGATCCGCTGATCCTGCCGGTCAATCACACGCTGGACGGCGACGCTGTGGTGTTCCGCTCCAACGCCGGCTCGAAACTACTTGCCGCCGATACCGGCTCGTCAGTTGCGTTCGAGGTCGACAGCTTCGAGCCGGCGCGGCGCAGCGGCTGGAGCGTGGTCGTTCGTGGTGTCGCGGAGACGGTCGAGGACGAGCGGGAGATCGCCCGGTTGAACGACTTCGGCGTCGAGCCATGGGCCGATGGCACCGATCGCGCGTTCTGGGTCCGCATCACCACGTACGGGATCACCGGTCGGGAGATCGTGCACCCGTCCTGACAGCACCTCCCCGAGAAAAGGAATCCACCATGAGCGCCATGCCGCACTTCCCCATCGCCACTGTCGCCGAGAGCAGCGCCGACTTCCGCCGGGTGCTCTGGACGGGCAAACACACCCAGCTGGTGATCATGACCATCCCGCCGGGCGGCGAGATCGGGCTGGAAACGCACGACCACAACGACCAGATCCTGACGTTTGTCAGCGGTACCGGCGAGGCGACGGTGGGCGGCGATCGTCGGACCGTCACCCAGGGCGACTTGGTGATCGTGCCTGCGGGCACCGAGCACAACTTCGTCAACACCGGGCCGAATCCGCTGGTGCTGTACACCGTTTACGGCCCGCCGGACCACGCCGACGGTGTGGTTCACCACACCAAGGTAGAGGCCGACGCCGCCGAGGCCGCCGGGCACGACGAACCCCCGGCCTCCTGACCTCGGCCAGGCCACGCTTTTCAGGGTCAGAGGTCGTTTCCCGCGTACGACAGGTTGAAACTCTTGTTGGCCAAGGGGAAGTCGGGGACGATCGTGTCCGCCAGCGCCACCGGCAGGGCGGGCCAGTTGAAGAACGACGGGTCGACGATCTTGACCCTGGTCAGCAGGCCGGCGTTGATCTCCACCCGGTGCACGATCGTGCCCCTCCACCCCTCGACGATGCCGACGCCCGAGCCCGTCGTTCGGGGTGGCTGCTGGATCGACTCGGCATCGTCGGGGGACGCGGTCCTCAACCGCGCGACGAGATCGGAGATCAGGGTGACGGACTCCTCGATCTCCTTGACGCGCATCAGGAAACGGGACAGCACGTCGCCGTCGGTGGTCCTTGGCTCGGCGGGAGGGGCGGGCACCCCTGGTACCGGATGATCGCGCCGGGCGTCGACGGCCAGCCCGCTCGCCCTGGCGACGTACCCCAGCGTTCCCAGATCGACGGCCTGTTGGCGGGTGAGCACAGCAGTGCCGGTGAACCTGTCCCGCACCACGCTGTGACCCACTGCGAGGGCGGCGATCTCGCCGATATCGGCGCCGATCTCGGCCAGCCGAGCCGGATCCGGCAGTGCCGACACATTGACGCCGCCCAGCAGTATGCCGCCGCGCAGCAGCCTGTTGCCGGTGACCTGGTCGTTGATCCGCAGCAGGTCTTCCTTCACCCGCTGTGCCTGGTTGTTCAGGATCGAGTGCCCGACGTCATTGCACAGCGCGCCGATGTCTGTGACGTGGTTGTACATCCGTTCCAGCTCGAGCAGTATGGCCCGCACCTGTCCATCCGCCACGGAAACGGTTGTGCCGCAAGCGTCCTCGACGGCCTGGCAGAACGCCAGGGTGTGCCCGACCGAGGTGTCCCCGCTGATCCGTTCGGCCAGCTCGATTCCCTGTGCGGGAGGCCTTGCCTCGAAGAGCTTCTCGATGCCGCGGTGCACGAACCACAAGCGCGCCTTCAGGTTCAGGATCGTCTCGCCCACGACGGAGAACCGGAAATGACCGGGGCCGATCATCCCGGCGTGCACCGGGCCGACCGGGATCTCGTACACCCCGGTGCCTTCCACGATCCGGAAGCTGAACGGCCCGTCCACGTCACCGAACGGTGGTGGCTCGCCGGCGCCGGCCAGCATCGGGTGCCATCCGGTCGGCCAGTGGAAGTGCCGAACCAGCCGGCTCGGCATGGGGTGATCGTCCGGGACGATGCCGAACAAGTCCCGCATCTCGCGTTCGAAGCGGCCGGACGCGAACGACAGGCCCGCCAAGCTCGGCACATGCGGATCGGTCGGGTCGCACCGCAACCGGAGTTCGACGCGCTGATCGGTGGCGGGATGGGTGAACAGGTACACCACCCGCATGCCGTCGGGCACGGCGCCTCCGGTCGGGTCGGCACCGTTCGATTCGTCGTGGCCCGCGACGAGGGCGATCCGGAAGCCCCTGTCCAGCAACAATTGTGCGTGTCGTGCAAGCTCGTCGGCGGCGACGGTCAGCGCCACCCGGTGGTACCCGACCGGCTGCGCGCCGGCCAGCGGGCCCGGACCTTCCTCGTCGCCGTCGCCGTCGCCGGCGCGGACTGTGCCGACTGTGCCGACTGCGGGGTCACCGATCGACACCGCACGGGGCGGCTCCTCGACGGACCCGCCCGAACCGGCGAGGTCGGCGCTGGTCATCGGGGGCATCATGGCGTCCTTGTGATGACGGCGGTGGCCTGCGCCAGCAACGGTCCCAGCGGGCCCAACGTCAGGCCCAGCACGGCGCAGGTGAGCAAGGCGCCTCCCATGGCGTAGATCTCGGCACTCGGACGGGACCGCCGCGCGTCAGCAACGGTCGGCCCGGCTGCGACCTCGATGGCGATCGGCAAAACGGCCGGGATCGGCGATGCGACCGCCACGCTCGACCGCGCCGGGAGCGTCCGCACCGCGACCGGGGGCGAGGAGAACGGTCCGGCCGCCGGGACGGGCGCAAGATCGACGGCTTCAAGGCCGGCAGCATCGACGACCGTGTCCTTGGAGGCGGCAGCCTCCGAGGGCGCAGCAACCGCCGCCACCGGTGCGCCGAGCAGCATCCGGCTGGTGTGGTTGACCAGCGAGGCCGCGATCACCAGTACCAGCAGCAGTGCGGCGGTCATCTGCCAGCCCAGCCCGGCATCGAAGCCCGCCCGGGCCATACCCAGTTCGCTGGCGAACAGCGCGAACGGCGGGAAGGCGATGATCGCCAGTACGCCGAAACCGAAACACCCGGCCAGCAAGGGTTCCCGCGCGGCCAATCCGCGCACCCGGTCGATCCGGCTGGTCCCGGTGACCTGCAGGATCCGGCCCGCGCCCAGGAACAGCGAGCTCTTGGCCAGCCCGTGCCCGAGGATGTGCAACAGCACCGCGGCGATGGCCAGCGGACTGCCGATCGCGGCTCCGAGCGCGAGCAGGCCCATGTTCTCGATGCTCGAATAGGCCAACATGCGTTTGTAGTCGCGCTGGGCCAGCAGCAGCGAGGCGGCCAGCATCAGTGACGCCAGCGCCAGCACCACCAGCAGCGCGCGGGCGAACTCGGGCCCGAGCGCGGCGTCGGCGATCACCTTGACCCGGAGCACCGCGTAGAACGCGACCGAGATCAGCACCCCGGACATCAGCGCCGACACCGGCGCCGGGGCCTGGCTGTGCGCGTCGGGGAGCCAGGCGTGCAGCGGAGCCAGCCCGGCCTTGGTGCCGAACCCGACGATCAGCAGCGCCGCCGCGATCCGGGTGACCCCGGGATCCAGGTTCGGCGCCGCGGCGACCAGATCCACCCAGTCCAGCCCGGCGGGCAACGGGGTGTGCTGCGCGGCGAAGTTCAGCAGGAAGGTGCCCAGCAGGGCCAGCGCGATCCCGGTCGAGCAGATCACCACGTACTTCCACGCGGCCTCCACCGCCGCACGGCCGCGGCGCTGGCCGACCAGGAAGGCGGTGACGATGGTGGTGGCTTCCATCGCCACCCACAGCACGCCAAGCCCGGCCGCGAGCACCGCCAACGCCATCAGGGCGAGGAAGACCTGCACCAGCAGGACCATGTGCCGGCAATCCCGCTCGTCGGCCCGCCCCGCCTCGACCTCGACGGCGAGGTATCGGGGGGTGGCCACGGCGCTGATCAGCGCCACCGCGCCGATGACGATCAACAGGAACGCGCTGAGTGCGTCGACCCGCAGCAGCGAGAAGAACGCCACCTGCGGACCGGACGCGGTCACCCCGGCGGCGATCGCGATCGCGGCGCCCAGCACGCAGGCGGCGCTGACCGCACCGACCCAGCGCGTGCTCGGCCGCCACCCGAGTACCCCGAACACCAGCGCCCCGAGCAACGGCACGAGAACCGGCAGCAGCATCAGCCAGGCCGGCCATCCCCACAGGGGCGATTCCCACAGCTTCGATTCCCACAGCGGCGAGTTCGTCATCAGTCGTGCAACTCCCGGAGCTCGTCCAGGTCGGTGGCGCCGAACGCCTCGCGCATCCGGGTCTTCAACACCTGCAGCACCAGCACCACCAGCAGCACGTCCAGCGACACGCCGAGCTCGACGATCAGCCCGACGCCGGTCGCCGTCAGGAACCCGACAGCGGTGATGCCGTTGTCCAGCAACAGGAATCCGACCAGCTGGGACAGTGCCAGCCGCCGGGTGACCAGCACGAAGAAGCCGATCAGCACCACCGCCATGCCCACCGGGATGGCGTGCGTGGCCGGTGATGGCGCCAGCTCCACCAGCGGCTGGGAGACGGCGTACGCGAGCAGGGTCAGCGCGGCCGCGGCCAGCAGCGAGGACACCACGTTCACCAGCGGCTTGGTCTCCCGCTGGGCGACGCCGGCCGAGGCCGCCGCCCGCCGCAGCACCCAGGGCAGCACACCGGCCCGCAGGACCAGCACGCCGACCGCCACCGCGCCAAGCTCGGCGGACCCCTCGGCCACCGCGATGATGCCGACCAGCGTCGCGAGCGCCACGCCCTGCAGCGCGAACACGTCGATGATCCCGGTCAGTTCCCGGCGCCACAGGATCAGCACCGCGGTCAGCAGGAACGCGCCGGCCACCAGGTTCAGCAGCTGGGTGTACAAGGCGGTACTCATGCGAGGAAGAACGAGGCGGCCACGGCGAGCAGCCCCAGGACGAAGGAACCGGCAAGCAATTCGGGCACCCGGAACAACCGCAGCTTGGCCAGGAAAACCTCGCCGACCGCCAGCGCGGTGCCGAGTACGGCGACCTTCACCACGAAGGCGAGCACCCCCATCGCGATCACCGGCACCGACCCCGACGTGGCTATGCCCCATGGCACGAACAGGTTGGCCAGCAACCCGAGGAAGACGGTCAGCCGCATTGCGGAGGCCAGCTCGACCATGGCCAGGTCCGGACCGGAGTACTCCAGCACCATGGCCTCGTGCACCATCGTCAGTTCCAGATGGGTGGACGGGTTGTCGACGGGCAGCCGGCCGGTCTCGGCGATGATCACCACGATCAGCGCGACCGCGGCCAGCAGGCTCACCGGGGAGAAGACCTGCGCGGGGTCGTCAAGGCCGGAGGTGACGATCGCGGCCAGGTTCGTCGACCCGACCGGCACGGACAGCGCGAATATCGCCACCAGCATCGTCGGCTCGACCAGCGCGATGATCGTGGTCTCCCGGCTGGCGCCCATCCCGCCGAACGCGGTGCCGGTGTCGAGACCGGCCAGCGCCAGCGCCACCGTGCCCAACGTCAGCAATGCGACCACGGCGAACAGGTCGGCGACCGGGTCCAGGGCGGACGCGGTCGTGACGAACGGGGCCACCGCCGCCACCACCAGGCAGGTCGCGACCAGCAGCAGCGGTGCCACCCGGAACACCTCGCTGGTGCCGCGCGGTGAGGTCCGTTGCTTGCGCATCAGCTTGCGCAGATCCCGCCAGGGCTGGCCGATCCCGGGGCCGGCCCGGCCTTCCAGCCGGGCGCGGATCTGCCGCATCAATCCGATGAGCAGCGGGGACAGCCCGATGACGATGAGCAGTTGCAGGATCACCCCGACGGTGCCGTACACGCTGGGCGCGTTCACCGGGTCACCACCAGCAGGATCAGCAGGGCGCACAGCGAGTAGAAGCCGTAGCCGAGGTACCGGTGCACGCTGCCGGGGGCGAGCCGTCGGCCCACCCGGCCCCACACCGCCATCACGGCGAGCACCGGCTCGTACAGTCGCCGTTCGATCCGGTCGGGAACCCGGCGGTGGTACTCGATGGCCTCGACCAGGTAGGCCGATTCCCGGTGGTGGGTGACGTCGACGTCCTGCTCGGCCTGCACCACGTCGTCGAACACCCGCTGCAGTGGCTCGGCGAAAGACGTTGCGGTGTATTCCATCCGCGCCGACA
>Ga0075520_1001925_pt1 | contig 10198 bp, 7 predicted proteins | sample NGEPerB_FD_75100 | JGI IMG/M metagenome (GOLD analysis project Ga0075520, IMG submission 75100) | Arctic peat soil microbial communities from the Barrow Environmental Observatory site, Barrow, Alaska, USA - NGEE PermafrostAB12-B | ecosystem: Environmental > Terrestrial > Soil > Wetlands > Peat ...
AGGTGAATCCCGTGGAGGCAGGAGGCGGCGGGATTCCCAGACCGGGTTGCCCCGGGCTCCCGGATGGTTGGTCGTCTTCGGGCGGCGGCGTCACGTCACTCATGGGGTACCCCGCATTCCTGTCGGTCCCGCGCCAACTCGGTCCAGGCCGGCGGTCATCGTCCGGACTCGCCAGAGATCTTGCCACGTGGACCGTGCCCGAACGGGTGATGACCCTCGATCGGAGCGAGATCCGTCTAGCGTGACACAGTGGCGTCGGTCTCCCTACCCCCAGTCTGGACCGGAGCGCGGACCCCGCCGCTTCTGCAGTCATGAACATCGTCGACCTGGTCGTCCTGGCCGTGCTCGCCCTGGCTGCGGTCCAGGGGCTCCGGCTGGGAGCGGTGGTGCAGGTCCTGTCCTTCGGCGGCTTCCTGGTGGGCCTCTACCTGGGTGCACTGCTGGCCTCGGTCACCGTCCGATGGGCGCATGCCCAGTCGGCACGCACCGCGCTGGCCCTGGTGACCATGCTCGGGGTGGCCATTCTCTGCGGGATGGTCGGGCGGATCGTGGGCAACCTCGTCTTCAGACGGGTCCACCACGGCGTGCTGGGGTCGATCGACGCGGCCTTCGGGGTGCTGGTGGCGGTGGTCGCTTCGCTTCTGGCCGCGTGGTTGTTGGCCAATACCCTGGTCAACAGCTCGTCGCTCACCCTCAACGCCTCGATCTCGCGGTCGAGGATCATCAGGTCGCTCGACGGAGTTCTGCCCGCTCCACCCTCGGTCTTCTCGCAGGTGCAGAGCTTCTTGTCCTCCGAGGGGTTCCCGCCGGTCTTCGCCCAGTTCGCCCCGGCCTCAGCCGGACCGGTGGCGCTACCGGACAACGCACAACTCCAGGAGGCGGTCGCCCGAGCCGGAGCGTCCACCGTCAAGATCATCGGTGACGGCTGCGGGCAGATCCAAGAGGGCTCGGGGTTCGTCGTCGCCCCCGGACTGGTGGTGACCAATGCCCATGTGGTGGCCGGCATCGCCCACCCCTCGGTGGAGGACGGCAGCGGCCTCCACAACACCACGGTGGTGTCCTTCGACCCTTCCTACGACCTTGCCGTGATGCGGGTGGGTGGCTTGACCGAGCCACCGCTGGTGCTCGATCCCACCCAGGTCTCCCGTGGAGTCGAGGCCGCAGTGCTCGGCTATCCCGGTGGGGGGCCCTTCGCCGCCGATGCCGCGGGGGTCATGGCCGAGTTCAAGGCCGAGGGTCGGGACATCTACGGACGGGGATTGACCGTCCGCGATGTCTACGAGATCCAGGCGGTGGTACGTCCCGGCAACTCGGGCGGGCCACTGGTGGAGCCCAACGGCCAGGTCATCGGTGTCGTCTTCTCCCGATCCACGACCAGCGGGGACATCGGGTACGCCTTGACGTCGCCGGGTGTTCTGACACGAGTGTTCAAGGCGGCCGGAGGGACTGGTCCCGTGGGAACCGGGTCCTGTGCCCCGGGTTGAGGCGCACTGTCCCGCCTCTCGGACTAGACATGGGACATGGCGCTCCCCATTGAGGATTACGGGATCATCGGCGACCTCCATACGGTCGCCCTGGTAGGGCGCGACGGGTCGATCGACTGGCTCTGCCTCCCCCGGTTCGACTCGGCAGCATGCTTCGCCAAGCTGCTGGGCGACGAGGACCACGGCTCGTGGAAGCTGGCTCCCAAAGGCTCAAAGGACGCGACGCATCGCCACTACCGGGGCGACACCCTGGTGCTCGAGTCGGAGTTCGTCACGGACGAGGGAACGGTCCGGGTGATCGACTGCATGCCTATCCGCCAGCAGCACCCCGAGGTGGTGCGCTTGGTGGAGGGCGTCCGGGGAAAGGTCACCATGGAGATGAGCCTGACCATCAGGTTCGGCTACGGACAGGTCGTCCCCTGGGTCCGCAGGGTCGACGGCACCCTCACCGCCATCGCCGGTCCGGACGCGCTGTCGCTGTGGACCCCGGTCCACACCCGGGGCCAGGACATGTCCACGGTCGCCGAGTTCACGGTGTCGGAAGGACAGACGATCCCGTTCTCGTTGTCGTGGTACCCGGCCAACGAGGCTCCGCCCCGGCCGGCCGCCGCGGCCTTTGCCATCCAGGACACCGAGATCTGGTGGAACGACTGGGCCGCCCAGTGCAGCTACCAGGGTGAGTACCGCGACGCGGTGGTCCGGTCGCTCATCACCCTGAAGGCTCTGACGTACCAGCCGACCGGCGGCATCGTTGCCGCACCGACCACTTCGCTCCCCGAGACGCTGGGTGGGGTGCGCAACTGGGACTATCGATTCTGCTGGCTCCGTGACGCCACCCTGACTCTCGAGTCACTCATGCGGGGAGGATTCTACGAGGAGGCCATGGCATGGCGCAGTTGGCTGCTGCGTGCCACCGCCGGCGATCCCTCGCAGATGCAGATCATGTACGGCGCCGCCGGTGAGCGTCGGCTCGACGAGTGGGAGGTCGACTGGCTCCCCGGATATGAAGGGTCAAGCCCGGTGCGCATTGGGAACGCGGCCTCGGGCCAGTTCCAATTGGACGTCTACGGCGAAGTGATGTCGGCGCTCTACGAGTCCGCCCAGCAAGACGATGCGAGCGACAACCCGGCTTGGGAGTTGCAACGCTCGCTGATGGAGTTCGTGGAGACGGGTTGGCGCGAGCCTGACGACGGCATCTGGGAGGTGCGCGGGCCCCGCCGCCACTTCACCCACTCGAAAGTGATGGCCTGGGTCGCCATCGACCGCGCCATCAAGACCATCGAGAAGTACGGTATGGAAGGGCCGATCGACCGTTGGAAGGGGATCCGCAGTGAGATCCACGAGCAGGTCTGCGAGCAGGGTTTCAATGCCGCCAAGGGATCGTTCACCCAGTACTACGGCTCCGACCAACTCGACGCCAGCCTATTGATGATCCCGTTGGTGGGGTTCCTGCCGGCCCACGACCCCCGGGTGCGGGGGACCATCGAAGCGGTGGAGCGCGAGCTGGTGGAGGGTGATTTCGTCCTCCGGTACCGAACGACGGACGCGGGCGACGTCGATGGGCTGACCGGTCGCGAGGGGGCGTTCCTGGCCTGCTCGTTCTGGCTGGCCGACTGTCTGTCACTGCTGGGCCGGGACCGCGATGCTCGCCAGTTGCTCGAGCGGCTCCTGGGCCTGCGCAACGACCTCGGCCTGCTCTCCGAGGAGTATGACCCGGTGGCGGGCCGGCTGGTCGGCAACTTCCCCCAGGCGTTCTCGCACGTCTCCCTGGTCAACTCGGTCTCGAAGATCGGCGGCCACGAGAAGCCCACCTCCGAGCACGTCGCCCTGGGACTTGCCCGGCGGGCCTACAGCCGGGGCAAGAGCACAAGCGGGGGATCGCACCACATGGGTGGCTTTACGGCGCGCAGCTTGCTGACCAAGCTGGCCGGGAGTGGCGATGCAGGCTCGCGGGAGAACGCGTCACAACTGATCAAGGCGGCGGTCGCCGCGCCCCATGGCCGGACCGGGCCCTCGACGAAGACGCGGGGGAAGGCGACGGCCATGCCGACGGGGGAGCGCCCGGCCAAGTTGACCGCCAAGGCTCCGGCCGGCGCCGCGGAGAAGGAGAAGAGGACCGCCGCCAAGTCGACGGGGAAGACCGCAGCTGCGAAGAAGTTGCCGGCGAAGAAGACCGCAGCGGCAACGAAGACGACGGCGAAGAAGACCGCAGCAGCGAAGAAGACGCCGGCGAAGAAGACCGCAGCAGCGAAGAAGACGCCGGCGAAGAAGGCTGCCGCCACGAGCACGGCCAGGACGACCAAGGCCGCACGCAGGTGAACCGCAGCGAGGGGAGTGCCGGGGGATGAGCGGCAACCGCCAGCACGGAGCGGGTGCCGGAGTGTCGCACGGTGGCCATCCCCACGGCCATCCCTTCGACCCGGGCGACCGCTCAGCCCCGGGCGCAGGTGTCGTGGTGGCCGAGGGCGTCATCGAGATCGACACCATGCTCGGGGGATGGGAGCGGGTCACCGCCGGCTACCTGATCGAGGGGGACGCCCCGGTGCTGGTGGAGACGGGAAGCCAGAGTTCGGTTCCGGCACTGTTGGCACAGCTCGACCGACTCGGGCTCGCCGCCGACGACTTGGCCGGCGTGGTGGTCACCCACATCCACCTCGATCATGCCGGAGGGGTCGGAGACGTCGCCCGGGCATTCCCCAAGGCGACGGTCTATGTCCACCCGAAGGGTGCCCGCCACCTCGCCGATCCGACCAGGCTGGTGGATTCGGCTGCCCGCGTCTACGGCCCGCTCCTCGACTCGCTCTACGGTCGGCTCGATCCCACGCCGGTCGAACGGATCCATGTGCTGGAGGACGGCGAGGCAGTCCGGATCAGTGCGAACAGGTCCCTCGTCGCCATCGACTCCCCCGGTCACGCCAAGCATCACCTGGGGCTGCACGACTCGCTGAGTGGCGTGTTGTTCGCCGGCGATGCCGTGGGGGTGAAACTGCCCGATGCCGGCGTGCTGCGCCCGTCCACACCTCCCCCCGACTTCGACCTCGCCTCGGCACTCCATTCGCTGCGGCGGTTCGCAGAGCGGCGTCCTACCGCCCTGGCCCTTGCCCACTACGGACTGCTCGCCGATCCACTCGACATTCTCGACGAGGCGGACGGGACGCTCCGGCGCTGGGCGGACGTGGCCGAGTCCGCCTACCGGAAGGGCGAGGACATCGCGGCGGCCCTGGCCACCGAGTTCGAATCGGACCTGGACGGCGTTCCCGAGGAGCAGCGGGAGAAGCTCGAGGTGATGAACGGCGTGCACTCGAATGCAGCCGGCCTCCGCCGTTGGCTGTCGGCCCGAGACTCCCGGGACGGCCAGGCGACTGCGGCCGGGTGACGTCCGCCGGCGTGCGCCCTGGGGGACTCGAACCACCCAACCCTCGGATTAAGAATCCGCTGCTCTACCGTTGAGCTAAGGGCGCCCGAGCAGCATAAGTCCGGATCCGGGGGCAGCGCACACGGACCGCCGGCGACCCCGGGGAGCTTGTGAATTCGGTCTGCCTAAGATGACGACCCAACAGAGCGAAGCAGTGGCCGCCAACGGGGACCCGAGGGAGAGGACGTGAGCGTGACAATCGAGGCCGACCCGAGTGGCGAGGAGTCAACAACTCACTACCTCGATGCGCTGAGCGCGGAGCGTCGCAAGAAGCGGGAGGTCCTGTCCGCACAGGGGATCGACCCCTATCCGTCGCGGTTCGACCGGACGGCGACGGCCGCCGAGCTGCACGCGCGCCACGGTGGACTCGAGGCCGACCGGAGGACGGGGGAGACGGTCCGCATGGCGGGGCGGCTGACCAGCATCCGCGGCCACGGGAAGCTGTCCTTTGCCACCCTCCACGACGTGACCGGCTCCGTGCAGCTGCTCATGCAGGAGGCGAACCTCTCCGATCAGGCCCAGGCGGTGCTGGACGCGTTCGACCTCGGCGACTGGGTGGGCGCCGAGGGCGAGGCCATCACCAGCCGGCGTGGCGAGCTGTCGGTCGACGTCAAGGAGTTGTGGCTGCTGTCCAAGGCCCTCCGCCCGCTTCCCGACAAGTGGCACGGGCTGACCGAGACCGACACCCGCTACCGACAACGGGAAGTGGACCTGCTGGCCAACCCGGAGAGCCGACGGGTGTTCGACATCCGATTCCGGGCCATCGCCGCCATGCGGCGCCACATGGCGTCGGAGGACTTCATCGAGGTGGAGACGCCGATCCTCCAGCCCCAGGCCGGCGGCGCTCTGGCCCGGCCGTTCTTCACCCACGCCCACGCCCTCGATATCGACCTCAGCCTGCGCATCGCTCCGGAGCTCTACCTCAAGCGCTTGGTGGTGGGTGGCTACGAGCGCGTCTACGAGATCGCGCGCAACTTCCGCAATGAAGGTGTCGACACACGGCACAGTCCCGAGTTCACGTCACTCGAGGCCTACCGGGCCTTCGGCGATACCCTCGAGGGGATGGAGCTCACCGAGCAGCTCGTCGTCCGGGCGGCCGAGTCGGCCATCGGACGGATGACTGTCACAGTGGGCGAGCGGACGATCGACCTGACCGGGCCCTGGCCCCGCAGGCAGCTCCTCGACATGCTCGAGGAGGCAGTCGGGCGCCGGCTCCACCCCACGGATCCGGTGGAAGAGGTGCGCTCGGTCTGCCGCCACCACGGCGTGGAATTCCTGCCGGAGTGGGGATCGGGGAAGTTGATCTTCGAGCTCTACGATGCGCTCCTACTGCCCACCATCGTCCACCCGATGTTCCTCTGCGGGTTCCCTGTCGAGGTCTCACCGCTGGCGCGCCACACGAGCAGCGACCCGACCATGGCCGACCGGTTCGAGTTGTGCATCGACGCCAAGGAGTTCGCCAACGGCTACAGCGAGTTGAACATCCCCGAGGAGCAGGAGGAGCGGTTCCAGGCCATGGCCGCGGCTGCTGCCAAGGGGGACCTCGAGGCACACCCGTCAGACCTCGCCTTCGTGAGAGCCCTCGAATACGGGCTTCCGCCGACCTCGGGGATCGGTTTGGGGGTCGACCGGCTGATCATGCTGTTGGCCGAGGTCGAGGCCATCCGCGACGTCATCCTCTTCCCGATGATGCGGCCGGAGTCCGCCAGCTGATCGAGCCGGCCACCGCACCGCTGGGTGTGCGGCGGGCTCCGACCCGGTGCCGGACGGGACCGGGCGCCGGGTTGCCGTCCCGACATCGAGCGGAGGGAGCGGAGGGAGTGGGGGAAGTGGATTCGAACCCGCGGTGCCTTGCGACATGACGGTGTCCGAGCTGGACTGCACGCTCCGCAGGTGTCCGGCTGGATCCTAAGTAATGCCATCTACCAGGGCATATGTGGTTGCACTTTCGCAGGCCGCCTCACCGGATGCGACGGATTCTCGCAGTTTTTGAAGCAGCGGATCCAACGGCTGGCGATGAGTGACGGTCGGTCGCCGATTGCACCTGTGACGCTGCCGGGAGGGCGGGGCCTCGCGAGCGCCCACCGTTCGGCACATGGGGACTGGTCCCGCTGCGGCGCTCGGGCATTGGTCAGCCGACACCTGGCGCTCACGTCGACGGCGTCGAGGGTCCTCAGCAGGTCAGCCCAGGCGTTGCTTCGCCCCAGCCGTTGATGACCCGCTGCCGGTTCGGGCCGTGGGCCAAGGCTTGTGCAAGAGTTGGAAACCGACGCAGCGACTCTTGGGGGGACGATGAGCGGGATGGGCGAAACCAAGGATCCCAGACTCGCTCGTCTCGCTTCCCAGCTGCTCGCAGGCCCGCCCGCCGGATCTCCCGTGGAAGTCGTCAGCCGTCTCCTCGCAGTTCAGGCTCAAGACGAACGTGGCTTCCGTCTTGCCGTCCGGAGCCGCACCTCGGATCTGCAGGCGTCCGATGTCGATGACGCTCTGAGCGTGAGCCGCTCGCTGCTCGTCACGTGGCTGAACCGCGGAACCTTGCACCTCGTCACGGCGGAGGACTACTGGTGGCTTCATCCACTGACCGCTCCCCGGATCGTTGCCGGAAATGAGCGGCGCCTTCGACAAGAGGGCGTGGACGAGGCTCAGACCGAGCGAGGTGTGGACGTGATCGTCGAAGCTGTGGTCCTTGAAGGCCCTCAGACTCGTCACGAGCTTCGTCGCAGACTTGACGACGCCGGAGTCCCAACCGCTGGCCAAGCTCTCATCCACCTCGTGGCCGCCGCCAGTCTTCGCGGATACATCGTTCGAGGGCCGATGGTTGGCGAGGAGCAGGCGTACGTCTCGGTCCCACACTGGCTCGGGCAGCCTCCGCCGCTCCTCGACCGCGAGGAGGCACTCGCCATGCTTGCTCGCCGATACCTTGCCGGTCATGGGCCAGCGTCGGCACAGGACCTGGCGAAGTGGGCCGGGATAGCGCTTGGCGATGCACGCCGCGGGCTTACCTCGATCGCCGATGAGGTGGTCGAGTCCGACACTGGGTCGGCGCTCAGGACGAGTCAGCCGGAGGAGGCATCGTTTCCGCCTCCTCGCCTCCTCGGGGCGTTCGATCCCCTACTGCACGGTTGGGTAACCCGAGAGCTGGTTGTCGGAGAGCACGGTGGTGTTGTCACCACGAACGGCATCTTCCGACCGATCGCCCTGGCTGAGGGACGCGCCGTGGCGACCTGGCGTCTCCCGGGTGGCGTTGTGACGATCGACCCACTTCAGCGGATCGCTCCGGGCGTGCTCGACGCCCTTGTCGATGACGCCGCCGATGTACAGCGGTTCCTCGGGCTTGAGCCCACGCTGGTGGTCATCCGTTGACAGTGCGCAGCAGCTCTCGAGGGCGATTGTCGGGCGTGTGCCTTCCCTCCTCGCTGCCGGGTGGGGTGGCCATCGGATGGATGTGGATCATTCGCTACGAAGTGCCAGGGACCGCATCGCAGTGCGCTCATGCTCACTCATGTGGGGGTCAGACAGCTTCCAGTCGATGACATCGGGAAGCTGCGCCCTCACTGGGTCAACATCGAACCGCCCGAGGAAGGATCTGACGAGGAGGGACCTTCCCCACCCCGAACGGAGCATCCTCTATCCAGCCGGGCGCCGAGATTTCGTGGAGGCGATCGTGCAGCCCTGCCAGTGCGATCGCTTGGTGCTGTAGAGCCCACGGACACCTGCCCAGGACTGTCAGCATGGAGGGCCCGTCGATTCGCTCCATGATCAACTCAGTGCCGTCGTCACTCACCTCTTGAACTGCGGGAACTGGGTAGCCGAATCCGCGCGCATAGTCCATGATTCGGGCCTCGATCGCCATCGAGTGATGTGCCCGAGAACGGCGGAGCACGAGGCCGGGGCCGTACTCAAAGATGTGGGAGTCGCGTCCCGAGGCGAGTAGCGGGCCGGGTTGCTGCATGTCGACAACCTAGGCCGAGCACCGAGGCACTTGAAGGAGCGCGTGATCGGGAGCAGCCTGACTCCTACCGGATCTGCAGCGTGAGGGCCCCCCGAACGCCGATGGTCTGTGGCTGATGCCCGAACACCTGGTCCGCCCGTTGCCTCCCTTTCCAGGGCTGCCTCTTCCGGGTCGACCAAATGGGCGGTGCTCCGGGTATGCCAGGACAAGTGGGCATCGTGGCGTTTCGCCTCGACAAGGCTGTGGCGTCTACCCAGCCTATGTGCCCTGACGGGCGTGGGATACCTCGTGGCGCACTGGCATCGTCAGGGTTCGGAACTGTCCAGAGGTCCGACGCATTCACATTCGACACCTTGCACATCGCAGTCACCACGTCAACCAAGAAGGCCGGGCGCTGGCCAAGGGGCGCCGTTACGGCAGCAAGGTCTCGTATGTCTACGGCCCGACGGAGTGCCTCCAGGAGCAGACCCTGAGCGTCATCCCCGATTCGATCCCGCCATTGAGGGTCTTCCCATTGCCATTCGCCCATTTTCTGATCTTCGCACGATGGTGATCTGGTGGCCGCTACGCAGGGGCGTCCCCTACGCCGGGGGCGTGGCGCATCGCGAGCGTGACTCCGCAGCACATTGGAAGCCGGCTGGAGTCGGTTCTTGCGCCAAGTGCACCTTTGCTCACCCGGGTGGACCGGTTGCCGTCCGGAGCGCATGAGACGCCTCGTCGGGACCAAGTGTCTCAGTCAGTAGCTCCCGGAACACTTCCACTGACATGACGTTGCTTCGCCGATCAACCACCGACAGGCAGAGAAGCCAGTAGATCGTTTGACATCCGATGGGTCTCCATCGTCGCAACACGGCCTTCATCCGACCACACCGAGGACAAGCAAAACGTACGCCTGCCAGCTCATCGCACCAGCTCAACAGGCTCCGACTCTGGGTGATGTCTTCCTCATGGACGCCGGTACGAATCCGGAGCCTCCATCGGAGTTCTCCTGTTCGGATTGCGGCTGGCCGATCGGGTGCCGCTGCCATTGATTGCTTCACCTTCCGCCAGCCAGAGCTTCTGTCGATGCAGACACGAGCCTACCGTCCTTTGGCTCGGCATTGGAGCCCCTGCAAGGTAGATTGCCGGTTCCCAGCGGGCATCACTGGACGCCGGGTCGGGGCCTTCGATCTGGACATGGACCACCACGGCAAGGCTGCAGGTGCGGCCGCCGGGCCTGGCTTAGCTTAGAGCCCCCAGCCGAGCAGCTGGCGTCAGTTCGAGGCGGAAGTCGACTCCGCCGCCGACTTGAGATGCTCGAGGGTCTGTTCCATCCCAACCCGGTTGTGCGCGGTTCGGTCCGCGACC